>ORMF012023427.1_pt1 | contig 12514 bp, 10 predicted proteins | sample 1779871 | NCBI WGS metagenome assembly ORMF01 (sample SAMEA104232316, study PRJEB22302) | groundwater metagenome | biome: forest; feature: aquifer; material: groundwater | place: USA | collected 2011-08-07 | depth 5.4 m | reverse complement strand
TGCTGCTGGAGCCGATCCATGCCCTGGTCGAGGGCCGGCCGCGCCATTTCGAGGTGAGCATGCGGCTGTTGACGGCGGACGGCGCCACGCTCGAGCCGGCCGAGTTCGCGCGCGCCGCCCGGGGCTCCGGGCTGATGCCGCAGATCGACGCGGCCAGGATGATCCGCGCCGCGCGCGTGGCCCGGCGGCTGGGCGAGCGCGGCCGGCAGGGCTCGGTGCTGACGTCCATGGCCGGCGAGTCCCTTGCCGACGACGGCTTTCTCGATACCGCGGCGGCCGAAGCGTGGACGGGGAGCGGCATGGGCCTCCTCCTCTCCTTCGCGCAGGGCGAGGTGCGGGCGTTCACGCCGGGCCATGCTCAGGCGCTCGCCACTCTGTCGGCCGCCGGCCTGCGCTTCGCGCTCGAGGAGGTGGCCGACCTCGACGTGGACTTTGCCGCGCTCAAGGGGATGGGCTTCGAGTTCGTCGAGCTCGATGCGCCGGTGTTCCTCGACGGTCTGCCATACGCGGGCGGACGCGTGCCGGCCGCCGACATCTGCCGCCACCTTGCCGACTTCGGCCTCAGCCTGATCGTCGGCCACATCGAGGACGATTGGCTGCTGGCGCGCATCCTGGGCTTCGGCGTGCTGTTCGGCAAAGGCGCGCTGTTCGGCAGCCCACGGCTGGTGAAGGACGAGGTGGTCGCCGGTCCGGCCGCCGCTTGATTCTGCTCCCTCTCCCCGCTGAAGAGCGGGGAGAGGGAGTTCGACGTGAGTTCGACGTGAGTTCGACGCACTTCCGCTTGCACCCGATCTCGTCTAGTGAGGCCGCATGAGCCGCGCGGCCATTCCTATCCTGCGCTCGGTTGCCGAGCTGGCGTCCGCCTGCGACGCCTGGATCGTCGACGTCTGGGGCGTGATGCACAACGGCGCGCGCGCCTTTGCCGCCGCCGGCGAGGCCTGCCGCAAATTCCGCGCCGCCGGCGGCATCGTCGTGCTGCTCTCCAACGCGCCGCGGCCGTTCTCCGCGGTGGTGGGGCAGATGGCCCGGCTCGGCGTCGACCCATCCGCCTACGACGGCGGCGTCACGTCGGGCGATGCCACGCGCGGGCTGATCGAGGCTTGGGCCGGGTGGCCGCTCCTGCATATCGGCCCGGAGCGGGACCTCGGGCTGTTCGAGGGGCTCAATGTCAGGATCGGCTCGGAAGAGAATGCCAACGCGGTCGTCTGCTCGGGCCTCTACGACGACACCAAGGAGACGCCGGCCGACTATGCGCCGGTGTTCGCGCGTCTCGCCGCCCGCCGCCTGCCGATGATCTGCGCCAACCCGGACCTCGTCGTCGAGCGGGGCGACAAGCTCGTCTGCTGCGCCGGCTCGCTGGCCGCCGCCTACGCCGCAATTGGCGGGGAGGTGATCTACGCCGGCAAGCCGCACGCCCCCATCTACGAGCGCACCTTCGCCGAGATCGCCCGCCTCGACGGCCGGCCGGTGCCCAAGGCGCGCATCCTCGCCATCGGCGACGGCCTCGACACGGACCTTGCCGGCGCGCATGCGGCCGGCCTGCGCTCGCTGTTCATCGCCAGCGCCGTGCACCTGCCGGGCGGCCTCGACGAGGGTGCGCTGGCCGCGCTGTTCGCTTCTCGCCCCTTCGCCCCCATCGCCGCGATGCCGGCGCTGGTGTGGTAGCAAGGCCGCCGGCGTTGTCAACGTCGACTTGTTTCTGTCGCCGCGGTGACATGCAACGATATTAAACCGCATTACTGTCTTTTTTTTGCAATGCCGCGCCATTGTTCGACTCGAACACCGTGCTTGAACGTTGTCGTCGGCGGCCGTACCGCGATCAGGCTTTTCGAGTTCAAGCGTTCAATTCGATGGAGACAGCGATGCTGCGAGCAATTTTGGCAGCCCTTGCAGTCTGTGCAGCAATGGCGACGCCCGCCGGGGCACAGGATCCCGATCCGGCAATGAATCAGCCCGACAAGGTTTCGTGGGAGCTGTTCGTGCTTGTCAGCAAGCCCGGCGGGGTGCCGGGAAAGACCGATGTCGTCTTCGAGACATGGGCTTCGAACGACGATACGTTCGCACAGAACCCAGTATTTCCTGGCGCCTCGGGTCCTTCGACGTGTGTACCCGCTCCGGTGGTTGTGGCGGCAGCCCCAGCAGCGCCTCCCGCCGCCAGCCCCAAGATCCTGAAAGTCCCGGCACTCTTGGCGCTCGGGCCGAGACCGCCTGGACCACAAGTTGCCGTCGTACCCGTCGGCAGCGAAGAGGTGCGCCGCAATAGGGTCACCTTCGATTTCATCTTCTGCAACAAGCTGCACCTGAGAGCAGGGCTCAGGGACGCATTCGCGGCCGGCAAGCAGATTTCGTTTCCAATCGACTCGGTCGAAATGAAGGCCATCTGGAGGTCGGCGGACAATATCGACAGGTCGACATACTACGTTAACAAAGCTTCCGACGGCAACGACTATGCGCTGATCGCGATGCATGTGATCTCGAAGCAGGTCCCCAACTGGACGTGGGCGACGTTCGAGCACCGCAACAACGCCGGTCGCTGCGATTTCATGGGCTGCCGCGACAATTTTGGCGCGGCAACTGCTCTCGAGCCGCCCAAGACGCCGGTGGGCGGCCCGTATCCAGCCTGCCAGAAGTCGGCGGCGCTCAAGAAGATGTTCACCGATGCCGGCATGCCGGGACTGTGGGAGAACTACTGCCTGAAGGGCAGCCAAGCCGACTTCACGACCCCAACCGGCCAGCCCACCCTGCTCGGCAACTCCGTGATCGAGGACGGCTTCGCGCGGACGTCGTCCTGCTTGACCTGTCACTCACGCGCCTCCGTCTCGTCGGACGGCAGCGGTGCGCAAGGAGCCGGGTTCCTGTCCTCGGGACAGAGCCCGAACGGCGCGCCAAACCCCAGTTGGTTCTGGAACAACCCCGGCCAGCCGAACCAATCGATGCGGACGTTTCAGACGGATTTCATCTGGTCCATTCCTCGGGAGGCCAAGTGAGAGGCCGCCGCGCATAGACCTTGCCGGAAAGAGGAACGGGCGACGTCGTGTGGTCGAGCCCGACGGTTGGTCGATCGCCGCCCGACGTCGTCGGCGTGGCAGATCGCAACCGCCAGACCTCACACCACCAGCACGATCTTGCCGATGTGCTCGCCGGCCTCGAGCCGGCGGTGGGCGTCGGCGGCCTTGGCGAGGGGGAAGGTGGAGTCGATCACCACCTTCACCTTGCCGGAAGCGAGCAGCGGCCACACCTTGGCCTCGAGCGCGCGGGCGAAGCCGGCCTTGATCTCCCGCGTGCGCGGCCGCAGCGTCGAGCCGGTCAGCGTGAGGCGCTTCATCATCAGCCGCGAAATGTTGAACTTCACGTCGGCCCCGCCGAGCGTGGCGATCTGCACGATGCGCCCCTCCTCGGCCGCGGCGATGATGTTGCGCTCGGTGTAGTCGCCGCCCACCATGTCGAGCGTCACGTCGACGCCCTTGCCGGACGTGGCCTCCTTGGCGACGGCGACGAAGTCCTCGCTGCGGTAGTTGACGGCCCGGTCGGCGCCGAGCTTGGTGCAGGCGCGGCATTTGTCGGCGGAGCCGGCGGTGGCGATCACCTTGGCGCCGAACGCCTTGGCGAGCTGGATCGCGGTCGTGCCGATGCCGCTGGTGCCGCCGTGCACCAGGAACCACTCGCCTGCTACGAGCCGGCCGCGCTCGAACACGTTGTTCCAGACCGTGAAGAAGGTCTCCGGCACGGCCGCCGCGTGACCCATGTCGAGGCCGGCGGGAATTGGCAGCGCGACCGGCTCCTCGGCGATGCAGTACTCGGCATAGCCGCCGCCGTTGACGAGCGCGCACACCTTGTCGCCAAGCTTCCAGCGGGTCACGCCGGGCCCAACCGCCGTCACCTCGCCCGCAATCTCGAGGCCCGGCAGCGGCGAGTGTCCCGGCGGCGGGGGATAGACGCCCATGCGCTGGGCCGCGTCGGGGCGGTTGACGCCGGCGGCGGCCACCTTGACGAGCACCTGGCCAGGCCCCGGCTTCGGCACGGGCAGGCTCTTCGGCTTCAGCACGTCGGGACCGCCGGGCGTGCTGATCTCGATCGCCGTCATGGTCTCGGGCGTACTGGCCATGGCTCAGGCTCCGTTGGAACGTCACAACGCCCGCGAGACTTGCCCGAGGCCAAGGGTTGAGACAAGCGCCAAGTCGTGCCACGCTCGGCCACGAGCGGGGCTGGGGCGTTGGCGGCGCATCGGGAGAAGGCCATGGACTGGGACGACCTCAAGCCGAAGCCGAAGAAGGGCGTCACGCTGGGCGAGGACCTGAAGAGTCACTCCGTCGCCGAGCTCGAGGCGCGCATCGCCGAGCTGCAGGGCGAGATCGAGCGGGTGAACGGCGAACTCGCCGCCAAGAAGGCGCACGAGGCGGCCGCGGCCGCGGTGTTCAAGCGGTGAGCGGATTTATCGGATCAGACCTTCCCGTCCCGCCGGCGCAGAAGCCGCGTACGATCCTCTGGCGGTCGGCGTCGGCATCGGGCATGGGCCGCCCCCTCGGCATTTTTGCTGGTTGCCATCATGGCCTGCAGCCATGCGCTTTGCCACTCTCGCGCTCGGCGTCCCGGCTGGATCTGGTGAGCCAGACCCTTGTTGGGCGACATGGGCTCACAAGTTTGAATTGCGCACGGCCCATATCGGGCGCAGGCTGCCCGTCTCAGCGCGGCGGCTTTGGTAGGTCTGCGGCTGCGAAACTGAGTCTCTTGCCGCTTGGTTTACCTGCCCGCTTGCTGCTTCGGCAAAGAAGGGAGGAAACACAATGACCAGAACAATGGGAAAGCCATTCACGCGTCGCCGCTTCGTGGCGACATCGGCTGCGGCATCCGCGGCGGTGATTGCGGCGCCGTTCGTGCGCACAGCGCGTGCTGCCGGCAAGCTGACACTCGGTTTTTGGGATCATTTTGTACCGGGCGCCAACAAGACTTCCGACGCGCTGATCCAGGAATGGGCCGCCAAGGAGAAGGTCGAGGTCCAGGTCGACCGCTATACCGGCAACAAGGCCCTGCTGACGCTGGCCGCCGAGGCGCAGGCCAAATCAGGCCACGACATCTTGTACATGACGAATTGGATGCCGCACCACTATGCAGAGAGCTTCGAGCCGGTCGACGACGTCATGGCCGAGCTGATCAAGCAGAATGGCCCGGTGAACGACATCATAAGCTATCTGGGCCGGGCGCAAGGCCATTGGCTGGCGGTGCCGGCCACGATCGGCAATCAGATCCAGGGGCCTTGCTCTCGCATCGACCTGCTGAAGCAGCATGCCGGCATCGACATCCAGGCCATGTACCCGGCCGGCGCCCCGCCGAAGGCCGAGAATTGGACACTCGAGACGTTCCTCAAGGCCGCGGAGGCGTGCCACAAGGCCGGGGTTCCCTTTGGCATCGGCCTCGGGACCACGGAGGATTCGGTTGTCGCCGCCGGCGTCATCTTCCAGTGCTTCGGCGCTCACCTCGTCGACGCCGCCGGCAAGATCACGGTCAAGACCGACGCGGGGCGCCAGGCGCTCGACTATTACCCCCGGCTCGCCCGCTTCTTCCCGCCCGACGCGCCGGCGTGGGACAACACCTCCAACAACAAGTGGCTGATCTCTGGCCGCGGCGCGCTGATCCTCAACCCGCCGAGCGCCTGGGCGGTGGCCAAGCGCGATGCGCCGAAGGTGGCCGAGCAGTGCTGGACGCACGGCATGCCGTCGGGGCCCAAGGGCCGCTTCGCGCCGTGCCTGCCGTTCTTCTGGGGCACCTGGAACTTCAGCAAGAACAAGTCGGCGGCCAAGAGCCTGCTGATGCATCTGTCACAGCCACGGGCCATCGAACAGTTCGTGGCGGCGAGCGGCGGCTTCGACCTGCCGCCCTTCACCAGGTTCTCGACGCTGAAGACCTGGGCCGAGGAGGGGCCGCCCAAGGGCACGCTCTACCACTACCCCAACCCGCACGACCACGCGATCCCGTCGATTGCAGGGTCCCCTGCGCCGCCCAAGATCGCCGCGCAGATCTTCACCCAGGGCACCATGACCAAGATGACCGTGCGGCATCTCAAGGGCGAGCCCATGGAGCAGACGCTGGCCTGGGCGGAGACCGAGGTGGAAGGGTTCATGCGGACGTGATGCGCCGCGGGTTGCGCCTCCCCCTCGACGGGGGAGGGGCGATCTGCCACTTTCGGCTCACCGGCGGGCGAGCAAGGTGGCGACGTGCTCGCCGATTGCCAGCGCCGCCGTCAGCCCCGGGCTCTCGATGCCGTAGAGGGCGACGAGGCCGTCGATGCCGTGCGTCTCGGGGCCGTGGATGGCGAAGTCGGGCACGGGCTCGCCCTCGCGATAGAGCTTGGGGCGGACGCCGGTGTAGTCGGGATGCAGGCGGGTGGCGTCGAGGCCGGGGTAGTAGCTGCGGATGAAATCCAAAAACTTCTCCAGCTTCTCGGGCTGGAAGCTGTAGTCGATGCCCGGCGTCCACTCGATGTCGGGGCCGAACTTACAGCGCCCGCCGATGTCGACGGTGGCATGCAGCCCGAGCCAGGCGCCATCGGGCATGGGGTAGATGTGGCGCTTGAATGGCGAGCGGCCGGAGAGCGCGTAATACTGGCCCTTGGCGTAGTAGGTCTCGGGTGGCGAGTAGCTGCCGCTGTGGCCGAGAGTCCGCGCCAGCTTGGAGGCATGCAGCCCGGCCGAGTTGACCAGATTTCCGCAGGTGATGACCCCGGGGGTCTCGCCGCCGGTCGTCAGGCGGAAGGGGCCGGCGGGGTCGCGCTCGATGCGCTCCACCGAACAGCGCAGGACGACCGAGCCGCCATGGGCCTCGATGTGGCCCTCCAGCGCCAGCATGAAGGGGTGGCTGTCGATGATGCCGGTCGAGGGGGACACCAGCGCCGCCACGCAGGCGAGCTCGGGCTCCAAGTCGCGGGCCGCGTTGCCGCCGATGGGCTCGAGGTCGGTGACGCCGTTTTTTGCCGCGGTCTCGCGGATGGCGGCGAGCTTGGGCAGCTGGCTCTCGTGGGTGGCGACCAGCAGCTTGCCGCAGCGCTGATGCGGCACGTTGTTCTCGGCGCAGAAGGCGTAGAGCAGCTCCTTGCCGCGCACGCAGAGCCGCGCGCGCAGGCTGCCCGGCGGATAGTAGATGCCGGCGTGGATCACCTCGCTGTTGCGTGAGCTGGTCTCCGAGCCGATCAGCTCGTGCTGCTCGAGCACCATCACCTCGTGGCCGGCCAGCGCCAGCGCGCGGGCGACGGCCAGGCCCACCACGCCGGCGCCGACGACGATGGTTTCGATGTCTGCGGTCATGTGATCGGGCGGGGCTCCGGCTGGCGAGCCCGCGTGATTGCATGATTTGCCGCGGCAATCCAGGTGGCCCGGCGCGCGTGAGATGGGCCGTCATTGACTCTCGCCGAAGATGGCTGGCGGTTGAAACATAAATAGAACATAATAGATACGAATGTTCCGCCCGACTCGGTTTACATCTCGCCCGGCGCAGTCAAAGGAGGGCATACATGGGCTTGTTCCAACCTTCGAGCCGGCAGGCGCTGAAACCGCACGCGCACACGGCCGACGACCGCTGCCCCCTGTGCGAGCAGCCCATTGCGCTGGAGATCGCCCGCAAGATCGCGGCCAAGAAGCGCGAGCAATACCAGGCTGCCCTGGATCAGGCGCGCTCAGAGGCGGCGGCCGCGGTTGAGAAGCAGGTGCAGGCGGCCCGCAGCGAGGCGAAAGCGGCGGCCGAGACGGCCATGCTGGCGAAGCTCTCCGAGATTCAGGCCAGGCTCGCCGAGGCGGAGCAGGGCAGGGTCGCGGCGCAAGAGCAGATGGCGACCCTGAAGGAGGCCCAGGAGGCCGCGATCGCCCAGCGCCTGCACGAGGCGCAGGAGACGCTGCAAAGGGAGCGGGATGCGGCCGTGCTGGCGGAGAAGACCAGGGCATTCGAAGAGCACCAGAAGCTGCAGGCGAAGCTGCAGGACCTGCAGCGGCAGCTCGAGAAGAAGTCGGCGCACGAGCTGGGCGAGGGCTCCGAGATCGACCTGTTCGAGCAGCTGCGCGCCGCGTTCGAGGGCGACCGCATCCGGCGCGTCGGCAAGGGCGTCAACGGCGCCGATGTGATCCACGAGGTGGTGCACAACGGCAAGGTGTGCGGCAAGATCATCTACGACGCCAAGAACCGCAACGCCTGGCAGAACGAGTTCGTCAACAAGCTGCGCGCCGACAAGATCGCGGAGGGCGCCGACCACGCCATCCTGTCGAGCAACAAGTTCCCCAAGGACAAGGCCCAAGTCCACGCCCAGGACGGCGTAATCGTCGCCAATCCCGCCCGCGTGCTGGCGATTGCCGAGATCCTGCGCGGCCAGGTGCTGCGCATGCACGAGCTGCGCATCAGTAGCGAGGAACGGGGGCAGAAGTCGGTGGCGCTCTACGCCTTCATCACCTCGGAGCAGTTCCGACACCTCCTCGAGCAGGTGGCGACGCAGACCGGCAAGATGGTCGAATTGGATACCAAGGAGCAGGAGGCGCACCGGCGCACCTGGGACCAGCGGGGCAAGCTGATCTTATCGGTGCAGAAGGCACGCAGCGACCTCACCTTCGAGATCGAGCGCATCATCGGCACGGCCGGCAACGGCCCGGCCGAGGACGAGGCGGCATGAACGCCCGCTCAGAACGCGGCCCGTGTTGGGTCATCCCCCGGCCTTGCGCCGGGGTCGACCCAACGCTGCTTGGGGCGGACCCACCCTCCGCCACAGGCGGCGGCATGCCGTTGGCGGAGCGCTGCACCGACATCGGGTCCTCCGAGCGGCGCGACTTGCCCTCGAAGAAGGCGCCCTGCTCGATGGCGAGCTGCTTGTGGAATACGTCGCCCTCGACCCGGCTCGAGGACTGGAACGTCACGCTGTTGCCGCGGATCGAGCCCTGCACGCTGCCGCGCACCACGATCTCCTCCGCGATCAGCGCGCCGGTGATGCGCGCCCGCTCGCCGATGACGATGCGCTGGGCATGAATGTCGCCCTGCACCTCGCCCTCGATCTGCACCTCACCCTTGGACTCCAGATTGCCGGTGATGGTGAGATCGGTGCCGATCAGCGACGCCGCGCCGTTCCCGCGCGCTGCGGGAGCGGGCCTCGCATTCGACAGCTGCGGCGGTTGGATACCGCCCGGCTTGAGAGGAGCCAATCCGGCCTTGCCGGCGTCCAAGAAAGAACCATCCCTGTCCGGCTTTTTTGTAAACATCGACGCAATACTCCAATTCCTGCGTTCCCCTGTTCCAGGCCCCTTCTTACCACGGACCACGCCGTTGGTCACCGCCGTTGCGCAGACAAGGTTTTCGGACCAGAACCCCTGTTTCCGACGCGCCACTCCCGCTCCCGATCGCCTTGGTTCGGACGGGAAGGCGGTGCTAAGGTCGCGCCGTCCCTGCGGGGCAAGAAGGCGTATTGCAGCGCAAGAAACATCGATCAGGGGAGGTCGGCATGAGGGACTACGCGAGGGCTGCCCTCTTGGGTGCCCTGCTGGTGGCGGGCACCGCCGCGGCCGCCTATGCCCAGCTCGCCGTCTCGGCCAACGATGCCAAGGTCAAGTTGGTCGACGGCAAGGTCGAGGTGGTGAAGAGCCCGCCCCCGGACACCGTGAACGTCATCGACATGCGGGCCAATCCGCCCAAGGTGATCGCCGAGCTCGACGTGCCGGGCAGCGTGGTCGGGCCGCCGCTCAGCGTGGCGATTGGGCCGAAGGAGGATATCGCCCTGGTCACGAGCGCAATGCAGATCGACCCAGCCGACCCGACCAAGCAGACCCCCGACGACAAGCTGACCGTGATCGACCTCACGCCGCTGAAGCCCACCGTCGTTGGCCGCCTGAAGTCGGTCGTCGGGGTAAAGGGGCCACCCGCCGTGCCCAAAATTCTGGCCACGCTGGAGGCCGGCAAAGGCGCCGCCGGCGTCTCCATCAACAAGGCCGGCACGCTGGCCCTGGTGGCCAATCGGTCCGAGGGCACCGTGTCGGTGTTTACCATCAGCGGCCCCAAGGTGGAGGCGGCAGGCAAGGTGACCGTCGGCAAGCCCGACTCCGGGCCCAGCCACGTGGCGTTCTCGCCCGACGGCAAGACCGGGCTCGTCACCCTGGATAACGACAACAAGATCGTGGTGCTGTCCATCGATGGCACCAAAGTCGAGGCCACCAAGCGCGTGATATCGGCCGGCCTGCGCCCCTACGGGCTCGACATCTCGCCCAAGGGTGAGGTGGCCGTGGTGGCGAACGTCGGCGTCGGCGGCGGCGATGCCGACACCATCAGCGTCATCGACCTCAAGCTCGATCCGCCGCGCGTGGTGAGCACGTATACGGTTGGCCAGACGCCCGAGGGCATCAAGATATCGCCCGACGGCAAGTTCGTGGCCGTTGCCGTCATGAACGGCTCCAACAAGCCGCCGAGCTCGCCGTTCTTCAACGCCAACGGCCTGCTCCAGGTATGGACCCGCAACGGCACGCAGCTGACGAAATCGGGTGAGCTGCAAATCGGCAAGTGGTGCCAGGGCATCGCCTGGTCCTCCAACAGCAAGACGCTGCTGGTGCAGTGCATGGTCGAGGAGGAGATCACGGTGGTGCGCTTCTCGGGGCTCGGCGGCAAGTCCCTGCAGAAGGCCGGCACCATCAAGATCAAGGGCGGCCCGGCCGGCATCCGCACGGCCGAGCCCTGAGCCCGGGCGGCTATCGACCGTCGGGGCTGAAGCGATTGGGAGCCGTGTGACGGCAAGCCTTTACATTCGCCCTGTTGGCCGCATTGCACCATCTGCCGGCGCAGACGAGCGCGAGCGGGTGGTTGGTCTTGCTGTGGCCGGGCGGGACGATTTGCGGTTTACCGGTGCGGAGCTCATCGAGCGCGATGGGGCGCATGTCCGACGCCGTCTTTTGAGCGCTGTCGAGCTGATAGCTGGTACCGATCCAGGCGGCCTGCCGGCCCTGGTCGAGCGCCTGCAGCAGCCGCGCGCCCCCATCGCCGGGCTGCCGCTCGACCGGCCGCTTATTATGGGAGTCGTCAACGTCACGCCCGACAGCTTCTCCGACGGCGGGCGCTTCTTCGCGCCGGAGGCCGCCATCGCGCACGCTCTGCGGCTCGAGGCGGAAGGCGCCCAGATCCTGGATATCGGCGGGGAATCGACGCGGCCGGGCTCGGGCGGCGTCGACCTGGAGGAAGAATGCCGCCGCGTGCTGCCGGTCATCCGGGGCCTAGCGGGGCGGACCCAGGCGCGCCTCTCCATCGACACGCGCAAGGCCGAGGTGATGCGGCGCGCGGCGCAAGCGGGCGCGCATCTCATCAACGACATCTCGGCCCTGACGCACGATCCCGGCGCGCGCTCGGCCGCCGCTGAGACCGGCCTGCCGGTCGTCCTGATGCACACTTTGGGCGATCCCCGGACCATGCAGGACGACCCCCGCTACGCCGACGTCGTCCTCGACGTCTACGATGCGCTCAGCGCCCGCATCGAGGCCTGCGAAGCAGCCGGCATCCCGCGCGCGCGCCTGATCGTCGATCCCGGCATCGGCTTCGGCAAGACGCTGGCGCACAACCTGGCCCTGCTGGGCGCCTTGAGCATCTTCCATGGCCTCGGCTGCGCCATTGCGCTGGGCGCCTCGCGCAAGAGCTTCATCGGCCGGCTGACCGGCGCCGCGGCCGATGACCGCCTGCCGGGCTCGCTTGCCGCCGCCCTGCTCGGCGCGGCGCAGGGCGTGCAGGTCCTGCGCGTTCACGATGTCGCTGCAACCCGCCAGGCGCTGGCCGTCTGGGAGGGGTCGCTCGCATGACGCTGTGGAGGGCGCACTGTAGTGTCGCTCAAAGGTCGGCAGTTGGTGTAATCTTTGCTTACAGCTTTTGATGCTAGGTCCGCGCGCGGAACGGCATACTGGCGGCCACGTCCAGCGTCACGGTGACCGCAACCAATGCCCGCCAATGCAGTGATGCGCGGGGCAAAATGAGAGAACGAGGGGCACCCATGGCGCGGCGGTATTTCGGCACCGATGGCATTCGCGGGCTGGCCAACAGGGCGCCGATGACCTCGGAGATCGCCCTCAAGGTCGGCATGGCGGCCGGCAAGCTCTTCTCCAACGGCTCGCACCGGCATCGCGTCGTCATCGGCAAGGACACGCGGCTCTCCGGCTACATGATCGAGTCGGCGCTGATGTCGGGCTTCACCGCGGTCGGGATGGACGTGTTCCTGCTGGGTCCGATGCCGACGCCGGCAGTCGCCATGCTCACCCGCTCCCTGCGTGCCGATCTGGGCGTGATGATCTCCGCCTCCCACAACGCTTATACCGACAACGGCATCAAGCTCTTCGATCCCGACGGCTACAAGCTCTCCGACGAGGCTGAAGGCCAGATCGAGGCGCTCATGGCGGCGCCGACCGAGGAGATGCTGGCACCGGCCGATAAGATCGGCCGCGCCAAACGCATCGAGAGCGCCCAGGAGCGCTACATCGAGTACGCCAAGCGCACGCTGCCGCGCGACATCCGCCTCAATGACATG
>ORMF011148065.1_pt1 | contig 12515 bp, 12 predicted proteins | sample 1779871 | NCBI WGS metagenome assembly ORMF01 (sample SAMEA104232316, study PRJEB22302) | groundwater metagenome | biome: forest; feature: aquifer; material: groundwater | place: USA | collected 2011-08-07 | depth 5.4 m | reverse complement strand
TTCGTGACTCAATTTTTCGATTTCTATAGCAATCAGCTTCTCGCATCAAGAATATTTATTTTTTATATACTGATTTTGTTTGTATTAAATACCGTAGTTAAGGAAGAGAATATAAAGAGCAACGCAAACAATCATGCATAAAAAACATCTTTACTTTCGTAACGGACTCATTTTGTTGCATATCATTTTTGCAATTTTTGGTTTTTATACCTACTTTTTCAATTACCGGCTGTCAGAAAATTTATTGATTCAAAAAACATTAAGTAAACAACTATTTATCGCTAATTCCGGATCTTCATCTGTAGAAAATTTATTAAAAAGTATTCAAAATGAGTTATCTTCTTTTGTTTTTTCTTTTGCAAAAATTAGCGAATCATCTTCCATCGACCTAAAAAGTACAAGAGAAGAGTTTATTGCATACATGCAAAGATCCCAATTGCCAGTTAATGGTATTGCGTTATATGATGCAAATGGAGCGCTTTCCATCATTGAAAATAGAATACACATACGAACCGGGGAAGGTCAGGACTTTTCTAAAGCAGAATTTATAAAATACTCTCAAAATCCTTTAAATAAGGGTAGGGTATTTATTTCAACGCCTAATATCGGAACAGCAGGCGCATCCACCGGGAAGATAATAATAATTGTTGCGAAACCAATATACTTTGGTAATAGTTATAAGGGAACAATTGCTATTAGGGTTTTAGTTGATGACTTTAAAAATGCATTTATTGCTCCTTTAGTTTCCGGAACAGATGAAGCGACATTTATTGTCGATTCAAACGCAGTGCTTATTGCGGGCAATAATAAACTCCTCAATAAAAATTTATTAATATATGCAAGAGAGAAAAAATGGCCCCACTACAAAGAATTTATAAATAAATTTAGTCGGGCAATAAAGACGAATAAAACGCAAGACACATGGGCGTTTCAAAACCCGGATGAAAAACCACAAATGCAACTTGTTGGAATTAGCAAAATTGATATACCCGGTACGGATAAAGATTTATATGTAGTTGTCGCAACATCAAAAGAAGGGATTATATCCTCGCTTAATGCTCTTAAAACGTATGGTATAGCATGGCTTGGTTTTGGAGTTTTTACAACAATACTTGGAGGACTTATTGTTATGCTACTTCGGACTTCTGAGTAATGCTTTGAGTATTGATAAGTTGCCACCTTTTTAAAATTAGTAAAATTATCATAGACCCTATCGCTGAAAAGCAAAAAGAAATAATAAGATCAAGTATGTTTATTTTACTAACACTGAAAAAATCGCGAATTGCCGGTATAGAAATAAAGAGTATAAAAAGAGTAAGCAGGAAAGAAAGTAAGCCAACAACTATTTTTCTCTTTAAAATTTCTCCAAATTTGTAATGTTGCAGATAAATAAGGATGATATTATTAATGCCCAAAAAAATTACGCTTGTCAACAACATGCTTCGTGAATAAAATAATTTTTCGCTAACAATATCATAATAGGTATAAATAATGGTATAGAGAATTGCGTTACCAAATCCAATAATGCCCGAAAAAAGAAGCAATCTTTTAATAAATCCCTCATGTGTTGAGCTAAATTTATGTTTTTCAAATGCCAAAACAAAAGATGGAATACCAATAATAAGAAAACTGGAAAGCTCTACATGTTTTGGGTCAAAAGGAAAACGAAGACCTATAAATCCAAGCATCAAGATAGCGGCAATAGAAGAAACATTTTTAATAAGATAGATATTTGCAATGGTCTGAATATTGGTAATAATTCTTCTTCCTTCATACAAAAGCATGGGAAGGGTTGAAAAAGAGTTATTCAAAAGCACTACATCTGCAACGTCTTTTGCCATTGATGATCCGCCATTCATGGCAATTCCCAGGTTTGATTCTTTCAGGGCCAACACGTCATTTACGCCATCGCCAATCATAACGGTAAACAAATTATGCTTTTTAAGTACTCGGATTATCAGTTGTTTCTGCTGTGGCTTTATGCGGGCAAAGATGTTGTGCTCCAAAACTGCTTTGTCAAGAGCATCTCCTTCTAATTTGGATAACTCGTCACCGCTAATTACACTTGTGGAATAATTTTTATTAATTTTTTTTGCTATCGCAGCTACTGTGTCTGGTGAATCTCCGGAAATAATTATGTATTTAATATTTTCTTTCACGAGTTGTTCAAGGGTGTGGGGTGCTTCTTCGCGAATTGGGTCATCTATAGCGATCACCGCATGCGTCTCAAACTTTTTTTTAATATCTTCCTGCCTTTCTTGGTACTGTCCTTTTATAGAACCAAAAACTACTACACGATAAGACTCCTTTGTATATGTCTCAACGTTTTTAAATGTTTTGCTTGTTTTTTCCAGTAACATTTCCGGAGCGCCTAAAACAAGTGTTAGTTCTTTGTAAATACACGCGCTATATTTTCTTTCAGAGGAAAAGGGAATCTCCCTCAGCTTTTTAAGCTCTTCTAAGGGTTTAACGTTTTCAAGATATTCTTCAAGCGCCTGGTCGAGTTTATTTTTTTGGGAGACATCCCGCAGAAATGTTTTTAGCAACTGTTGTGAGTGCAGTTTTAAATCTGTCATAACCATTCTATCTTCTTTACTTCTAAGACGTTTTTCGTAAGCGTGCCCGTTTTATCCATGCAGACTACCTTTGTGTTTGCCATTGACTCAATTGCAGAAAGCCTTTGTACGATTGCTTGACTTTTCGCAATCTTCATTGCTCCATAGGCAAACGAAATTGTAGTAATAAGGACTAATCCTTGCGGAACAAGTGAACTCACTAATGTAGCCGCATTAATAATGATTTCTTGTTTTTCATTGTTCTGTGCAAGTCCTTCTGCAACAAGAAGCGCAATAAAAAATATAGTCATATATGTTAAGGCCTTAATTATTTGGTTTATTTGAGATTGAAGAGGCGATTCTGTAATGCCTTGTTTTGCAATTTGGTGTGTTATGGTTTGAATGTAGGAGTCTTTTGATAGCTTATTTACTTTATAGTAACAACTTCCTGCAACAATAAAACTTCCTGCCTTGATTTCCTCACCAACTTTTTTCTGGACATATTGTGATTCACCAGTTAAAATACTTTCATCAAATTCCGCGTATTTTGAACTCACAACTTCCCCATCAATAGGAACCCTATCTCCCGGCTTAAGAGAAATAATATCGTTAATCACGAGTTGCGCTACTGGAATTTCTACTGTGTTTCCTTCCCGTATTACATTTGCTTTCTTTTCAGAAAGTTTATTCAGCCTTTTAACGATAAGCCTTGAGCGTATTTGTTGAACAAGCTCAATAGTGGTATTAATTATTGCGACAATACCAATAAACTGAGCCGTTGATTTTTGCCCAACCATAATGAGAATAACAATGAGACAAGACAAAACAATATTAAACAAGGATAGAAGAGTCTTGAGAATAATTTTTAAAGTGGTGAAATCATGAGCCGTACTAACGTTTGCGCCATACTTTTTACGGCTTTCAATAACATCATGTTGTGTTAAACCAATAATGCCTGATTTTGAATGTTCATCCATTCTCTAGTTGGATTGATTTAATAAAGCAAGGGTGCGGTTTAGTTGATACTCCGGATCAGAAGAAGTAAGGAGTTCTTCAGGATACACATAGGAAACCTGATTTTTACTTACAACATACGTTACTCTTTTTTCCAATACGCCGTTTGTATATGTCGCTATTTTCCACTTTCCATCACCAACACTACCTAAAGGTCTGACGTTTGTCCAATTAAATGTGATATTGCTTGTTGCGTCTTTCGCAATTTTGACATTTCCATGGTCAACGTATCGTCCATTGAGATAGCGAACATAATCAATGTATGTATTAAGCTTGGCTTTGTCTAAATCAAGCGCAAGATAGATTATCCTATCGTTAAGAGAAAATACGCGTGCCGCTTGAATTACTTTTCCTGTTTTGACATCAATTGCTTTTGCCGTTGTTGCATTAACTATGACGTTTGGAATTTTTGATCGTCTCACCAATACCTGCTTTGTAACAGTTTTTTTTATCGCCATCTTTTGCGCATTATACTGCTGGTAGTTTTTATATCCCAGCAGTCCTGCGGTAAAGATTACAAGTACAACTAATACAATAGTAAATTTACTTTGGAAAAGCATTCTTAATCGTGTAACACGCATATTCAGGTTTTCTTTGTTTGACGAGGAAATCTTTGCAAAAGTCTCGACTTTTTTTTCAGAAAGCGTTTGTTTATTTTTGTCCATATAAATCAATTTTTCCCAAATAATTTATTAAATATTTTTTGCCACCAGGGTATAGTTGGACCCGTAGATATCCCTTCCACTATTGTATTGTCTATTGTATTATCGCTACTGTTATTATTTGTATCATTTCCATTATTAGTATTTGAGTTATCTGATGGGGAAGTTTGAGTTTGAGTATCTGTAGGTTGTGGTACTCCGGAGTTGTTATTTGAGTTATCTGATGGCGCAGAATTAGTATCTTGACTATTACTTCCATTATTTCCATTCTCCAGTGGAATATTTCCGGATTGTTGTTGGCCATTGTTATTATTTATAGACTGATTATCTGGGCTAACAGATGGAGTTGGTTCTGCCGGAGCGGAATTATCGTCAGGTTCAAGTATTGAAGTGCCAGGAACAACATTCCCATTTGAAGAAGTTGTACCTTGGTTAGAGGGTTCTGTTTGATCATTAGCGCCTGGAGCCAAAACGACTTGTTCTGAAGTTGTCTGTTCAGGATTTATTGCTTCTGTTATTGATTGTGTTTTTATTTCTGTAGGGATAATGTCAGCAGGCGTTAATACACTGCTTTCTCCCGTACTTGTAATAACTTGTGCTTGTTGTGTTTGAGATTCAACAATGGCCTTCTGTTCCGGTGCGGGGTTTTGTTGGGCAAGGGCAAGATCAAGACTAAGGTCGGAAGGAATATCTTCGCTGTTTGAAGATTGTTGGGCAAAACTCGATGTTGGAATTCTCACTGTTGCAAAGATAATAATAAGAAGAATCGAAAATAAACCAAGATATTTCTTCATGCTGTTTTAGCGTATAGAAATAAAACTACTTTGTCAAGTCAATCATAAAATTGTCTACGGATGTTAGTTTTATTATTGGAAAAATTGATTAAAACAGTATATTATTGAGGAATAGCCTAAAATTATTATGAGGATAAAGATTGTTGTTGTTGTTGGAATTTTACTTCTTGGTCTTATCCTTAGACTTCACAATTATTCAGTCTATCCTCAAAGAGGAGCAACGAGTGATGAATACACATATTCTTTTTTAGGAATTAGTCTTCTTACAAAACACGTTCCCGAATCCTGGTCCAATCTTTCGGCATACAAAAATAAATATGATTTAACAATTAGGAATTTATATTTTCCAATGGTTCGTCCATACTTTGATCATCCTCCTTTGAACGGTTTATTGGTCGGGTCCTGGTCTATTCTTAATTCTCAGGCAGCTTTTGACAAAGTAGATCTAAAAACAATTCGTCTTGTTCCGATATTTTTGTCTCTTATTTCTTCGGTATTGATGTTTCTTTTGGGACTTAAATTGTCTGGTTTTCGTACGGCTGTCTGGGCACTTCTTATATATTCTACGGCAACACTTTTTGTTATGAACCAGAAAGTTGTATTTGCGGAAAATCTTTTGACTCCCCTATTTCTTGGAGCTCTCTATATTTTTTCTTCCATTAAAAAAATGAGATTTGTTAATTCGTTAATTATCGGAGGAATTTGCGGATTGGCATTTTGGACTAAAGAATTAGGAATTGCAGTTTTTTTTACAATGATTTATTTATTCTTTGAAGAAAAAATTAGTAAAAAGTTTATTTTGACATTAACCGCTATATTTTTGATATTTATTATTGGATATATTGGGTATGGATATTATTATGACGGTAATCTTTTTTGGCAGGTTATATCAATTCAATCAGGAAGAAGGATAGGCCCCGAGACTTTATTATTATTAACCTCAAGCCCTGTTATTGTAAATAAAACATATTTTGACGGATGGTATTTACTTGGATTTTTATCTATTTTTTTCTCGATGTTTGATTATAAAAAATACAAAATGATAGTAGTTCCCTCTTTGATTTATTTATTGCTTATGATTTTTTCTTTGGCAAAAGATGGGGAGATGGGGTGGTATATGATTCCTCTTTTTCCTTTTATGGCTTTATCTACTGCTAATTTTATTAACGAAAGTATTAGCAAAAAAAGCTGGTTCATATTTTTACTTCTTTTGTTCGTTGGTTTATATGAGATTAAGTATTTATTTGAACAAGCTTTTGGTTTAGTTCCAATACAATTTAGAATTATTATGTTTATCTTATTTACTCCGTTTATTATTGCGTTTATGTTTGATAAAAATAAGTTTTTTGAAACATTGATCAAAGTTTGGTTCTATCTTTTAATAGCGGGAACTGCATTTTTGACTTTTAATTATATTCACCCGTCATAGAAATAAATGAGAAATAAAAACCCCCTAACATTTATATTATTTTTTTTCATTCTTGCAATCGGATTTTTATTAAGGGCGCAAGAAATGCTGTCGCATAATTTTCTTTTCCTTATTGATCAGGGAAGAGACATGATGGCGGTAAAAGACATTGTCTATAATCACCACCTAACCCTTATTGGTCCCTACACTAGCTTAACGGGTGTTTTTCAGGGGCCTATTTGGTACTATCTTCTTTCAATCCCAACTTTTATTTTAAATGGTGATCCGTGGGGGGCAGTCGTACTAATGTTAACAATTAGTATGGCACTAATAATAATATCCTTTATTTTTATGAGGAAATTATTTGATGAAAAGACTGCGCTTGTTACAAGTTTTCTTTTGGCAATATCTCCAGAAGCAATTTCAGCAGCTACCTACTCTTGGAATCCCCACCCGATGTGGTTGCTAATTGGTTTATTTATTTTTTTCTTTTATAAAGTTAATTTGGGTCAAAAAAAATATCATCTTTTTCTGTGGCCGCTAATTTCTTTGATGTTTCATTTTGAGGGAGCCCTGGCTTTTTTTATATTAATTGCAAGTTTTATATATTTATTGCTCTTTAATCGTAGAGTTATCAATAACAAATATTTTGCTTTCTCAACCCTTTCCTCTATCCTCCTATTTCTTCCTCAGATATTGTTTGATTTAAGACATAATTTCTTAATGTCCAGATCTTTTTTAAGTTTATTCCAGGGCAAAGATAATGGTCTTATTGTCGGGGGAGAAAAGCTTAAATATTTAAACTTGATGGACAGTCACATATACGCTTTTAAAATAAATTTCATCTCATCATTTTTACACGATGGCTTGATGCAAAATTTGCCCTTATTCTTTTTTGTTTTTCTTGTATTTATGGTTTTATTTGCTAAGCGTTTAAAAATAGTTTCTGACAACGAGAATTATTTTTTAATGATGATAGTAAAAACTGTTTTAATAATTGTAGCTCTAACATTTTTTTATCCATTTCCTCTTAGATATTGGTTTTTAACAGGCTTTGAAATATTTTATATATTCCCCTTGGGGCTATTGCTAAGTAAACTTTTAAATTTAAGAATAGGAAAGATATTTTTGCTTTTATTGTTTGTTGCAAGCATTTTAGTTTTAGCGCCAAAAATTAATAAGTTATACTCCCAACCGGATTATGGAGGCGTTGCCAAAATTAAAGGGAAAATTGATGCAATAAAATATATTTATGACGACGCAAAAGGAAAACCATTTAATCTTTTAGTATTTACTCCACCCGTATCTACGGATGCATATGATTATCTCCTGTGGTGGTATGGAAAGAATAAAAAGCTTCAAGTTCCTAAAAAAGAAAAAAAAGAAACTTTTTATTTATTAATGGAACCGGATCCGGGGAAACCATGGAGTTATAATGGATGGCTGGAGACTATTATAAAAAACGGAACAATTATTTCAACGAAAACTTTGCCTAGCGGTTTAATCGTGCAGAAGCGTATAGAATATTAAGGTAGCTTTTGTACGAAAGTTGCCGGAGTATCACCTCCGCCAATTCTTACGCGTGGAAGAGTAAACATTGCGTCTTTAGAATGGTAAGTGCCATTATTGGTTCCAAACGCGCCTAGATATCCTGATTTTGGTACAAGCGACTCAACTTTTTTGTTTACGTTGCCATATGGATAGGCAAACCAATTTACCGGATACCCCAAGTGCGCCTGTAAATCATTTTTGCTGTTCTCCAGCTCTTCTTTTATTCTTAAATCTGTTGCATAAGTTAGGGCAATGTGGCTAACAGTGTGGGATCCAAACGTAAAGACTCCACTATTTTTCATTTCCAGAATTTGTTGCCAGGTCAAATAATTTGGTCCGCCAACAAATCCGGTTATTACAAAATCTACAGCCTTAAGTCCATGAGCCTTGAGGATCGGATAAGCCGCAGTATAAGAATCTCTATATCCATCATCAAGAGTAATCACAATTGGTTTACCGGGCAACTTTTTTCCGTGCAGCATGGCATCCCCCAACTCGTCTAAGCTAATCGTGTGGTAGTTATGAGAAGACAAATATTCCATTTGAGATTTAAAATTATTCGGAGTTACAGAAAGGTTGAATCCAACCTTATCTTCGGGCCAGGGGTTAATGCGAATGTAATGATACATGAGTACGGGAACATTTATACTTACCCCCAGTACGGCTTTTTGCCCGTTCGCTTCGCTCAGGGCAGGCCCGTTAGCTCCAAACGATATTACCTTGTTGTCAAAATCTGTTTCTTCCGATTCTCCTTTCCTTTCTTCTTTAATAGTTTTTGCTATCATTAACCTTGTATTAATATTTCGATTCAATGGGTTGAGTAGTTTTGCAACCTTGTAGACTTTTTCTCCCATACCTATTTGATCTTTAACTATTGCGTTGTCCCCTAGATTTACAAGAGCAAAGGACAAAAGTAGAGAAACTATTACAAAAGAAAGTGCAAGTATTAAAAAAGAATTGAATTTATTCATGAAACTTCATAATTTTACCAACAATATTACTTTATTTATTCTTGAATGTTTTGTCAACAGCTATAGTAGAAAAACAGCATTTTTTTACCCTTTGTGGTATAATATAAAGCGGTAGAAATGATTATTCAAGCAAAAATTCCCTCTTTAAAATGTAACCAGTGTGGATCAAGCGTCATCCTCGTGAAGCACAAAACGCAGAAATTGGAGTATAACTTCTCAGCAATAACAATAAATACCTATAGATGTTCCAACAAGTCTTGTCAGGAAAGTATAGATAAGAAGACCGAGGGTAGAATAAAACTTCAGAAAGAACAGGAAATAGCAAAAAAGAAAAGGCTGAAGTCAATTATTAAAACCAACAAAAAGAAGCTTAAATCCTGAATCAGCTGCTTAGAATTTTTTTAGTTTCATTCTTATACGATTCAACATTTGGTTGATCAAATGGATTTAAATTCATAAGTTTACCCAAAATCATCATTTCAATCATCTTAAATTGCAGAAATTCACCAAGAGATTTCTCTGACGAATCTTCCAATACGATATTAATAAAAGGAAGACCCCTATTTTTGTAGGCAATTTCCGTACCTTGTAATATTGCCTGTATGAGTTTTTTTAAAGATTTTTTTTGAATTATATCCGCTAAACCTTTCCATGAAAGGTCACTTGAAACCATTACGTCCAAGTCTTTTTTGGTAGATACAAATGTGGTTGTTTTGTCTCTTGGCCCCCCAAGGTAAAGCTGAGCTATAGAATGAAGATCTGTTGATCCAATAGAAACTATAGGAGTAATCCCTGTATTTACAATTTTTCCGTTCCTATCTTTTTCTTTCCCTATGCTTTCCCCCATTAATTGTCTATACCACTTTCCTACAGAATCAAATTCCGGCTTAAAGAAGAAATTATCGTTGATATATTTTCCTTTTTTTAATTGCGCGTAGATAATAATAGCAGATATTAATGCCGGGTTTTTTGACACGTCCTTATTAAGACACAAGTCTCTCATTTGTCTAGCTCCTAAAAGTAAAGAATTAATATCCATACCAACCAAACTTAACGGTACTAATCCAACGGCTGAAAAAACCGAATATCTGCCGCCAACCTCCCCCGGAATGCAAATCGTTGCAATATTTTTTTCTTTTGCCTTCTCCCAAAGCTTGGATTTAAAATCTGTTATTGCTATAACCCTTTCATTTATAGATGGGAAACGTTTTTTAACAGTGTTATAAATGACCTCTAGGTTAACGACTGTTTCCAAAGTTGATCCGGATTTGCTTATGGGAATAATTAAAATTTCTTCAGGGTTTTTAATTTTGTTAGATAAAAGATTTATAAGTTTTTGCATGAACTCCGGGTCAATTGTGTCTGCAAAAATTATTTTTGGCGATCGATCTGTTTCTAAAATATCAAAATGACTATAAATAGAATCGTATATGGCTTTTGTGCCTAAATTTGATCCGCCAATTCCTATTACAATTACATATTTTAATTTCGAAGAGTTTTTAATTTTACATAATTTATCAGCCTCTTTTAATAATTCGTAGTCAAATGGTAGATTTATAGAGCTTTCCGGAGAATCGTATGCTTTGGTGCTAGAAACTTTTACTAAATAGTCAATGTAGGGTGAAACTTTTTTGCCTAGTTTATTAATTTCTTCATCAGAAACCAAACAAGAATCTTTATAATCTAATTTCATATTTTGAATAATTTATGTATTATATTACATTTATCGAAAAAAACACAATAAAGAATTACATCTTGTTTTTTGGGCAAAGACAATAAAAGAGACGTTAGCGGGAATTATTTCGCTCCGCAATATTTACAAGTTGTTTTATGCGTTAAGATAATTACTACTGCCGATAGGCCTACCAATATATAAACCAATTGCTCTACTCCAAAAGACCCAAGCAGAGAATGAACTAAATTATAATTAAAAAGGCCGACCAATCCCCAATTTAATGCTCCAACTACTGTAAGAATGAATGTGGCGCTGTGCAATGCTTTCATTTTTCACCTCCTTTCTTTGCTCTTATTTTATTTAGACATAATAAAGCTCAGGTGTCAAGTAGATCTGGGGCTTTAATTTTTTTGAAATGGTATTACAATTAAATAATGAACAAATCAAGATATTTTTACACAATTTATATTTTAGCTGTAATTGTTTTTTTGGGAGCATCTTTTTTATTTGCGAAGCAAAATTTTGGAAAAAAAAGCATCATATCTCCATTGCCAAATTTTTTGACGGCTTTTAGCAATCTTCAGGTTTCAACTCTTGATCTATGGTTCCCCAAGTTAAAAGTTTTCAACGGCATAATGTCCGGCATTAATACTCCGGATATTTCTGCACGATCTGCTATTGTTTATGATTTATCATCGGAAAGAACGCTTTATGAAAAATCCGCAAAAGATAAGATGCCTATGGCCTCTCTTACTAAAATCATGACGGCAATCATAGCGATTGAAAACTCAAAAAATAGCGACAAATATGAAGTTGCGAAGGAAAATTTGGTTGGTGAAGATAATATGGGATTGTCATCTGGGGAAATATTGTCTTTGGAGGAGCTTATTTATGGAATGATGCTTCACTCCGGAAATGACGCTGCGGAAACTTTGGCAACCAACTATCCTGGCGGCCGAGGAATGTTTATAAAAGCAATGAATGACAAAGCCAGATCACTTGGACTTTTGGACACTCACTTTACCAATCCAACCGGACTTGAAGGAGATGGTCATCAATACACGACAGCCTACGATTTGGTCGTAATAACAAGATATGCAATTAGATCTTCTTTGTTTGCGAAAATAACAGCCACTTTTGATTATAATATTCCTTACACTTCTGGCCACAAGGCATTTTATTTGGAAAATGAGACAAACCTTTTGACTAGCTATCCGGGAGTTTTGGGCGTTAAGACAGGCTATACTCCCGAAGCGGGACTTTGTTTGGTGACTTATTTAAATTACAAAGGCCATAAGATAATTGGCGTACTTTTGGGAAGCGACAACAGACGACAGGAAATGAAAGATCTTTTGGATTACTCATTAAAAATTCAGGGGGTTAAGCCTCCCCCTCATGGATAGTTGAAGAATATACACATTTAATATAAAATAAATATTACGCTGGGGTGGTGGAATGGCAGACACGAGGGCCTTAAGAGCCCTTATCCGCAAGGGTGTGAGGGTTCGACTCCCTCCCTCAGCACTCTTCACTAGCGTTCAGAGTAAACTAGGAAGAAGTCAAGATAAACTTAAATGTCCTGTTTTACCTACATTGTAAAATGTTCTGATGGAATGTATTATACAGGTATAACTTGGAGCCTTAAGAAAAGAATAGAAGAGCATAATTCCGGAATAGATACTGCTATTCAGAAAAGTAGATTGCCAGTAAAATTGGTGTATTGGGAAAAATTTGAAACGAGAATAGAAGCAGCCAAAAGGGAGAAGGAAATTAAAGGTTGGCGAAGAGAAAAAAAGAAAACGCTCATTAAAAGTTTACGCTGAGGAGCGCAGCAACGAAGCGGGGACTAGCTCAGTTGGCTAGAGCGCGCGGTTTGGGACCGTGA
>ORMF010422855.1_pt1 | contig 12515 bp, 11 predicted proteins | sample 1779871 | NCBI WGS metagenome assembly ORMF01 (sample SAMEA104232316, study PRJEB22302) | groundwater metagenome | biome: forest; feature: aquifer; material: groundwater | place: USA | collected 2011-08-07 | depth 5.4 m | reverse complement strand
TTAGAAACTGCGCGAAAAAGCCTTATTTTTCGCGGTTCGCCCAGTTTCTTCATGGCAAAGGCTCGTCGCCGGTACGCAATGCAGAACTCCTACGGAGCTATCGACCTGCTTTAGCCGATCGCGCAATATCTTTCACCGCTTCGATCAATCTCTCGATCTCGTCATCGCTGGTGTAGCACGCGCAACCCACGCGCACCAGGCCTTCGGGCGCCAAACCCAGGCGCTCAATCACTGTGGCCGCGTAGAAATCACCGTGCGAGGCAAACAATCCACGGTCAGCGAGTCGTCGCGCGACTTCTGTCGAAGGCACTCGATCCACTACGAATGAAACGGTAGGTGTACGCGCCACCTCGGGCGGCGGACCGAACAGGCGCACGCCGTTGATATTCGAGAGCTCTTGCCACAGACGCTTAACCTGCGCCGAGCTATGAGAGCGCAGTCCTTTGAAGGCTGATTGAAGCAGATCACGCCGGGGAGGCAGCCCGGCAGTCTGCGGTACAAGGGAGGCATAGAAATCAACTGTGGCAGCGGCGCCCGCGATGCCTTCGTGGTTCTGGGTACCCATCTCCGCTCGTTCGGGCGCGGTGTTGGGCGCGGGCTCCAGTTTGGGAAAGTCAATGGCTTCCAGCAAGTCCTGCTTGCCATAGAAGACGCTTACGTGCGGCCCATAAAACTTGTACGCTGAGCACGTGAGAAAATCACAATTCGTGTCCTTGACGTCGCACAGGAAGTAAGGCGCGTAATGCACGGCGTCGACCAGTGCGAGGGCGCCAACTGAATGTGCCATTTCAACCGCGCGACGATAATCATTCACCGTACCTAACGCGTTGCATCCCGCTCCGAACGACACTACCTTTGTCTTCCTGCCAACCAGGCGCTCGAAGTCGTTCCAATCAAGCTGTCCTGTTTCGGGATCCATCTGGGCCACTTTCAAGGTGAAACCCCGTTCCACCACCAGCGCTTGCCAGGGCGCAACGTTAGCGTGATGCTCGAGCTCGGTGATCACGATTTCATCTCCCGGACCCAGAGTACGCCCCAGCGCGCGTGACAGATGATAGATCATGGTCGTGGTGTTTGGGCCGAACACGATTTCATTCGCTGCGGCATTCAGAAAATCCGCGAACGCATAACGGGCCTGTTCGATGATCGCGTCGGTTTCGTGGCTGGTGGGATATTCCCAGTGAGTATTGGCGTTGTGATTTAGCAGATAGTCCGAGACGGCGTCAACCACAGCACGCGGTGTTTGCGTGCCGCCGGCGCCGTCAAAATACGCGACAGGAAAACCGTTATGTACTCGCTCAATGGCCGGAAACTGCTTCCGGATCTCTTCAGTCGAAATAGTTGATTGTGTTTGTTCAGTGACAGCGTTCATTAAGTTCCATCTAGAAGACAGTAGTTTGGAAAAACTCGGCAGATGCTATCAGAAAAAACTTATTCTGCGCGAATGTAGAGAAGCCAGTCGAGTTGGCGAGATGGCGATGCCAAAAGAAACGCGATCCACGAAGTCACACGAAATGAGCCGAATCGGGGTCATGTTTAGTGGTTTTGGTGTGGATTAGTGGATCGGATTTTCCGCAAGCATCACAGGTGACTTTCGCCGAACTTAACATAAGCTCGCCAGGAGCCTGCTGGATGGCCAGTACCAGCAGCGGGGCAGCGAGCACAAGCGAAGCATAGACCCCTCAGCTCCCGGGATTTATTTGACGGCTTTCATACACCCCTGTCACGAATGTGTACGCACGCAACTCGCTCGGTGCACCGGTTACCGCTGTGTTTACTCACTGTTTCGCGCAGCACAGCACGTGCAGTCAAATGAGCACAGAGCGCTTCAGAATGTTAAGACGAATCAACCTTAGTGCGGCGATCATCGTGCTGATCTGCTTCTTTCTGCCTTGGGTGCAGGTTAGTTGCGCCGGCGCGAAAGACACGCTCAGCGGCTTCGGCCTCGCCAGACAAGACGACATGCTGCTCTGGTTAGTTCCGTTGTTGATGTGCGCCGTGATCGTATTTGTTTTGCTTCGCGTGCGCCCAGCCCGGCCGCAGCTCCTGGGGGTACTGAGCACGTTCGCCGGCGTGATCGTCGTCGTCGTGATGAATCGTGAGCGAACGCGCGCCCACGGCGAATCGGGGCTGGTTGCGGTTCAATTGATAGGCTGGTTCTGGCTGGGATTCATCGCCGCCGGAGTCGTCGTGCTAACCGGCACCGCGATTCTTTTGCGGAAACCGCGCCCGCCCGACAGTTAGATTTAAAATCCGATTCGCAAAAGTTGATCGAGAAAATAATGGGACTATCACTCAAACCAGAACGTATCAAGCGCTACAAGGATGTGGTGGCGTTGCTCATTAAGTATGGCCGCTCAGATCTGGTCCAGCAGAATGATCTGGATTTGATGGGTGGGCCAAGCGAGGCTCTCGCCGCTACGGCCGAACCCAGGGCGGAGGAACTCGCTTCAGACCTCGAGCAGTTGGGTCCTACCTTTATTAAGCTGGGTCAACTCTTGTCTACGCGAGGCGACCTTTTGCCGGAACCGTACCTGGAGGCACTGGGACGTTTGCAGGATCGGGTCGAGCCGTTCTCGTTTGACGAAGTAGAGCAGATTGTTTCATCCGAGTTGGGCGGGCGCATTTCGAAGTTGTTTGCCGAATTCGACCGGGAGCCGGCCGCGGCCGCTTCTTTGGCGCAGGTGCATCGCGCGCGCATGCGAGATGGGCGGATGGTGGTGGTTAAGGTCCAGCGCCCCGGGGTGCGCGAGATTATTGTCAAAGACCTCGAGGCTCTGGAAGAGATTACTGAATTCATCGACGCGCATACGGAAATCGGGAAGCGTTATGAATTCAGCAACATGCTCAGCGAGCTTCGCCAAAGCCTCTTACGCGAGCTTGATTTCAAGAGCGAGGCCGGCAATCTCCGCCGGTTGCGCGCCAGCTTGCGCGAGTTCGAGCGGATAATTATTCCTGAGCCGATTGAAGACTTCACGACTTCGCGTGTGCTCACGATGGATTACATTGCGGGCAAAAAGATAACCACCCTGAGTCCTCTGCGACTGATGGAGTTGGACGGCCCGAAGCTATCGGAAGAACTCTTTCGCGCCTATCTTAAACAGATTCTCGTCGATGGGTTCTTCCACGCAGACCCCCATCCGGGAAATGTTTTTGTCACTGACGACGACCGCATCGCAATCATCGATCTCGGAATGGTCGGGCACATCAGCGGGTCGTTTCAGGAAAACCTCTTGCGGCTGTTACTGGCCATCAGTGAAGGCCGTGGCGACGAAGCCGCCGAAGTGTCGATGAAAATGGGCGAACCTAAGCCAAACTTTGACAAGCGCGACTTCGAACATCGGGTGGCTAGTCTGGTGGCGCAACACTCGGACGCTACTATTGATCAGATCAACGCCGGGCAGGTGGTGCTGGAGATTACGCGAATCTCGGCTGACTGCTGGTTCCGTCTGCCCTCGGAATTCACGCTGATCGCAAAGGCGCTGCTGAATCTGGATCGAGTGGTTTACACGCTGTTCCCGGACTTTGATCCCAACGAGATCATTCGGGACGAAGCCACCGGCATTCTCACACGCCGGATCGTCAAGAGCATCGAGCCCGGCAACGTGTTAACCCGCGTCATCGAAGTTAAGGAATTTGTCGAGCGGCTGCCGACGCGCGTTAACAAGATTCTCGACGCCATTGGAAACAACGAGCTGAAGATCGGCGTCGATGCAATCGATGAACGGGTCGTGCTGGATGGCCTACAAAAAGTTGCGAACCGAATTACGCTGGGCCTTGTGCTGGCGGCCCTGATTGTCGGCGCCGCGTTAATGATGCGGGTTGAGACATCTTTTCGGATCCTCGGCTATCCCGGGTTTCCTATGATCTTTTTTATGCTGGCCGCACTTGCGGGAGTCGTGCTGGGCGTCAACATCATCTTCTACGACAAACATCCGCGAAAAAAGCCGGACGGTAGTTAAAAGTGTCCTCGAGCATTTTGAGACCGATCTTCTTTTCTGAGAGGGCCAAGCGGATGGTGCAGGGGAAATCCGGACTGTCGTCTTTCGGTTCTTTACGCTAAGAACGAACTCCCTGAGTTTCCGCCTGCACGAATGACTTTACTCGGCGAGTCTGTACGGTCGCGGACATTGCCGGTTCAGGGTGATTCATGGGTTGTTCGAACGATGTCGGGCCGGGTTGATCACTTGACGCATGACTGAAGTAACTCGTCGAGTTGATCGAAGCTGGATAAGATTCTTAGGCCGTCCGTCTGCCTTACCTCTGGACCGTTGATGTCGATGATTGCCACGGTCAGGTTGCCCAGGTCTTTGTGTGCACGCACTAGTTGCACCAAAGCATCGAATGTAGGCAGGTCGAGGTCGGTGAGAATGATATTGGGCCGATCGTGCTCGGCGATCTTAATCGCGTCTTCAGCATTGGCGGCATTCAGTATCCGGTGACCCTTCTTGCGTAACATTTCCCGCATCTGGGAACTGATTTCATCAACATCCTCAACCACCAGAATCGTTTTGGTTTTGTCGCTCAAGAATTGCTGTCCTCCGGCGAAGATGCTTTCTTAAACACCAGAAAGGGTTGGCGAAAAAGATCGCGTTCAGAATGTATCTTGACGATTATTATGTCTGTACGGTAGCGAAACTTGTGTGGAGTTGATGATCAAAATGTGACAATTATGATCCGCGGGATACTTCAAATAAACGGCCCGGGTTTTTTGCAGGAGTCAGCGGTTTCGAGAAGGTTTCGACCAGACAGGAATGAAAATTTAGAGGCTCAGATACCGGTTGTATTCGTCTCGAACGATTGCGTAGCATTCGCACGAATAATTCTCGAGACCTTTGCGATCCAGAATCATCATTGTGCCGCGATAATAATCGATCAAGCCAGCCTGTTTCAGAGTGCTGGCGGCGACGCTCACGCCGGCGCGACGCACCCCGAGCATGCGTGAAAGAAAATCCTGGGTCAACACAAACTCATTGCGACTGACGCGGTCCTGAGTTAGCAGGAGCCAACGCGCCAGGCGCTGTTCGATGCTGTGCAGGCGATTGCAAGCTGCCGTCTGGGCCACCTGAGTAAAGAGAGTGTGTGTGTAACGCAGGAGTAGATCGCGCAATTTTCCGCCTTTACGAAACTCAGTCCGCATATCTTTACTCGACAGCCGCAGCGCCTCTCCTTCGCTTTGGATCAGAGCCTGGTTGGGAGTCGAATCGGCGCCCAGAATGACCGAAATTCCCGCCATCCCCTCCGGACCGATTACGCCCGCTTCAACCGTAGCTCCGTTTTCCAGGGCGGCGAGCAGAGACACTCCGCTATTAACAAAGTAAACGTATTCGATCCTTTGCTCGGGCATGTAGAGAATTTCGCCGAGTACAAGTGGGACGGACTTGAGCTTATCCGCAAGGGGCTCGAATTCCTCCCGCGGCAGGGCTGCCAGAATCTTGTTAGCCGTGTCCGGCTGTTCCATCATGGAGGTGGCCTTTGCGAAGAACAAAACATTATTACCTTCCTTTGCGATGTCTGTACGGCAGCAGGAATAAGCAGGGTCATCGTGTGAAGCCTCGGTGGAAGAATCAATATTCGAAGCTGGGATCTGTCTGCGCCCTGATCATGCGATAACAATGGCAAGCGGCGGCTTCCAGGTTGCGGCGCGATCCAGAATGTTAATGGTGCCGCGCCTGTATTCGATTAGGCCTGCGTTCTGCAGACTTATGGCAGCCACACTGACTGCCTGGTTTCGCACGCCGAGCATCCAGGAAAGAAAGCCCTGTGTTAACTGCATCGAGTCTGAGGTGATGCGGTCATGCATCATCAATAACCATCGCGCCAGTCGCTTTTCCACGGCGTGATACCGGTTGCAGCTCGTCGTCTGCGAGACCTGCAAAAACAGATGATGAGTAAAGAGCAGGATCGCGGCATGGAAAACTCCCCCGCGCCCGAATTCGGAGAGGGCAGCTTCGGCCCCGATGCGGATGGCCCTACCTTCTGCCTGCACAATGATTTGGTTCGACGAATTTGGAACGCCCAGGAACAGGGGCACTCCGGCGAACCCCTCGTGGCCCGTCAGGCCGACCTCAATGCGCTGGTCTGCATCGATTACTGCCAGCATCGAGAGCACGCCTGATTCTGGGAAGTAAACATAATCGATGGGAGCGCCCGGTTCATATATGACCGAGCCAAGAACCAGTGGAACTTGCTCGAAATAGGGCTCTGCCCGCGAGTATTCGGCAGTCGTCAGTTGCGCGAGCACACTATTGCCCGCAGTTGCGGTCGATTGTTGGTTTTTTGGCAGTGGCTGCCTCCTCGCTCCAGTCGCCGGTAAAAACACTGCTGACGGCACAAGGAGGGGACCCTTTAGGAAGGAGGCCTGACCCGATGTCGAGAGATGGGTTTAGAAAGATCGAATAGGACAGGTACGGTAAAGACGGTAACACCAGTAGCCCGGGAAGTACAGCGATACATCCCTAATGTCAGCTGCGGCGCGCGTCTTCGGAGTTCAGAGAGCAGGGCTCAGTGCGGCCCCATCCTGTGCGGTGAGATGCTGATAACGTTCAATGCCGTCTGAATCGTAAGCGCCGTCATGTCCACAGGTGGGACAGCGCCACTTATAGGTCGCCTTGATCTTTGACTCGCCATTAGACAAGTCGCGAAAGAGTGGATGTCTGGTGCTGCAGTTTTCGCACGTGATGATCAGATACCACTCACCAGGCGTAAGGCCGGACAGGGGAGACACAGCAAACCTGCAAAGCGATGAGAAAGATTTTTTGCGGGTCGATTTCTAATCTATCGACTCTGAATCAGTCGGTCGGTAGCGTACAAAATCAACGGCAGTCGAATCTTTGGAACTGAAAATGCTTTCTGGTTTTTTTGATGGGTAAGGCTAAGCAAAATCGGCCCTGGTGGCTGGAAGATGGGACCGAGGTTTGTCCGGCATGCAGTCACACGTACGTATTTCAGACGGAGTATCGGTGTGTCGCGTGCGACGGTCAGGTTTGTGCCTGGTGTGTCGAGCGGACAACCACGTTGGAAACATTCTGTCCCAGTTGCACTAGGTCAGCAGCAGCGGAAAGCGAGGGGTGAGGGGATGGCAGCGCGGGCGATTTGGAAGGGCGAGCTTAAAGTAGGTTCGACGAAAGTGCCGGTAAAGCTGTACGCCGCCCTAAAAGATCAGACCGTCCGCTTTCATATTCTCGACGAACAATCGAAGACTCGGGTCAAACAGCACATGGTCAACCCCGATAGCGGGGAGGAAGTGGCCAACGAAAGGATTCAAAAAGGCTTTGAGGTCGAGCCCGGAAGTTTCGTGATCCTGGATGAAAAAGAACTCGAAAGCATCGAGCCTGAGGCCACTCGCGAAATTGAGATCAAGAAATTCATCCAACCCCAGGCTATTCCCCCGGAGTTCTATGATCGGCCCTATTATCTTGGGCCGGATGGCGACGAAACGGCCTACTTTGCCCTGGCCGAGGCTTTGCGCAAACAGAATCGAGAGGGCCTCGCACATTGGGTAATGCGTAAACAGCCTGATGTGGGTGCCCTGCGCGCTGAAGGCGATCACTTGATGCTATTCACACTGCGTAGTACGGACGAGGTCTTGTCCGCCAAAGAACTTCCGCGGCCGGCCGGGCGTGCTCCGGACAAGAAAGAACTAACCATGGCGAAGCAGCTGGTAGAGATGCTCAAGGGCGAGTTCAATCCTAAAGATTACCAGGATGAATACCGCCAGCGAGTAATGGAGTTTGTTGAGAAGAAGGCCAAAGGTCGAGCCCCGCGACTGCGCCTGGTAAAGAGCAAACGGGGGCCCGCGTCGCTCGATAAGATTCTGTCGAAGAGTATTGAGTCGTTGAAAAAGAGGAAGCGCGCTGCCTGAGATGCTCAGGCGTGAGGCGTGACGAATATGCCAGCCAGAAAACGAACGAAGAAGAAGTCCCAAGATAGCGAACAGCAGGGCGCTCGCCCCTTTTGGTCGGGAACGCTGACGTTTGGATTGGTTAGCGTCCCGGTTGACCTCTATCCAGGCAATCGGTCGAATCGCGCGCCGCTGCGGATGCTCGGTCCGGAACATGAACCGCTGGCGCGTCGCTATTATTCCGAAAAGACGGGTCACGATCTCGATGTGGATGATATGGTTCGCGGCTATGAGATCGACAAAGATAAATATGTCGTTGTTACCGATGAAGAACTGGAACGCCTGGCGCCAGAGCAAAGCCGGGACATCGATCTGCGACGTTTTGTCGACCTGGAATCGATCCCGCCAATCTACTTCGACCGCTCTTATTTTCTGGTTCCGGCCCAGGGTTCGGAAAAAGCTTACCGGTTATTAGTGGACACCATGAAAGAGAGTGACCTTGCCGGAATCGCGACCTTCGTCATGCGCGGTAAAGAGTATCTGGTGGCGATCTTTCCAGAGAATGGAATCCTTCGGGCTGAGACGATGCGGTTTCCTGATGAGCTTCGATCACCGAAAGAGGTTGGGCTTCCTGAGCCGAAGAACCTCCCGGCGGCTACGGTCAAGAAGTTTGAGCGACTCATCACGAAACACTCTGTTCGGGCCTTGCCCCTGGGCGAGCTCAAGGATGAAAAAACGGACCGGCTCTTGAAACTGATCGAAAAGAAACGGGCGCGACATCAGGATGTAGTGAAGGTTGCAGAGTCTGATCGCGCTGAAGGTAAGGTCGTTGACATAATGGAGGCCCTTAGGAAGAGCCTCGCCAGGAAGCGTAAGGCAGCCTGAGCACGCCGAGCTTCCGGTCGGATTCATAACGAGACGGACGGTTTCGTCCCGGTGAACCCCGGATTATTTCCGTTGGCCCTCTGAATTGTCGCGATGCTGGTAGCGCTGAATGGTGTTAGGTGCGTGGAATCCAATTCGCAAGCAGAATGGGCACGTCGCTTGCTGAATGTGATCGAGAGGGCCCTGGCCGTTGGTGCGGTCGGGCATTAAGACCTTGGTGAGGCAATATTCACACTCAACGAATGAGATACCATTGCCCAGGTTTGAGAGCTGACCGATTTAGAGGTAGCACGGGGCGATTCTTTCAAACTGTTATTAGTCGGGGTGGGTCGAAAAGTGAGTTTCTACACGATGCAGGCACGGCGGTCTGTACGATTTCGCACGATGTTCACAGACCGAGATCATTATCAACATCGGTGACGAATATGTACGCGCTCAGAAACAGAAGCTCAATTTATCATATTTTGGACTCCAAGAGCGGGCTCACTCTATGTGGCCATCGGGTGAGTCAAATCAGAAGAAAATTTACCTCGGGCGAGTCGTCTCTACACTGGACGCCCAATCAACCTCTCGACAAGGTCCTGTGCAAACATTGTGTTCGGATTACCCGGAAAAACGTCGTCAACGCGGATGGCTAAAGATGATGGGATGGCCTTTGGCAAACCAGCCTGACGGATAACAGTTCTAATTGGGACGCCGCCAGATAACAGCGCCATGCGACCAACACGTTCCAGGAAGCGTTTAGACAAAAAATGAAAGCGGCGACGTCCTCACCCCGTCGCCGCTCTCCTAAGCACAACCATTTAGGCGTGCCGGGGGCGAGACATTCAGCCACGCCCTAGTTGACTTGATTCTATCCTATTCAGTGCGCGCGTCAAGCTAAGATTTTCGGCTGTGAATGGATATTCGATGCCGTTACGTTAGCTAAGGAAACTAAGTCCAACCCAGAGAGGAGCACGCTGTCGGTTTCGGCGGGTATCAAAGGCATCACGAGGAATCGCGCCACGCAAAATAAGCTAACCAGGTCCTCAATTCGCGGCGAATCGGGGCGTGCCCGCCGTTGTCGCCGGAAGTTCTTGCGTTTCTTCCTGCCGGTCCCCAATGACGAAGCCAATTTGGCCTGGGAACGAGAATACAAGTGGACGGGCCCATGAGTGGCGCGACCAGCTAAGTTGAACCAGGCATCAAATGCTGATTTTGGCAGGCGAGTTTTGCTGAAGTCGCAGCGCGGGCCGTCCGCATCGAATCGCGGCCTGCGCAGTGCCGCGGCGCCCTTGGACAAATTTTGCTCCTATGTCCGGTGTCGTACAGACACCCGCTTAAGAGTGGAATAAAGCTCGTGCTAACAATTCCCCCGACCATTGATACTCCACAAAAGGAGGGGAAGCTTGGAGTTTCCAGTGAGGACACACATCTTCCGCCAAGCCGATGCAATGCCGTTCACGCCCCAATGATCGTGGTTCACTCGGCGATCAACGTGCGATATTTGATCGCAAGCCACCACTGCAAGGCAAGCCCAATATCCAAGTATCGCTAACCCGGACGTTAGCGAGGACGCCGACCGTCCTGGTCGCTGATGATAGTGATGACACCCGCCAAATGTTTCAAATCCTGCTCGTCGCCAAGGGCTATCGAGTCGTTGAGGCGAGCGACGGGGAACAGGCGGTTGAACTAGTGCAGCATGAAAACCCCGGATTGGTCCTGCTCGATCTGGGACTTCCTCGTCTGAATGGGCTCAGCGTAATACATCGTCTGCGGAAAGAACTGAAGTTAATCGACGTGCCTCTCGTGGTCATTACCGGATATGACGATCACTGCGATAGTGCCCTGGCCGCAGGCTGCGACGACTACTTGATTAAGCCCATCGATTTCGATCGGCTCGATGGTATTTTGGATCATTACGTGCCGACCATGAAACAAGCAGCATCCGCTTAGCCAAATCGACCAGGGCTGCAAAATAGAGTTCGCCATTGGCAATTCGCAACCGTGGCATGATTGCATTTCAGAGGTAAATCAGGTCCTGCTGGCCAGTCAGGACTTGAATTTTCCCCGCGTTGAGCTTAAAGTCTCGTCATTTCCCGCAGAGTTCAAGCCCCCTTGTTAGAGAGCGAGTCTTGGGTGTGTGTAAACACGCATCGCATGACTCTCGAAAATTGACTCGGTTTAGCGCCTTGCGAGCAGGAGGGCTGGTATGAAATGCAGCGAAGTCATGACGGACAATCCCGTCTGCTGTCTACCCAACGATTTGGTTAGTCAGGCCGCGCGGGTGATGCGGCGTGAACACATTGGCGCCATCCCGGTGGTCAGCGACGAAAGAACCAAAGAGATTATTGGAATAGTCACTGATCGAGACCTGGCTATCAAAGTGGTAGCTGAGTCACGAGATCCCAATAGAACAATGGTGAGTGATGTGATGACGCACACGATCGTCGTCTGCCGCGATGGTGATGATCTGTCCAGCGCAATTGCGGCGTTAGAGGAGTATCAGATCCGGCGAATTCCAGTCATCGACCAGGGTGGCCGCCTTGTCGGAATCATTTCACAGCGGGATATGCATATCCGAACTCACGAACCGAAAACGACGCCCGTAATGATTGAAGAGATTTCCCGCGCTGCCTGACATGACAATGATTCGTGTCGCGAGAGGTGTCCGCAAACTAACTCAATGCGTCAATCGCGAAACTGATGGCGGCGAGAGGGTGTTACCGGATTGATTCAGGTAGGTGCGCACCTTTGGCGGGACATGACGCCTTAAGAGGGCGCTACGGGCCTGCCATTGATCGGCCGCACTCATCTCTACCAGGAATCGCAGCTCTTTTGCTTCCAGTACCGCAATGGGCACGCCGTCCCGATAGAGCACGCGATTTCTGGCAGACTGAGAGAGTCTTGGACCCGGGATAATGATGCCCTGCAGATTAAGTGGATCGGCGGCACTTACTGAAATCATCGTTCCTTCGACCGGCGCACGGCGGATGGACCTGAGCAGTTGCACTGCTTCGGAGGACGCGAATTGTTCGCCCGAGAATCCACCCACAAAGCGGCCACCGCGAATCTCTCCGCGCGCTTCCAATCGACGATAGACTCGCAAAAGATCACGCCACGGCACCGTGATGGCCTCGCGGTCGAGAATCTTACGAAATACCACTCCGTAACGCTGGAGCAGCTTGCGCGCGATCCCTTCAATCGTTTCTCGATCGACGGTTTGAATATGATTGTCGCTGTTACGCCCAGCCGGGAAGGGCGCTTCGCCCCGCTCTGCTCTCAGCAGGCGCACCCAGCGCCCGGCATCGTCCATGGTGTAGAACTGTTTACGCTTTCGTCGCAGCTTTTCGATCTCGCGATGTGTAGTCTTGCTCAGCGGCGTGATCAACGCGCGCAAGCCGGTGAAGCTGTCGGCACTCACCAATCCGCGGAACACCAACTCGCCTAATCCTTCTTCTACCATGGTGGGCAACAGGTTGGTGCCGGCGACGATGTCGACAAAGAAGGATGCGCCATGATCTTTCATGTACTCGTACACGGCTGACGTATTGGTTGAGAGTGGGGCGCTGTTCGATTCCGATCCTACCGGGAAGCCTTTGCGCCACGTCTGCACATTCCGCCGGTTCAGCAAAACGATCGGCGTGCTGCGCACGGGCGCAGAACTGTTCGCCTTTTCCGGAGCGAGACGAGGCGGTGACAAACGCAGCCAGGTAAGCTTGCCGGACAAACAGAGCGCGTCCAACCACGCCGGATCGTAATCCGCCAACCGGGCCGGCAGGATTTCAGACTCCCAGGAACCGGCGGG
>ORMF010074284.1_pt1 | contig 12515 bp, 11 predicted proteins | sample 1779871 | NCBI WGS metagenome assembly ORMF01 (sample SAMEA104232316, study PRJEB22302) | groundwater metagenome | biome: forest; feature: aquifer; material: groundwater | place: USA | collected 2011-08-07 | depth 5.4 m | reverse complement strand
TTCCAGTCCTTCGGGTCCTTGAGCTTCACGTCCTTGGGCTGCTCGAGCTTGGCGGCGGCTTCGGCGACCTTGCCGTAGGTGGTCTTGCGCCCGGAGGGCGTGTGCGTGATCACGCTGTTGGCGGCCGAGCATTCAGAGGCCGGCACCTTCCACTCGTTGGCGGCGGCCTGGACCAGCATCATGCGGGCGGTGGCGCCGCCCTGGCGCACGTACTCGTGCGACATGCGGATGCCGCGGCTGCCGCCGGTCGAGAAGTCGCCCCAGATGCGCTTGCGCGCCACGCTCTGGCCGGGGGTGGGATATTCGGTCGTGACCTTGGCCCAGTCGCACTCGAGCTCCTCGGCGACCAGCTGGGCGAGACCGGTGATCGTGCCCTGGCCCATCTCGGAGCGGGCGACGCGGATGACCACGGTGTCGTCGGGCTGGATCACGACCCAGGCGGTGATCTCGGGCGAGCCGTCCTTGGCGCGGACCACCTCGGGGCCGCCGAACGGCAGGTCGAGACCGAGCGCAAGCCCGCCACCGGCGGCGGCGGCGCCGACCACGAACGAGCGGCGATTGATGTGTGGAATGTAGTTCATGGCTGCCTCCCTCTTCACGCGCTGGCCGCAGCGTGGATCGCCTCGCGCACCTGCTGGAAGGTGCCGCAACGGCAGATGTTGGTGATGGTGTTGTCGATGTCGGCGTCGGTCGGCTTGGGCTTGTCCTTGAGCAGCGCCGCCACCGCCATGATCATGCCGCACTGGCAATAGCCACACTGCGGCACCTCGTGGTCGATCCAGGCTTTCTGCACCTTGTGCAGGGTGCCGCCCTGGGCCAGCCCCTCGATGGTGGTGATCTGCTTGCCCTCGGCGGCGCTGACGGGCAGCGAGCAGGAGCGCACCGCCTCGCCGTTGATGTGTACGGTGCAGGCGCCGCATTGGGCGATGCCGCAGCCGTACTTGGTGCCGGTCAGGCCGACCTGCTCCCGAATCACCCACAGCAACGGGGTGCTCGGGTCGACATCGACGTTGTGGGATTGTCCGTTGATCGTCAGGCGCGCCATCAGTTTCCTCCTCGCCGTACAGTCTTTGCTTTCAAACCAATACCAAAGTTGCAGGAGCATAGCTGGTTTTGAATGACTCCAAAATGGCAAAGCAGGGGGCGGGCGCTCACGGGAGCGTGAGCGGCGGGGTGGCGGTGCGCTCGCAGGTACGGCGTGCTGCCCGGCGGGGTGACCATTGAGCTTGCTGCTGCCCCTCACCCCAGCCCTCTTCCCGCAAGCGGGGAGAGGGAGAGGGCCTCAGCCCTTGGTGAGGATCAGCGTCAAGCCGATCAGCGCGCTGTCGATGAATTGGATCTCGATGATCTGTCGGACGCCCTTGACGATGATGCTCATGTTGGCGTTGAGCTCGGCGCCCTTGATCGCGACCTTGAAGCCGGTGTCGGTGACGCTGCCGGCGAGCTCCCCTTTCATGTCGCGGCTCAATTCCTTCCACGTGCCGGTGAGGGCTCCGCCCGCGTGCGTGGCGGTGCTCTGCACCTCGACGCTGCCGGTCTCGGTGGCGCAGCGGATGGTCTGCCGGACCTGGCTGCCCTGCTCGGCGAGGATGTAGGTGACGCGGCACTTCACCGTCTCCGTCTTGCCGTCTCTGATGCCGAGGCGGCCCTCGCCGACCCAGCGCCCCGCCAGCTTGTCGAACGGCGAGGCATCCTCGGCCCATGCCGGAGCCCAAGGGAACAGCAGCTGGGCGGCTGCGATCAAGACCAAAAAGACAATTCCTCGCATCTGCGCTCGTCTCCGCCCACGCCCTTATCCGCGCGTGGTTCTCGGACAGCTCCGCCCCAGTTCCGGATGGTCATATCCCGACGAGAAAAGTCAAGATTGCGATCGCCAGCGATGGACTGCGGCTCGACCGCGTTCATCGCTCCGCGCGTCGATCCGTCCGGCATACGCTGACGATCGAAACTACCGGGTTCCGCCTCCGATGGATATTCCCCCGCCGATGCTAACAGCCGGGGTTTGCGGTCGTTCGGGCGAACGTTGCGGCGGCGAGTCTTCCCGTGGGCGGGCGCGCCGGGAGGCTTGTTCCTCCCTTGGTGCGGGTGATTTTTTCGCCTTCTGCGGCTTGGCCACGCACTTGCCTTTGACCGCTATTTCACCTTCGTCGCATGCCAGCGGGCAGACACGACCCTTTTGCGCCGCCAGAGCTTCGAGGGCCGCTGTCGTCGGCTCCCCGTTAGAAAGAGCAAACTTGACTTTGGCATGCTTGGTGAAGTTCTGCAGCGCCGACTGGGCTTTCTTGCCCCACTTGCCGTCGAGGGCGCCCGGGTCGCAGCCGACGCGCTTGAGCTCGCCCTGCAGGTCGCGCGCGAGCTTGGTAGGATCGGGGGCCGCGGGATCGGGTTCCGTTGGCTTGACCGCTTCCGGCGTCGGCACGCTCGCCACTTTCTTGGGGTCTTGCACGGGTGCAGGGGCCGCACTGGTAGACTGAAGGTCTTTCCCCGCCTTGGGCGGCTGTGCCGCCGCCAGTTTCTGGCGTTTGAGCTCTTCGAGGGCGGCCAGGCGCTCCGCTTCGGCGGCGCGCACGGCCTCTTGCGCCTTACGCGCCTCCTCGCGTGCCTTGATCAATTCCTCCGACCGCTTTGCGTCCTCGGCCTTCTTCCGCTCGTCGCGCTGCTTGGCTTCCGCGCGCTGCAGCTCCGCTTCCCGTGCCGCGAGCGCAGCGCGTAAACCTTCTTCCCGGCGGAGCTTGTCGATCATCAGCTTGGCCGACACTGCGTAGGCCCCCTGGGGATAGCGCTCGAGATAGGACTTGAATGCGCCGATGCTGCCGCCGGCCTGTGCTGCGTCCCAGTACGCCAGCTCGATCGCGGCCTGGGTATTCGTCTTGGTTGGCGGGGTGAAGAAGAACTTCGCCCGCAGCGCCGAATGCTCCCACGGGATTTGCCGGTTGCGCGTCGCCTCCATCACGTCATTGCGCACATTTATGAGAATGCTCGACAGGTCCTCGCCTTCGGCGAGGATGCGCCTGGCAAGCGCGCTGGCGAACGGCGAGTTGCGCCCTTCGCCATCGAGGGCGACGTTGCCGGGCTGCGTCGAAAAGCTGATGAGCGTGCCGACACCGGATTCGACTGCGGCGAGCCCGCGTCCGATATCGCCGGAACGCGTGCCCATGGCGCGAGCGAGGTTGCGCGCCAGCGGGTTGTCTCGGCACGCGTCGAGGAAGATGAGGTTGGCCTTGGTCTCGCGCTCCATATTGCGATGCACGAGGTCGAGCCGGATCATCTCGAAATCGAGGGCCGACGCATCCTCGAGCCGCGCATCGATCGGCACCAGGTAGTTCTGCCCGTTCACCTGCAGCCCGTGGCCGGCGTAGAAGAAGAGGGCGACGTCGGCGTCCTTCAGCCCCAGTGCGAACTTGCGGATCGTGACTTCCATGGCGCGCTTGTCGAGGTCGAGGCCTTCGAACACCTCGAACTTCAGCCGCTTCAAGGCGGCCGCGATGTCGGCCGCATCGTTGCGCGGGTTTTTCAGCTCCCCTGTGTGCTGGTAGGCGGAGTTGCCAATCACGAGTGCAATTCGCTTTTCAGCCTGTGCGCCTGCGGCCGGCGCCAGCAATGCCACGATGGCGAACAACAATGTGGTGAGCCCGCGCATGCTGCCCTCCTGATGACAATTCCATCACATTATCATCGGGCGTTGCGGTTGGCCACAATCGGCGGCGAACCGCTTGCTTGCTGCGTTTCTTCGTTGTGCCCGGGGAGCTCGATGGTCAGCATCAAAGAACTCAAGCTCTTGCCGTGCATGTCCTGGCGCAGCGAGCGTGTGACACCGCCGCCCAGCGCGTTCTCGATGACGAAATTGAGCGCGCGCAGGTTGGGAAGATCGTAGCGCCGCACCGGTCCCTTGGCGATATGGCCGTACGCGGCCATCACGCGTTCCGGCGTGAGCTGCTCGCGAAGCACGCGCCAGGCGGCCTCGCTGTAAGCCACGACCGATATGTTCGACGTGTTGCCTTTGTCGCCGGCCCGGCAATGCGCAAGATCGTAAACGCGTACCATTAGGCCTCCCCCTGCAAGCTAATTTCAGGCGCGACCAGCTCGCGCGGCAACAGCACCGATTGCACGGCGAGAACCTCGCGGATCATGGGGTCCGAGCCGCCGCCGGCACCCGCCGGCCCGTGCATGTGTAGTGCCCGGGTCTCGAAGCCCACCGCTTCCGCCGCGCGGCGGTCGTCGGTGCGTGCGGCGATGCGCAGACGTACCTCGTACGGCTCGGGCCGCGATGGATGCTCGCCGTGCACGCTCGAATAGCCGATGAGATCGACCCGCAGTTCCGGGTAGGAAAAGCCGCGTTCCTTCAGGCGTGCCTGCACGACCTCGGCACCGAGTTTGGCGCGAGCGACCGCGTTGGGGCCGCCGAATGACACTTGCCCTTCGCCGATGTAACCGTCGAAATATCCGACTGTGACCTTGTATGTCGGCGTGCGTGGGCGGCCCTTCGGCCCCCTCACCGCGACGCGATCCTGGGCGACCTGCTCGAGCCGCACGTCGGTGATGTCGACCACGCAGTCCGGCGTGATGTAGCTTGCCGGGTCGTGAATCTCGTAGAGCAACTGCTCGGTGCAGGTCGCAAGGTCCACCCGGCCGCCATTGATGTCGAGCTTGCCGATGGTCACACTGCCGTCGGCGGCGATATCGCCGAAGGGATAGCCGAGAGTGGCCAGATCCTGGACTTCCTTCTTCCCCGGATCGGCAAAGCAGCCGCCGTTGACTTGTGCGGAACACTCCAGCAGATGGCCGGCAACAAGGCCCGCGGCCAATCGCGGCCAATCATCGTAGCTCCACCCGAATTCGTGCATGGCGGGGGCAAGGAACAGCGACGGATCGGAAACGCGCCCGGTAATCACGATGCGGGCGCCGGTTGCCAAGGCCTTGGCCACGACGTCGGCGCCTAGGTAGGCGTTGGCAGAGGCCATGCGTGGCAAAATCGATTCGAGCGGCGCGCCGGTTTCGAGCAGCTCGAGTGCCGGCATGGTGCGAACAAGATCGCTGACATCGTCGCCCGTCACCACGGCGCAGGAGATGTCCCCGGCACCCATGTCCCGCGCGAGCCGACGAATGGCGCGCGCCCCTCCGCGCGGATTGGCGGCGCCCATGTTGGTGACGATGCGAACATCGTTCTCGAGGCACGCCGGCAGCACGGCCTCGACACGCTCGAGCATGCGCGGCGTGTACCCGCGGTCTGGGTCCTTGCTGCGGGTCAGGTTCTCGCGCGCCACCGTGCGCTCCGCCAGGCATTCGAAAACCAGGTAGTCGAGCTCGCCGTGCTGAGCGAGCTGGACTGCTGGGTGAATCCTATCGTCTGCCGTCCCGGCACCGACCCCGATACGGATCGATGCCGCGTTGCTCTCGGATGAAGACATTTGCTGACTCCGAAGTCGACGTGGCGCGCGGCGGCAAGACGGCAGCCATCGACGAAGACCCGCCGAAGCCACGGATCATACTAAGGACTCCGGCAACGATAAGTGAGTCGGATTGCCTATCGCGACGAAGAACGGTCTCACAATCGAAAGCGCGCTCGACACCAAGACCTACGACACGGGCATCAAAGTCAGCGATGCCGAGATGAAGCGCCTCGACATCCGGGGCGACGCGTTCCATCCTGAATGGAATTGCGGTGTCCTCAGTGCGACCCTGCCGCCTTCTTGGCAGCGAAGAACGCCGCAATCGCCGCCTGCGGCTCGCCGGTGGTGTAGGCCGCCGACAGGGCATCGATGCCGGCGAGGACGCCTTCCTCCACCGAGACGCGCTCCCAGCGGTTGATGAGCGCCTTCTGCGCGCGGACCGCCTCGGGCTTGGCGCGGCAAATGGCGGCAAGCCAATGGTCCACCGCGGCATCGAGCTCAGGTGCCGGCACAACGCGCTGCACGAACTGCATCGCCGCCGCCTCGGCCGCCGAATAGATCGCGCCCGTCAGCAGCATCTCGCGCGTCTTGCCCCAGCCGATCAGCCCGGGCAGCAGCGCCGCCTCGATCACCGAGGGCAGGCCCATCACCACCTCCGGCATGCCGAACTGCGCCGTCTCCACAGCGGCGCGGAAATCGCAGCTCGCCGCCACCTCCAGGCCGGCGCCCAGGCAGAAGCCGTTGACGCGGCCGATCACCGGCACCGGGCAATCGCGGATCGTCTTGCAGGCCTTGTGCAATCGGGTGATGTAGAGGCGCGCGCTGTCGGCGCACAGCGAGCCCAGCTCGTTCAGGTCGGCGCCGCCGATGAACGCCCGCTCGCCGGCGCCCGTGAGCACCACCGCGCGCAGCGCGTGGTCCGCCGCGAGCTCGGTGAAGGCCCGCGTCAGCTCGACGATCAGCGGCGTCGACAGGCAGTTGAGACGGCGCCGGTTGTCGACCGAGACCCGGGCCATGCGCCCCTCGCGGCGGTCCTCGAGCTTCACATGCACGCCCGCATCCGACATTCTGGCCTCCTGTGCTTGGCCCCGTCAGTCTGGCAGATTGCGCCATGCCTCTCCAGAACCGCGTCACGCCCGAAGGCGATATCATCGCCACGCCGCACCGCGGCCTGATGATGGGCAACCGCGGCGGCGCCTTCCACCTGCCCGACCGGACGCTCGGGACCCGCCGCTGGGCCAGCAGGCAGTGGATCGCCTGCGTGCTGGAGTTCAAGGGCCGGCATCGCCAGGCGATGATGCAGCCCAACCGCTACACCGAGCTGTTCTTCCTCGACGAGGCGACGGCGCTTGCTGCTGGCCATCGCCCCTGCTTCGAGTGTCGGCGCCGCGACGCCGAGCGCTTTGCGGCGCTGTGGGCCGAGACGCGCGGGTGGCCTGCGCCGGCCCGGGCGCCCGAGATGGACGCGGCGCTGCATGCCGAGCGGGTTGGCGCGCAGGGGCGGAAAATCACCCACCGCGCCCTGCTCGCGGCGCTGCCGGACGGAGTTTTTGTTCGCATTGCCGACGGTGCTGCTGCGCAGGCTTATCTCATTGACAACAATCGCCTTCTTCCTTGGAGCCCGGCCGGCTACGGCGCGGCGCTGGCGGCGCCCAAGCGACGCGATGTGGAGGTGCTGACTCCCCGCTCCATCGTTGCCGTACTTTCAGCGGGATATCGCCCCATGCTGCATCCCTCGGCCGCAGCCTTGCCGGGCGCTTACCCTGGGGAAATCGCTTCATGACCCGTTCCAATCTCAAGCGCACGCTGTGGCGCATCTATGCGCTGCTGATCGTGGTGCTCGGCATCTCCTTCTTCGCCAAGATCGCCGACCACGTTCCGGGCCTCGCCGGGACTGGCGTGGAGAAGATCCTCAAGGACTCCTACGAATACCTGCGCGACATGTCGCTGCTGATCGCCACCGGCGGCGTCGCCTATATCACCAACATGTTCCAGAAGCGCTCGAGCTTCGTGGAGGCGCTGAAGGAGGAATGGCGCGACATCATCGCCACCAAGTCGGCGCTGTTCGCCTACACCCAGCTGGAGCGGCCGACGCAGGAGCAATACGTGGCCACGTTCTGCAAGCTCTCCGAGACGATCGACAACATGCGCTCGGTCTATCGCAACGTCGGCGAGACCGACGACCTCGTCGGCCTATACCCCTACGCGCCCCTGCACGACATGCGCCGCGCCCTGCAGACGCTCGACCCGCGCAAGCAGGCGACGCCTGACGCCGAGACCCGCAGCCTGGTGCGCGACGCCATCCTGCAGTCGTTCTACGCGCTGCGCGAGACGTTCCTGGAGGAACTCGACCTCGAGCAGCCGGACCACCCGCTGCTGATCTCGGGTGGCCGGCGCGCCAAGAAGAGCGGGTCGCCCGGCTGGGCGCGGCGGGCGCAGGACCGCCAGCGCACGCGCCAGGACCGCGCCGCGCCGCCCGATCCGCGTATCGACGAGCTGCTGGCGCAGCTTTACGCGAAGGAGAACGCGACCGCGAAACCCTGGCGCCAGCCGCCCCCCGGCGAGGCCCAGCCGCCGGCGCCGAACGGGCGGGGTGCGTGAACTCTTGTCACGCCACTTCCGGTCCTCGGAGGAGAGCCGACCAGCCGGCAAGCACTGTTCTGCCCCAGGTACGGCCGCTCCCGATGCTGTCGAACAAAGGGCTCGAGAGGCCCCCACAGTCTCCAATCAGTTACCGCAGAACTTGAAGGCGACGGTGGGTTTCCCGCTACCGGCGAACTTTCCGTTCGCGATGAGGACGGTGCCGTCGGCTTGGGCCGAGTGCCAGTTGCGGAATCTGCCGTCGATGTTGACGATGCTGATGGTCAGCGCGGACGCCCGTCCGGTCTCCTCGAATTGCAGCAGGTCGGGGGTGAGCATGCGTACATTGCGTAGCGACAAGGTGGCGTCGAGTTTGGGATTGTCCATCTTCAAGGTACGCGTGACGTTGCCACTGGACGAGACAGCATAGATCTGGTGCGGGTTGCTTCGGCTGTGCGGCGCGGCGCAGTCGACGGCGATTCTACCGAGCATGCCGAACCGCTGCAGGACATCGGCGTCGGAGGCGACGGCGGCTGACGCCAGGGCAGCAATGGCCGGATCGGGCTTTGTTGCCGGCTTGCCGGCGCGCGCAGCGGCAGGTGGCGGCGCCGATTTGGTCGCCGAGGCGGATGCGGGCTCAAACGCTGCTACTTGACCCGGAACCGGCCGATCCGCGCGGTTGGCAAGATCAGGGGGCGATGGCGAAGGCTCGCTCTCCGCCGCAGCGCTGAATAATGGTGGAAGAGGAAGGCGGGAGGCGACCGTCGGCCCCTCCTGCGCGGTCTGGGGTCTGGCAGCCGCAAGAGGGGGCGTGGCCGGTGAGGCCAAGTCGACCGTTGCGCTGCGCTCTACCGGCGGCGCCCCAGCCGACGCGGCCGCCGCACCCGGTCTCGCCGTGACGATCTCGGTCGGCTTCACCGCTGCATTCGGCTGTTCGCTCGCGTATGGAAACATGCCGTAACTGGCAACGGCCCCTGCAACCACCATCGCCAGCAGGCCGAGGGTTCGGGCTCCCACACCGTTGATCGCCGGATATATCTGCTTGCGCGCGACGGCGAGCAGACGATGTCCACTGGCATTCTTGGCCCCACTGTGGCTGCCAACGCGCGATCGACGTGCACGCCGGCTCCAGGCAGGCCTGGCGTACCGCTCGCGGACACGGTCGGCCGAGAGGTGATCAAGGAACGCTCTTACTCGAACGCCAAGTTGCTGAGCCGATGGTGCCGCGCTCTTTGTCACCCGCGGTATCTGCGCCCGCTCGGTTGGCGTCGGCCCGTGAGGGACGCCTTGTGTACGGCATAGCTCCGACGCCATCCAGGCCACGGGAGCGACGTTTGCGCCCGGCGTGATCTCGTGCCGTTGCACTGGCGCGTGCTGTTCGACAATGATCGACAGCTGCCGAAGGACACCCTGCTGCGCGTCCAATGCGCTCCGCAACCCCTCGAAGCGTTGCAGCGGTGAGGAAGGAAGCCGCTCTACCTGCGTCCGCAGCTGCTGCTGCGTCGATGCGATCTGTGCGGCGGCGGCGAGGCCGGAAATCTGCGCATCAAGAGGCGTTGCCAAGATAAGGCGCTCGAGCTGTGAAAGCGCGCGCAGAATCTGGTCGGAAACCGACAGGAACCGCGCATGCATTTGCTCGTTGGTGTGCTCGAGTTCAGCTTGCGTGAACACGGGATTTAGCGTCTCGCCTCTCTCGTCCCGATGGCCCGGGACAACTCGCCTTCTCCCAAAAGCGCGCCATCAAGAGCCAAGCCCCGCCGCAAAGCAAGTCCGCCGTGGCCCTTGGCCTTGACCGTAAGGTCAATGGACGAATTGAGTGTAGTGTGCCGGCAACGCCAAACTCGGCTGCGCCTTTGCACTTGGCGAAAGGCCTGTGTTTCCGGCACGGGATAACGAAAGCAGCCGCGCCGCCAACGAGGACGACAGCCCCAAACGCCACTGCTATTCCGCCAACGACGGGCTGCTCGGTCGACTGGTGCTTTGGCAGGGCGACTGAGACGCAATTGCCACAACGGGAGCCGCGGCGGGGTTGGTCCGGCGAGTTGGGTCGTAAGGCTGGCGCTCAATTGCCGGCCAGTTCCGGTACCACCCATAGCGGCGGCTCGCCGCGGACGACGCGCTCGACGTTGTCGAAGGCGTTGCGGAAGCGGGCGACGTGGTTGTCCCAGGTCGGGCCGGCGAAGTGTGCCGTCAGCACCACGTTGTCGAGCCCGAGCAGCGGGTTGTCGGCGGGCGGCGGCTCCTGGTCGAATACGTCGAGGCCGGCGCCGAACAGCCTGGCCTCGCTCAGCGCGCGGGTCAGCGCCGGCTCGTCCACCACCGGTCCGCGCGACGTGTTGACCAGGATCGCCAGCGGCTTCATCAGGGCGAGCTCGCCAGCACCGATCATGTCGCGGGTCGACGCGTTGAGCGGCACGTGCAGCGAGACGATGTCGGAGCTCTTGAGCAGCTCGCGCAGCAGGCGGAAGCGCACACCGAGCGCGTCCTCGGCATCCTCGCTCAGCCGCGCAATGTCGTAATACTGCACCCGCATGCCGAATGCCTGCGCGAGCCTGGCCACCTTCTTGCCGATGGTGCCGAGGCCGACGATGCCCAGCGTCTTGTTGTGCAGCTCGTACATGCGCGGGGCCGGGCCGTTGCCGCGCCAGCGCCCGCCCGCCACGTTGGCGTGCTGCCAGATCACCTTGCGCGACACCGTCAGCATCAGCATCAGCGCGTGCTCGGCGACCGAGATGGCGTTGGCGCCGCCGTTGTTGGCAACCGGCACTTTGGCGCGCCGCGCCGCCTCCAAGTCGACGGCGTCGTAGCCCGCGCTCAAGAGCTGCACGAGCCGCAGGCGCGGGGCGGTGCGATAGAATTGATCGGGCATGCGCACATTGGGGTAGCAGACCATGAACTGCGCCTCGCCCAGCGCCGCCTCGAACGCTGGCGCGGCGGGCTGCGCCAGCACCAGCTCGAGGCCGGCGGGCGCCATCTCGCGCGCGATCTCACCGACATCGGCCGATGGCGGCACGAGGATGATCCTGGGGCTCATGCGGGTGTCCTCCCGTGGCGGAGCCGCAGGATAGGCTTGCAACGCATGCGCTCACAATGCTGCCGTAGCGCGCTGACTGCGGGAGAGGGTTGCACGCATCGGCTGGTCGCAGCCTTCATCCGCCGCTACCATTCCGCTTCTATCTCTGTGCTGGGAAGAGGAGTGCCAGCCATGCCGGCCCCGATCAAGATCGGCAACATCACGGTCCACCGCATCATCGAGCAGGAGGCGGCCTACTTCGAGGTGCTGAAGTTCTTTCCGACCTTGACGCGGGAGCTGCTGGAGGAGAACCGCGCCTGGATGCAGCCGAGGTACCTCGACGCGGACGACAAGCTCGAGATGTGCTTCCAGGGCTATCTGGTCGAGACGCCGCACCACAACATCCTGATCGACACCTGCGTCGGCAACCACAAGCCGCGCCCCGCCCGGCCGTTCTGGCACATGCTGAACTCCGACCGCTTCGAGAACAGCCTGGCGGCCGCCGGCTTCGGCGTCGGCGACATCGATTTCGTCATGTGCACGCACCTGCACGTCGACCACGTGGGCTGGAACACGCGGCTCGAGAACGGCCGCTGGGTGCCGACCTTCCCGAAGGCGCGCTACGTATTCGCCGACCGCGAGCTTGCCTACTGGGAGAAGCGGCAGAAGGACGACCCGGCGGCGTGTCCCTGGATCACCGATTCGGTGCTGCCGATCGTGGCGGCGAAGCGCGTCGATCTCGTCAAGAGCGCCCACGCCTTCAACGATCTCGTCACGCTGATCCCGACGCCCGGCCACACCATCGACCACTACTCGGTGCAGGTCGGCAAGCCCGGCGCCGACGCCATCATCGCCGGCGACATGATCCACTCGCCGATCCAGGCGCGCTACCCCGAGCTCGGCATGATGTCGGACTACGACTCGAGCCAAGGGGGGCGATCGCGGCGCGAGCTGTTCGGCCGCTTCTGCGATACCTCCACCCTGATGTGCACGGCGCACTTTCCCTCGCCCTCGACGGGCCGGTTCGTGCGCTGGCGCGATGGGTTCGACTTCGTCGCGGCGTGAACGTCGGCTCACGCCGACAGGCTTCGCCTCAGGAGATTGAGCAGGTTGATGACGGCGAAGTCGCGCAGACGGCCGCGATCTGCCGGCAGGATCACCTCCTCGCCGTAGCGCGCGTCGCCAATTGCCGCGCTGAGAAATACAGGCACCGTGCGGGGCCCCTTTGCCTCGCTGACCTCGCCGGCAATGGCTGCCAAGCCGACATTGCTGCCGAACTCCGAGCGCACCTGCGCTGCGGCAGCTGTGGCGCGCTGCTCCAAGGTCTGACGCCTGTCGCCGGTGTCCGGCGCAATCCTGGCACCGCGGAAGGTCTCCATCGCCTTGTCGGCCTCTGTCATGCGCGAGGCCAGCAGTCCGCCGGTCAGGGTCTCTGCCACCGCCAGCGTCATGCCCTTGCGGCGCAGCAGATCGAGCACCACGACCTCCATCGCCTGCTCGTCGACGCCGGAGGCCACGGCGCCCCGCGCGCC
>ORMF011392789.1_pt1 | contig 12517 bp, 9 predicted proteins | sample 1779871 | NCBI WGS metagenome assembly ORMF01 (sample SAMEA104232316, study PRJEB22302) | groundwater metagenome | biome: forest; feature: aquifer; material: groundwater | place: USA | collected 2011-08-07 | depth 5.4 m | reverse complement strand
CTTTGAAAAATATGAAAGAACTTTCCGAAGGGCAGCCATAGCAAGGTAAAGATCACTGTTATGGCGTGAAGGATGGCGAGAAAATCATACGCATAGCCTTTCATCCAGGTGTAACTGGCCGTCAACATCAATCCGGTGACACTGATCGCAAATAGGAGAATCAGCGGCAGAAAGTCTTCGCCAAACTGCTGCAATGCTGCGGCGCCGTGGTCTCTCATGCGTCGTCGCATCGCCAGCATCACACCCAGGGTCACCAGAATCGAGGCCCAAACCAGCCCATGAAAGATCAGGAACCCAAAGATCGAGTGAATGGGAAACGCAAAACCCGGAAAGCCAAACAGGTACGCGCGATACCAGTTCAGATCATTTGGCAGAGTTTCGAAGTGTACCCAGCCAAAGACCAGCGGCAAAGTGATCGCGATGGCAATGATGCAGCCCCACATGATCAGCATGTGGGCGCCCCAACGGAGTTTGCCGCGCTGAAGGATGAAAAGATTCAGACCGAATTCGCCCGGCACGCGCGTGAGCCATTCCCCAATATTTTTCGCCAGATGTCGGGGCCGTAAGAAGACCTGCCATCCGCGTTTCCAATACATCGCGGTCGGAGGTCGCTGCAACCACATTGAATAACGATAAGTGATTCCAAAGGTCGCAAACAGCACCGCGAAAGTGTAGCCGACAAGCGCCGCATCGAAGTGGGCAAGGTTGCGCGAGCCCAAAACGATCAAAGCGGCGACAATCGACGTCAACACTAGTCCCCAAGCCGCGGCTTTGATTGTCTCCTTGTTCATCGTTTCTGGATGGTATTGTTAATTTCGCCCCGAAGGGTGAATATGTCAATCAGGTAAATTACCAGCTGGGTCAACAGGTCAAGTCGTCCCTTTAATATGGTATCTGAAATACTGGAACACGATCACGAGCAGCTCTCAGAACTGCTTCATGGCGTAAAGTCAAATTTGCACCAGCACGATGCGGGCCAAGGGTTTGAATTGCTCGATCATTTTTGGGCGCGATTGGCTGTGCATATCCGCGCAGAGAACCTGTGTCTGTTCCCGGCAATCCTCAACGCTCCTGGCAAATTATTCTCTAACCCTGCCGTCTTTTGCGGAAGCAAAGACGATGATCACGCGTTTGCGATCTGATCACAATTTCTTCAATGGATGAACTTGCCAAGTCTGTGAAGATGTTCAGAGAGACTATTGCAAACGCTGAAAACCCTGAGCATGTGTTAGTGCAGCTTGCCACGATTCGAGAACGAGTAGATGCCGTATCGCTACGGCTTGAATCACATAACGCTTTGGAGGAGGATAAGGTCTACAAATGGCCAAGCTTAATTCTCAGTGCGTCCGACCTGCAAAACCTGGAAGCCGCGCTCAGATGCGAGTTGGAGAACTTGCCGGGGCGATTTGCCACTCCTTGACCCAGGTGCGAGGACCATGTGTTTGCGAACATTTACGCTTTTGGAGCGTCATTTTCCTCAGAAATCCTAGTTAAGATAATTAAGATGCCCACCTTAACTGCGGCATAATCATTGCTCAACCGCGACGTTCGATGTGCGTCTCTTGTTATGGAGAGACATCTGGTGTGAGAGGGAGCCAATTACTAGTTAGTCATGATGAAAGACCTCAAACCAGGCGCCGCCCGTGCTCTATTCTTGTCCACCACCGCCTTCGCGGTTTCATTTGCTGTATGGGGTCTGGTCGCAGCACTCGCTCCGACCTTTGCTCAAGCTTACGGACTCTCGGCGAAATCAAAGAGCCTGATGATTGCCATACCAGTGTTGCTCGGTTCAATCGGCCGGCTTCCTGCAGGCATGCTTGCCGATCGCTTCGGCGGCAGAAAAGTTTTTTCAGCGCTGCTTTTGGTGTCGGCTATTCCGGCGATCGGCATCGGTCTCTCAAACAGCTATGCGCAACTACTCTGGCTCGGGGTGTTCATTGGAATAGCCGGGACATCCTTTGCGATTGGAGTGAGCTTTACCTCGCGATGGTTCACAAAGGACCAACAGGGAACCGCTCTCGGTATCTTCGGCATGGGCAACATAGGTCAGTCAATCGCAGTGTTTGGCGCACCCGTGCTGGCCCTGTGGTTGTCGTCATGGCGTCCGGTCTTTTACATCTTTGCCGCGATCACACTTATTTGGGGCATAGTGTTCTGCATCTTTGCACGCGATGCGGTCTCCACGATCAAACCAAAGACTTTAAGCGAAAACCTTGGAGTGCTGCGCCACGCGCCGCTAGCCTGGGTTCTTTCGCTTTTCTACTTCCTGACTTTCGGTGGCTTTGTTGCTTTTTCAATCTACCTTCCAACTCTGCTCAAAGATCTTTTCAAGCTAACGCCTGCCGATGCTGGTGCTCGGACGGCCGGTTTCGTCCTGCTGGCGACGCTCATGCGCCCGGTCGGCGGCATACTTGCGGATCGGTGGGGCGGGTCCCGCGTGCTCGTGGGAGTGTTCATCGCAATCGCAGTTCTCGGAGCGCTGATGGGCTGTCCGTTTATGCCGACCTTTACAGTTGGCGCGCTCGGAGCGGCAGCTGCACTCGGCCTGGGAAACGGAGCGGTTTTCAAACTGGTGCCGGAACACTTTCCGAAAGAGACGGGAACAGTTACCGGACTGGTCGGAGGTTTTGGTGGACTGGGCGGGTTCTTTCCGCCTTTGGTACTGGGAGTGATCCGCGACGCAACCGGCGGTTACGCGATCGGATTTGTGCTGCTGGCCTTGTCCGCGATTGCCTGTCTTGCTGTGAATTACTTCGTATTCCTTCGGGGCGCCCGAACAATTCGAGGAGCTGCCAGGACGGTTGAAGCACAGGCTAATCGATAGGATCTGGGAACCTCAATACTCAATTAATCGGACGGTAGGAATCCAACGTCTTCATATAATTCGCGCGTTCGAAGGCGGCGGGTTCGGCGCAGTGCTGCTGGCTCATACTGCCGATCATCTGGGCCACGGAAGCGTACTCGTGCTCTGCCATCCATGTTTCGATCTCACTGAGGATCTCTTTGATTCGATGCAGGCCGTTCTGCAGTAGCTCTGAAGCGATCATCGTTACCTTAGCGCCGGCCATCAGACCTTTGAGCACGTCCTCTGAGGTGTGTACGCCGGTGGTGATGGCCAGGTCAGCGAGCAGACGGCCGTACAAAATGGCTACCCAACGTAGCGGCAAGCGCAACTCGTTCGAATTGCTCAGCACCAGGCGCGGCGCTACCTGAAGTGTCTCAAGATCCAAATCGGGTTGATAGAAACGATTAAAGAGGACCAGGCCGTTAACGCCTTCATCGACCAGACGCTTCGCGATGTTTCCCAGAGAGCTGAAGTAGGGACTGAGTTTCATCGCCAGCGGGATCGTCACTGATCGCTTCACGCTGCGGATCATGTCCAGGTAGATGTCTTCGACTTCCTGACCCGTCAGGTCAACGTTTGTGGGGACGTAATAAACATTCAATTCCAGCGCGTCGGCGCCCGCGTCTTCGATTAGACCGGCGTAATTGACCCAGCCACCGGTCGAAACACCGTTGAGGCTGCCGATGATCGGGATGTCAACGGCTTCTTTGGCGAGCCGGATCAAGTTCAGGTACTCGTCGGGCCAGACGTTGTATTCATCCATCTCCGGAAAGAAACTGAGCGACTCGGCAAAGCTGTTACTGCCGCTGCGAAGATAATGATCTACGTAGAAACTGTCGAAGGTGATTTGCTCTTCGAAGAGCGAGTACATCACCACCGCGCTGGCGCCGGCGTCTTCCAAACGCCGAATGCTGTCAACGCTGTGCGAGAGTGGAGAAGACGAGGCCACGATCGGATTTCGTAATACCAGGCCAAGATAGTTTGTAGTAAGGCTCATGATGTACTCCTAAGTCCGACAAACTTCAGTTTGCCGCCGAATTTGGGAAACAAAGTCGCCGCACTGCAAACTTATCTTGACAGTGTCTTCCCGGCCTCGTTCGCCGAATTCTTAACCTTGTTCATGTCCTTCGCGTCACTCAACGCACGCGCAGCCTCGGGCGGCATGTAGTTCTCATCGTGCTTCGCCATGATTTGATCGGCGTAAAAGACTCCATCTCCGCCGACCCGACCTTGCGCCACACAACCACGCCCTTCCTTGAAGAGATCGGGCAGGATTCCTTTATAGACTACGGGAATGTTGTTGGCGGTATCGGTCACAGTGAACCGAATAGTCAGGCCATCGTTGTCTCGCTTTAAGCTTCCGTTTTCAACCAGCCCTCCGATGCGAAATGCGCGACCAACGGGCGCTTCTTTGGCGGCGATTTGCGTGGGACTAAAAAAGAAGACAAGGTTATTGCGAAACGCGCCCAGGACCAACCACGTGGCGAGACCGAGCGCGGCCAGGCTGACTATGATAAAGACAATTCTCTTGTGACGCTTTTTCATAAGACTAAGAAGCTACTGATTTCGCGTTTCGTCCGACTCGGCCGAAGAACTGAGCCTTTGTTAAGTCATCGACAAACATAAAGTCTGCCGGACACTACACCGTCATCTCTGCCATCTGCCTATATTGTCGCCAGCGATGGTCGACGGACTGCTGCGCTTGTTCCAACAGAAACTTCGCCGCCTCCGGATCGCTCTGTCGCAGCATTCGATAACGACCTTCGGTATAGATATAGTCCTGCAGCGGAATCTTCGGATCATGTGAGTCGAGCTGAAATGGATTCTTGCCCTCGACGGCGAGCTTCGGATCGAAGCGATAGAGCGGCCAGTGACCTGACTCGACCGCCAGCTTCTGTTGATGCATGCCCTTCGCCATGTCGATGCCGTGCGCGATGCACTGGCTATAAGCGATGATCAGCGAAGGTCCATGATGGGCTTCTGCTTCAAGAAAGGCTTTCACCGTGTGCGTGTCGTTGGCGCCCATCGCTATCTGAGCGACATAAACGTTGCCGTAACGCATCGCACCCATCCCTAAATCTTTCTTTGCCGTCGGCTTGCCCCCGGAAGCAAATTTCGCTACGGCACCCATCGGGGTCGCCTTCGACGCCTGCCCGCCGGTGTTTGAATAAACCTCAGTATCAAGCACGAGGATGTTTACGTCCTGGCCACTGGCTAACACATGATCCAAGCCGCCGTAGCCGATGTCGTAAGCCCAACCGTCGCCACCGACGATCCAGACGCTCTTTTTCACCAGCGCGTCGGCGATGCTCAAAAGGTCACGCGCCTCTGGCTCGGTATTGCCACTGAGTTTGGCTTTCAACTCGGTTACCAATTCGCGTTTTGCTGCGATCGCCTCTTGATCTCCGTTAAGAAGGCCCTCGGCCAGCGAGTCGCCAACGAGATCGCGCATTCGCTCGACCAGATTCCTGGCGTAAGCGCCCTGATGGTCGAGCGCCATCCGCATACCGAGCCCGAATTCAGCGTTGTCCTCGAACAGCGAATTGCTCCACGCCGGACCGCGCCCTTCGCGATTGATTGTGTAAGGAGTTGTCGGCAAGTTGCCGCCGTAGATGCTCGAACAACCAGTTGCGTTCGCGATGATCGCCCGGTCTCCGAAAAGCTGCGTCATCAGCTTGATGTACGGCGTCTCGCCGCATCCCGCGCAAGCGCCGGAGAACTCAAAGAGCGGTTGCAGCAACTGCACGTTCTTTACTGAGCTGAAAGTTAGATCGCCGTTGCGGCGAATCTCAGGCAGTGTCAGGAAGTATTCCCAGTTCATGCGCTCGCTGTCTCGCAGCGGCAACTGGGCCTGCATGTTGAGCGCCTTTCGCGAAACGTTGCTCTTGTCTTTTGCGGGGCAAACCTCGACGCAGAGCTGACACCCGGTGCAGTCTTCGACCGCTACTTGAATTGTATAGAGTTGATCGGGCAGCTCGCGCCACTTGGCGGGCATGGTTTTGAATCCAGCGGGCGCGTTTTCGAATTCGCTTCGATGACAGACTTTCGCGCGAATAGTCGAGTGCGGACAAACCAGAACGCACTTGCCGCATTCGATGCAGAGGTCAGGTTCCCAAACCGGAACTTCCTGTGCGATGTTGCGCTTCTCCCACTGCGCCGTGCCGACGGGATATGTCCCATCCAAGGGAAAGGCGCTAACCGGCAGCAGGTCGCCGCGGCCGGCAATCATCTCTGCTGTGACGTGCTGAACGAATTCGGGTGCTGCCGCTGAGACCGCGGGTGGCAAGTCGGTCATGCTGGACGCTTCAGCCGGTATCATCACTTCATGCAAATGCGCGAGTGCGGCATCGACGGCCGCGAAGTTTTGGCGCACGACCGGTTCGCCGCGCTTACCGTAAGTCTTGCGGATCGATTCCTTGATTTTTGTGATTGCTTCGTCGCGGGGCAACACGCCGCTGATAGCGAAAAAGCAGGTCTGCATAATCGTGTTGGTGCGATTGCCAAGCTGGTTTTCTTTAGCGACGGCGTACGCATTGATTGTGTGGACCTTAATTCGTTTGGCGATGATTGTCTCTTGCACTGAGCGCGGCAGATTCATCCAGACTTCATCGGCAGCGTATGGACTATTTAGTAGCAGCGTGGCGCCATCTTCGGCAGCGTCGAGAACTTGATAGCGTTTCAGGAAGTCGAACTGATGGACCGCGATGAAGCTGGCTCGCTGGATGAGATAGGTGCTCTTGATCGGCTCCGCTCCAAACCGCAGGTGCGACACGGTCATCGCGCCTGATTTCTTCGAATCGTAAACGAAGTAACCCTGGGCGTAATTCGGGGTTTCTTCGCCGATAATCTTGATCGAGTTCTTGTTCGCGCTAACCGTACCGTCGGCACCCAGGCCCCAGAACAACGCACGGACTTGTCCTTCGGCCTCGGTATTGAAATCGGGATCGAAAGAAAGGCTGTTGAAAGTTACGTCGTCGACGATACCGACACTGAAGTGATTCTTCGGATCGGGCTTCGCCATCTCGTCGAAGACACTCTTGACCATCGCCGGCGTGAACTCTTTCGAACCAAGTCCGTAACGACCGCCAATGATGCGCGGCATTGTGTCAGAAGCCCGACCGTTAGGGAGGGCAAGTAGCCCTTGCTTACGCGCGGGCTTCTGACACGCTTCGCTGATCGCCGTAACTATATCCTGATAGAGCGGCTCCCCGGCGCTGCCGGGTTCTTTTGTTCGATCTAAGACCGCGATAGTCCGACACGAAGCAGGCACGGCTGAGATAAAACTGTCTACCGAGAATGGCCGGTACAGGCGTACTTTCAAGAGGCCGACTTTTTCACCGCGAGCGCACAAAGCCGCAACGGTTTCTTCGGCAGTTTCGCAGCCCGAGCCCATCATTGCGATTACGCGCTCTGCATCCGCCGCTCCCACATAGTCAAACAACCGATATTGCCGGCCCGTGAGGGCGGCGAATTTGTTCATCGCGTGTTCCACGATTGCGGGCGTGTACGTATAGAGCGAATTCGCCCGTTCGCGCGATTGAAAGAACACGTCGGGATTCTGAGCCGTGCCGCGCATCACCGGACGATCCGGCGTCAAGGCACGCGCACGATGAGCTTGCACCAGTTGATCGTCGATCATTGCGCGAATCTCTTCGTCAGAGAGTTCCTGGATTTTCATCACCTCATGCGAAGTGCGAAAGCCGTCAAAGACGTGCAGGAAAGGAACACGGGTTTCCAGGGTGGCAGCCTGAGAGATCAAAGCAAAGTCCATTACTTCCTGGATCGAATTGGCGAAAAGCATCCCCCAACCCGTGGAGCGCGCGGCCATCACGTCGCTGTGATCGCCGAAGATCGAAAGAGCATGCGTGGCCACAGATCTCGCGGCGATGTGAAAGACGGTGCTGGTCTGCTCGCCGGCGATCTTGAACATGTTGGGGATCATCAGGAGCAAGCCCTGGCTCGCCGTGAAGGTAGTAGTCAGGGCGCCGGTTTGCAGTGAGCCATGGACCGTTCCCGCCGCGCCGCCTTCGGATTGCAGTTCGCGCACCAGGGGCGTCATGCCCCAGATGTTCTTTTGAGCGCGGGCCGCCCAGGCGTCGGCCGATTCACCCATTGGCGAAGACGGAGTGATCGGATAGATCGCTATCACTTCATTGGTTTTGTAAGCAACGTAAGCGGCGGCTTCGTTGCCATCGATTGTTACTGATCGTGTAGTCATGTTTTCTTATTAGCTCTTTCTGAGCACTTTGCATCTTTGCGCGTTTGCGTGAACATCTCCTCTTGCGCCAACAACCTAGCGATAAGCACCGAAGCCTCACAAAGGCGCAAAGAACAGGAACCACGTCCTCTAAGAAATTGCCGCAGGCAGCTCGTCCGATTGAACTACCTGCGGCTCTGAACGCGCGTCCACCCATGCAACTTCAGTCAACGTTCTGCCAGAACGTGTTCGCACGTTCGGCTTCAATCTGGCCGATCTTCCCTTGCAGCCATTTCTTGACTGTGTTTATCGTCTGCCACTCGTCGCCCTCGAACTCAAGTCCCTCGATCGTCTTTCCCGCGTCATCAAGGGGAATGAAATGACAGGGAACAGACTGCGAGTGATCCTCCGGACCAACAAAATCAAGCAGACGGCACTCAGCGCAGGGATGAGCGCGGTACGGATACCCATAATTAAGGCAGGTCAGGGAGTCCTGGAAGATCGACTTTGGTAACCAGGGTGTGCGAACAGAACGTCCGTATCCGCCCTTTTCAATGAAAACCAATTCATCCCTCAGTATTTCGAGAATGTCTCGTTCATCTTTGGCCATCGTGTGATCCTCCAGTTCTCCCTGAACCTGCTTTCTTGAGCAGCTAAGCCGCTGCTCCAATCGCTCGAGCTTGGGTTTACCCGCCTCGTGAAGTAGCAACACATATGCCGGATGGAAAACAGAAAGCTTTGGCAGGAAAGTTGAGTTTCGACCTGAAGGTCTCTGAGTAAACTTCCGCAGGCGCTGTGAGAAAACTCCCACAGATTCTGTGGGCCTTCTTACAAACCCCTGAACTGCGATTCCGGTTAGGCCGGTCCGATTGCCCGTTGTCCTAGGTTTCTATCGCAGATGAACCGCGAGAGATTATTGAAGCAAACAGTAAACAAAGCTGGGGTTAGATCCGGCTAGGTCTGTTAGCGCACAGATAGTTCTTCCTTAGGTAGCTATCCTGACCCCGACTTTGAATGCCAGTCCGAGAGACCGCCTTCCTAGTTGGCACATTTCTTGCTCCATCGGTAATCGATTACTTGGTTTAGTAACCGAGCGGATAAGCGAAGCGCGGTTGCTGATGAGACTGGGAGACAAAGCCAAAATGACCGTGGCGAGGAAACCAGTAGTTGCGAATGGACGCAGTGGAAACTCTTTAGAGCACATGCTGCCACTCAATTCGCTGCTACGCGCAATTGCGGGAATTGAAAGGGCGAGTTACAGCAAACTGTATCCCCGCAGCGCAGTGCTCTTTAATGAAGGCCACGTTGCGCTCGGTGTGTACGTGCTCTGCACGGGCAGCGCGAAAATCTCGATCTGCTCGGCTGATGGAAAAAAACTGATTATGCGCATTGCCAAACCGGGCGATGTGCTGGGATTGTATGCGGGGCTCACGGGCCGGCCGTATGAAGCTACGGCAGAATTGCTGAAGCCCGGACGCGTGAGCTTTGTTTCCCGGCAGAACCTGGTTGAGCTGATCGCGAGTCAGAAAGCATTTGGCCTGAGCCTGGTTCAGCTCTTCAGCGAGCAGTTCAGCGAGTTTGTCGATCATGCGCGCCTGTTGAACTTGTCTGAGTCGGCAGCCGAGAAGCTGGCGCGTTTGATACTGAAGTGGAGCCGTGATTTTGGCGAATTGACGGCCGGAGGAATTCGGCTGCAAATTCTATTGACACAAGAGGAGATCGCTCAGACAATCGGCTCGTCACGGGAAACAGTGACCCGCCTTCTTAGCGCATTGAAGCGTCAACAGATCATTCGCGTCAATGGTGGCGCAATGGTTATTCGCAACAGCGCTGCGCTCGCCTCGCTGGCTCAACTGTCCTCCTAAGATTGATTTAGCGGGCTGTGACCAGCGTCACAGAAATTTAAGCGCGGTTCGTGTAATATCGTAAAGCTCGCCCGAGCTCTTTTAATAAAAGCATTTTGTCTGCGGGAGAATAAGCAGGCTTGTTCATTCTGGATGGAATTCTGGAAGGAGGCTCCAAGTGAATCTGACCAAAGCAATCAAGACGCTGCTCGTCTGCGGGTCAGTATTGGGCATGGTCGTGTGGTTCGCCTCGGCACGCAGTTCGCAGGCGATTGGTCCTGCGACTCCACAGTCGAAGCCGGCCGTAGTCGCGAAAGTCGCCAACGCTAACGAGCCGGGCTACGTTGGCAGTGACGCCTGCAAAGACTGTCACGAAGATCAGTTCAAAGCGTACTCGCACACTTCGCACTCCCAACTTTCCAGGATTGGCAGTTGGAAGGGCAAGGTCACCGGCTGCGAGTCTTGTCATGGCCCCGGAAAAGACCACATCGCCGAAGGCGACCCGGCCAAGATCATTTCTTTCAAGAATAAATCATCGAAGGAAACGGCCGAGACTTGCCTTAGCTGCCATGCAGGCAAGGAAGAGCGGAACAACTTCCGTCGCGGCGAACACTGGAGGAATGATATCGGTTGCACCGATTGTCACTCGCCGCACTCAAATACGAGCGGAAGGAACCTCGCGAACTCGAACGTCCTGGTCCAGCCCGCGAATGCCGAAAAGCCTGGCTTCTCAACCATCAGAATGCTGAAGGCGAACGACCCCCAGTTGTGTGTGAGTTGCCACAACGAGGTCAAGCCGGCATTTTCCGCACCCTTCCACCACAAGGTTTTGGAAGGTGCGATGCGTTGCAGTGATTGTCACAACCCGCATGGGGGATTCGAACTTAAGCAGGCCAGGCTCGCCACGGGCGGGGATGCAGCTTGTATTAAGTGTCACGCAGATAAGCAGGGTCCGTTCACCTATGAACACGCTCCGGTGAAGACTGAAGGGTGCACGGCCTGTCATACGCCGCACGGCTCGTCAAATCCGCGGCTGTTGAGATTCGCTGCTGTTAACCAGCTCTGTCTGACATGCCACAGCGTAGCGCATGACGTCGGAGCGATTGAACCGGCCGGCCCTCAACATAACCAGAACGCGCAGTACGCCAACTGCACTGCCTGTCACGTGAAGATACACGGATCGCGTACCAGTCCCGTCTTCTTCCGCTGACAACGTGCAGTAGCCCGACCGTGAGGGAGGGCTCAGGTGCAGCAACTCATGGCCGCAGCGCTTAACGAGATTTTCAGCCAGAGGATGGACCGTATGAAAAGCAACGTCAAAAACATGTTGCGGGTTCTGTCGGGATTGATGCTCGTGCTGGTGATGGCGGCAGGCGCCGTCAACGCCCAGCAGCCAACTCCGACGCCAAAGAAACCAGACGCCACGAAAGCCGCGCCGCCAGCCGAAGTTACTTCTGCTCAAACTGGAGAGCACGCAATGGACTACACCATCACGTCCAGTGTTGAGTTCGGCTATCGTGGCAGCAGGATTGACGGCGATTCCAACAAGTATAAGAGCGACCTCAATTACAAGGCCGGCCCCGTTCTGTTCGATTCCAGTTTTCTGATGCGGTCAAAGGACGGCACGAATGTGCCCTTTGATACTTTGCTGATAACTTCGACAGGCTGGGGAGGGGATCCGTACGGCTCGATGCGGGTGCTGATGGAAAAGCCTAAATGGTATCGGTTTGAGGGTAACTATCGGAAGTTCAAGTATTTTCGATATCTGAATAACATCGCGAACCCTAATTGGATATTTAACCCGACCACCTTCAGCGTTCCCCCTAATCCGGTTACTGGGCTTCATGGCTTCAACACCAGGACCCAGATGGGGGATTTCGACCTCCAGCTTCTGCCGAAGAGCAGAACGATTAGGTTCAACGTGGGGTATTCGCCCGAGCGTTACAGCGGCCCCGCTTACACCAACTACCATCTCGGCGGAAACGAATTCAATCCCTTGTCTCAACTGAAGTCCAATGCGAACGACTTCCGTGTGGGCGCGGACGGCACGCTGGGTCCAATCGACTTTTCCTTCCAGCAGGGGTTCCGCCGTTTTCGCGACGAGAGCTTCATTTTCCTGGGCGCCACGCGGGGTATTAACCTAAATCCGGCAGTCACCAGTTTCGCGACCTGGACTCGCATCGAACCCACCCGCACCAGTGTTAACTACACAACTTTCAGTGTTCACAGTCTGGTGGCCAAAAAACTCGACCTCACGGCCCGGATTGTCCATAGCAGTTCAACCTCGAAGTCCTTTTTCCTGGAAAACATGACCGGTACGAACTTCAACACTAGAGTCACTGGCCAACTGAGCCCACCTAACGTTCTTAACCTCGGCCAGTACAACATTCCGGCGAACGTTAAGCGGCCAAACACGCTCTTCGATCTTGGCGTAACCTTCCTCGCGACGGACAAGTTCAGACTCTCAAATACATTTCGGGTCGAGGACTTTGAGATCAACGGCATCGCGACCTTCAGCGATATCTTTAATTTGACCAGGGCCAGTCCGCCTGCTTCGTCGTCGTTGGTTGTCAACAGTCTCAGTGCTAACAGGATCATCAGTTATCGCAAATACCAGGACATAGTCGAAGG
>ORMF011280625.1_pt1 | contig 12518 bp, 12 predicted proteins | sample 1779871 | NCBI WGS metagenome assembly ORMF01 (sample SAMEA104232316, study PRJEB22302) | groundwater metagenome | biome: forest; feature: aquifer; material: groundwater | place: USA | collected 2011-08-07 | depth 5.4 m | reverse complement strand
CGCGGGCGTCCGGGCTCCATTCGCGTTTCCGTAGATCGGAGTTTTTTAAGAATTTCACATAGTGCCGCACTCGTACTTCTGAAACCCCGCTTCAATATCTAATGGAGAGAAAAAATGAAAGTATTATCCAAACTCAAACCCGAAAAAGGCCTTTGGCTCTCCGATGCGTCCATGCCAATCTGCGGTGATCACGACATCTTAATCAAAATCAAAAAAACCGCCATTTGCGGCACGGATTTACATATCTATAACTGGGACGAATGGGCGCAAAAAACAATCCCCGTTCCCATGCATGTGGGTCATGAATTCGTTGGAGAAGTGGTGCAGGTTGGTAAGGCTGTAACGCACTTTGCAATCGGTGATCGCGTTTCAGGCGAAGGTCATTTGACTTGCGGATACTGTCGCAATTGCCGCGCCGGTGATAAGCATTTATGTCGCAACACAAAAGGCATTGGCGTCAATATTCCAGGCGCATTTGCAGAATATCTCGCCATGCCCGCAGAAAATGTGATTAAACTGCCCGATGATATTTCAGATTCTGTTGCATCCATGTTGGATCCTTATGGAAACGCTGTGCACACCGCATTGGAATATGATTTGGTCGGTGAAGATGTATTAATTACCGGCGCAGGCCCCATCGGATTAATGGCTGTTGCCATTGCAAAAAAAGTCGGCGCACGTCATGTGGTGATTACTGATGTGAATCCGTATCGTTTAGCATTAGCGGAAAAAATGGGTGCAACCAAAGCTGTGAATGTTGCTGAAAAAAAATTATCTGATGTGATGACAGAATTAAAAATGACGGAAGGTTTTGATGTCGGATTAGAAATGTCCGGCAATCCACAAGCATTTCAAGACATGATTGCAACAATGAATCACGGTGGACACATTGCCATGTTAGGCATACCGCCAAAATCGTTTGCAATCGATTGGAATCAAGTGATTTTTAAAAGCCTAAAAATCGCCGGTATTTATGGTCGTCGCATGTTTGAAACGTGGTACAAAGGGATTGCATTATTGCAAAGCGGTGTTGATGTATCACCAGTTATTTCAGCAGAATATCATTACACAGATTTTGAAAAAGCTTTTGCGGATATGATTTCAGGTCGGGCGGGTAAAATTATTTTGACGTGGGAATAGCGTATTGCAGTGTTGACACATTAATTTTGACCTATCGTTGCGTTCTACGTGGTCGCTAGCGCTCCCACCTCCCTCCCATTCTTCTCAAACGCAGAGCGTAGTTGAAAAGAATGGGAAGGAGGTGGGAGCGCTAGCGACCACGTAATAACGTGACAACGTACTAGATACCAAAAATAGTTTTATTTTTCAGTTCAAGGATATTGGATTTTGGCTTTGGTTTTGGCGCTGCAAATAATCCGAGTGAAGGTCTGTGTGCAGGTGTTTTGCTGTTAATTAAAGCCGCAACGCTATTTTTAAATCTTTGCGCGTCTGCAATTTCAATATCATTCTGCAATGTTTTTACCGCTGTTTTTGCATTGTCAAAATGATTGCCAGGAAACGGTACGACTTTTTTCTTTGCAAAAAATCTAGCTGACATAAACACCTCTGTGTAATTATCTTAAGTCCAGTGTATGCGTCAAACCTTAAGAAAGTATGAAATTTACTCTCTAAAGTTATTAAATTGCAACGGAAGTCCGAATTTCTCTTCGCGCAGCATCGCAATGGCTTCTTGCAAGTCATCGCGTTTTTTTCCCGTTACGCGTACTTGATCGCCTTGAATGGCCGCTTGTACTTTCAATTTGCTTTCTTTAATGAATTTCACAATTTTTTTCGCGATATCTTGTTCAATCCCTTTTTTAATTTTAATTTCTTGCACAGCAGATTTAAGATGAACAACCGGATCTTTCGCTTCCATGTGACGTAAATCAATGCTGCGTTTGGTGAATTTCGTGTTTAAAATATCAAGCATTTGTTTCAATTGAAAATCGCTTTCAGTTGATAATTTTATCATTTCTTTTTCATAAACATATTTGCTGTCGGTGCCTTTAAAATCAAAACGCGTTGCCACTTCGCGATTCGCTTGATCAATTGCATTTGTTAATTCGTGATCATTTAATTCAGAAACGATATCGAATGAGGGCATGATGCATTCTCCTTGTTTAACGTGATTCTTTTGTCACCTGATTGATACTGTTCGTGGTGAGTCTGGGATGGGATCTATATTAACAGCGATTTGGGGTGGTGGTGCAAGTATGGTGATCTGCGGAGATCTAGGACTTTCTGTCGCTCGAGTTGGGGTGTCGGAATGTTGCGATCCTGCTGCGCCCACATTATTTTTTTTCGTCATATCAATTTCAGATAGTGTATTGTCGGTATAAGTGCTTTTTTTGCATTTGTTCCATAGGTTGGTGGCTGCTTCACAAACGCTTGGCATATCACCGTACACCCTTAGTAAAGCATAAATCGCCGATAATACGACGAGTCCAACCAATGTATAAGTTGCAATGGTTAGTTTTTCGTTATGATTATCATATCGTTTCGAATTAAGAACCCCTGTCGTTATGGCGCCTGCAGTAAATAGTATAAGCGGGGCGATGGCGTCAGGTTTTTTGATAATATCTTCGCATCCGCCGACTGTTCTCATTGTTATTAACTCCGCTCTGTTACGTTGGACCTGGACTCTATCATTTTTAGTATTGATGCGCAAAACCGCTTTTTGCTGATATTTTTTCCTATTTCGAACAAAAACTGTACACTTGTATAAAAAAAGTGGTATATTGTGGGGAAATGTGGGATAAATTAATAAATGGCTCACTTATAGGGTGAAAGGGATGTTCAGGGGACTGTCAGCTGGCCAAATAGATTCGAAGGGACGCATTACGATCCCGGCCAATTATCGTACGCTGATGGTTGAAGAAGCGAGCGGCTCGCTCGTTGTCACCATCGATACTGAACAACGTTGTTTACTCCTTTATCCCTTTCCACAGTGGCAAGTCATTGAAGAAAAACTGGAAGCATTGCCCAGTTTTCAGCCCGCAGCGCGCCGTATTCAGCGTTTGTTGTTGGGGCATGCGACTGAATTGGAGCTGGACCGTCAAGGTCGTATTTTGTTACCAAACTTGTTGCGCGATTATGCGGATTTAGACAAATCCGTGATTTTGGTGGGGCAGGGTAAAAAGATTGAAATTTGGAATGAGTCGGCGTGGGAAGATGCACGCGTGACGTGGTTAGCGGAAAGTATGGGTGAAAATGGTCACGTGCCGATGGAACTGGCGATGTTAACGTTATAACATTCGTGTTTTTTTGTCGGGCGGGTTGTGTTGATGAGTCATTTGTCGGTGTTGTTAGCGGAGTCGATTGCAGGACTTGCAATCAGGGAAAGTGGCATATATGTCGATGCCACGTTTGGTCGGGGAGGACACAGCCGGGCCATATTGGAAAAATTGGGACCGCACGGTCGGTTGGTTGCAATTGATTTAGATCCTGAAGCGATCGCAGTTGCAAACGCGGAGCCCTTTTCTTCTGATCCTCGTTTTGAGATTGAACACGCTTCCTTCTCGAGTTTGGAAGACGTGGTCTCAAAGCGGGGTTGGCTCGGACGTGTTGATGGGGTGTTGCTCGATCTGGGTGTTTCATCTCCGCAGTTGGATGACCCGCTTCGCGGGTTTAGTTTTTTGCGCGATGGGCCGCTGGATATGCGGATGAACCCATTGAGTGGTATTGATGCGGCAACCTGGATTAATCGGGCAGATGCTAAAGAAATAGCAGATGTGTTGTATCAATACGGGGAAGAGCGTCTATCACGTCGCATCGCTCGCGCTATTGTGCATGCCCGTGAAATTGAGCGCATCAGCACAACAGGCCAGCTGGCGAAGGTGATTGAAAAAGCGAATCCGAAGCGGGAAAAAAATAAAAATCCCGCGACAAGATCCTTTCAAGCGATCCGTATTTTTATTAATAGAGAATTAGCGGCGTTGCAAGAAGTCTTGCCGCAGATTGTGAAAGTGTTGTCGGTTGGTGGACGAATGAGTGTGATTTCATTTCATTCGTTGGAAGATCGTATTGTAAAGCAGTTTATACAGCGTGAATCGACAGGTGAAGATTTTCCAGCGCACCTGCCGATAACGGAAAAAGAGTTACAAGCATTGCGTAAAACATCGCTGCGTAAAATTGGAAAAGCGATTGAAGCGTCGGAAGATGAGTTGAAATTGAATCCGCGTGCGCGAAGTGCAAGATTGAGAGTAGCGGAGAGGGTGATCGGTGATCGGTGATCAGTGATCAGTGATCAGTATCGGAGGTGAAATTTATCTTAACCTTCTTTGCAAAATTTTGTAGAAGTATTGAAATTTAGTTTGAGCGTAATCTTACCTCTGAAATTGATCACTGATCACTGATCACTGATCACTCACAAGGAGTTCACATGACACGAGCAGTCCACGGCTTCGGCTGGGTAGTCCGCCGGCGCGAAGCACAAGAAGTGATGCCATTGAAACAACAATTGCTCATTGGCGCATTGGTTGTTTTATTATTGTTTTCTGCATTTTCCGTGATTTATTTAAAAGATTTATCACGCCGTATGTTTATCCAATATCAACAATTGCAAAAAGTGCAAGAGCGCGACGAAATTGAAACCAGCAAATTATTGCTGGAAAAAGGTGCTTGGTCGACGCAATCTCGTATTCAAGAAATCGCGAGTACGAAATTATCTATGGAAACACCCTCCATGAAAAATATTGTGATGATCGCACTTTCAACAGATAAGACTTGATTGCATGAATTCTCGGTATCAATGGCGAGCCTATTTGGTTTATCTTTTTTTATCGTTGATTGTCTGTGGGTTAATTTGGCGTCTTGTTGATTTAAATCTCGTGAATCGCTTTTTCCTATTGAAACAAAGTGACGCGCGTATTTTGCGAACCGAAACGTTGGTTGCGCATCGTGGCGTCATTACGGATCGCGATGGTACTGTGTTGGCAATGAGTACGCCCGTTTATTCTGTATGGGTTAATCCAAAATATTTTCAAGCAACCGATTCACAATTAAATGCGTTATCGCACACGCTCGAGTTACCCATTGCAACCATCAAATCACGTGTAAATCCCGCAAGCGGAAAAGAATTTGTTTATTTAAAACGACAAAATTCACCGGATGTCAAAGAAGCCATTAAAATATTAAATATTCCTGGCGTGCATTTTCAGCAGGAATATCAGCGCTTTTATCCTGAAGGCGAAGTGATTGCGCATGTCTTGGGTATCACGAATGTGGATGATCAAGGTCAAGAAGGATTGGAGTTGGCCTACAACAGTTGGTTGAGTGGTGTACCCGGCAAAAAAGAAGTATTAAAAGATCGATTAGGAAATGTGATTGCCGATGTAGCATTATTAAAAAAACCGCAAGAAGGCCGCGATTTAACGTTGTCGATTGATCATCGCATTCAATATGTTGCGTATCGTGCACTGAAAGAACAAGTTGAAAAATTTCATGCGCAAGCAGGATCTATCGTTGTATTAGATACAAAAACCGGTGAAATTTTAGCGATGGCCAATCAGCCATCTTACAATCCGAATAATCGTGCGATGAGTACGCATCGCGATTATCGTAATCGTGCGGTCACTGATTCATTTGAACCGGGTTCCGCAATGAAACCATTTACGATTGTGATGGCGTTAGAAAGCGGTCAATACAATATGAAATCGCTAGTGGATACGCATCCAGGATATATGAATGTCGGTGGCTTTGAAATTCGCGATGACTTCAAGGATAACGGTATTGTCGATTTACAAAAAATTCTAGAAGTGTCGAGTAATATTGGTGCCGCGAAAATTTTATTATCATTGCCGCCGCAAAAATTGTGGAATTTATTGCGACGGGTAGGATTTGGCGAAACCACCAATAGTGATTTTCCCGGTGAATCCACGGGTCGCTTAATCGAGCATCCCGTTTGGTATAAAAGTGATATCGCCACATTAGCGTATGGATATGGTATCGCCGTCACCACGTTGCAATTGGCGCATGCATACGAAGTGTTAGCGAGTGGTGGTGAAGATCGTCCGGTGAGTTTTTTGAAATTGGATAATGCGCCAACACCAAAACAGGTGATTCCAAAAAAAGTAGCGAATGAAGTGGTGGATATGTTGCAAACCGTGGTGACAGGAAAAGAAGGAACGGGACATCAAGCAACCGTTCCAGGCTACACCGTTGCTGGTAAAACAGGTACTGCTTATATCGCAGGTCCTGGTGGTTACGACAAGAAAAAATACATGAGTGATTTTGTGGGATTGGCGCCAGTGAGCAATCCACGATTGGTGATTGCGGTGGTGATTCGTGATCCAAAAGGAAAACATTTCGGGGGCGATGTCGCAGCGCCTGTGTTTGCCAAAGTCATGTCAGCGTCCATGCGCATTTTAGGTGTTGAGCCGGATAATTTGTCAGGAAAATAATTTGTGCAAATCCGCAATTCAGTTTCTAATTTGCACAATATTTATCAATAACTAATTGATTTTTGAAAAATATTCACTATTTTCAAAAGCTCGTCGGAGATCGCGCGCCATTAGGGTATTTAATTTATAACGGTGATCTTGAGTCGCGTATTGGTAATGTTCAAGTGTTGAATTACAGAAATACACAAACTATCTTTGTGGATAAGAAATAAAATTAGACTTGTTGCATCGACATGGATGTGTTCATTATAACAACAGAGCGGATCGAATTTATTTTTTTGGATTCTCAGCCAAGCGTGCAGCTCCAATCGAATTTTACACTTGTTTCGTTTTGTTGTGCTGGTCGGCCAAAAAACTGTGCAGTAGGAGTGACGCAAGGGCGTGATTCTGGTTGATGGAAAAGAGGCCTTAAATCGTCTGGAGTCGGTATTCTTGGTAGGTTTTTCCAGGATATCTCTCTTAATTGCAGATTTGAAGTTTGTGGGAGGTGGAAGAGATTTATAATTGTCAGTAAAGTGCGTAGATTGAATTCAGACCATTCAATACCGGTTCCCCTCAGTGCGGACGTGTTGAGAGTGGGTTGATCGATTAGTCGTCCTTCTACATAATTGACTAATGTAATATGAGTATTGTGGGGTATTAGGCAAGGAAAGCGTGAGAAAACACTTTGAATGGTTTCTAGGATATCCATGCGATCATCAACCATAATACATTCTACGTCTGGACGCAGATAACCTTCACAGTGCACGATGTGCTGCAGGAAGGTTAACATCAATGTAATTTTTTCATGATCGAATATCATCCACTCTGCGTGATTGTGGGGTTGTATGTATTCTCTGTGTGCTCTGTGAATTAGTGAGAGTGAAGAGCCGGATATATTTCCGCTGTAAATATCGGCCATTAAAAACGGAGTGTGATCGACTCGGGTATGAGGAATATTGTATACCTTTAGGTAGTCGCGCAGCCCATCTACCAAACCCGGTAGGAGATTTTTACAAGACCCATTTCCATTATTGACGGCATTCAAATGATCGAGAGCAAAAGATTGTCTGGCGCTGCCAATGGCAAAAATAACTTTACACTGAATACCTTGTCTTGCGTAATCGATGATTTTTCGAGTGAGGTGTAAAAATAGCTCCCGATTTCTTTCTTTGATATTTCTTCTTAGAATTTCTGGCCATTCCCTTGGGTCTCTCTTCAATATTTGTTCTAGTTCCGGTTCTGAAAAACCAGCGCAACCATCATAATCGACCAGGGCAAGTAATATTTTCATTTGTATGGGCACGCTGTTGTTGATAGGTGATGGTTAGAATACAGTGGCGAGGTTTGTTGTACATTAGGGAATGCTTAACAGCGCAATATAATGTTTTCTTAAGGGTGCTGCTGTGATTCAATGCCGGGCATTGTCTGTGCCTTTACACTGCTAATACTGATGAGTTAATTATCATCTTGACGATGTGTCGCTTTGGCATGAATATTAACAATATCATGGTCGGTTTTGATGGAAAAATCATGCAATCTAAAAAAATGCTATCTGATTTATTGGCAAATTTAACTGAAGAGACACGGTTGGTTCACGTTGTCGACATTTCTCATATCACCAATAATAGCCGCGAAGTGACGCAAAACACCTTATTTCTCGCCTATCCGGGTGAAAAGGCTGATGGCAGAAAATATATTTCAGATGCGATTGCAAATGGCGCGGTGGCGATTGCATATGAACCGCAAGATTTTACGCAGGAAAATAAGGCTGTTCCTTGCATACCAATTAAAAATTTAAAAACAAAACAATCCATTATTGCTGCGCGATTCTACGGTTTTCCAAGTGCAAAAATTCCCGTTATCGGCGTGACTGGGACGAATGGAAAAACGAGCATCACGCATTTTATTGCGCAATCGTTGGGTAAGTGCGGTGTGATTGGCACGGTTGGATATGGATTTTTATCGCATTTAATCAAGACGGCTAATACCACACCAGATGGTTTGCAATTACAAGCAATGTTTGCTGAGTTGGTTGATCAGGGCGCGCAATCGATTGCGATGGAAGTATCATCCCACGCTTTATCACAACGGCGCGTAAACGATGTGCAATTTCACACAGCGGTGTTTACCAATCTCACCCAAGATCATTTAGATTATCACCACACGATGGAGAATTATCGTGATGCAAAAGCATTATTATTTCAGCAGCCTGGTTTGAAAAATGCGGTGATTAACATTGATGATGATGCAGGAATTTATTTTGCGCAAAAATATAAAAATAAATTAAATGTTATTACGTATTCAACGTATAATAAAAACGCCGATATTTATTTAGAAAAATGCATTCCCAATTCGCATGGATTTCAGCTGTCCGTCAAAACTCCTTGGGGTAATGGTGATTTTTATTTGCCTTTAATTGGAGAGTTTAATATAGCTAACGCACTGGCAACGTTAGGTGTGTTGGGTATTTTGGAAATATCTTTTAAAAAAATAGTAAAACAATTATCACAGTTAAAAACCGTTAGCGGCCGTATGCAATTATTTCATGTTGATAATAAACCAACTGTTATTGTAGATTATGCGCATACACCAGATGCATTGGAAAAAGCGCTAAAAAGTGTGCGTGCGCATTGCGCAGGAAAAGTAATTTGTGTATTTGGATGTGGTGGCGATCGTGATAAAACAAAGCGTCCAAAAATGGGAGCGATTGCAGATCAACTCTCAGATCAAATTATTATTACCAATGACAATCCTCGTAGCGAATCGCCAGAGCAAATTGCGCAAGATATTTTGGCAGGTGTGGCGCATAAAAATAAATTTGTTGTAGCGCTTGATCGTGAAAAAGCAATCATTCAAGCAATTCAATTTGCAAACCAAGCTGATTGGATTTTGCTGGCGGGAAAGGGTCATGAAACAGATCAGATCATTGGAGATGAAGTGCTTCATCATAGTGATGCGGTGTGTGTTTCAAAGCACCTTGCATAGCATAAAATATCATTTATATTAAAATCTATAGCATAATATGCTAATAATTTTCATTTTTTGGCCAATTTTGCAATCTTTTTCCTGAAATTTCGACTAATATTATCGTCTAAATAAACAGCGAGTATTGATTGATGGGTCATTTGAAAAGCGGTAAGCAATTGAGCATCGTATTGAGCACAGGTCTTGCTTTATTTGCGATGTTTTTTGGCGCGGGTAATATGATTTTTCCGCTGCAATTGGGTGTGCAGTCTGGTCAGCATGTTGGCATTGCAATTATCGCTTTTATTATTACCGGTGTTGGCTTTCCTTTTTTAGGCTTGTTTGCGGTTTCATTGTATGAGGGGGATTATTGGAAATTCTTCGATGTGATTGGAAAACCGTTGGCCTTTGTGGTGATCACGTTTTTAATTTCGATTATTTGCTTTACGGTTGCGGCGCCTCGTACTGAATTGGTTGTGTATGATACGTTGACAGAAAATATCCCTGCATTATTGCGCTATCCCCATTTATTTAGCATGATTTATTTTTCGATTGTTTTTTTTATTGTCTTTCGTCCTTCATGTGTGATTGATATTATTGGCTGGTTTTTATCTCCTGTTAAAATTGCAACATTTGTTGTTTTAATAATTGCTTGTGTGCATTTTGGTTCACCATTGTTGCAAGTGGATTATTCTGCCGTTGATGTTTTTAAAAAAGGTATTGTGACTGGTTATGGCACGATGGATTTATTGGCGTCTATTTTTTTCTGCACGGTTGCGTATAAAAATATTCTCAACAAATGCAGTGAAGATAAGTTGGCTGCATCGCACATTGTTCGGGTGACTATTTTCGCTTGCTGTATCAGTGCGGTTTTGATCAGTGTCATTTATGCGGGATTAATTTTGTCGTCAGGTTTGCATGCTACTGCATTGTTACATACATCAACGAGTGCGCTGGTTGGAAAAATTGCATCCGTTGTGATGGGTGAATATGGTTTTATTTTTGTTGCGATTTGTGTGTCTTTTGCGTGTATTGCAACGGCATCGGCACTCGCTGAAGTGGGAAGTGATTTTTTATTTAATACCATTTTTCAACAAAAAATACCCAAATTAATTTGTTTGATAGCGACATTGATATGTATGTATATCGCTTCAACTTTTGGTTTTGATCGTATCATGGCGTTTGCGATTCCGGTGTTAACCGTTTTGTATCCCGCACTGATTCTGTTGTGTGTTGTTAATATTGCTCGTAAATTTATGGGTGAAAAATTTCTTATAAGTTGATCTGCATTTTACGTATTTGCTAGCGCGCGCTAGCAATGATCAAAGTACAAGTGATGCAGCGATTCATTGGTGATCCACTACAAAAAATGCTCGAATTAAATTAAAGCGATGGTGTTCAGCAATCACCATCGCAATTATTTACATTCTTTGTTTATTATCTTTGACATGAGCGTGTTGTATTAGGTCTACCAGCTTGTCGGCATTGTGTTTGCTCAGTGGTGCTGCTAAGCCACCTAATGCAAATGTTTCGTTAGCAGTGAAAATGGGCTCTCTGCAGCTTCTAAACTGTTGGATAGTGTTAATTAGCCCTTGCACAACTAAATTATCTGTCTGATCATTATACGATTTACTTTCTAATTTTTCTGCATATTTTAGCAGTTCTTCCCTGGCTGATTTCAGTATAATGCCATGAAGCTCGTCAATTTTACTGTTTGCTGTAAAAAGCCCGCCACTTGTATTTTTGTTAAATTGATTTCTGGTAACTTCTTCTAGGCCTTTAAGTAAGGTGTTCAAAGTATCAAAATGACCTGTTTCGCTGGCCATCTTGACGCAGCTTTCGATTAAGCTTAAGACTTTCCCAGGGTCTTTTTCTAGGTCATACAAAATATGCACTTTATGTTTATCAAGAAGTGTGATCATATGCGCAGGATTTGATTCCCCAGTTGCGATTGCAACTTTTACTCGAATGTATCTATCACTTTTAGCGATTTCTTCTGAAATGCTGGGTAATCTTGCAGTTTGGCTCCTAAGCTCCTCAAGGAAAGCTTCCTTTCCAGCAAGTTGGCGCTTGGCCGCTATTACATCTAACGCATCCGCAATGGCAGCACCGCGTAAGCTATTTTCGGTTATGGCATAAAGGAAACGAATCAGGTTGTCATCAGCGCCTGATTGTATGGCAGCTGCGATTGGGCTTATTTCTGGTCGTTTAATTGCTTTTGTATATTCCTGTTTATAAAAAATACTTTTTATTGTATCAATATCATTTGCTATGGCCGCCATTTTGATAATAAGAGGGGACATATCATCTAAATTCTGATTCTTCTCATATTCAAAAAATACTTTGTATGCTTCTGGTGGTTCCTTGTTTCGTTCGCTTCTTATTTTTGCTTGTTCAATGAAAAATTCTGGGTCACTGTTGAGATCGCTTGCTGTGAAGTTTTTTCCTCTTCCAATATGCAGTTGAATGAAGAGCTTACATGCATCTTTGACCTCGTTATCTTTGATAGCTTCACGCAAAGCATCGAGTGTTGGGTCTTTATCAAAGTTAATTGGTGATTTCATGATGACTACCTCTTTGTTGGTTTCATCCTGAAAAAGCCGTTCCATTAACTTTCATGAAATAAAATATAGTATAAAAAAAACAGATTGCCAGGAAGAAGGTGGAAAGGGAGTGGGAAAAACTAGTTTAAATTGCTTTTTATATCTAAATCATGGAGTTAAAGGTTGTGTTTATTTCTCATAAATAAGGTGCTTACAAAAGCATTTGGCAAAGAACCAAAAAAGCACCAATACTTATTTCATCTGTACTGGCCCATATTAGCGCTGGCGTCGAACCGAGCCTGATTTTTTGTTATTTTCCATTGCGCTTAAATAAACATTTATCTTTTCATAAAATACAGGCACGGTGAGTGCATGCAAATCATTCGTTATACTAATTTCTTCAAGTGCTGCACCGATGCCTGATCTCGCCGAAAACAAACGAGATTGATTCTTAGATGAGGCTGCTGATTCGTGAATCATATCTTGTATCGATTTTATTGAGCCTTGTGGAAGCGATGGAAACAGGTTGAAAAATAGAGTAACCAGATAGTGTTCAACAGCTTGATTGAGTGTTCTAACTTGTTTGCTATCCAACAACTGTGTCCCTTGAATCAAGTTTAGTATATTG
>ORMF012388168.1_pt1 | contig 12519 bp, 13 predicted proteins | sample 1779871 | NCBI WGS metagenome assembly ORMF01 (sample SAMEA104232316, study PRJEB22302) | groundwater metagenome | biome: forest; feature: aquifer; material: groundwater | place: USA | collected 2011-08-07 | depth 5.4 m | reverse complement strand
TGCTGCAGCCTTCCTTGGTGCCTGTGAGGCCTAAGTCATACCGGAGGCAATCAACGAGCAACCTTCTAGGCTCTACTTCAACGCGGTGGCTCTTGCCATTTACTTTAAGTCTTATGTCTGCTTTAGGCACAGGATCCTCCTTGATTTATTCCACGGCATGCAGGCTAACATGTTAAAGTGACAACCTATGTTTGTCAACGCACTTCACTATTAGTTAGCCGTTCGAGTTGTTGTTGTGGCTGCTGGCGCCTGCGCAGGTATCTCCGCTGATATTTCCGCCCATGCCGAATACGTGGTTCCTGAGTAAGAAGCGAGGTAATACCAGTAGATAGCACCCGGCGTGAGGCCAGAATCCGCATATGAGGAGCTATTCGCCGCCAGACCTCCGAGATATGTCCAGCCGGCACGTTCGTTCCACCGCCACAGTTCGTATCCGTCCTCACTCGTTGTATCGTCGCGCCAGGAGAGGCGAGCGGCTGTACCGCTTACGTCTACTCTAACGCCAGAAGGCATTTGAAGTGTTGGCGCAGGCGTTGTGGCCGAGGCAAGCACAAAATCGGAATAGCCGAGGCTGTTGTACGCGCCGATGTAGTAATAGTAGGTAACTCCTACCGATAGACCGCTATCCGCATAAGAAACGGCGTTTGGCGCCGGCACGCCGACAAGCTTCCAGCCGATCATGACGTCCCAGCGCCATAATTCGTAACCGTCTTCATTAGTGGCTGCGTCACGCCATGTAAGGAGCATACCTTTAGCCCCGTCCGATATCGCCTGGAATGATGATGGAGCCTCAGGCAATGTCAGCCTAGCAGCAGTTGGGATAGGCGTGGGTGTAGGAGTGGGCTTGGCCGTAGGCGTTTGTACATCGATGGTAACGGTCGCCCTGCCGCGGCCGCCCTCCGCGTCATAGACTGCGGTGACCTGTTTCTGGTCAGACGCAGGCAAGATCGTGCCGGAACTGAGGGTTATGTAGAAATAAAGCGTCTGGTCTTCGAGCGAGGTGTCAAATATAGTGGTTGTCCAAGCATTTGCAGCCTGTCCACTGGCTCCGGTGGTGGCGCTGCCAACTTTAAAGCCGCGGGCAGTGTATACGGTGATTACGGTCCCTGACGCTACCAGTTTGCCGTCCAGACTGGCGGTGCCGGTGAACAGCATGGGCACGGGCGACTGCGCTTTCACCGATTGCGGTGCGATCAATACGATCGCAAGCAAGAGCGCGGTAAGTATCATTTTTCTGTTAAACAAAGTCCCTTTTCCTCCCAGGAATCCCAAGATGCCAATCTTTTGTACAGAGCAAGTTTTAAGTTTTAGTCCTGGACGATTCTCTCTCGTCCCACTTCCTGAATACTGTATAAAAGGCGGACTTAATAATAAGCTTGCTATCGACTATCGGACTCATGACCCGGATGTATTCAAGGTCATGCTTAAGCTTATCCTCAGGCTTCATATTGTAAGCACCGCTTATCTGCGCGAGTCCCGTTAACCCGGGCCTGACTGTAAGCCTCAAGTCAAAGTTTTGAATCCTGGACGCGAACTGGCGGTGCAGTTCCGGCCGTTCAGCTCTCGGTCCGACGAAGCTCATATCGCCTTTGAGGATGTTGATCACCTGGGGCATTTCGTCCAGGGCGGTGGACCTTAGGATCCTTCCAAATTTCGTTATACGCGGGTCATTGGCTGTCGCCCAGACCGGACCAGTTTTGGCTTCCGCGTCCCTGACCATAGTCCGGAACTTATATACGTCGAAGACTTTGCCCTTTTTGCCTATCCGGCTCTGCTTAAAGAATATAGGCCTGCCGTCATCGATCAGGATCATCAGCGGAATGATTGTCCACAACAACAGCCACAGAGGCAGCAGTAGAACGTGCGCGGCTAGCAAGAATGCCAGATCAAATGCCCGTTTATATGCCTTATCTTTCAAATCTGCCGCCGGCCCAACTCTATCGGTTGCTTTCAAGCTGTGTTTCTCCTAGATGAATAACCGACGCTATTTTACAGGGTTTTGTATCAGCTAGTTACCCCAGTAAGTTCCGGTCTTTTCACGCGAGAGTAGTCTCCTGTAGAAACCGCTGGACCAACCGAAGTGCATACAGAAAAATGCTGAAAAAACGATGAAGAACAATCGAGGCTTTTTTGCTTTTAACGAAAGCGATGCGGAGGAGAGGGCATTAGCGAGGATATAGAAAGTTGAAACAGTAACAAAAACATAAAACGAGTAATGTGAAATGAACGATAACAAGCCTGATATGAGCAGGACGGCAAGCATTGCCGGCGGCACAGCCTGCCTCCATGAAGTCAACTGCCTATGCTTTAGAAGATTTCCAGCCCTCGCCCCGCCGTATCTAAAATACAGGTCCCACAGCCCTTTTAGTGTTTCCCTTGGCGAATAATAAGCCTTAATTTCAGGGTTTAGGAATACTCTTCCCCCGGCTTTATGGATGCGCTGGTTCATATCCGATTCTTCGCTGATTATCGATGAGTCTTCGTCGAACAGGCCTACTTTTTCGAATATAGCCTTTGGATAGCAGCCCAAATACACGGTATCCACGTAGCCACTCTTTTTGCTGATTCTGAACTGCGCGTTGCCAACGCCGAATGGGTGAGACATCGCCAGTGCTATTCCCTGCTGGGTTGGCGTCTCTCCGATGGGCAACTGCAGTCCACCAACATTTTGAGCGCCAGATGAAGTCAGAGTCTGTATGCACAAGTTTACATAAGTGCTATCTATCTTTGTCCTTGCGTCCAGCCTCAAGATAACGTCACCCTTAGCGTTCTTGATGCCTAAGTTCAGGCCGGACGCCCTGATCTTCCTGCTGTTTTCTATGATAGTAAGAGCTATTTGATCATCTGATGCCTGGACTGCCCTTATCCTGTTCATCCATTCTTGTAACTTCTCGCGTGTCCTGTCGGTGCTCATGCCGTCTATGACGAGGATTTCGATCTTAGAATGCGGGTAGGATTGGCTTAAGATTTGCTGAATACAACCATCGATGTACTTTTCTTCGTTTCGAACGGGTATGACAATAGAGACAAGAGGCAGAGAATTAAATTGATTCAAGTTTAACCAGACTAATAGATATTTCGCGGAAAAAACGTTACCAGATTTATACCATATCTAAACGAATTAGATTCTTGACCGGGATAGAGATAATTAATGAGGGTTAAATTGCTACAATGGTTCGCGTCGAAGGCTTCGCACTCCATTGGCATTGTAAACAGATATCGGTAATAGGTAAAACTCCACATATGAACCCGCTGGTGTCAGTAATAATACCCGTGTATAACTCCGAGCGATATATAGAACGCTCGATAGGAAGCGTTCTACGCCAGACTTACAGCAATATCGAGATCATAATTGTTGACGACGGGTCAAAGGACTCCACCGCTCAAATAGTCAAAGGGATAGGCGACCCCAGGATCGTTTACATTTACCAGGAGAACCGCAGCCAGGGTCCCGCCAGGAACAACGCTATCTCACATGCGCACGGCGAGTTCGTTACGTTTCTGGATTCAGACGACATATATAGCCCCGTAAAGGTCGAAAAAGAGCTGCACTTCCTCCAATCGAATAAACAATACGACGTGGTCTATTGCAACGCTCTTCACTTTTTTACAGGAAAACCTGACGCCTTATACAAGAACAAAGGAGAACATCCATCAGGAAATATACTGAAGTGGTTATTAAGCACGTCTCTGATAAATCTGAACACAGTTATGATGAGAACTGAAGTGTTCCGCAAGGTCGGAGGGTTCAACGATAAACGGTATTTCCCAGAAGAGTGGGAGCTCTGGCTTAAATGCGCCATTGCCGGTTACCGGTTCGGCTACATGGATGAAGACCTTGTGACGGTTGAATGGCGGCGTGGAAGCAATACGACGATGGATATTCAGCCGATACTGAAGCGGAACGCGATGGAAATGTTCGAAAACCTATTTGCCAAACCTGTTTCCATTGACGGTGTCACTTACTCACCAGACGCGACTATCAAGAAGTTGAAATTCGATATGGCAGTCGCTTACCTGGTCAATAAGGATAAGAAATCATATAAACGTGAGATTACTGGGCTGCTGCCAATGCCTATCTCAGTCTTATCGACTTTAGTAGTAACCATGGTGCCGTCTCCAGTATTAGCCTACGGTTTAAGGACAGCGTGGGAACAAAGACAGAAAAGAGGCTATACAAGAGCACAATCTACGGCACAGAGAACTGACTCTGATAACCTTTCCCGCCCCCGCGCGGCAAAGTCGGCTTAACCATGAGAGTATTAGTCACGGGCGGAGCGGGATTCATAGGCTCGCATACAGTTGACCAGCTAATTGCTAAAGGTCATGAGGTCAGGATACTGGATAGCCTGCAGCCCCGCGTTCACCCAAAAGGCAAGCCGTCATGGATTTCCACTAAGGCTGAATTCATCAAAGGTGACGTAAGCGATCCAAACGACCTGGGAAAAGCACTGCAAGGAATGGATGCAGTTTTTCATTTGGCGGCATACCAGGACTATATCCCCGAGTTCAGCAAGTTCATCCATACGAATACTGAAAGCGCCGCACTTATTTTCGAGCTGATAGTAGCGAAACATCTTCCAATCAAGAAAATCGTATTTGCATCGTCCCAATCGGTTTGCGGTGAAGGTAAGTACATCTGCAAGGAGCATGGGCTCATCGTGCCCTTGCCGAGGCCCATCAAACAGCTTGAGGCCGGTGACTGGGAGATCCATTGCCCGCATTGCGACCGATACATGGAACCAATCTTGATAGATGAAGCTACTGTAAGCCCAGGCACAACCTATGGAATATCCAAATATGCGATAGAACTGCTGGCGGACCGCCTCGGCAGACGCTACGACATACCGACCGTGTGCATGCGTTACACGTATGTACAGGGCACGAGAAACTCCTTTTACAACGCCTACTCAGGAATCGCACGCAGGTTTGCGATGCGCATCCTTCACGACCTTCCGCCAACCATCTACGAGGACGGTAAACAGAGGCGAGACTATCTGAATGTGAAAGACGTGGCTAAAGCCAATGTGCTGGTCATGGAAAAGGATGATGCTAATTTCAAGGTTTTCAATGTAGGCGGCGGTCAAGCAATAACAGTCTCGGAATTTGCCGACAAGATGCTCAAAGCCTTGCATAGCAACCTTCCAGCAACCATAAACGGAGACTTCAGGGTGGGAGACACAAGGCACACCGTGTCCGATATTTCACGCATGCAGGCATTAGGCTGGCAGCCTACAATCAGTATCGATGAGACGATAGAAGAGTATGTGGGCTGGATCAAAGAGCAAAGCCATACGGCTGAATTTTTGGAAGAAGCCGAAAGAACTATGAAAGAACTGGGCGTAGTGCGGCCTGTTAAAAGACAAGCTTAAGGAGCAGCTTTGGTTAACATCTGCGTCGTAGGCATCTGGCATCAGGCATCCATCGTTTCTACTTCGCTGGCGGAGATGGGCCATAACGTCATCTGCGTTGGTGACGATAAAAAGACAGTCGCCAATCTGAATTCAGCCGAGCCGCCGGTTGCGGAACCAGGCCTAAATGAGCTTTTAGATAAGAACCTCAAGAATCACCGGCTCAGATTCACTACAAGCTACGCTGACGCTGTCAAAAACGCTGACTTTGTTTACATTGCGCTGGATACTCCTGTCGATGAGAAAGACGTGCCGGACGTGTCAGCGGTCGAGAACGCAGCTGTACGCGCTACGAAGACTGCGACTGGAGAATTGGTAGTAATCGTAGGTTCGCAGGTGCCTGTGGGAACATGCGACAGAATCGCCGCGCTGATCAAGCGGCAGAACTCCAAGCTTAAATTTCAAATCGCTTACGTGCCTGAGTTTCTCAGGCTAGGCTCAGCGCTGGACACGTTCTTTAAGGCAGACAGGTTTGTCGTAGGCGCAGACGAACCCTCAACCGCGGAGAAGGTCGCTGATATTTTTAGGCCGCTGGGGCGACCCCTTCTCATCACAAGCCTACGAAGCGCTGAGATGGGCAAGACCGCGTCCAACGCATTCCTGGCGACATCGATTTCACTTATCAATGAGATTTCAGACATATGCGAAAAATCAGGAGCGGACATCCTCCAGGTGGCCCGCATCATGAAGCTTGACCAACGGATCGGGGAACGCGCGTTTCTTACGCCGGGACTGGGATTTGCAGGGGGGACGCTGGGACGAGACCTTCGGGCTTTCCAGGTGCTTGGCAATCAGTTTGGCAAAAAGACGGCGATCATGGATGCCGTTATGGATGTCAACGTAAACCGTGTTAACCTGGTGCCCTCACAACTGAAGGATATTTATGGAACGCTCAAGGGTTTGAAAATCGGGATACTAGGACTGACTTATAAGGCCGGGACAAGCACGCTTCGGCGCTCTGTTGCCCTTGAGAGCATATATCTTCTTAAGGGTAAGGGAGCAACAATAACGGCGTTTGACCCGCTTGCGCGCATCGATGAAATAAAAGGCCCTGTACCGTTTAAGATGTGCAAAGACCCTTATGAGGCCGCGAAAAATACGGACGCAGTCGCATTCTTCACAGAGTGGGATGGGTTTAACAAGCTAGACTTGGGCAGGCTGAAAAAAGCGATGAAGAATCCGGTATTCATAGACACGAGGAACGCTTTCGGCCCTGACCAGATGCGGAAATTAGGGTTTTCTTATATCGGTGTTGGCAGAGCTTACATAAAGGACAATGGGCGTGGGAAAGCTTCAAGGTAAGACCGCTCTAATAACAGGCGCCGGCAGGGGTCTGGGCGCTGCCGTTTCAATCGCGCTTGCAAGGGAAGGCGCTTCGGTGGTGCTTTCCTCACGCACGAAAGATGAGCTTGACGAAGTAAAGCAGAGTATCACAAGCATCGGTGGGAAGGCACAGACTGTGGTTGCGGATGTCTCCAATGAGGCGGATGTAGAGCGCATGGTGCAAACGGCCATAAAGTCGCACGGGAATATAGATATCCTGGTGAATTGCGCAGGCATATACGGGCCAATAGGCCCGATGTGGACACTCGATTCACAGGCATGGGTCAAGGCTATACAAGTCAACCTTGTAGGCACTTTTTTATGCTGCCGGAGTGTGATCCCCCATATGATCGAGAAGAAACAGGGGAAGATAATCAATTTTTCAGGCGGCGGCGCTACTTCATCATTGCCGCGCTTTACGGCATATGCCGTATCAAAAACAGCGGTCGTGAGGCTTACCGAAACGCTCGCGGACGAGGTTAAAGAGTTCAATATCCAGGTGAATTGCATAGCTCCGGGTGCGGTAGATACCAGCCTTCAGAATGAGGTAATGGCCGCGGGAGAGAAGGCCGGGGAGATTTTCACTCGGTTCAAGCAGAACAGAGAGAGCGGCAAAGGTTGGGTACCTAAAGAGCTTGCGGCTGGGCTGAGCGTTTTTCTGGCATCAAGCGACAGCGACGGCCTCACGGGTAAACTTATCGCCGCGCCTTACGACGGCTGGGAGAAGTGGGACGAGGCTAAGATACGACAGGTGATGTCTACGGCAGAGTTTACACTCAGACGAATCGACGCCAATACGCTAAAACCTTTCTTTAAAGACCAGAAGTAGAGATGCGCGTCTCTATCATCGGGTGCGGTCTCATCGGATCAAGGCGCGCAGATATCATCAAGCAAGCAGGTACAGACAGCATCACTGCGGTGGTGGATACTGACATCGAGAGAGCCAAAGCGCTGGCGTCAAAGATCGGCTGCAACGCCGAAATAGACTGGCAATCGGTCGTCAAAGATTCAGCCGTTGATGTAGTGGTCGTCTCGACGACGAACAACTGGCTGGCTCAAATCACGACGACTGCGCTTCAAAACGGCAAGAACGTATTGTGCGAAAAGCCCATGGGCAGGAATTTGGCCGATGCGGAGGCTATGTATAAAGCATCAGTATCCTCAGGCAAGCTGCTAAAAATAGGTTTTAATCACAGGTACCACCCCGCTATTTTTAAGGGATATGAGCTTTGCGCCGAGGGCAAAATCGGCAAGCTTTTCTACGCACGCAGCTTTTACGGGCATGGCGGGCGCCCAGGCTATGAGAGTGAATGGCGAGGAAACGCAGAACTATCAGGCGGTGGTGAACTGCTTGACCAGGGAGTGCACGTGATAGACCTCTTCGGGTGGTTCCTGGGGGACTTCGCGAAGGCGTTCGGGGTTACGCAGACATTCCAATGGTTCAGGCAAGGCACACCGGTCGAAGACAACGCTATGGCTACGCTAACCGCTACGGGCGGACAGTTCGCGATGTTCCACACCAGCTGGACCCAATGGAAAAACAGGTTCTCATTCGAAGTATTCGGCGAGAAGGGATATATCCGTGTTGAAGGGCTTGGTGGGAGCTATGGGGTCGAGCGTTTAACGCTGGGGATACGCAAGGCTGAAGGCGGAGCGCCCATTGAGAGCGAATGGGAGTTTGCGGGCCCTGACCCGTCGTGGGAAGATGAATGGAAGGATTTTAGCCTTGCTATCCAGCAGAAACGCCAGCCGCTCGGGAGCGCGGCAGACGGCCTCAAGGCTATGCGGGTTGTAGATGCAGTATATCGCTCATCCAAACTCGGCACGCAGGTCGATATTTCAAAATGAGGGCGATGGTGCTGGCGGCGGGAGAGGGGCAACGGTTGCGTCCGTATACCGAGCACATGCCCAAGCCGATGCTAAGGATCGCGTCTGTTCCAGTTCTGGAGTACAATCTGCGCTTGCTAAAGAAATACGGCGTTAAGGAAGCAGCGATCAATCTGCATTATCATCCAGAAGCGATCAAAGAGCATTTCGGCGACGGAAAAGCCATGGGAATGTCGCTTACTTATTCTTACGAGGATGAGCTTCTGGGCACTGCGGGTGCGGTTAAAAAGATGGAGAAATTTTTTACGGAGACGTTCCTCGTGCTTTACGGCGATAACCTTACTAATTGCGACCTGGGCAGGCTGACGGCGTTCCATAAAAGCAAAGGCGGCAGCTGCACGGTAGCCCTATTTCATCGAGAAGACGTAACCGCAAGCGGTATCGCTGAATTGGACAGCCGGGACAGGATATTAAGGTTCGTTGAGAAGCCCGCACCGGAGAATGTTTTTAGCCACTGGGTGAGCGCAGGGATAATGGTCATGGAGCCGGCTATGTTGAAATTTATTCCGGAAAAGCAGCCTAGTGATTTCGGTCGGAACGTGCTCCCATCGCTGATTCAGGCCGGCGAGGTCTACGGCTACCGCATGCAAGAAGACCTCTGGTGGATAGATACGCCGAAAGATTACGAAAGAATACAGACACTCGCGAGTAGAGGAGAACTTCAACTTCCATGATTCTTGCACGAGCGCCTTTGCGCATTTCTCTGGGCGGTGGAGGTACGGACCTGCCTTCATATTACTCACATCACGGCGGGTTCATCCTAAGCGCGGCTATCAACAAGTACGTGTATGTGTACGTCAACAGACCAGCCGCGGACGACCTCATACGTGTGAAATACTCACGCTATGAGCAGGTGAGCAGTGTGGATGAAATTACGCATGACCTTGTCCGTCCAACATTAAAGATGTTGAACCTCAGCAGCGGGCTGGAAATCGTGTCGATGGCGGACGTGCCTGACGGGACAGGTCTTGGTTCGTCGGGCAGCTACATGGTCGCACTTCTAACGGCGCTCCATGAATTCAAGAGGGATAAGATTCCTACCCAGATCATTGCTGAAGAGGCGTGCCATGTGGAGATGGACCTTGCCGGGCACCCGGTCGGCAAGCACGACCACTACCTGGCGGCGTTCGGCGGAATAACGTGCCTGGAGATACAGCGTGACGGCAAAGTGCAGGTCACGCCATTGAACATCTCACGGAGCACTGTCGATGACCTGAGGAGCCAGGTCATGATTTTCTTCACGGGCATCACAAGATCCAGCAGGCAGATACTGCAGGAGCAGAAAGACCGCACTCAGCAGGCGGACCAGGCAGTAGTAGACAGCCTTCATTTCACAAAGGAACTGGGATACCGCATCAAGGAAGCGCTCGAAAAGGGCAACATGGACCTGTTCGGAAAGCTCCTTGATGAACATTGGCAGAATAAGAAGAAAAGGTCCGGGAGTATAAGCGACAGCCGGATCGATAAACTGTACGATATGGCGAAGGCTGCAGGCGCTACCGGAGGCAAGCTGATCGGCGCTGGTGGGGGCGGATTCCTGATGATATACTGTGAAAATTCTGCTAAGGCAGGCGTGAGGTCGATTCTGACGTCTGAAGGGCTTAGAGAGATGCCTTTCGACCTTGATTATGAAGGAGCGAAAGTATTACTCAATGTATAACAAAACTACCTCTACATATACTTCAAAGTACTTAGACGAATCACAAAAGATTATCGCCCAGCTCGATTACGATGCCATCGAACGCCTGGCTAATCTGCTGAGCTCTGTGCGCGAGCGCGGCGGCAGGCTGTTCATCCTGGGTGTTGGCGGAGGCGCAGGACATGCGTCCCATGCCGTGTGCGATTTCCGAAAGATAGCCGGGTTCGAGGCGTATGCGCCCAGCGATAACATTTCAGAACTTACGGCTCGCGTAAACGATGACGGCTGGGATACCGTATTCATCAACTGGCTTAAAGGCAGCCGCCTCACTAATAAAGATATGGTTTTTGTATTTTCCGTCGGCGGCGGGAACCTCGAGCAGAACGTCAGCCCCAACCTGGTGCGCGCGCTTGAGTACGCACAGAAGGTTGGCTCCGCGATAGGCGGAGTTGTGGGTCGCGACGGCGGCTATACGGCAAAGGTTGCCTCAGCGTGCGTTGTAGTCCCCACGGTTAGCCCTGAGAGGGTTACCGTCCATACCGAAGGTTTCCAGGCCCTGGTATGGCACCTGCTGGTCTCTCACCCTGCGCTGCAGCTGTCGAAAATGAAGTGGGAGTCAATCGTATAGCCCGTATGCCAAAGAGAGCGATCTTTTTGGACCGTGACGGCGTTATCAATGCGCTCTGGTATGACTCCGAACATGGAATCATCGATTCCCCTTTGAACCCAGGTCAGTTCTCGCTTCTTCCGCGTGTTGCAGATGCTGTGAAGGCGATAAAACAGATGGGGTTTCTTGCGATCGTGATTTCTAATCAACCGACCATTGCCAAAGGCAAAACCACGCGTTCCAACTTTGATGCGATAGAGAAGAAAATGTTCAGTGAACTGGGGCATCAGGGGGCGCACCTCGACAGAACGTACTATTGCCTGCATCACCCGGAGGCTACCGTTGTAGAATATCGCGAGGAATGCGATTGCAGGAAGCCTAAGGCAGGACTGCTGCACCAGGCGAGCCGTGAAATGGACATCGACCTCAATCGTTCGTATATGATTGGGGACGGTGTAACGGATGTTCAGGCAGGTCATGCCGCGGGATGCTCGACGGTGTGGATAGGGAGCTGGAAATGCGATATCTGCCAGGTAATGACGAGCAAAGAAACGCATCCTGATCTATTAGCAACCGATTTGAGTGAAGCAGTTTCGAAGATAAAAGTGCGGGAGCATATGTAAATGGAAATTTTTCTCGATACCTCTAACGTTGCCGAAATAGAAAAGTGGCTGTCCTACGGTGTGATCGACGGCGTAACAACGAACCCATCCATCATGCGCAAAGATGGGCACCGGGACATGAAGGCAGGGATAAAGGCGATCGCAAAGCTAATCAACCCGCTCCCGGTAAGCGCAGAGGTATACAGCAATGATTTCACAGAGATGCTTACCCAGGCAAGAGAGATAAATTCGTGGGCGCCAAACATAGCTGTGAAGATTACGATCATAAACGAGCAGGGCGCTCCGTGTCTTGGAGTTATAAAAACGCTTTCAAATGAAGGCATCAAAGTCAACTGCACGGCCTGTATGTCTTTTGGCCAGGCGATACTCGCCACGAAAGCCGGCGCTACCTACGTAAGCTTATTCGTCGGCAGGATAAATGATGAAGGCAACGATGGACCGGAAGTTGTCAGAAAAACACGCCAGTGGCTGGATATGTGGAGATACCCGTCCAAGATAATCGCGGGGAGCATCCGAACAGTAATGGATATCCAGCAGAATGCGCTTGCCGGTTCACACATCATCACGATTCCGCCTGAGTTCATGCCGCGCCTGATAGACCACAAGTTCAGCCGCGTCACGGTGCAGCAGTTCGTAACCGACGGGCAGAAGGCATTTAACGCCTAAGGGGCGTTATAAAGAGTTGTATATCTGGTTCCTCGAATGTTTTTATAGGCGTACCAGCCATCCCCTAATCCCTCCGATATTAGTATCGGAGTCCATTGCGAGGACCTTCCACTTCTGGAAGGGGACTTTAATCTAGACGAGGGGACACCCCTCGCTCACCCCGTCAGAAGGGTTGCACCCTTCTGTACATCCCGCATGAACCAATTTGCGGTACATAACCAAAGAGTTTTTGTGCAAGGTCGGGTAAGCCTAAAAAGGTGGCCCTCACAGCCTGCATGCGCAAGCTGCTTACTATTCTGAATTCCATTATCAAGCATCGTAAGCCCTGGTCTTATTCACTTTCAAACTCTTGACTTCCAAGAC
>ORMF010802362.1_pt1 | contig 12520 bp, 11 predicted proteins | sample 1779871 | NCBI WGS metagenome assembly ORMF01 (sample SAMEA104232316, study PRJEB22302) | groundwater metagenome | biome: forest; feature: aquifer; material: groundwater | place: USA | collected 2011-08-07 | depth 5.4 m | reverse complement strand
TCTGAAGTGTGAACTCGGATTTGATTTTTCCTTCCTGTCTCTAATGTGACTTTCAAGGCTGAATAACCATCTTTTTGCCTCACTACTTCATAATGTGTCGTTGCAATCCGTCCTCTAGAAATATCACTTACGCTTCTAACATAGTAAATACCATCTTCTAGAAGATGACTTTGCCAAGTCCCCTTACGAGGAAAGAGCTCTCCTTGTACGATAGCTAGATACTCTCTTAAGATCGAATGCTCTTCAAATTGAGACTTAAGGTTCTCTTGCGCCTTTTCAGTAAAAGCAAAGGCTATCACGCCAGAAGCTTCTCGATCAAGTCTATGAACAGGATAGATCGTTCTATTTTTAAAATGTCTTTTTAAGTGTTCATGAAGATTATCTAAAAGATCTGTATCTGTAGCTACACTCAACATTCCAGCTGGTTTATACACGACAATAATATGCTCATCTTGGTATAGAATTTCTACCCCGCTAAACAGATATTGTCTTTTTTTGATTAAATCTATGCTCATAGAAGGCTTTACGACTACCCTAGGATCTTTGATAACAGCCCCATCTACTGAGATACGTCCTTCTGCAAGCCAAGAACGGAGTGTTGTCTTGGAACTATCTGGAGCCACCGTTTTCAAAGCTTCTAGAAGAGTTTGTTCTTTTTCAATAGTCCATGCCATAGTGTAATTCCTCATTTTTAAAAGAGAGTATAGCAAAAGGAGACTTTCTAGTGATATATAGAAAAATATTTATTTAAGAAAACAGGGGAAATTGATAGCACCTTAAAGGGGAAATTACTATAGTAAGCCAGATTTCAACAAAACCATATATAAACTTTAATTGAGTTCTTATGAAAAAAACAGCCTGGGTCATTTTTATTTATGCCACACTTGTCTTTGTAGGAGGTCTTATAGGTTACCTTAAATCTGGGAGCAATCCTTCTTTAATTTCCGGAGTTGTTTTTGGCTCACTTCTTTTCCTCGCCTCTTTTTTCATATTCAAAAAAAACATATATGGATACTTTGGGGCTTTTTTCCTAGCTCTTATCTTGGAAGGTTTTTTCACTTGGCGCTTTGCTAAAACACTGAAATTCTTCCCAGGAGGGCTTTTAAGCCTTATTAGCCTTGCTGTCATCATCATAGTAGCCTGCAAGATTGGAAGAAGACTTCGCGCGACTAGATAGGAATATTCATAAGACAATTCACTCTCTAGCAAAAAGTGATATAATTATAATAACAAGCTCTGCTATACTCCTTCAACATTAATCAAAAAAAAACCTTTCTTCTTAAAAACAGGTTAATGATCTATGTCAACAATAAGAGCCAACCCAAAAACATCTCCTACAGAAATAATTTCTCCTTACACAGACGGAACCTTCTCTCCTTTAAAGTTTTTAGAGAACCAAACAAGGATTAAGACAAATGCAATCGCGACGGATCTTATCAAAGAACCTCAAGAATCTAGTCCTAAAGACTTAATAACTAAAAAAAGAGTGTATGAGGAAGGGATCTTAGAAACACGAGAAACTTGTATTGATTGTAACACCCCTAAAAATTCAGAAAAATGGATATTAACGGCCAAGCAATGCATCTCTTGCTATCAAAAAGCCAGCTACCAAAAAAACAAAAAAGCAATACTACTCGACAGAAAACATCACGCAAGTACACATAAAAAAAATTACAATAATAAACAAAAATCAGCTTCGTTCACCTCCCTCCGATATTCTTTGGTCGCTACCGAAAGAGTCTTATCCGATCCTTTAATAGGAGGGAACTTAGGAAACCAAGCAAGTCCGTTAACCGTAAAGGTGAATGAGGCCCAAAAATCTGCTATCATTAATGAAAAACCAATCACCTTTCAATTAGATCCCGAGGATTTAGTGGATTTAGAGTGTTTTATAAATCCAGATTGCGACGGGATTAACCCTTATTTGGTTTCCTATTCATCGACCCCCTCTCCCAACAAACCGGTCAAAAAATTTGATTGGTGGACTAGCTAATTATTTCGGAAGATTATCGCGATAAGGCTCTACATGGACAATGACATCTCTAACAGCCGGCCAAGAGGTTTGTATCTCTAGACGAACCTTTTGCGTTATAGTATGAGCTGCTTCAATAGTTAAAGCGGGATCTACCTCAATATCAATACTTACTAAAGCATCGGGCCCATAGGATTGTATACGCAGTTTTTCTGTGCCTCTTACTCCGTCTACCTTCATAGCCGCTTCTTGAACTTTATTAAAATAAATAGGATCAGGCGCTCTATCTAAAAGGGGATGAAGATTTTCTAAAGCAGCTTTAATTCCTATGCCAATCATAAAAAGAGCGATAAGACTAGCTCCTATATGATCTAGTACAAGACTGTACTTAGGAAAGTAGGCTCCAAGAGCTAAAGCTAATACAGCAAAAAAACTACTAATCCCATCAATCCGATAGTGAATAGCATCGGCTAATAAGGCTGAGCTGTTTTGCTTTTTAGCAATTCTTTTTAAATGCCTATAACCAATTTCTAATAAAATCATAGCCGCCAACGGAATGACCCAGGTGTAGGGATTAATAGTTCTTAAAGAAGTCTCACCAGCTGCAGCAACACATTGCTGTACCCCTAAATACCCTCCGACAATAACTAAAAAAACACCTAACTGAAAACCAGCAACGGGCTCAAATCTCCCGTGGCCTAATGGGTGATGCCGATCGGGGGGTTTATCCGCCAAATGCACACACAGCATAAGCAATAAACTGGCTCCGATATCTAAAAAACTAGAAAGTCCATCCAATAATAAAGAAGAGCTTTGTAGATAAATAAACCCAATGATTTCAGCTAAAATTATAATAAGACGAAGCCATACCCCCCTCAAAACCGTAGAAAGGATTTCTTTTCGTCTTTCCTCTCTTTGAGCACAGACAGACGAAGGCAAGGATGGATGATATGAATTTTTTGACATAAAAACCAAAAAAAAAGGGATTCTTATAAAATCCCTTTTTTATAACTGTAAATATTACAGACTAGTCTACAGAAACAACTTCTATGGCTTCAGGACCTTTACGGCCTTGACCTTCAGTAAATTCTACTCTAGACCCTTCTCTAAGGTTAGCTCCGCCACCTTCAACGTTAGACGCGTGAACGAAAAGATCAGATCCTCCTCCATCTGGAGTAATAAATCCATACCCTTTCTGTCCATTAAAAAACTTAACAATACCTTTTTGACGATTATTAGACACGATTTCTCCCACAATTTGGATATAAAAAACTAGGCTTAGTTATGGAGAAAATGGGAATTAAAAACAATCTTTTTTTTCTGTTTATGAAAGCGCTACTCGAAAACCTGTGTATCTGTCTAGGGATTTTATCGATTTTTCTCTCTTTGCAATCACCTTAAGATCCTCTAACCTGCTTTGAAAGCACCCCCCTTTTGTGACTGCATAGCCCCCTTCATCCCCCTCTACCCACTCCCATACGTTTCCGCTCATATCGTAACATCCAAAAGGACTTTTTGCATCAGCTGTTTGAACTTGGACACCTTCTTTCATAAAAGATGTCTTTCCGTTATAAAAACCAACAGGGGTAGTAGATACATCAACCGAAGAGGCTCTTGTATCATAATTAGCAAAAACCATTGAAATCTCATCTTGAGAACACCCAAAGGTGAATTTTTTCTTTACAGTATTCTCTTCAGTCATTTCTAAAGACGCTGCTTTTTCCCATTCCCCCTCTGTTGGCAACCTAAAGCCACCTGCCTCACAAAAAGCCTTAGCTCCATAGTAAGTCACACAAACCACAGGATAATCATCCTTTTCTTGAGCTGATCTAAAAGCAAGATAGTTTTCTTGAGGCTCAGGCTCTATATCGCTTGCCGCTATCCCAGATTTTATTTGACAAAGCAAAAGTTCCTTATCCTTAGAAAAGACCTGCCCCTCTTCTCCAATATAGATCTTTTTCAATTTAGATTGTTCTGATAAGAAATCGGCAAATTGTTGATTTGTGACCAAATACACCCCTATAGCATAACTTTTTAAAGAAAACTTTTTCAAATCATCCTTTGCCGTAGGATCGCCCACCCAAGCTTCTCCTTCCGGAATATAAGAAAACATTTGCACACTCTTTTTCTTCCTATCTCCATTATCTTCTTTAAGCTCTTCTTTCATTGGATCATGAGGCATAGCTTTAACTTCAAAAGGAGGGGTGTGAATGGGAGTATTTGGAACATAGGGAACAATAAAAGCAAAGGGTATATCTGTAGAAAACTCAGGAGGCTGGGAAACCATTTTGATATTTTCTTTAAATTGTTCCACAGTCAGAAGAGGAAGCGTCCGAGGAGACTCTATCTTATGCCCCTCCCCTTTTTTCTCCACCCCTTCTTGCTCAGAAAGTAAAGATAAAACATCTTCCTCTGTTTTTTCTGATTTTTCTTCCAAAACTTCAGCAACCTCAGACATTGCCATCTCTTCCAAGATTACCCCCTCATTCTCCTCAGGAACTGTCACAGGCTCTTCTACTAAAGGATTAACTATCTGGATCTTTTCTCTTTCTATAGGTTTTTCAGATACAGTAACAGGAGTTTCTAAGGCTATTGGATGAGCGACTTTTGGATGAGGTTTTATCTGTTTTTTCAAGATATTAGCTAATTCTTCTAAAGGGAAATTATTTACGTAGGCTTCTAACTTCCCTCTAATCTCCGGAAAGATAAACTTAGGTAGATTTAAAAGTTCTATCTTAAGATTCCCTAAGAGAATAGGTATAGAGCGTTGCAACGCCTTTAAAACTTCTTTCTCTTCATGACTTAAAAGAGTTGGTTCTTTCATGAATAACTGCTTAAGCTGTTCTACTAAGACGGGTAATTGCCTTAAAAGCGCTACAAACTCCTTCGGAATAAACTTCTCTTTTTGTAAAAGCTCTAAAAGAGTTTTCATAAGAGGGTAAAATCCTTCTATAGCTTCTTTTAAAGCAAGCTCTGGTAGTTTTGTTAAAGAGGGAGGTTTTTGAGCCGCTTCTAACTCTAAAGGGACCTTTACAAGAGGAGCATGCTCCCCTTTTTTTACGATAAGCTCTAAAGGTAGCAATGACTCTTGAAGAGGTTTAGCTTTTATTTTAGCAGCAACTTGCTCCAAAGGTAAAGGAGGAGCCTCTTGCTGGCTTGGTGGTTTAACGATAACAGTCCTAGGAAATCCTAAAGTTTCTTGTATAGGCACTTCTGGCTTTGGTATCAAAGAAGCCTTAGGTTGTTCTATTAAAGACCTTACCGGCTCTTCCACAGACTTTTGAATACCTGGGACTTTTTGAGGTAAGGTTTCTTCTAAAACAGGCTTTGCCTCTTCTTGAAGAGGCTCTACAGTCTTTTGCAAAGCAGGAGAAAGCAAATATTTTTCCAAAGCTTCTTTAATCACTGGAGGTAAAGCTGTAGGAAGCCCTGCAAGAGCTGTTTGCAAAGTTTTTATAAAAGCGGGAATCTTACGCTGTAATTCTTCTAATAACTTCAATTCTTCTTTGGAAGTTCCTTGCGGCAACCTCACAAGAACTTCTGCCTCTTCCAAGATTGGCTGTTTTATAGAAGTTTTTTGTAATAATTCACGCAATTGTTCAATAAACACGGGAGTTTGGACTAACACCTGTAAAAGCGACTTTGGAAGAGGCTGCTTACTCTCGGGTAATAAACGAATACCCTCTTGCAATTGTGCCTGCAAAAGTTCAAGAGCCGGCTTTAATGCTTTTGCTGTTTCAGGGGTTACCTGAGGAGAAGATGTTAGGGGCTCTGTAGCCTCCTCTTGAGTAGGTTGTTCTAATACTTCAGCTAAAGACTTTGTAAACGATTGAATAGCATTAGAAAAAATAAGAGCTTGAGGACTAACAGCTGGAAAAGAAGCGTGCCCTGAGGGAAAATTTACGCTTGCTGGAGTTGGTTTTGCGTATTGAGGTGTTTTTTTATAATAGATTGGAAAATAGGTGTCAGTTGGATGACGGAAAGTGTTAAAAACAGAAGGAACGCTGTTCCCAGAAGAAGTAGACATGGATTTTCTCGCATAAAGGGGTTATTTTTCATCATGCGAAAACACCCCCTTTTTGCAAAGGACTTTTTTTAGGGACTCTTAAGAGTTTCCTGCTTCTTTAGTTTTTAATACTTCTGCAACAGCAAGCTTTAAACTCTGAATCCCCTCTGGAAAACCACACTTTCTTAAAATTGTATCTAAATAGCTAATTTCAGTCTCTAACATGTCCACTTTAGATTCTAAGTAGGCCGTCATCTTCTTTAAATCAGGAAATATCATAATAACCTCTATTAAATGATTAATATTATTAACATAGTTATATTATATAATATAATTACATTAACAATCAACTAAATTATTTAACATAATACAACACTCTGATAATAAGCAGCATAAATAAACTAATCACAAAAAGTATACTTTTAGTCAAAGTCCATGCATAATGTTCATAACTTGCTTTTTACTAGACGGAAAAAAATTATGACAATAGGAAAAATTCCTGATTGCACTGTCATAGGGACGGGCCCTGATCCAACAGATCTCTCCTATACTCAATACGTAATTATCAGCTCAAAAGATTATAAAGATCACACTACGTTCACGGATGCTGTATTAAAAGCTTTAAAAGATCAGTCAGGAATATCTGAAAAAGATAGTAAGATTTTCCCCTCATTCTTCCTAAGCACCACAAAACTTGATAAGGAAAGGCCGCATGTGCCTATACCGGTTAGGCCGGGTGGACGCTTATCATCTGATATATTTTACGGCAATAGTAGAGAACTTTGCATGGCAACAGTTAAAGAATTAGACACCCTTGAATATGAATTAGAAGGGATGCCTGGCTCTTATACAGTTCGTGTAGAAGGAGATAGGAGCGCATTATTTTATTTTTCTCCTAAAAATCTACAGCATTTGCCAGCCCCTGCTATAGAGTCAGAAAAAAAAGTTTATCATGCAGCTGTTTGGGGAACACCTGGAGATCAAAGAACAACTTTTGATAACCAAACGGCCAACAAGACAAATGACATCATGCTTCAAACTTTTTTTCATACCGAAGGGATTAAAAAAGTTGCCTTTCGCTGGCAAGGACTTGCAGGAAACCCTTATTTTAGCTACACAAAAGCTCCCGATAATGAAAGGGTTGGGATAGGAGACAAAAATTATGTTAGTGTCACAATGCCAAACACACCAACTACACTCTTAAATTATTGGGGACAATCTCCCAAATAAAACACCTCTTGCGAAGAAGGACGATTTTTAGGATCTGGATCTAACATTTGTTCCATACTCTATCTGCACAAGAACCAAAATAAATCACATTGAAAATTTATTAAAACACAGAAACCTTAGAAGCAAAAATCTCTTTAATCCGTTTTTCTAAAGGACTGTCAGAAGGAAGACTCGTTAAAAATCTATATGCATACATTTGATTATAACTTTGAACTTTTTCGATTTTCTTTTCTAAAAATCTATCATCTAAATCAAAATCTTCATCCAAAGGAGCAGTCTGGAATGGGGGAGGAAACTCTTGGTGAGAAGGGATCATCCCTTGCTTTGTAATTCCATTCATAGACTTCATCCAGTCTTCTATAGTAAAAGCGGAGGAGCTATTCATGCTTGGGTCAATAACATATTCTTCTCCCTGTTTAGTCTTGATTACAGGTGCTATATGATAAACCCAAGACACCGATTTATAAGATATATTTCCTGTAACCCAAATTTTTTGTAGATCACTTCCAGGAACACCCATATACTGCAATATCTGACAGGCTAAAACCGCCCTAATTTGACAGCCATTTCTATCATAGGCCCAAGGAATTTCTTCCATATTAGCTAGGGTTTTTACAAAATTATCGGCCTCTTCTTTATTTTTAACAGCTCTCTCAGGTCTAAAAAAAAGATTCACTGCTGATTTTGGGAAAAAAAACAAAGGAGTATGCTTATCTTCTAAATTGGCCTCAGGCAAAATCTCTATCCGAGGTATTTTTCTTCCCAAATCCGTACTTTTATCAGTATCTACGATAGCGTATGTTTTATACGGAAAAATTTTGAATAATTCCTGGAAAATCCTATCTATCTTTTCAACTAGATCTGCATTCCCAAAAAGATGATTTTTTTCTTTAAGAATTCTTATAAGTTTTTTTTCACATTCTGGATCACATAAATTCTTTTTAAGGTCCTCTAGTTCGGTTGATAGTTCATCTATTGCGATCAGATCCCACCAATCATCCAAGATCCAGTCTTCTTCTATTTGAGCAATCGGTTTAAAAGTAGCAGCTAATATATGGTTTGCTCGATCCTCAAGGGAATTGGGATTAGAAATTTGCCCTATAGGACGTTTTTTGAGATTTATGACTTCTTCATACGAAGCAGTGTTAGAAATATTATTTATATTCATAATGCCCACTGTCATAGTTTATAATAAATATTATTTTTTATAAAATGTTCTATCCATTCCAAAGGGCAAGATCCCAAAGAGGATCGGAAGGATCAAGCTCTGGAAAGATCTGCTCTAACCGATTCAACACCTCTTCTGCAGAAGGACGATTTTTAGGATATGGATCTAACATTTGTTCCATCAGCTCCTTTAATCCAGAGGGAAGCTTTACAGTTTTTACTTGCCTTGGCCTAAGAGGAATAAGCTTATCCCCTTCTTTTTTAAAGACTATTGCATTATCTAAAGATCCTATTCGTTCATAAGGGGCCTGATCATAGCACCGCTTAAAAAAAGCAAGCCCAGCTCCAAAGACATCCATAGCTTTTCCTAACATTGGACATTCCTCTTTCAATTCTGCTATCTCTTGCTCTAAAGCATGCACGTTCTTTCTAAGTTGAAAGATTGCATATAGATCCTCTTTTCCCATTGCTTTTTTCAACTTTCTCCTAGCTTTTTCTAAAAGATCCCCCTTGTCAGACTCTATAATAGCAGGCAAGCTATTGAATCTATCACTATCTTCCCTAGGGACATTAGAGTGATCCGTATCATCATCTATACGATTCCATAAAGTCGATAACTCTCTTACCTTACCAAAATCTACCACCATAGCCCGCCCAGATTTACAGACAATGTTTGCCGGCTTGATATCTCCATGCATATGGGTTTGATTTAACTTAGCGATACCATTTGCTATATCTTTAAATTCTTCTCCAATTCGGGCAAAAAAAAGTGTCTTTTTATTATATTCTGCCTGTTTATGGTAGTCATGATCTGCGAGTTCCATCAAAAACCCTACAACATCTTCCATATGGGGGTTATTCTTATTAGCAGCGTTTGCTAAAACACAAGACTCTAGTAAAGGTTTAGGAAGACCTCTAATGGCTCCATCAGGGTTGATCTTAGCTATTACATCATCTACAATTTTACATTCTATCTGCACAAGCTCCTTATCTTGATAACAAGCCTCATGATGATAGTTTAATATTATCGGCGCCATCTTTAGAGCTACAGTTTGCCCCGTCTCCAACATAGAAACTTTATAAACGCACCCAATTCCCCCCGCTCCTAGTTTTTTTTCCACAAGGCCAAGCTCTATGACCCCATTTTTTTCCCTTACTATATAAAGAGGCTGACGAGCGCTATCTTCTACAACCCTAAAATAATTCCTAAGTTCTGCTCTTGAGTTCTTTGCCTCATTTAGAATGCTTGTCACTTTCAGCTGAATATCTTCGGGAAGAGTAGCAAAAGCTTCTATTCTAGCTGATTTTGAAGAAGTATCTTCGAAAGAGGGCGTCGCAGACCTTTTTAAGTTATTTGAAATGCTCATATTTATCCTCATTTCGTTAATATAAAATATTATTTTAACAAATAAAAAAATAAAAATCAATTACATTAAATATAAATAATTGATACAATTGATATAAAAATGGGGTTTTTATGTACTTATGTTGTATTTGCTCTAAAAGTGTTGCAAGTAGTGTCATTCCATATACGGCTGACAAAGCGTATAAAGCAAACCCGGAAGAAACTGAAGGCAAAACAACGGAAATCGCTCAAAATCTCTTCAGCGAAGATATCCACCTAGCAAGTCCGATAAGAGTTCGAGTGAAAACAGAGGATGGAAAATGTCAAGTAGGATTTATAGATCATTTCTCTAAAAATAAAAAATTCAATATTAAAACTCTAAATTCCCCCCCTCCAACAATCCTTAGTAGGATAACTAATTATTTAAAATAAATCATTATCCTTGATGAATTTAGATGGATTTTCTAATAGCTCTTTTATATGTACCAAGAAAAGAACAGCTTCTTTTCCATCTATAATCCTATGATCATAACTTAAAGCTAGATACATCATAGGACGAATGACAACCTGATCTTCTAAAGCTACTGGCCGTTTTATAATCGCATGCATCCCTAAAATAGCACTTTGTGAGGGATTTATAATAGGAGTTGACAGCAAGGATCCAAATACCCCTCCATTTGTAATAGTAAAACTCCCCCCCTTTATATCGTCGATAGCAATGCGTCCTTCTCTTGCTTTTTTAGCTTGTTTAGCTATTTCTTTTTCGATATCTGCTAAAGATAGAGTTTCACACTGCCTAATAACCGGCACAACAAGCCCCTTTTCTGTTGAAACCGCTATCCCTATATCATAAAAAGTAGGGGTGAGAATTTCATCTGCTTCAATAAATGAGTGGATAATAGGGTAAGTTTTTAAAGCCTCTAGAGTAGCTTTCACAAAAAAAGACATAAAACCTAACTTAACTCCGTGAGACTCTAAAAACTTATCTTTTTCCTTCGTCCGGATATCAATAACAGCTGTCATATCCACTTCATTAAAAGTTGTAAGCATTGCTGTCGTATTCTTAACCTCTACTAACTTAGAGGCGATGATCTTACGTAAAGAAGACATCTTTTTACGAATTACTTTTCCCTCTATTTTGGAAGGCTCTTCCTTTTCTATCGGAGAAGAAACTTCTTTGACCTGTTGCTCTATAGGGGCCGTCTTTGTGTTTTTTATCTCTACAGATTCTTTAGCCTTTGCCTCAGAGTCTAAAGAAGCTACTTTCTGCCCAACTTGTACAACATCTCCAAGAGAAACCAAAAAAGTAATCTGCCCTTTTTCAGGTGCATATAAGACCTGGTTTACTTTATCTGTCTCTAACTCCATAATTTCTTGTCCAGAGGAGACAAAGCTCCCATCTTGAACAAGAAAACTGCTCACAGTCGCCTCTACTATCGACTCTCCTATCACAGGTACTACAATTTCTATTAGCATGGATTTTCTTTCCCTCTATCTATAAACACTTCTTGCATTAATTCTTCATACTGCTTTTTATGAATAGCATAAGAACCTGTTGCTGGAGAAGCACTTTCTTTTCTACCTATATAACGTAAAGGGGCATAACAACTACAACGCTCTTGAAAGGCAACCTGCATATATCTCCAAGGACCCATATTTATGGGCTCTTCTTGCACCCAAATCCATTCCTTAGCCTCTGAGTATGTCTTTAAAATGGATAACAATTCTTTTTCAGGAAAAGGATACAGTTGTTCAATGCGTATAATAGCTATATCTTGTACATTTCTAAGACCCTTTTCTTGTAAAAGATCATAGAACACCTTCCCTGAACAAAGTAGTATTTTTATCGCTTTTTTATTTTCTATAGGCTCTTCTAAACAGACTTGAAAAGACCCTAAAGAAAGATCCTTTAAAGAGCTCACACAAGAGCTATGCCGTAAAAGCACCTTAGGGGTAAACACTATTAAAGGTCTTTTACTTTCTAAATAAGCTTGCCTTCTTAGTAAATGGAAAAATTGAGCAGGTGTTGTACAGTTAGCTACAATTAAATTATCCTCAGCGCATAGCTGCAAAAACCGCTCTACTCTAGCTGAAGAATGTTCAGGACCCTTACCTTCATATCCATGAGGCAATAACAATGTCATATTAGAATATCTAGCCCACTTCTGTTCTGAGGTCGCTAAATATTGATCTACGATAACCTGCGCTCCATTATAAAAGTCTCCATATTGCGCCTCCCAAAGAACTAAACACTTTGGATGTGCAAGACTGTAGCCAAGATCAAATCCCATCACCGCAAATTCAGATAGAGGGGAATCATAAAGAGAAAATACCCCTTGGCCTTCTTTTATGTGTTGCAGTGGGACATACCGTTTCCCCTCTTTTTGATCTACTAAGATCCCATGTCGATGAGAAAATGTTCCCCTTCCTACATCTTGCCCAGAAAGCCTTACATCGATCTTTTCTTCTAGTAAAGTTCCAAAGGCAAGGTGCTCTGCCATCCCCCAATCTATCAATAGACTTTCCTCTTCTTGCGTCATCTTAAGACGAGTCTGCAGCATCTTTTGGATCTTTGGATGGATCTTGAAATCTTCTGGAGTAGAAGTAATCCTCTCTCCTATCTCTTTTAATTTCTCAAGAGAAGTTGCAGGAACTTTTGAATACAAAGAAAATCCTTTTTTACAAAATTCTCCTTGAGGGGCCTTTCCCCGAGCAACTACCTTAGTTAAAACATCATGTAACCTGGTCGTGAATTGCTCTTCTTTTTTTAAGGCATCTTCTTCTGATATCATTTTTTCAG
>ORMF010993498.1_pt1 | contig 12523 bp, 17 predicted proteins | sample 1779871 | NCBI WGS metagenome assembly ORMF01 (sample SAMEA104232316, study PRJEB22302) | groundwater metagenome | biome: forest; feature: aquifer; material: groundwater | place: USA | collected 2011-08-07 | depth 5.4 m | reverse complement strand
CCGTTCCTGGGCGGTCCGCAGCCCGGGGAAATCCAGCCGGTGAAGTTCTATGCCAAGGGAGCAAGGCCATGAGGGAATTCCTGCACCAGTTCGCTTTCGGCATCTATCCGTACCTGAGCCTCACCGTGTTCCTGGTCGGCTCGCTGATCCGGTTCGACCGCGAGCAGTACACCTGGAAAAGCGACTCCAGCCAGATGCTGCGCACCGGCCAGCTGCGCTGGGGCTCGAACCTGTTCCACATCGGGGTGCTCGGCATCTTCTTCGGCCATCTGTTCGGGCTGCTCACCCCGCTGCAGGTCTGGCACGCCATCGGCGTGACGCCCGCGGCGAAGCAGATGGTCGCGATGGTCGGGGGCGGCGCGGCCGGCCTGATGTGCCTGGCGGGCCTACTGCTGCTGCTGCACCGCCGGCTGACCGAAGCACGCATCCGGGCGACCACCCGGCCGATGGATCTCGCGGTGCTCTATCTGCTGCTCGCGCAGCTGCTCCTCGGCCTGTACAGCATCACGGTCTCGTGGCAGCACCCGGACGGCGTCGAGATGCTGAAGCTCGTCAACTGGGCGCAGCACATCGTCACCTTCCGCGGCGATGCCGCGAGCCTGATCGTGGATGTCGCGTGGGTATTCAAGGCGCACCTGGCGCTGGGATTGACGATCGCGCTGATTTTCCCGTTCTCGCGCCTGGTGCACATCTGGAGCGGCTTCGCGGTCGCGGGCTACCTCACGCGCGCCTACCAGATCGTGCGCTCGAGGGGTTGAGCGTGGAGGGCAACGAGCACGCCAAGCCGGATTTTGCAACGGTGCGAGCGAGATTGCTCGCGCGCGCTTTTTCTCTCGGAATTTCCGATAGTGAAAGCGAAGATGCGGCCATCGAGCGTCTGCTCGAGCAGGAAGTGCCCGAAGCGCAGCCGACCGAGGCGGAAATCCGGCGCTACTACGAGCAGAACACGCGCCGTTTCGCCGCCGGAGAGCTCGTCGAGGCGAGCCACATCCTGTTTGCCATGACGCCGCGCGTGCCGCCCGACCGGCTGCGCGCCAAGGCGGCCGAGGTGCACGCGATGGCGAGCCGCGACGCCGCGCGCTTCGCGGACCTGGCGCGCGAATTCTCCAACTGCCCGTCCGCGGCGCAAGGCGGCTCGCTCGGCCAGCTCGGACGCGGCGATTCGGTGCCCGAGTTCGAGCGCGCGGTGCTCGAGGGCGAGCTGCTCGGCGTGTTGCCGGACCTGGTGGCGACGCGCTTCGGCTTCCACGTGGTGCTGGTCGCGCGGCGCATTCCGGGACGCATGCGACCCTATGAGGAGGTGCGCGGCGAGGTGGCGGCCTACCTGCGCCAGCGCGCCGCGGAGCGCGCCATCGGCGAATACGTGCGCCGCCTCGGGGTGGCCGCCTGAGGGCGCCCCCGGCGCGTCAGTCGTTCGTTTGACCTCGATCAAGACGCGCCGGCGCGCCGGATAGATGATGCGAGCATATGGACGGGAGCGCGCGCATGTACAAGCACATTCTGATACCCACCGACGGCTCCAAGCTCTCGGAAAAGGCGGTCGAGGCGGGCATCGAATTCGCGAGCTTCATCCATGCCCGCGTGACCGGATTCACCGCGGTGCCCGAGTACCAGGTGCCCAGCGAGGCCGAGCTGATGTCCAAGCACGCGATTTCGCTCGCCGACTACGAGCGCGACGCGAAAAAGCAGGCCGAGATCGCGCTGCAGCTGATCGCCGACCGCGCGCGCGCTGCGGGCGTGGAATACGACGCGGAATTCACGCAGAGCGACCGTCCGCACGAGGCGATCATCCGCGCCGCCGAGAAACACGGCTGCGACCTGATCTTCATGGCCTCGCACGGCCGGCGCGGGCTGTCGGCGCTGGTGCACGGCAGCGAGACGCGGGGCGTGCTGACGCACTCCACCATCCCGACGCTCGTCTACCGCTAGAATGCTCGGAACAGGGGAACGAAGGTAATGAAGATCCTGCTTGCAGTGGACGGCTCGAAGTACTCGCTCGACGCCGTGGACTGCCTGATCGAGCACGCCGACTGGTACCGCGAGAAGCCCACGGTGGAAATGCTCACCGTCCACCTGCCGGTGCCCAAGCTGCCGCGCATGCACCTGGTGGTCGGCAAGAACCAGATCGAGCGCTACTACCGCGAGGAGGGCGAGGCGACGCTCGCCGCGGCGAAGAAGAAGCTGGAGGCGGCCGGAATCCGCTACAACGCCACGATCCTGGTCGGCCCGATCGCCGAGACCATCGTCGCGCACGCGAAGAAGGCGCGCTGCGACCTGATCTTCATCGGCACCCACGGGCGCACCGCGGCCGGGAACATGCTGGTCGGCTCGATCGCCACCAGGGTGCTGCACATCTCGAGCGTTCCGGTCCTGCTGGTCAAGTAGCGGCAGAGGCGCGCCGCGCGGAAGTAGCGGCGCTAGCGCGCCGCGTACTCAGTGGTCTTCGATGCGGGGTACTGATTCCTCGGCGGGCTCGCCGGTGTCTGGATCGATCCAGTCGGCCATGCCGACCTCGGCTTCGGCTTCCTGGATCGATTCGCCGGGCTCGTAGTCCGTTTCGTCGCCGGTTTCCATGTCGGCCACCGCCGCCAGGCGCGAGTCGAAGGGACCGTACTCCTTCAGTCCGTCTTCGCTGCGCCAGTAGAATCCGTCGGGCCGCTCGACGACGCGCGTGCCGCCTGGCAGCGGAGCGACCGGAGCCGGGGTGCGGGTGCCTTTCAGGGTGCGCTTCATGGTGTCGCTAGTTTACTCCCGAACCGCGACCGCGCAGCGCGCCGCCGCAGCAAAGCCGAGCGCGTGGATCAAGTAAAATCCAAGGTTGATCATGCGAATCACACCTCTGCTGGCGGTCCTTTTCGCCTGCACTTCGTTTGCGCAGGCTCCGAAGGACGCCGCGAAGGGCGTCCCGCCGGCGACGCCGGTCAAGGCCGCCGCCGCGCGGATCGCGCCCGCCGTCGACGAGGTGGGCGCGGTCGGCACCCTGCGCGCCGACGAGGCTGTGACGATCCGGCCCGAGATCGCGGGGCGCATCGCCGAAATCCGCTTCAACGAAGGCCAGAGCGTCGCGCGCGGCGCGGTGCTGGTGAAGCTCGACCAGGCGGAGCTCGCGGCGGTGCTCGCCTCGAGCACGGCGCAGGCGCAGCTCGACCGGCAGCGCCTGGAGCGCGCCGAGGACCTGTTCACTAAGCGCTTCATCAGCCAGCAGGCGCTGGACGAGGCGCGCTCGGGCTACGCGCGCTCGGTCGCCAAGCAGAAGGAAGACCAGGCGAGGCTCGCCAAGACCGAGATGCGCGCCGCCTTTCCCGGCGTTGCGGGGCTGCGCCAGGTCAGCGAGGGCCAGTACGTCGCCGCCGGCACCGACATCGCGCGGCTGGAGAAGATCGACCAGCTGAAGATGGATTTCCGCCTGCCGGAGGCCTTCAGCGGCCGGCTGAAGGCCGGCCAGCCCCTGAAGGTGCTGGTCGATGCGCATGCCGGCACGGTTTTTCCGGGCAGCGTCTACGCGATCGAACCGGGCGTCGACGACCAGACGCGCACGGTGCTGTTGCGCGCGCGCGTCGCCAATCCGGAGCTCAGGCTGCGCCCGGGCATGTTCGCGCGCGTGCAGCTGGAGCTCGGCGTGCGCGAGAAGGCGATCTGGATTCCCGAGGCGGCGATCGTGCCCAAGGGCCAGGACAGCTTCGTTTTCCGCGTCATCGCGGGACCTGACGGTGGCGGCAAGGCCGATCTGGTGCGCGTGCAGACCGGCGCGCGCAAGGTCGGCGAGGTCGAGATCGTCAAGGGCCTGGCGGCGGGCGACCTGGTGGTGATCGAAGGCACGCAGAAGGTCGGCCCGGGATCTTCCGTATCGCTGATGGGCGGCGTTTCCCCGAAGAAATAGATGCAGCTTCCGGAACTCTGCATCCGGCGCCCCGTCCTCGCCACGGTCATGAGCCTGATGATCGTGCTGATCGGCGTCATTTCGTTCCAGCGCCTGACGGTCCGCGAATACCCGAAGATCGACACGCCGGTGGTGTCGGTGCGCACCGTCTACAAGGGCGCGAGTCCCCAGGTGATGGAGTCGCAGATCACGCAGCCGCTCGAGGATTCGATCTCGGGCATCGAGGGCGTGCGTTCGGTCAAGTCGGTGTCGCGCGAGGAGGTGTCGCAGATCACGGTCGAGTTCGTCCTCGAGAGGAACGTCGACGCCGCCTCGAATGACGTCAGGGACCGTGTCGCCCGGGTACGGGCGCTGCTGCCGACGGCCGCCGACGAATCGGTGGTCTCCAAGATCGAGGCCGATGCGCAGGCGATCCTCTGGATGCGGCTGTCGAGCGACCGCCACTCGCCGCTCGAGCTCTCGGATTACGCCGACCGCACCGTCGCTGATAGGTTGAAAACGCTGCCCGGCGTCGCCTCGGTGATCATCGGCGGCGAGCGGCGCTACGCCATGCGCCTGTGGATCGACCGCGACCGGCTCGCCGCCTTCGGCCTGACGCCGGCGGACGTGGAGAACGGCCTGCGGCGCCAGAACGTCGAGATCCCGTCGGGCCGGATCGAATCCGCGCAGCGCGAATTCACGGTGCTGACCGAAGCCGACCTGCGCACGCCCGCGCAGTTCGACGACATGATCCTCGCCGAGGCGCGCGGCTACCCGGTGCGGCTGCGCGACGTCGGCCAGGCGCGCCTCGGCGCGCTGGACGAGCGCAGCGTGCTGCGCGTCAACGGCAATTCGGCCGTGGGCCTGGGCGTGGTCAAGCAGTCCACCGCCAACACGCTCTCGGTGGCCAACGCGGCCAAGGCCGAGCTCGCGCGCCTGCAGGGCACCCTGCCCGAGGGCATGTCGCTGCAGGTGGCGTTCGATTCCTCGGTGTTCATCGAGCGCTCGATCGAGGGCGTCTACTGGACCATGATCGAGGCGGTGCTGCTGGTGATGCTGGTGATCTTCGTGTTCCTGCGCTCGATCCGCGCCACGCTGATCCCGTTCGTCACGATCCCGGTGGCGCTGGTCGGCGCGTTCTTCTTCCTTTTCCTGATGGGCTTCTCGGTGAACGTCCTGACGCTGCTCGGCCTGGTGCTCGCCATCGGCCTGGTGGTGGACGACGCCATCGTGGTGCTGGAGAACTGCCACCGGCACATCGAAATGGGCAAGGATCCGCTGCAGGCGTCCATCGACGGTTCGCGGGAGATCGCCTTCGCGGTGGTGGCGATGTCGCTCACCCTGGCCGCGGTGTTCGCGCCGCTCGGCTTCATGACCGGCAACACCGGGCGCCTGTTCACCGAATTCGCGCTCACCGTCGCCGCCGCGGTGGCGGTGTCGGGCCTGGTCGCGCTCACGCTCACGCCGATGATGTGCTCGCGCCTGCTGAAGGAGCACGAGTCCCACGGCCGCGTCTACCAGGCGATGGAACGCTTCTTCCACGGCATGAACGCGGCTTACCGGCGCTCGCTCGGCGTGGTGCTGAAGACCTGGTGGGCGGTGGCGCTCGTTTTCGCCCTGGTGGTGGTGTCCGCGGCGCTGCTCTACCGGTCGCTGAAATCGGAGCTCTCGCCGCTGGAGGACCGCGGCTTTTTCCTGTCGCTGATCATCGCGCCCGAGGGCGCCTCGATGGATTACACCGACGGTTACATGCGCCAGGTCGAGGCGCTGTTCGCCAAGGTTCCGGAGATCAAGTCGTACTTCACCGTGGTCGCGCCCGGGCTGGAGCGGCCGAACCCGGTGAATTTCGGCATCGCGTTCAGCCAGCTGGTGCCGTGGGAGGACCGCACACGGAAGACGCAGGAGATCACCGCGGAGCTCGGGCCGAAGATGTTCGGCGGCATGCCCGGCGTGCTCGCGTTCCCGGTCAACCCGCCCTCCCTCGGCCAGAGCTTCCGCAATCCGCCGGTGCAGTTCGTGGTGCAGGCGAGCTCCTACGAGGCGCTGGAGAAGATGACCGACGCGCTGCTCGCCAAGGCGCGGCAATCGAAGGCGCTCGCCAATCCGGACACCGACCTGCGCCTGAACAAGCCGCAGCTCGCGGTGGACATCGACCGCGAAAAGGCCGCCTCGATGGGCATCGACGTCGAGACCATCGGCCGCACGCTCGAGACGCTGCTCGGCGGCCGGCAGGTGACGCGCTTCAAGAAGGAAGGCAAGCAGTACGACGTCATCGTGCAGCTGGAAGCGAAGGACCGCGACACGCCCGCCGACCTGACCTCGATCTTCGTGCGCGCGCGGGACGGGCGGCTGGTGCAGTTGTCCAACCTGGTCAAGGTGCGCGAAACCGTGGGCCCCAAGGAGCTGAACCACTTCAACCGGCTGCGCGCCACCATCCTGTCGGCCAACGTCGCGCCCGGCTATACCCTGGGCGAGGCGCTCGAATACCTGGAAGGCGCGGCCAAGGAAACGCTCGACGCGAGCGCGCGCACCGAGCTCGACGGGCCTTCGCGCGAGTTCCGCGAGACCGGCGCTGCGCTGCTGGTCACCTTCGTGCTCGCGCTCGCATTCATCTACCTGGTGCTCTCGGCGCAGTTCGAGAGTTTCGTCTCGCCGCTGGTGATCATGCTCACGGTGCCGCTCGCCATGACCGGCGCGCTCGCCGCGCTCAAGCTCACCGGCGGCACGCTCAACGTCTATTCGCAGATCGGCCTGGTGATGCTGATCGGCCTGATCACCAAGCACGGCATATTGATCGTCGAGTTCGCCAACCAGTTGCGCGCCAAGGGCCTGGACGCGGCCGGGGCGGTCGTCGAGGCGGCCACGCTGCGCCTGCGGCCGATCCTGATGACCACCGGCGCGATGGTCCTCGGTGCGCTGCCGCTCGCACTCGCCAGAGGCGCCGGGGCCGAGGCGCGGCAGCCGATCGGCCTGGTGATCGTGGGCGGGCTGCTGCTCGGCACCGTGTTCACGCTGTTCGTGATTCCGACCGCCTACGTGCTGCTCACCGGCGGGCGGCGCAAATCCGGCAGCACCGCAGTCAAGGAGGCAAGCACATATGAGCAAGTACCGGGTCCGGCAGAGTGAGGTAACGCCGTATTCGCCGGCCAACCATACCGGCACGAAGAATTTCCGGCTGATCGGCCCGGAGACCGTAGGCGCCAGGCAGGTCGAGATGCTGATCGGCGAACTGGAGCGCGGCAAGGGCGCGCTGCCGCACGCGCATCCGGGCATCGAGCAGGTCTGCTACCTGCTGGAGGGCGAGGCGCACGTGGAGGTCGGTGGCGAGAAATTCGAGTTGAAACCCGGCGAAGCCTGCTTCTTCCCTGCGGAAATGCAGCATCTGTTCATCGCCACGACGCCGCGCGTCAAGGTGATGGTCATCTACGCGCCGCCCTACGGCGAAGACCCGCGCAAGGTCCTGCGGCAGGGCTGAGTGGATTTCGCCTTCAGCCCGGAGCAGGAGCAGATCCGCGAGGCGATCGGCAAGATCTGCGCGCGCTTCGACGACGCCTACTGGCTGAAGAAGGACAAGGCGGGCGGTTTTCCCGCCGAGCTGCACCAGGCGCTCGCCAGGGACGGCTGGCTCGGCATCGCGATGCCCGAGGAATACGGCGGCTCGGGCCTCGGCATCGCCGAAGCTGCGGTGATGATGCAGGCGATCTCCGAGTCGGGCGCGGGCTTTTCCGGGGCTTCCGCCGTGCACATGAACATCTTCGGCCTGAATCCCGTCGTTGTTTTCGGCAATGAAAAGCAGAAGCAGAGAATGCTGCCTCCGCTCATCGCCGGAAAGGAGCGCGCCTGCTTCGCGGTGACCGAACCGAACACCGGGCTGAATACAAAGAGCATCAAGACCCAGGCGGTGAAAAAGGGAAAGAAGTACCTCGTCACCGGGCAGAAGGTCTGGATCTCCACTGCGCAGGTCGCCGAGAAGATCCTGCTGCTGACGAAGACCGAGAGCGGCCTCACCCTTTTCTACACCGACTTCGACCGCAAGCGCATCGAAGTGCGCGAAATCGAGAAGATGGGGCGCCACGCCATCGACTCGAACCAGGTGTTCTTCGACGCCTATCCGGTGCCCGAGGAGGACCGCCTCGGCGAGGAGGGCAAGGGCTTCGACTACATCCTGCACGGCATGAACCCGGAGCGCATCCTGATCGCCGCCGAATCCGTAGGCCTCGGGCGCTGCGCGCTCAAGCGCGCCGCCGCGTACGCCAAGGAGCGCGTCGTCTTCAACCGCCCGATCGGCAAGAACCAGGGCATCCAGCACCCGCTCGCCGCCAACTGGATGGCGCTGGAAGCGGCCGACCTCATGGTGTTCAAGGCCGCCTGGCTCTACGACGCGGGCAAATCCTGCGGTGCCGAGGCCAATGCCGCCAAATACCTCGCCGGCGAAGCCTCGTTCGACGCCTGCCAGCAGGCGGTGATGACGCACGGCGGCTTCGGCTACGCCAAGGAGTACCACGTCGAGCGCTACCTGCGCGAGTCGCTCATCGGCCGCATCGCGCCGGTGAGCCCGCAGTTGATCCTCTGTTTCATCGCCGAGCGCGTGCTCGGCCTGCCGAAGTCGTATTGATCTTTCTCTTTTCGTCCGACCGCCGGATCGAATGTCGCGGCGAATCAGCGTCTTGATCCATCGCGGCGCCAATATGCAAGGGACCGATTTCGAGCCGCACCTGCATTTCCTTGATTTGTTGAACGAATCGGGCAGACTAATAGATACGATGAACTATGTTATCCGGCGCTTTTGCTGACTAATCACAGTTAGGCACCCATGACAAGGCATCGCGCGGGAGCTGGTTTGCTGGTGATCGGACTGCTCTTCGTTTCACCAGCTCGTGCTGACTGGTACTACTACGTAATGAAAGTAGTCTGCGGCCAGGACCAGCTAAGGATCATCAACTACTCTGCGTATAACGAGGAAGGCCAAGCCCGCGGCAGCGAACCAGATGCAATCGACGTAGATAAGCTGTCCACTTGGCGTCACACAGAAAATGACCTAAACGTGCCGGACAAACCGTTGCCTTACGTAAAGACCTGCAAAATCCGAGGGGGTCGGTACAGAGTTGTGCTGACCAACGCTGGTGGCGGTTACTCCGCCCCGTACCCCGTCGTTAATGTCAGCGAAATATCCGCTCCCGGGAAACCACGGGTGCTCATCCGTAACCTTGAACTTAAGGACGTTGTGCGCAACCGATACGAAATCATTTTTTCGACAAAGCATCCGGAAGGCCAAATAATCGATGAGTAAGAGATGGGTGCCTAACAGCACGGCGCAGTCGGACGCGCGCGATGAAGCCGCGCGCGCCGCTGGCCGTGGACGTTGGGCCGCATCAGAACCGCTGAGGGGAAGCGACAATGAGAATTGACATCGACGGCCTGACCGAAGCCGAACTCGTCGACCTCAACAACCGCATCGTCGAGCGGCTTCGGTTTCTGCATCAAGCGCGATCGCACAAGCGGATGTTGGACTTCAAAATCGGGGACCGCGTCTCGTTTCAGCCAGAAGGTCGCGCGATGGTCGTTGGCATTCTCACGCGCTACAACAAGAAATCGGTTACCGTCATTACGGAGGCCGGAGAGCGTTGGAACGTTTCGCCACACGTCTTGCACCGAATCGTTGAATCCGGCGCCGCGCAGGAAGGAAATCCGAATGTCGTGCCCATGCGCAAGAAATGAGCACTTGATGCTGCCCAACCACCCAATCGACAGCGACACCTATTCAGCGCCGCTACGCGCGCCGGTCGGCGCGCGTCATTGCGAACGTTAGCCTTCACGGAGCATCGATGCTCAAGCAGCGCGGCGAAAAGCAAGCTGACGGGAAATGGTTCCTCCCCCCGTCAGAGCGCAACAAAGGTCCGATACTCGATGTTCTTTCGCGCGTTCTGCCCAGGCGGGGCGTTGTGCTAGAGATCGCCAGCGGGACGGGACAGCACGTCGTCCATTTCGCCAAGGCGCTCCCAGGCCTCACTTGGCAGCCGTCCGATCCAGATCCGGAGCTTCGCGAGTCCATTGCACTGCGCGTCAGGGAGGAACAGCTAGCGAACATCAATCCGCCCATCGAGCTTGACGTGACCAGACTCCCTTGGCCTTTGCAGACCGCCGATGCGATCGTGTGCATCAACATGATTCACGTGGCGCCCTGGTCCGCCACGCTAGCATTGCTCGAAAGCTCGAAGGCTTTGCTTCCGCCTGAGCACGTCCTGTTCTTGTACGGACCATACCGGCGCTTCGGTCGGCACACTTCTAAGAATGATGAGCAGTTCGATGCTGATCTTCGTGCGCAGGATCCCGACTGGGGTCTTCGCGACCTTGAGGCGGTCTCCGAGGCTGCTGCTTCGTCCGGATTCGTGCTGGCCGAGATCGTCGAAATGCCGGCAAACAACTTCAGCTTGATTTTCAAGCGGAGGTGAAGGCTAACTCGCGGTTCGACCGGACCGCCCGCCCGCGTCGCTGCCGGGTACCCTCGCGGCTTTGCCGCTCGGCGGCCGCTCAACCGCAACGTTAGAGAGCGCACTCCAACCCGCGGGGCGGCCATACATTGATATGGCTAAATGGCCATACCTGTGCTAACCTTCGATCATGGCGAGGGCGCGGTTCGATTGGGATCCGCAAAAGGACCAGGAGAACCAGAAAAAGCACGGGGTGGCCTTTGCGGTGGCGCAGATCGCCTTTGCCGACTCCCGGCGTGTCATCGCGGAAGACCATTCCCATAGTTCCAAGGAGTTGCGGCACTACTGCTTCGGCTGGGTTGACGGTGGGGTTCTCACCGTTCGGTTTACGTACCGCGACGACGTAATCCGTATCTTCGGAGCCGGCTATTGGCGAAAAGGAAAGCGAATCTATGAGCGAGAAAATCAGATACACGGACGAGGCCCTCGGAGACCCAAAGGTCGTTTCTGATTTCCTGCCGAATCCGGAGGACCTCGTTTTCAGGGACGAGGGGGTCAAGGTCACGATCGCGCTGAGCAAGCGCAGTGTGGAGTTTTTCAAGAGCGAGGCGCAGAAGCACAATACGCAATACCAGCGCATGATCCGGCGTCTGCTCGATGCCTACGCGGCGCATCACTCGCGGCGCTCTCCAACCGCGCGTTCAGCCCGGACGCGCGCAAAGAGCGCGCGCGCCGGCTAACGCGGACGTTAGGCTTCAATTCATTAATCGCACATTCATGGGAGGTGCTATGAATTCGATAAGACGTAATCTGGCTCTTTTTGCCCTGCTGGCGATTTCTCTTCTGAGCGGTTGCGCAACAGTGCCGATGTCATCAACGGATGAAGATCTGCGGGCAAAAACTTTCACGGTGCGCAGCGACAAGTCGAACATCTACGTTTATAGAAATGAGTCGTTTGGCGGAGTAATTCCTATGACTGTTTCCCTGGACGGAAAATTGGCAGGTCAGACAGGACCACAAACCTATTTCATGTGGGAAGTCGAGCCAGGGCCACATGAAGTTACGTCCACTGCTGAAAACACAGTTTCGCTCAAGTTGAATACTGAGGCCGGCAAGGCGTATTACATCTGGCAAGAGGTGAAGATGGGGTTCTGGATGGCTCGGTCTCTCCTTCAGCAGGTGGATGAGCAGACTGGACGTAAGGAGGTTGCTGAGTGCAAGCGCGTACAGTCCAACTTCTAGCCTAACCGTGCGTTTGAGAACGGACGCGCGGAAGAGCCGCGCGCCGCTTAACGCAAACGTTAGACGGCACTTAGCGAACGCATGGGCATGGGCAAACACTGATGGCACGCATCATGTGTACGCAGAAGTTGTGGCGACGCCTTGGACATGCCGGCCAGCCGCCGGTGAAGGCTGCTGAGCCGCTCGTTCAGGGTGCGTCGCTAGGATCGTGGGCTGCGAAAGTCTTTCGATACCACCGACGAGATCTCGTCATGGCCCTAAACGAACGCACATATCTCACTATCGTAGTTCCGCTGGCCCCGCGTGGCCGGTTTTACTCGAACTTCGCGGCTGCGCTGGCTCATGCGCTTGAGGACCTGGGAGTGCCCACGGCAATTGTGCGCGCGGAAAGCGCCGCGGTTGAAGTCGAGCCGCTCATGCGTTTGACCAATCGCAGTATGACCGGCACGCTGAATGACTTGGAGTTTCATTGCGGCATCGAATTGGAGTATCACGACGACTTGGGGAGGGTTCAGCGTAATCTGAACGAAATACCGCACGTGAATCGTGACCCATGCGTGCCCGTTGACGCGGTTGCCCAACTGTTTGGCAAGACGCGAACGTCAGGCATCGAGAGCTGCCCATGGCGCTAGATCCAAGCCCGAGACGTGAGCTTCATTGGTCTCATAAGGAAAAGGGCGTTGCTCGTGCGGCCTTTGACAGTGCTCTGGCGCGCGAGAATGCGAGCATTAGGCGGGAGGTCGAGAATATGCTCCAACGGTCCAGTGAGCCCGCCGCCGTATGGAACGTTCTCGAATTCCTCGCAAGTAAGCAGCGCGAGATCGAACGGAAGTACGACTACCGGTACTCGGTGCTCACGGGCGTATTCGCCCGTCTACTTGCCGAAGGCTGGATCATTGAAAAAGATCTCGTCGGGCTTGGTGCTGCGAAACTCGAGCTCATAAGGTGTGGAGCTGGAACAGTGAGGGAACTCGATGCCTAACATGGCGTT
>ORMF010259405.1_pt1 | contig 12525 bp, 14 predicted proteins | sample 1779871 | NCBI WGS metagenome assembly ORMF01 (sample SAMEA104232316, study PRJEB22302) | groundwater metagenome | biome: forest; feature: aquifer; material: groundwater | place: USA | collected 2011-08-07 | depth 5.4 m | reverse complement strand
GGCGGGCCGCAAGCATCCGTACCAGGAATTTCTGCAGCGGATTCGTGACAAGCTCGTGGGACTCGGCTTCCAGGAAGCGCACGGTCCGTTGGTGGAGTTGGAGTTCTGGAATTTGGATGCGTTGTTCATGGCGCAGGACCATCCGGCACGCGAAATTCATGACGTCTTTTTGCTGGAGGATCCGGCGAAAGGCGAAATCCTGGATGCGGAGGCTTTGGAGCAGGTCCAAAAAGCGCATGAGGACGGCCTGGATGGTTCCAAGGGCTGGCGCTACAAGTGGGATCCGGAGATTGCCATGCGTCTGTGCTTGCGGTCGCAGACGACGGCCGTTTCGGCTCGCACGTTGGCACGCGACGTGAAACCGCCGTTGAAGATGTTCAGCATCGGCCGCGTCTTTCGGCCTGACGAAATCGACTGGAAACATTTTATCGAGTTCAATCAATGTGAAGGCATCGTCATGGATCCGTCCATGTCGCTGCGCGAATTGTTGGGTTACTTGAAACGGTTCGCGGTGGAAGTCTTCGGCGCCGAGGACGTGCGTTTTGCTCCTTCGTATTTCCCGTTTACCGAGCCGTCCGTCGAACTGTATGCAAAGATTCCGGGCCGCGGGTGGGCGGAAGTCGGCGGCGCCGGCATGTTCCGGCCCGAGATGACGCGCGCGTTGGGTATCGACGTTCCGGTGTTGGCCTGGGGTTTGGGCATTGATCGTTTGGCCATGGTTTCGATGGGCATCACGGACATCCGGGAATTGTTCTCACACGACTTGGGCTACTTGCGGGCAACGGAGGCGAAACGCCATGGCTGAGGTCAAACTCGCTTTTGACGCGGTCAAGCGTGGCGTGAACCTGTTTGTGCTGTCGGCGTACTCCGGCGGGAAACTGGCATGCCAGTTGCAGCTGCGCCTGCTGAAGGGCAAAGCCATCTTGTTGCCGTATCCCAAGGCGCCGTTTGCCGCAAAATCCGGATTCAAAGGCAAAGGCGTAGCCGCCGCGTTAGTGGCGTATTCCGTGGGGTTCGCCCGAAAACAAGGCGCGGAATCGGTGGTGTTCGCCAATTTCGACGATGAATCGCTCGCGCGCCAATTGGCAGGTCCTGGTCGCGTCCAGATGTACCACGAATTTTCATACCCGGAAAATCCCGAGCGGTACCAGATCGTTTGGGATTGAATCGCTTAAACTGAAGTTGCATGTACCATGGTTTCCACGACATACCCGAAAAAACAACTCGTCGCGCTGGTCGGCGCGCCGGAGGCCCAAATTTTGGAGACACTGCCGGACATCAAGGCGGGCGTTGAGACCGTGACGGACGATGCCATTACGGTCGAGATTACCGGCGACCGCCCGGACTTGCTATCGGTCTACGGTGCGGCACGGGCGCTGCGCGGTTACTTGGAAAAAGACCTGGGTTTAGTCAAAAACGATTGGAGGCCTTCGGGCATCAAGTTCTTCGTCGAGCCGGACGCCGAGGCCATTCGTCCGGTTTTGGTCGGCGCCGTCATCCGCGGTGTCCGTCTGGACAATGGAAAAGTCCAGCACTTGTTCCAGGTGCAGGAAAAAATTGACTTGACGGTGGGCCGCCGCCGCAAGAAAGGTTCCATCGGCTTGTATGATTTGGACAAGCTCAAGGGACCGTTTTATTTGAAGAACGCGTCGATGGATACTAAATTTCATCCGCTCAAGGCCGATCATGAGATGACGGTGCGGCAGATTCTCAAGGACCATCCGACGGGCAAGGACTATGCGCATTTGGTGAAAGGCGATCGCTACCCTGCGCTAGTGGATTCCAAGGGCACGGTCTTGTCGCTGGTGGACATCATCAACGGCGTGTCCAGTGCCGTCACTGAGGACACTCAGAACATCCTCATCGACATCACGGGGACCGACCTGCACGCGTGCAATACGGCGTTGAACATCTTATGTCAGGACTTTGCGGACCAGGGCGCCACGGTTGAAACCCTCGAGATTCATCACGCGTCCAAGAAGTTGGTCACGCCGGACTACCGCCCAGAAAAGTACACTTTACGCGTGGATAAAGTCAACCAAACGTTGGGCACCGACTTGTCGCCCAAGCAGGCCGTGCAGCTCTTGCGCCGCCAACGCCTCGACGTCCAAGTGGGCCGCGACACGTTGGAATGCCTGGTGCCGCGCTACCGGGCGGACTTTTTGCATGAAGTGGATTTGGTGGAAGAAGTGGCTTTGGCGCACAGCTTCAACAAATTCCAGGTCAAGGATCCTTCCGTCTTTACGGTTGGGTCCAAAAGCGCGCAGACGTATTGCGTTCAGTTGGCGCGTGACACGTTGGCCGCTTTCGGATTCGTCGAATTCATGACGCACATCTTTTTCTCGCCCCAGAAAGCCGCGAAAGCTTTCGCAGACGAAGGCGTGGTCAAGATCCGTAACCCCGTCAGTGAGGAGTACACGTCACTACGGTCGCTTCTGTTGCCGTCCATTTTGGAGGCCTTGTCGGAAAACACACACCAGCCCTATCCACAGAAGGTGTTCGAAGTCGGCGAGGCGGTGGTCAAAGATACGCGTTCCGAGACCCGCACGCGTACCGACGTGAACGCGTGTTTGGTGTCGGCGCATGCCGGAGCGGGTTTGACGGAAGCCGCGTCGTTGTTGGACGAGTTCTGCCGCCGCAACGGCGTGTCCTACCAGTTGAAGGAACTTAAAAGCGAGCGGTTCATCGAAGGCCGGTCGGCCTCCATTTTGGTTGGTAAGGAATCCGTGGGTTTCGTCGGCGAATTGCATCCCCGGGTCTTGGAAAACTTCGGCCTCCAAGTGCCGGCGGCCGTGTTTGAACTCCGCCTCATCAAAGGCGAGCGCTGAGCCGCACGGAGGGCCAAAACGTGTCGCTGCCCCTCGTGTTGAAGAAAATTCCTTCCCACGTCACGCTGGTGGCGGCCGTCAAATACACGCCCGATGCCAGTTCCATCCGCTCGTTACTGGAAGGCGGCGTGCGGGCCATCGGCGAGAACCGCGTGCAGGATGCGGAAGCGCATTTTTCGAGTCTTGCCGACGCCGGCGTGTCATGTGAGAAACATTTCATCGGCACCATCCAGTCCAACAAGATCGGCAAGATTGCTCGCCTGTTCGACGTAGTTCAATCGTTGGACGATCGTGAGCATGCCGAAAAACTGGACCGTTCGGCGGCGGCTGAGGGCAAAATCCTCCGCGTGCTGGTGCAAATCAATGCAGGCTCTGAAGCGCAGAAAAGCGGCATCCCGTTGCGGGAAGACAAAGTCTCTGCTTTTCTTCGTTCCTTATCCGGCTTTTCCCACCTCCGTGTGGAAGGCTTAATGGCCGTGGTGCCGCTGGACGAAGACTCGCGGCCCTACTTCAAGGCCATGAAACGGCTCTTCGATGCCCTGCAAGCCGAATTCAAATTGACCGTGTTGTGCATGGGCACGTCGGACGACTTCGAAGCCGCGATTGAAGAGGGGTCTACGATGATTCGAGTAGGTCGTTTATTGTTTGACTAATTCGAGGGGGGTTCCGGAGGAACGTGAAACTGAGGGGGGACGCTCCCCCCGCGGTTCCGGTGCTTGTCCATGGGCACGTCGGACGACTTCGAAGCCGCCATCGAAGAAGGGGCGACGATGGTGCGCGTCGGTCGTGCTTTGTTTGAATAGCACTGCGGCTTTTGGTATTCGTGGATTTTCATCAGCCGAGGCTCTTTCTCAATTGCCCTGCGCGCACGATTTCGGGACTCACGTCGGCGTTGTTTTTCAATAAGAGCCGGACGTTGGACGTCAGGTTGCGGTGGATGTAGTGGGCGTCCTGGTGGGGGCCCAGTTTTTTTCCGAGTTGGTCTTCGAGGGTTTTGACGTCGTCTTCCACGGCTTGCCATCCGGGATTTTGGCGTGCCAACGCGTGGAGGTTTTCGTGGTTCAAGTAGTGCCCGGCGGCCACGAGGTCTTGCTCGAAGAAGCGGTATGCCTCGTAGAGCGCGTCGCGTTGTTTGCCTCGGATTTTTTTCAACGCCGAGCCGACGCCCAGCAGTTCCGGCGGCACGCCAAGCGAATACATGGCGGCGCAAAAGCCGATGGCCCGTGGCAGGGTGATGCCTTGCATCTTGCGGGCGTAGCCGAAGAGGCCTACGTGGAGGCGGCGTTCGCGGCGTTTCGGCACGTATGCGGCCACGGCGTTGACGGATGCGGCGATGCCTTCGATGAGGCGTTGGTATTCGGCGCTGAACGCGTCAATCACCGCGGGAAGCCCTTCCGGCGTAGCAGTGGCTTTTTCGAGGGGCATGTCGTTGATTTTGTCCATGGCATTTTCCACGTCGGGGCTTTCGTAGTCATAGCGGAAGGCCGATTGCACGGTGACCGTTTCGATTCCGGGATATTCTTGGAAGAACGCGTCCACGGTATGTGGATTCAAACCGCCGCGGAACGGCAGGCTGCCCACGCCGATGATGGGGTGGGTGGTGATGCCGGTTTTTTCCGAGAAATGCCTGAGGTGGTCCAAACCGATTTTGACGCTTAAGCACGCCGCGGCGTTGCCGGAGTTCAAGGCGGGGTCGGAGCGGGCTAAAAAGACGCGGATGGATGTGCGGGGTTCCTGCGCGATGTATTGCTGGATGAGTTGGTCGACGGCTTGGATGGAATGCGTTTCTTCCACCAACGGGATGAGTTCCAGTTCGTCCGGTGCATCGAAGGCTTTGCGGACCTGGCGGAAACGCTCGTGTAAAAAGTGGAGTTGGTCCGCCGTTTTGGTCATCGGCAGGATGGCTTCGAACAGTACGGGCGCGTGCATGCCGTGATCGCGTGCCATCTGGTTGGCGGAAATCACGTTGACGAACGCTTTGGGCAATCGGTAGCCTTTTTCTTCCCAGATGTTCGGGAGGCGCGTGGTCAGGAAGATGTCTTTTCCTAGTGGCGTGTTTTGGAAGTATTCCGTATAGTTCTCGAAGAGCTTCTCAACCACGCTTTCGTCCACGTGCTTGCCTTCCCAGTCCCACATGAATTCATGCGCGTCCAACTCGGAAAAACAGCGGAACGCTTCTTCCACTTCGGTCTGCGTGTCGATGAACGCGTCTTGTGCCCAGCGGGGCTTGGACGCGTTGTCCGGATGCTGCGTGCCCATGGTGCGGGGAATTTTCCGTTTGGCCATCATGCGTCAGGAGGATGCTGGCGGCGCGTGTTAATAGTGCTTAGTTTGGTGGTAGCGTTCACCTGACCCATTTGTTCCTTTTGAGCATGGTGGCGTATCCGACGGCTGCCAGGATGCCGGATACGATGGCACCTTGGGGTTGGCCCAGTGCAATGGCGGCGGCGCTTACCAGTAAAGCGGCGACGCGGCCGACGTTCAACAAGAATTCGCGGTTGCCCATCGCCACCTCTGCGCGTTTTTCCTTGTCCAGGATGACGGCGATGCGCAAGGGCGACGACAATGCGTACGCGAAGCTGAATGCGGCGGTGGCTGCGGCCCACGTCCACGCGTCTTGGGCCACCAAGGCGGCAAGCAGTGCGGCAGCCGTTGCGACGGACAGAGGGCCAAGGAAGCGTTTGCGTTTGTTCAGCGCATCGGACGCTTTGGCCAGCACAATGGCCGCCGCGATGCCGGCCAACGCCACGAATGCCGTGTAGATGCCGAATTCCGTGGGCGTGGGGAAATACAGCACGGACAATGCCGGCAGGATGCATAGCGGCATGGCGGTCAAGGCGCCTTCCAAAAACGTCAGCGTGCGGTAGCCATGGCTTTTTCGGATGTCCCGGGGTAGGTTGAAGCGGATTTTTTCTTTTTTGAATCCAAATGCTTTCCAAAAAAGGCCGATGGACAGCGTAGCGGCAACCAGGTAGAGTTCTGTGAAACCCGCGGCGTTGAGAATGGCGGCGCCGACCAGCGGCAGCGCCAAGGCGGCCGTCCAGATGACGACCCAGTAATGCGCGCTGTTGGTCGCGTTCTGGTTCGGCGGCTGTTTTTTGAAGTGCAACGCGTTGTACGCCGTCCAAAAATACATCATCAAAAGGCCATACGCGGCGGCGGCTGCCAACGTGTGGACGAACGACGTGGCAAAGGCGAGGATGATAAATTCGGTTGCCACCAACGCGGCGGCGATGGTGAACGTGGTGCGCAGGCCGATGGTGCCTTGGAAAAACACGGCCGCGGCGCCCACGGTAAACGCAAGCAGATAATACCCTAAAAGGCCGGTTAATCCGACGTCCAGGTGGGTCAGCAAGTACAGCGCCAAAAACGAATTGGCAAGCGTGGCCGGCACGACGTAGGCTACGTAAAGCGGCAGCAAACTTTTTTCTTTGGTTTTCATCACCATGAGATCGAGCTGTTGGTACCTATTTATTTGTCAATCCCAGTCGCGGGCCACGTTGTGCCGTTTGAGCCACGCCATGGCTTCGTCGTACAGCGGGTATTGGCGCTCTTCGCGCTTGAATTCAGCCGTGTGGACCGTCCGGCGCGAACGGCCATGCTTGACGGGGTGCTTGGCGTGCAACAATTCGTGGAAAATCACGTATTCCAGCACGTACGGCGGCACGCGTTTTTGGTCCAAATTGGCGTTGATCAAAATCTCGTGCGCGGATTCGTCGTAAAAACCCAGGATGCGCGCGCCGCCTTTTTCGTTCCAACCGATTTTGGGCACGGACAACGTCTGTAGCAAAACATGCTCCCGCGTCATGCGCAGGACGATGTCGTTCAAGTCGTGCCACGTGCCTTGCGCTTTCAAAAGGCGTTTTCGGCCGTGGGTGCGTTTGAGGGACGAATTGAGTTGATTGGACCCTTGGCTGCGGCGGAAGTCATAGTACGCTTGCGTGTACGCGTTGTCCGGAACCCGCATGCGGAACACGCGGGCCGTCAAATCCAAGGCGAGCCCCACGAGGACGTCGCGGCCGCCTGCAGCAAAACCCGGACTGACGTTGGCGTGCAACGTAGTGCCTTCGCGTTGCAGGGTAGCTTTCAATGACGCATATTTTTTGTATCGCGCTTCCAGCTTGTAGCCCCCTTTTCCCAGCATGCCCATGGCTGAATAGAAGGCTTCCTGGACGTCGGGTGTTTGGGCCGCTTCGGAAACGCCCAGGTTGCTTGCTTCGGTAGTAAACGGATCCATGGGGTGTAATCAGACGAAGCGACGGCTTATTTTCTTTTCCGTTTTTTTACGTTGCCAGGACTTTTTGTGCGGCAATCCCTACGGCGATGGAGGTGACGTAGGCCGCGGCCAGGCCGGCCCAGAGGCCTACTTCCGGAATGAGCAAGTAGGCGGCCACCACGAAGCCGATGCTGGCCAGATTGCCTAGCGGCATGTTCTTGGCAACGGATGCGGCAAACGCGGGGCCGTGCCTTCGGCTCAGCAAGAGCATGCTGGAAGAGAATGCGGCGGGAAAGCCGGCCATCAGTCCGCCCCAAATGGGTCCTTGGGTCTTGGCCAAGTAGACGGCGGACGCGGTGACCAATCCGGCAAGGACCGCCCGCACCAAGAAGTCGCTTTTGCTAAACTGCGGCGTCTGGATTTTTTGGTCCGGTATGCTCCGGCCCCACCAGACGGCGATGCCGATGCACGCGATTCCGGCGGCTGACGTCATCAAAATCTCACTTGGATGCGTCAGCGTGACCGGCAGCATGACGGCCGCCCATGCGCCCAAGGCTACGGCAAGCGATGCTTTCCAGCCATATCGGGGCAGCAGGGTCACGAACGTGAGCACGTACAACACGTTGATGCCAAAGGCCAGCGGCACGATGGGAATGGCTTGCACCACGGCTTGCGCGTCTTGCGTCAGGCCGATAAAGATGAAACTGACGATGGACGTGCTGGGAAGCGCGATGATCAGTCCGCCCCATTTGGGTCCGAACGCTTCGGCAATGCGGATGGACCCGGCGATGTACAATCCGCCCACGATGAATGAAAGGGCCACTTGCAGCCAGAAAGTGTCCATGCAGACGTAGCAGTCAGACGGCATTCAAAAAGACGGCTGCCTGCGACAGATGACGTTCGGCACGGTTTTGGGCATTACGGTTTGACGAGGGGTTATCCGTTGGCGTTTACCGTCAACTTCAACACGAACGGCACCAACGCCAACAATCCGATGGCGGCCATGAACTGCCATGCCGGTACTTTCCGGGCGATTTTCGTCAACGCGTCCATGGTTAAAAATGAGGCGATGGCGGAAACGGCGATGCCGGCTGCTACGAGGCCCAAGTCCAGGCCGCCGAATCCTTCCACGAGTTGGAACGCGATGACGGCAGCCATTATCATGGGCGCGCTCATCAAGAAACTCAACCGCATGGCCCGTTCCTGCGGGACGCCTTGAAGCAACAACGTGCACTGCGTGATGCCGGATCGGCTGATTCCGGGAATGACGGCCAATCCTTGCGCTGCGCCGGTGATGAGTGTGGTTTTTAGGTCTAGGTGTTTTTCGGATACGGGTTTGCGTCGGCTGTGCCACGTCAAGGCCGCCATGCCGATGAGGAAGATGCCGATGAAGAAAAGCAGGGGTTCGCCACTCAAGCCGGCAAATGCTTGGCGGAGCAAAAGGTACGCTGGCAGTCCGACGACGGCGGATGCCAATACGGAAAGCACCAAGAAGCGGGCTTCCTGGATGGACTGCGGAGTTTGGCTTTGAAACTGGTTCAACGTGGCCGGTTGGAAGAACTGTCGGAACGCTTCGGCGTATTCGGAGCGGTACTTGTACAGTGCGGCAATCAAGTCACCCACATGCAGCGCCAAGGCAAACGCCACGGCGGTTTGGAATGGGATTCTAAAAAATAGGTCGGCGGCGAGGATGACTTGCGTCTTGGAACTGATGGGAATCCAGGCGGAGATGCCTTGGATGGCGGCCAGGATTATGGATTGAAACAGGTCCATGGCAGGCTATTGGATCCACTCGATTTTAAGCTTCTTTTCAACCGATTGGATTTTCTCAAAATCGCGGTCTTTGGTGATGACGGACAGGTTACGGTCCAATGCTATTGAGGCGATCAAGATGTCAATGGCGCCAACGGATAGGCCTCTTCTTTGGAGCTCTTCCGACGTGCGGATGGCTCTGAGGTAGTCTTCGGTCCTCGGGTAGATGATCCGCTGGCCGGGCCGCGCGGCTGCCGGGTGTTCCACCACTGTAAATATGGTGACTAACCCTTCCGCGCCTTCGATGTACGCAGACGTGTCAATAATGCTTGGCGCCGCCATTCGGATTCCTTCAATTTTTTGTAATTGGTTTTGGCCTGTTCTTTCGTTGCCGAATCGATGGACTTGACAAATTCCTTTCCTAGGCGACGACGGATCTCATCGCCCGTCGTAATTCCTTCCACTTCGTCCAAGTAGGCTTCGGCACGCTCGCGCATGACTTGCGTCCACTTGATTTCGGGATGTTTTTTCATCTTCTTCCACGTCTCGTTCTTCACGCTGACCAATATCGCCGGCATGAAAGAACCATGCAATATATTCAATATAATTATATTGCTTTGATTGATGGGCAATCAACCGCCGGTTTTTTTGGCTCGGTGATTCATCGGCGACGATTTTTTGCAAACATCGTCAGGTGTGTTTAACGTCCCGCAGCCGTTCCAATTCTCGGCTAATCCGTCCGACGCTCTGTTCCTTCATGTCCAGGACGGTTCCAATTTGGTATAACGTCAAACCGTGCGCCTTGAACGTACCAATCAAAAGAGGATTACCCAACAATTCCCCTCGTCCATGTCGCTCAAGCAAGTCCGAGACATGCGCGGCCAAAGTGGGAGAAATCGCCCGACCCAGAGGCTTCCATGGCTTCCGTGACGGCCGTGAAGCAGCGCCCGGCGTTTCCAACCGCGCATTGGCCAACGCCCGTGCATACCGGATGAACTCTTCAGACGACATGCGAGAAAAAGGGCTATGCGCGCCCGCAGCGGCGGGAAGGCGTGGATAGTCCACCGGTAGCACGTTATGGACTTCTTCCAAGTACCGATACCAATTCCCGTGGCCGAAAAAAGACTTCCCGTTGGCACCTTTGCGCCGAGAACACAACACGTATAGCGAATTCAGTTTCGGCGTGGTCCTCCAATGGTTCATGCCGAGACTCACGCCCTCTTTGATTTTTTCTTGGACGCGTGCATGCATTTGGGCGTCGGACACGGTAATCGGCATAACTAGAGACTCAACACGTCCGAATAAAAAAGAGTGAGGCGGCCGGAGCCGTACTACCGCGGTCGCCCCTTTCTTTCCAAAGAAAGGTGCGGCCTACCGCCAAAGAAAGGCTTTCGCTCGCGAATCGAAAAATGAAAAGTTGAGGCGGCCGGAGCCGTAGCCCGCTTTCTGTTGTCCACGGCATTCGACTAAGCGGCTCAAAGGCCTTGCATCCCCCAGCCGACGGCGCGTTTCATTCCCGCGGCCAACAACGTCAGGGGACTTCATACTATGCGTTGGCTTAGGATATCGTTTCTGTTCCGCCGGTCGCGCCTTAAACGCGGAGCTTTGCAGCCCAAGGGTTCCAACTTGCGTCGAAGATGAGCGGAGCTTCCTCAGCCACCCGGGTTTTGAATCCGGGCTACCGACAGCCGTGCACTCCGCCGCCTCACTCGTTATTGTGGAAAAACCGGCTTAAAAAGTGGCTCATTTGAATGCGGAAAGCACGATGGCAGATGCCACGGATGCCCCGTACGCTGCAGCCAATCCTCCGGCCAGTCCCAGCGGTCCCACGGCGTAGTGTGCCGCGACGATGAAAACCGTGATGGGTCCGCGCGCCCGCATCATGGATTGCACGACCGAACCGGTGAATCGCGCGCCTTGCTTGTGCCACAACAGGATGATGGAGGACGAAAACGCGGCGGGAAACATGGAAAACACGCCGCCCCAGACGGGTCCTTGGGTTTTCGCCAAAAAGACGGCGACTGCAATGACCAATCCGCAGAACGCGGCGCGGGCCAAGAATTCGTTTTTGTCGAACCGGTTTTGGACGGTCTTTTGGTCCGGCGTTTTCGGGGAGAAAAACCGTCCGGCCAACAACGCGACCACGGCAAATGCGACCGAAATGGCCATGCTGTCGATGCTCAACAGCACCAGCGGCAGCGAAAAGACGAACCAACCCATGATGGCGCCGGCGTAGGCTTTCACCAATCCGTGGCGTTGCAACCGTTGGAACAAGACCAAAAACGCGGTGACGGCCACCACGCTGACGGGCATGACCAACGTGGCCGACTCGACGGCGGCCGTGCCTTGCGTCCAGCCGATGAATGCGAGGCTCACCAATGCCGTGGAAGGAAGGCCTAAGAGGAGGCCGCCGATTTTGGAGCCGAATTTTTCGGCCAGCCAGATGGTGGCGGCGATGTACGTGCCGCCGACGACGAAGGACAAAAGCAATTGGAGTGCGAAGAGGTCCATTGTTTTGTCAGGGCGGTCACTAGGATTAAATGATTTCTATTTTTTTACTCGCTTTTTTTTGTCCGGTCACAACTAAAGGCAAATAAGCAAAAATCAGCAAAGCCCGTTCATGTTAAAACTGAAGCGACGTGAACCCGTGCAATCGGCAAAGGTCGTGGGTTCCCTGTGGTCGGTGCCGGAAAACGGCCACTTTCAGTCCAGTTCTTTTCATCAATATCGCGTTTTGTCCAAGGGCGTCGGGAAACGGCAGAACGGGCTTATTGCAATCAACTTGTCGCCGCAGGCGCAACGGACTGTCTCGGGTTTGCGCGAAGTGGTCTATTTCCCTAAGCAGGATGATGCCGCAAAATTCGCTTTGGCAAAGGAAAAAACCGCGGATGGGGCCGGAGGGTATCGGCACCCCGGTTCCATCGGTTCGATGGGTGAAGTTGACCAGGCCGATGGTGAAGGGTCATGCCGGGTCATCCATCACATCCAGGCCCATTTCGACATCGATTCGCTGCGGAGCAAAGTTCTTTCAAAAATCAGGAAAAAATGGCGGTTTGCCCGAAAACCCGGGAAAGCCGAGGCCAAACTCCGGACCTTGATTCACCGGATACGGGCCGCCAAATCTGGCGGGCGAAACGCAGCCAACGCGGTTTGTAATTTTTTTGATCTTAGCAAGAAGGAAAGCGTTTTCATCCACGCCCAGCGGAGTGAATCGCAGGTACAAAAACTAAAGCGTTTTGAGGATGGCCTGGTGAACGCGGGCGTTAACGGATCGTTGATCAAGAAGTACGCCCGATGGCGACACCACCTCATCCAGAACGCTCTTGATCGGGCAAAGCAGGATGGGGTGGATCGGGTGCGGCTCATCTTGAAAGATAACGTAGGTAAAGAAAATGGTGCAATTTTTCAGGAAATTGTTGCACGACATCCGGATTTTGAGCTGGAGGCTCCCTACGTTCGAGGCGAGTCTACGTATCTTGTTGCCGTAAGAACGCGTTGACAGAATTTTGCTTTTCAGCGGTGTTTGGCGCTGAAAAGTTGGGGCACGGCTTTGGCCAAGTTGGAGGTGCCGTCGGACTCGTCGAATTCCTTCTTGATTTTCTCCAGCAGGCGGTTCTTGGCCTTTCCGGGCTTGAGGGCGTGTTCCAGCACGTCGTAGAAGTTGGACGCGGGCACGACTTTGATTTTCTTGAGTTGTTTTTCGTCCAAGGGCAAGTCGTTCATGTTGGT
>ORMF012385458.1_pt1 | contig 12526 bp, 13 predicted proteins | sample 1779871 | NCBI WGS metagenome assembly ORMF01 (sample SAMEA104232316, study PRJEB22302) | groundwater metagenome | biome: forest; feature: aquifer; material: groundwater | place: USA | collected 2011-08-07 | depth 5.4 m | reverse complement strand
GATACAAGAAGCTAGTAGCTGAAAAAACATTCTATACCGAAGGACCTTTTGAAGTTGTGTGGTATGGAAAGAAACTAGCACAAACCTAAAACAATCAGGATTGAATAGAAAATAAATATCCTCTAGACTAAAAGAGATGGTATCACAAAATAGCTCAGTGACAATTACGAATCTTACTAAAAAATTCGGGACCACCGCTGTCATCCAGAATGTCTCTTTCTCAATTCCTCACAGTACTGTCTACGCTTTAATTGGCCCTAACGGGGCGGGGAAAACGACCCTCTTAAAAATGCTTGTCGGCTTACTATATCCCACAAGTGGTACAGCCGAGATCGAAAATCACAATATCGTTACAGAAACGATAAGAACAAAAGAACAATTCGCTTATATCTCAGATGACCCTTCCGGATATGACTACTTAAGCGGAAGAGAGTTTCTCGCCTTAACAGGAAAACTTCGGAATATAACTCCAACAGAAATTGAGAAGAGAATAAAGGAACTAGTTCCTTTATTCTCTATGGAAAAACATATTGACGCGCGTATGGGTGAGTATTCTCGAGGAAACAGAGAAAAAGTCGTCTTTCTCGCAGCACTCCTGGGGAATCCTCGCGTACTTATTATCGATGAGCCTATTGTCGGACTAGACCCTGAAAGTATCACTATTTTTGGAGAAAGTCTGAGGAAATTTGCCGAGACAGGGGGGACAGTTCTCTTTACTACCCATATTCTTAGCTTCGCAAAACAGTATGCAGATATGATAGGCGTTTTAGTGAACGGGAAAATCGTGTATGAGGGTGAGACTGCAAAAAATAATGACATTGAACGAATATATAAAGACTTTGTGAAAGAGTCATGAATCCACAACTTACCTTATTTCTTGCTGACGTAAAAGAAATTAAATCCTGGTTTAAAAATGAAGCAGTAGGCAAACTTTTTGTTGTACTAGGATTTGCTGTCGTGTTCATAATCGTTCTTCTCACCATATATGTTTTCACCGAGATATATTTTCGAACACTCTCTACGTACCAACAATTCGGTATATTAGCAGCACGATATCTCTTCCATACCGGATTTTTAATCCTCTTCTTTTTAATCACAACGCTCTCGAGTTTTTCTTTTATTACTTTTATCTTTTCATCACGTAAAAAAATTGAGAACCTTCTCGTTCTTCCTCTTTCAATTGAGACCATTCCACTGTGGTATTTTCTCAGAAGTGTCATCGTATCCTTTTTGCTTTTCGCGTTATTCCTTTTTCCGCTTGTCATATCATTCTATCGGCATTTTTTACACGGAGAAGTACTTTCTTTTTTGCTCCTCTATCTTGTTATGCTTGCTGTCGTCAGCCTTCTCTCAACTGCCATTGGGAGTTTTATCGGATATCTGATGCTCAGATGCTACACTCGTTATAAGAAGCTCTCTGCAGTGGGAGGTGCTGCGATACTTACTGGTATGTCATATTTTTTATTTCGTATGATCTTCCCTTCAGAGTTAAAATTACTCTACAATGCGTCGTCTGATAAGTTTGAAATGATCTATAACTCCTTACCTTTATCCAATGCTTTAATCCCTTCACTGTGGGTTGTCAGAGGAATAATTGAGGAAAATATCTTCTTTCTTCTTCCATTCTTATCAGGAGCGGTACTTATCTCCGTTCTTGTTATTCACGTTCTCTCCCGTGGCTTCAGAGATATGTATCAACAACTCGGTAACGTTTCAGGTTCCGGCAGCTCACCCAGGACATTTGATTCTTTTATAGTAAAAACAAAAAACCCTCTTTTATACAAAGATTGGTTGTCAATCGTAAGGGTACCTCAGGAAATAGGCTACGGTGGTTTTCTCTTAATCCTCGTATCCTTATTCTTTTTATTCATCTCGTTTTCGCAGCGATTTAGCCCTGTCACCTTTAACCAGAGAAGCGAAATCGTGGTTTTTTCTTTTATCGCACTTCTTTTTTTTGCAACTGCTTACACGTTACGAATCGTTTTTCCCCTTATGGCACGTGAGGGGAGAGCGGCATGGTATATATTCACGCTTCCTATCTCCTCAAAACACACTCTCCAGAGCAAAATCCTTCTCGGTATACTCCTCATCATGCCGTATGTACTTTTCTCTCTCGCTTTGTGGATGATGCTAAAGGTCTCTTATCCTCTGGAGATTACCGGATATTCTCTGTTTTTGCTTCTGTGTATTTCTATTGTAAATGCTTCAATGGGCGCTATCTATCCTAATTTTCATGAATCAGAAAATGCAGAAAAAATAAGTACGAGCGGTATGGGTATTTTATGCCTTTTAATCAGCTTCTTTTTAATAACTCTTGGCGGCTACTTTTTAAACATGGTTCTCCAAAATAATAGTGGTAATTGGTTAAGCATCATTCCGGGAATCGTTATGATAAGTGGAATTACCGCAGGTATTTACTTCCTCTCACTGAAGCTGACTCGTAAGTATCTCACTATCTGGTGACATTTCGCTTGACTCCTATAGCACCCAAGCCTATACTGCAAAACTATACGCAGTGAGTATCACAAAGCTTTCCCAAAACGACAATGCTTCATACCCTAAACGGTTAGAGGCAGTACGAGAACTCGGAAAACTTTTTCCAGGGTTTCTCTTACCACTGGGCCACAAACATCGATCACTCGGGCTTTTTGCTGGAATTTACCTGCAAACAAAATGGCAGTATGACTCACATCGTGATGAGATACCGCTCTGGTTTTTCGTGAACCAGTCGCTGACCCTCGCTCCTTTAGCCTATGCCAAAGAATTTCTGGTAGACGCAAACACTTCAGAGAGTAAATATGTGAAGAATCATCAGACACGAGACGTGTCACATGCACCAATCACTCAGGATGATACCTGTCGGGCATGGAAAACATACTTTCAAGCATGTACAAAGAATGCTTCATCTGTGCAGCTGTCACGTCTTCTCTGGAAAGCCCATACGACAGCCATACGTTTTTCGCTCTGGCAGTATGCTTCTGAATTTGAAGACGCACATGTTCCCAAAGAAGAAATAGCTTTTTGGCAAGGATGGATCAGACTCGTCTTAGGACTAGAAACGATAGCACCTTTTACCAATGATGTTCTCTTACAGCCTCTTCTTTCTTTAACAATGCCGAGAACATCTCCCCTTGGGGATAAAGATGCTCAGATTTTAAAGCAACCTTTGTTCAGATGCCTCTTTCTTCTTCTGATCATGAGAAAAGCGGCTCCGATGAAGTCATTTCTAGAGAGGTACGGAAGAAAAAGATAATGAAATTACTCTATTCTTTGGAGTAAAGACCGATGAGCTCTGCTGATCCGACGATATGACCTTCCATGGCTTCTTCTACTATCGGTTTATCGGTGAAATCCGGCATATCGGTAAGCTTCTCGTCCAGCGCATAGAGTTTGAAAAAGTATCTATGTGTTCCTGATGGGGGACAGGGACCACTGTATTTAGGCTCCCCTGAGTCAGTAAGCGCTTGCTTGGCATTACTTGGCGCACTGCCTTCGTTAATAAACTTTACATTTGGTGAAATATTATAGAGTATCCAGTGAACCCAGGTCTTTGAAGGAGCATCCGGATCTTCAACGATTAGAACAAGTGTTTTTGCCGTATCAGGAAGGTCTTCGAAGGCTAGGGGAGGATTGATATTTTCTCCATCACATGTGTATTTCTTTGGGATCGGGGAGTTATTCTCAAAGGCTGTACTGGTGATTTTCATAGATGTTATTTATCTAGTTTGTGGACGACACCCTGCTTCTTTTCTATTATAGCATGCTTTGCTTTATTTGTGAGTATAAAACTCGCAACCGCAAAAACAATAAAAACTATTATAAGAAACCATGTAAAATGACTTTTCACTGTTTCTCAAAATACGCTCTTGCCACTTTTGTATCCTCTTCCATTTGTATTATCAATTCCTCAGCCGATGAGAACTGCATATTATCACGGATCTTTTTTAAAAGCTGTATGCTAACTGACAGATTATAGATATCCTCATCAAAATCGAGGATGTACGTCTCTGCTTGATAGTCAGTTTCCTGAAAAGTTTTTGCTGACCCGATAAACGTCAGAGCGGGGTAGGTCATATCTTTTACGGTAATTCGTGAAATATAAATGCCTTCGGGGATTTTCTGTGTCAGAGGCACATTTGCAGTCGGGAAGCCGAGGTCTTTTCCCCGCTGTTTTCCTTTTATGACAGTTCCTAGAATACTATCCATCTGAGCGGGCGATGGGAATCGAACCCACTGCCTTCTCCTTGGCAAGGAGACATTCTAACCGGTGAACTACGCCCGCAAACGTAACTAGCACAACCTTAGGTTAGCAATTAGGAATTATAACAACTTCGAGAGAGAATGTATAGATTAAGCGGCTTAGATAATCCCTGCAGACTGCATTTTGCGGGAACAGCCAGGGAACTGCGTATAGATACTCGAACGTTGTAAAAGGCGTTGTACAGCATCCTTCTGAACCTCAAGAGGCGCCATATCGGCACGAGCATAGCCGGTATTCATACTATTCCATGTTCCGGGTGAGAACTGAAAAGCTCCATAGTAACCATTACCCGAGTTTCTGGCAGGGTTCATGCCAGCTTCACAGTTTCCGAGATAATTAAGCTGCTCCTCAGTCAAAGGACCGGCAGCACCAGATGTAGGCACCACACCAGGTGTAGGCGTAACAGTGACCTCAGGATTCATCGGCGCAGGTGTTACCTGTACCTGTTGTGACACAGTGCCAGGCATATAAACGTATGAAATAGGTGAGGCCACTCGCTCTTTGAGCTCAGGCCGCAACTCCTCGGGTGTGACAGGCACTTTCTGTCTTATCAGCAATACCCATCCATCTTCCACAGTATAAGGAGCTTCTATCCATGGATTATCGTTCCAGACCGTCGTCCAATACGATTCATCACCATAGGATGCACGAGCGATAGACGCCAGAGAATCACCCTCCTTAATCGTCCAAGATGCTTGGCCTGCAGTTGTATACACAGCCTCGTATCCTGTCGCAGGAGAGGTCATCGGAGATGTCGGAGTCGTTGGTGAGAAGGTAATACTGGAGACCGTTAAGAGGACAGCCGGAATAAATCCTTGTCCCATATTTTATACAAAAAGCCTCGATAGAATTCGAGGCGATTAGTGTTGTGTATGATATCAGATTTAGCTTGATTTGTCAAGCTAAATTACCTTTTCTTTGTGAAAAAATCGAGGCTAAAAGATGAGCTATTGTAAGAATTGTGCCGAGGGTCAGAGTCGAACTGACATGGCCTGTTCTTCAGACAGGTGCCTTGACCACCTTGGCTACCTCGGCTCTTCCTCACTTCGTTCGTCAGAGCAAGCTGTTCTATTATATAGTTTACACTGAACGAAGTGAAGTGTGGACGATGAGGGGCTCGAACCCCCGACATTCGCAGTGTAAATGCGACGCTCTACCAACTGAGCTAATCGTCCATTGCCTCTAGTACATCGAGGGGTGTGCACCATCTGGGACGATGTTCGAACCTATCTAACCTCTTCAATTGATCCTCAAGAGAAAAGTGCACTTCTTGCTGCAATCTCCTATTTCAAAAAGAAGGAGGGTAAGCAATGAACTGGTTTAGAAAGCCTAAGCAGACAATCCAGTCCGTCCCAGAATTGACAACTTCTATTTTATACAATGAGGCTACATTTTACAATCAGTTCGTTAGAGACTTATCAGAAGCGAAAGAGGAAGTTATTATAGAAAGTCCATATATCACTCTTCGGAGACTCAAATTACTCAGACCTACCTTTGAAAAACTCATAGATAGAGGTATTAAAGTATATATTATCACCAGAGACCCTAAGGAGCATGATGAGGTAATGTTAGAACAATCAGAGGCCGGGATACGTTATTTTGAGACCCTAGGACCTCAGGTGCTGCTTTGTGGAGGTGGACATCATCGTAAATTAGCAATGATTGATAGAAGGGTTTTCTGGGAAGGAAGCTTGAATATTCTTTCACAAGCGCAGAGTCGTGAATTTATGAGAAGGATTGACAGTGAAAGCTTAGCAGAAGAACTGTTTGAGTTCCTAAAATATGATCAGATTGGATTTTTTAGAGAAAAACTTGATCTGCTATAATCTGCTTGTAACGCAAGTTACGGCAAGAAAGGAGTAAAAGATGGACACCAATGATAAAGCGGTTGAAAAAACAGAGTTAGTTGTAGATGCGCTTTCATATGCTCATAAAAATAGCTTAAATATTAACAACAAGGATGACGTTAAAAAGATTCTTGAAGTTCTTGATCCTCAGCACATGAGTGATGAAGAGGTGGAAGAGTTTATGAAGCTTCTTCAAAATGCTGATACATTTATGGAAATTACAGTGACTAAGAAAGAGTCTAAAAAGACAGATCTACCAAATTAAAGCTCTATCTTATTCCCTAAAAGATCGGTGGTAATCACCCTCTATTGCAGTTTTTAAGAATATTTCTTTTGAAACTCTTGATTCGACATAATTAGATAAAAAATACCCTCGATGACACCGAAGATAAGAGGAATAAAAGTCCACGAGAAGAATATGTATACTAAGCCCCATCCTGCTCTACCAAGGTAGAACTTATGGATTCCAAAACCACCGAAAAATATTGCTAAGAATACAGCCATGAGCCTGCTCTTATTATTTCTTGATTCTATTACTGGAGAGTTATGACTTACTTGGTGTTTGCTATTTTTCTTAGATATCATATCTGAACTATATCAAAAAGTTCTACAAAATGCACAAAAAAACAAAATTATCTAAGCTAGCAAGTTTATCTCCAGGGATCAAACGCTAATCCCAACTTCACTCTGATGTCTCCAATAATATTAAGAGTAGTCATAGTGAAATGGTACACCCAATCAGCTCTTATACCAAACATATATACATGAATGTATGAGTTAGGGAAAGATTCAATTTTTTTATCTTGTAGCAATAGTAGCTCCTTTTTTCTCTTTGGATTCTTTGCAGAGGTTTCAATACCAGTTGCAATAGCCTCAGAGGGTATACCTATAAAACTCACCCCGTGAAGGCTATATCGTGTAGGCTCCAAGGCAAGAGCATCGATTTTTACATTAGTATTTTTATCTCCTAAAACAAAAGAGCCATCTGATTGCCACTTTCCATAAAAGAATCCTACACCAAGCAGTTCTTTATGATCTAATGTCTCTAATGCTAGAAATCTACGAGCAAATGCAAACATACCTTCAGCTTGAACATAACCAATTTCTGTGAGTTTGGAATAAAGAATGTCCTTCCCTTTTCTATCAATCACGAGATCGAGATCACCTAAATCACGATGCTGCTCACCATTGATTGCTGCAACAACGACTGATCCCAGAAATCGATATTCAATATTGTTCGTTTCAAGAATTTTTACTACTTGTTTCAGTGTAGGTATGACAATTTGACTGTTAAACTCGTCCATATAATGAGTATATCAAAGTGGGTATGGGTTTCCTGGCAAACAAAAAAATAGTAGGATTCCTAACTTCCTGGTAATCTTCAATAATTTTTTAGAAACTTAATTCTTTACGCAATACCTCCAGGACAATAGGGGAATTTTCAGGCTTACTGAAATGATCTCGGTTATTATCTCTGCACAAAATATTTTGCAATCCCTACTCCTTGTTGGTAGTCAATAGGGCTGGCACTAGTTGACTATGTCGGAACTTTTTACACAACGCAGTATTACTCTCTATCCAACTAAGGGAGAAATCCGAACGTAATGAAAGCCTTCATTATATTCTGTTTCCACAGGTTTTGTCTCAGATACTGCATATCCTTGTTGAGCCAAAAATTTTTGCACTGTTGGTTTCTGTAATAAATTAAACGTTGTTTTATCTCGAGCATTCATCGTGAATGATATATTCTGTTCTAATCCTTGAGATAGAACGTATTTAATCATTTGTAAAGTTAAAATTGAAGTACTAAATGGGATGTGTTCACCTTCTGACTGAGGAACTGTTGCAAAATCTCCAATTTGCATCACGTTAGTACCAGGATAGTTTTGTAGAAACATAAAGCCTACCGGCCTTTCATTTTTATATGCAATAAAACTGGTAGGTCTACCTACTTGTGCATATTTCCAGTCACGCTTCAGATATTCCGCAAGTTGAGTCCTACCAATTCGCAGTTCTTGTTCTTCATCATTTGCATAAACTTGTTCTTCTAAGTTCGCAATTAAATCAGCATGTCTTGGGAGTGCTTGCATAAATACAAATCCACCAATTTCCGCTTCTTGACGAACTACTGTTGGTAACACTATTTCTTTTAAAATAGGTAGGACTTTTTCCTTTAGTAACATTCGGAAATTATAACATTTGTTGAAGTTAACGTTCGAATCCAGACTCCTATATGTAAGAAAATGTGATATTTTGAGGCTAAAAACGTAGCTGGCACTGCTGGACTATGTAGGAACTTTTTATGAAAATAACTTTATTATAATTTAACTCTACAATAAATTTGTGAAAGTACACTTTTCCTCCTTCAAAGTGATATTGTCGTACGAGCCTTCAGACTATAATTCTAGTAAAGTGATACTTATGCTGTTAAAATAAAATAGTGTTAGTAACAAATCACATCTTGGCAGGTTCTGTTATTGGATTGACTATACAAGAACCTATTTTAGCTATTACAGTAGCTTTTCTCTCTCACTTTTTAATGGATGCCCTACCACATTTTGGTTATCCAGGAAAAAAAGGGTATCCAGAAGTATTAAAACATAAGTTGAGTTATGCTGTGGGACTTTTCACTCTTCTTTCAACTTTTGGAGTAATTTCTTTTCTAGTAAGTAATCAGCTTTGGTTTTCGCTTATATGTGGTCTTGTAGCAGTTTCACCGGATATAGTGGGTGTGTATAACTACACAGTTTACGAGAAAAAAGGTAAGCATGCTATTGGATTACTGAAATTGTTTCACGTTCAGTTTCATAGAGGAATACAGAACTTTGAGCGGCCATGGGGTATATATATTGAAATTTTGATATTTGTGATCTTACTTTCACTTGTTTTAATTTTCTCAGGAAACATCATTTGATACAATAACTTTCTTCGGTTATCCTCCAATCAAAGATGTTTATCATCCTTTTATTGTTCATGTATTACTTATACCATTTTGAAGCTAGCTGCTTGAATCCAGACTAGGTCAAGCTATTTTCAACTATTTTTTGTAGCTTTTTGAGGCTAAGTTAAGGCTAAAAACGTGGCTGGGAGACCTGGATTTCAATAGAAACAAAGAGAAGAAGCCCTTATAAGTATCGCTGGCGGTTTACGAAAAATGTCGAACTTCATTTGATTAGCTCGGCCTTCGGCCTCGCTTGCTTCAGCGCGGCGCCCCCCACCCGCCGCGCCTCCGCTATTTTTTTGCGCGCGATTTTCTCGCCCTTCGGGCGAGTGAGGAATTTATCTTTAGATCTCTTTGCCTCATCCACCCACACGCAGAAAATAAATCTTCTCTCTTAATTGTATCAGAAAGAATAAATTGAACGAAGAAAATTTATGCGTGGGCTATGAGGATTTGTATCCTTAACGCACAACAAAGGAGATTTCTTTTTCAAAATTACCATTGGTGTATAGCTTTACTCTGTAATCACCTGGAAGGCGTTTACTGTTTGCAGTTTTGAGGCTCCAGTTAAATGACACATAATCTACGCCAGCCTTCGTAGTCTCTAAACTTTTGTGGTCAACATATTTACCCTTAAAGTACCGCACATATTCAAACTTTGTTCCCTTTGGGGGTTTATTCACTTGAAGTGCTATGAATATATCTGGATCTTTAGTCGAAAAACTGGTTGCTTCAACTCCTCCAGTACCTGTATTTGGATCAACAGTCTTGGTAGTTTTTGCACCCAAAATCATTTGGACAGGTTGAGGTGGTTTTTGTCCTAGGAGTTTAGAAAAAAATGATTGCTCTTGGGTGGCAGGAGTGGTTTTTTGACTCACAGTATTCTTTACTGTAGCCTGATAAGCCAAAAGTCCGACAACTGCCAGAACAACCACTACCACAATAATTACTGGTGCAAATCCTTTTTGGTTAGATGATTTTGTTTTCATTGATTTTCAGAATTAGAATCACTTGAGCTATTAGAGCCAGAACCATTCGTACCCGAATTTGGTACACCGTTTTGTTGCCCCTCTTTGTCCTCATCTTTAACGGAAGTGCCTTGTCCGTCTTGATTTCCGTTCACACCTTCCTCTGCCTCCTGTTGCCCAGACTCTGCTTCCTCACCTTCCTGGTTTTCCTGAGCTTCGTTTTGGTCTATTTGTTCATCCAGTTGTACATTATTATTTTCCTGTTGTCCTTCGTCATTTTCATTTTCATTGATCTCACTTTGATTTTCTTGGGCATCTTTGTCGTTCTCGATTGATTCTATTCCATCCTGTACGTCATTGGCATAATCACTTTGTACCATTCCAGGTTCGGGTTTGGGAATATCTTTGACATCGATTGTTTGGGCGAAAACTGGACTAGCGAACACAAGCAGTAAAACGGAAAAGATGAAGAGTGTTTTTGAAATAGAAGTCATAATAATAATATGGCAACTTATTAAGGAATTGTCAAGCGTGAAGATACACGTCATATATAGGTCTTGTTTTCGTTATTTATAATTTGTATATTGTAAGTGGACTCAACTTTTACCGATTGCTATTTTTAATGGCGTATTCGGACAATTCGAGCAATCGGGTTGAGTCCACCGGATACGCCATTTGAGATTTATAAAAAGTCCTTTAAAATTTTTGCGTTTTTTCTTTAGTCGCTTTCAGCGATTTGTTCGAGCCGACAGTTTTGGAGGCGCGGCGGGTGGGGGGCGCCGCGCTGAAGCAAGCGAGGCCGAAGGCCGAGCTAATCAAATGAAGTTCGACATTTTTCGTAAACCGCCAGCCAGTAAGAATTGGAGGGAGGTCGGGAGGTAGCGCTTTCCGCGCCCGCCTCCGCGGAAAGCGCGTCAAATCCGCCTTTTTTGAAACTTGCGGACAGCCGCCGTAAAAAGAAGGGAGAAAAAACGCAAAAATTGGCTTCTTGGAAAGAAGTCTGCTCACTACCGTTCGCTTAAAGAACTTTTAGGAGATAAGACAATAAAACAACCATGATTAAATATATCGCATATTGCAGAAAATCCACCGACGAACCAGACAGGCAAATTTTGTCTATTGAGGCGCAAGTTGCAGAACTCGAGGAACACGCCGCAAAAGAAGGATTAAAAATCGTTTCTTTCATTACCGAGAGCAAAACCGCCAAAGAACCCGGGCGGGAAAAATTTGCAGAAGTCCTAAAAGAAATTGAGGACGGAAAAGCTGATGGAATTTTGTCATGGCATCCTGACCGTTTAGCCCGTAATTCCATTGATGGCGGAAAGATTATCTATTTACTTGATACCGGAAAACTCGTTGACTTAAAATTCCCCTCCTTTTGGTTTGAGAATACACCGCAAGGCAAGTTTATGTTAGGTATGGCTTTTAATCAGTCTAAATATTATGTTGATAATCTTTCCGAAAATGTAAAACGAGGTAATCGCCAAAAACTTCGCCGCGGTGAGTGGCCCAATCAAGCGCAGTTTGGTTACTTAAACATCAATAAGAAAATAGAGGTTGATAAAAAGCGAGCCAGTTATGTGCAAAAAGCTTTTCAGCTTTTTGCCACCGGCGGCTATGGGTATGCTGACATCCGCAAATTTTTCAACCAAAACAAAATTTTCAACAAGTCTGGTCATGAACTTCATCTTGATAAAGTCAAAAGAATTTTGACTGATCCGTTCTACTACGGAGTGATGAGATTTTGCGGCGAACTATACGAAGGAAAACAAGAACCACTAATTTCCAAGAAACTTTTTGATAAGTGCCAGGAAATAGTCAAACTTAAAAGTAGAAAAGTCAAAAATAACAAACATTTGTTTGATTTTCTCGGGTTAGTAAAATGCGGCGAATGCGGCGGCGCAATCACTGCCGAAAAACACACTAAGTATTACAAGCGGACAAATAGAACGGCCGATTATGTGTATTACCGTTGTTCTAAAAAAATGGGCGTTTGCTCGCAAAAATATATTGATAAGGAACTAATAGAGAAACAACTAAAAGAAACTGTTTTGCGAGCATCTCTGCCGCCGCACGCCGCCAAAAAGTTTCTTGAATGGTCCGAAAAAGACGCAAACGGGGAAAAAGAAAAATCATTCGGTATTATTTCAACTTATCAAATTCAACTTAAAGAAGCTGAAGAGAAAACAGATCGCTTACTTGAGGGTTACTTAGACAAAATTATTTCACCAGAAGATTACCAAAAGAAGAAAAACGAACTGGTCGAAACAAAATCACTTCTTAACTCCAAAATTAAGGAAATTTCTGTAAACGGTGTTGAGTGGCTCGAACCATTTCAGGAATTCGTAAATAGTGCTCTTTCAGCGCACAAAATCGCGCGCGCAAAAAATAGTTGCCATGATTTATCTATCATGGCAAAAACTGTCGGCTCGAACTTCTTTTTATTGGATCGGCGGCTGTCCGCAAGTTTCAAAAAAGGCGGATTTGACGCGCTTTCCGCGGAGGCGGG
>ORMF011633304.1_pt1 | contig 12526 bp, 12 predicted proteins | sample 1779871 | NCBI WGS metagenome assembly ORMF01 (sample SAMEA104232316, study PRJEB22302) | groundwater metagenome | biome: forest; feature: aquifer; material: groundwater | place: USA | collected 2011-08-07 | depth 5.4 m | reverse complement strand
CTAGGCTCTTGGTCGTCTGTGTGGCTCGCCTTGCGTAGTCTCCTGTGGACGATCTTGCTCCCGGGCTTTTTCGCCGGCTATGTGCCGTGGAGGTTCTTCGGGCTGGGACGGGCGCAAGTTGACATGTTCCGAGTGGCTCACATTGTCAGTCTCCTGTGCATCGGCTTAGGGTCGGTGCTGTTGGCAGCGTGCATCGTCGAATTCGCACGAAGCGGGCGTGGTACTCTGTCACCCGTCGACCCACCTCGTCAGCTTGTCGTTCGTGGCGTCTACCAATACGTTCGCAATCCGATGTATCTCAGTGTCACAGCCATTGTTCTGGGCGAAGCCTTGTTGACGCAGTCCCGGGCGCTCGCCGTCTATTGCGCGATCTGGTTCTTGGGGGTCAATGTGTTTGTCTTTGGCTATGAGGAGCCGACACTTCGTCGGCTCTTCGGCGCGTCGTACGACGAATACACTCGGAAGGTCGGACGCTGGATTCCGAGATTTCGCTTACGTGTGATTCCCAGCTGAATCGGTCCGGATATGTCGCGCGACCTCGGTCTGCACTTCACGACGGCAACGGACCGGCCGTGGTTCGTGCGGATGACGCTGGGCGAGCAGAGCTTCAGGCGAGAGACCTACCGCGGAGCGCGAATATCTGTCGTCCGCCGCTTGTCATCAAGGCCACGTGGCCGATGAATCCCATAGACATGGACTGACTCGCCATTGATCGGGTCCATGTCGGCTCGTTCGAACTGTTCACCGACTTTGGTGGCAACACGCATCGACCTGAGGTCATCGGCGTTGATGAGGCTGATGATGTGGTCGATCTCCGTGCTAGCCCAAGCCCATTCGAGCGCAGCAAGAGCGGCCTCAGTCGCAAATCCGTGACTCCAGCGTGACCGGCGGATGACCCACGCGAGCTCAACTCCTGGCCAGCCTTTCCAATTTTGCAGTCCCACACAGCCGATGACCTGTCCGCTCGCTTTCTCTACGACCGTCCATAGGCCGTACCCACGCGATTCCCAATGATCGAGTAAGGTCGCAGTGTTTCGTCGGGCCAGGTCGATATCGCCCGGCGCCTCAGTCAATGTGACCTGCTTCTTCTCCACCACTTCGGGGTCCCAGAGGATTTCCATGAACGGCTTCGCGTCCGATGCTTCCGGCAGTCGGAGCAACAGACGGGAGGTCTCAACTGGGACCATCGGACGGATAGTCTCCGACTTTGAGCTGCCTCACAAGCGCTTGCAGCTCGCGGCGGCCGGACGGATCATGGTGCCGCTGCAGCCGCCCGAGCGGCGCGGGTGCTCGGGGCGAGGCGAAACGATCGTGAGCGCCGCTCGTGGCGAGCGGCAGGGCGTTGATATGGCTGTCAGTCGTCAAGTGGGCAGCTTATTCGAGGGTCAAAGGAGATGGGTAGGCCGCTGACCGTTCACAGGACCCACCGGGGACTTTTCTGGTGGCGGATGCTGACCCACTTCGCGATCTCTTTGGGGATCCTCGGGGTTTCGCTGCTCGTGGGCATCTGCGGCTACCAGTACTACGAGCACTTGCCGTGGCGAGATGCTTTCTTGAATGCGGCGATGCTCCTCGGTGGCATGGGCCCCGTGGAAACGGATCTATCTGAGCCGGGGAAAGTCTTTGCCGGCCTCTACGCGTTGTATGCAGGGCTGGTGGTGATTGCCGTAGCAGGCCTGCTCCTAGGTCCGGGAGTCCATCACCTCATGCACCATGTGCACTGGGATGACACCCCAGAAGGTAAGTGAGACTGCGCGAAAGGAGCAAAGCATGGACCTCGGTGCGTTCTCGATCAGCTTGGCCGTCAAGGATCTGGAGGCTTCGAGGACCTTCTACGAGAAGTTCGGTTTCAAGGTCTTCGCCGGGGATGCATCGCAGAGCTGGCTGATCATGAAAAACGGCGATCACGCGATTGTTCGTCGAAAGGAGCGGCCATGAAAGGCCTGGTTGGCGCCCTGAGTGTGCTTCTGTCGGGAACGGTTCTCGTCGGGCAGTCCGCGAATGTCAGCACGACATGCGAGAGGCTGGCGACACTTGTCGTGCCGACAGGCACGATCACCCACGCCCAAATGGTCCCGGCCGGAACATTCGCGCAACCAGGTGCGGTTGACGATGGTGCATTTCGTGCGCTGCCCGCGCTTTGTCGCGTCGCGGCCACGCTCGAGCCGTCGAGCGATTCCGACATCAAGATCGAAGTCTGGATGCCGGCAGCCGGCTGGAACGGGAAACTGCAGGCAGTCGGCAACGGCGCCTTCAGCGGCACTATCAACTATGCCGCCATGAGTACGGCACTTGCGCGCGGCTATGCCACGAGTTCTACGGACACGGGGCATACGGGCGGCGGCGCCAGCTGGGCACTTGGGCACCCGGAGAAAATCGTCGACTTCGGGTGGCGTGCGGTTCATGAGATGACGACGACCTCCAAGCGGATTATCGCGAGCTATTACGGCCGCGGCCCCACGTATTCGTACTGGAATGGCTGCTCCGCCGGCGGACGCCAGGGCATGAAGGCCGCACAGAGATTCCCGGAGGATTTCGACGGCGTCATCGCGGGCGCGCCAGGCCTGGATTGGACCTCGCGCGCAGCTCAGGCCGTGCGCGTCGCGAAAGTGCTGGAACCAAGTGAGGCCGCTCGGTTGCTGCGGACGCACCGTCAGCTTCTGCATACCGCCGTCGTCAACGCCTGCGACGCACTGGACGGCGTCAAGGATGGGCTCATCGAGAATCCGCAGCGCTGCAGGTTCGATCCGGGGATGCTCGAGTGCAAGGACTCCATTGGAGCCGCGTGTCTCACGAAGACACAAGTCGAAACGGCGCGGTTGATGTACTCGAGCCCACTCAATCCGAAAACAAGGCGAGTGATTGCCGGACTCGCGCCAGGCAGCGAGCTGGGATGGACCGACCTGGGATGGACCGCCTCGGCTCGGGCGACCGGTCTGGATCAGTTCCGGTTCATCGTGTTCGGCGACCCGAGCTGGATCGTCCAGCGGTTCTCCTTCGATTCCGACATCGTCCGCGCAGAAGAGACGGATCGCGACACTATCAATGCGCTTGATGCCAACCTGAAGCCGTTCATCGATCGCGGCGGCAAGCTGATTCAGTACCATGGGTGGGCGGATCCACAGATTTCGCCGTCGAACAGCACGCAGTACTACTCGCGCGTGCTCGAGGCGCTCGGCGCGTCGAGGGTCCACCGTTCATACCGGTTGTTCATGGCGCCCGGCATGGCGCACTGCGGCGGCGGGGAAGGGCCGGATACATTCGACATGGTCAGCGCGCTCGAGCAGTGGGTCGAGCACGGCCTGGCGCCGGACCGGATTATTGCGTCGCATTCGAGCAGGGGTGTCGTCGACAGGACACGGCCGCTGTGTCCATATCCGAAGGTCGCTGTGTACACGGGAACAGGGAATGCGAACGAGGCGGCCAACTTCGTATGCAAAGAACCGTAAGACGCGGTTGATACATTGGATCGCCAGGAGAGGTTTCTATGAGAAACATTCTGTTCGGATGCGGCGCGGCGGCCTTCGTCGTTGCTACATTGGTTGCTCAGGGGAGAGTGAACCCCACCGACCCGCAGCCGACCTGCAACATGTGTCCGGGGACGCACATTCCGCTCTCCGAGCTCGAGGCGTACACGAAGAAAGCCATGGTGGAGAAGCTGACCGATCAGCAGGTGAGAGATGTCGAAATCGGCAAAGCTCATGTCGGCATCGGAATGGTCTATCGGGGGAAGCTCGACACACCCGCTCCAAACTCGGTCGCCGAACACGATCTTGTCAGTGAGGTCTACCACGTCATTTCCGGATCGGCCACCCTGGTCCTCGGTCCGGACATCGTCAACAGACAACGTCGTCCGGCGACGTTACGGACCGTCGTGGAGTTCAACGGGCCGGGCAACAATGGATCGGATATTCGGAATGGCATCGCCTACCAGATCAAGGCCGGCGACGTCGTGGTTATTCCGGCGGGTACGGGCCACTGGTTCACAACGATCGAGGATCACATCAACTATCTGATGATTCGCTTCGATCCTGACAAGGTCACGCCGCTCAAGAGCGAAACGCAGTCGAAGGAGTACCTGAGCAAGCCGGCACCGCGCGGGTAGCAGGCTCGAGCTCGCACGACAAGGAGGATTTCCGTGGCCGACAGGAAGATTATTGCGGTAATGGGTGCGACCGGCGCACAAGGCGGCGGATTGGTCCGCGCCATTCTGAACGACAAGAACAGTCCGTTCGCGGCGCGAGCGCTGACGCGCGACGTCAACTCCGACAAAGCGCGCGCCCTCGCGGCCCAGGGCGCCGAGATCGTCGCTGCGGACCTCGACGATCTCGAGAGCCTGAAGAGAGCGTTCGCGGGCGCCCACGGCGTGTACTGCGTGACCTTCTTCTGGGCCCACTTCTCGCCCGACAAAGAAGTCGCAGGGGGCCGCGCCATGGCGCAGGCAGCGAAGCACGCCGGCGTTCAGCACGCCATCTGGTCCACGTTCGAGGACACTCGCAAATGGGTCCCGCTCAGTGACAACCGCATGCCGACGTTGATGGGCAAGTACAAGGTCCCGCACTTCGATGCCAAGGCCGAAGCCAACTCCGCTTTCACGGAGTTCGGTGTGCCCACCACGTTCCTGTTGACGTCGTTTTACTGGGAGAACCTCATTTACTTCGGCATGGGCCCCAAGAAAGGTTCCGATGGCACACTGACGTTTACGCTCCCCATGGGCGACAAGAAGCTCCCGGGAATCGCGGCCGAGGACATCGGCAAGTGTGCCTACGGCATCTTCAAGCGGGGCAGTGAGTTCATCGGCAAGACCGTTGGCGTCGCCGGCGATCATCTGGTCGGTGCGCAGATGGCCGCTTCGCTCGCGAAGGCGCTCGGCCAGGAAGTGCGCTACAACTCCGTGACGCCCGATGTGTACCGCAGCTTCGGGTTCCCCGGTGCCGAGGATCTGGGCAACATGTTCCAGTTCAAGCGCGACTTCGAGATGGACTACTGCGGCGCCCGCAATCTGGCCGTTGCCAGAGCGCTCAACCCAGAACTCCAGACCTTCGACCAGTGGCTCGCGCAGAACAGAGATCGCATCCCGCTTGGGTAGGGGGTCAGATGACACAGAACCAGAGAACAGTTCTTCAGGAACAGGAGAAACGAATGCGCGCGAATCTCGTTCGAGGGTTATCTATCGTGCTGTTGATGGGCTGCCTCCAGGGCACCGGTTTTGGGCAGGCCGCCAGCGACACTGCCGCAAAGGCTCAGATTCTGGCGGTTCTCGACGATTACTTTCGACTGTTTGGCGAGGGACGGGCAGATCTGATCAGCATGCGCATCTACACAGCGCCGTCACAGTCGCTGGGAAATGGCGGCATTGAGGTCTCGATGACTTCCGCCGATGTTCGGGCGCGTTTCGAAAAGTCCTTGGCGCCTCTAGCCGCACAGGGGTATGCGCGGTCCGAACGGAGTGCCACAAATGTGTGCGTGCTGAATCCGTCGGCCGCGGTGGCGAGCACCAGATTCAAGAGACTCCGGCGAGACAACAGCGTCATTGGAGAATTTGGCGCAACGTACGTGCTCGGGAAAGTAAGCAATGAGTGGCGAATCGTGTCTCTGATCGGCCACGGTCCTAAAAACCTGCTCGAGTGTGCAAGCGAATAGGTCTTGGAAGAAGGGGGCTCTCGTGCGCGCTGCCAGCCTTTTCGTAGGAATTGTCATCGTGATCTTCGGGGAGATGGTGTCGCACCCATTGGCGCAAGACGTTGTTCCTGTACTGCCACCGGGGCTGCATACCAGGACGCTCGAGCGCGGAAACGGGTCGCGCATTGGCTACGCGATCTCGGTGCCGGCCACCTACGCACCCGACGTTCACGTTCCGCTCGTCCTCGCCTTACATTTCGGCGTTCAGGGGGGACCGAGTATGAACGCCGGTCGCGAAGTCCTCAGGCTGCTCATTGGGCCTGGCCTTATCGATCTCAATGCGATCATCGTTGCCCCGGACGTCATCGACGGTGGCCCATGGAGCACCGAGACGAACGAGCAGGCCGTGCTGCTGTTGCTCGACCAGGTCATGCGCAGCTATTCCGTGGACCCGAAGAAGGTGCTGGTCACTGGGTTCAGCATGGGGGGCTCGGGCGCGTGGCACTTTGCAGGCAAGTATCCCGACCGGTTTACGGCAGCCGTGCCGATTGCGGGCCGCCCGCCAGCGATGGCTGAGAGCTGGCGTGTCCCGGTGTTCGCCCTGCATTCCCGGAGGGATCAGGTCGTCCCCTTCGCGGGAACCGAGCAACGGATCGATGAGTTGAAGCGCGCCGGCGTTACGGCGGAGCTCCTGTTGCTGGAGAGTCCCACTCACTACCAGACGGCCGCACATGCTGTGGGGCTCAGACAGCTGGTACCCTTGATTCGGCAGATCTGGAAGTGAGGCCGCAGTGGCGTCCTCCTCACTTGCAGCCTTACCACCGGATGCGCGGAGCGTCGGCACACACCCTTGACCGTCACCGGCTGGGACCTGTCGGTAAGGATGGCGAGGCGCCGGTCCACACGGTCGTCGCCGGGAACTGGCAGGCAGCGCGACCTCTAGCCGACTACGCGCTGGTCGGCTGTACTGTTGCGCCAGGGTTCGACTTCGCCGACTTTCAGTTGCTCGCCGACGCTTCAGAACACGCCGCAGCGGTTAGAGGTGCATGGCCCGACGTCGCGACGCTTATCTGAGATGGCGTGGCCGCCGGAAGTGTCCACGTCCGTGCTAGCATTCGCGCGTTCAGCGGATTCCAATCCATGCGGATTCCCTAACGGATAAGCGCCCTCGCTCGTAGTCAAAGGAGAGCTCATGCACTGGCACGCTCTGGTTCTTCTGTTCGTTAGCGTCGCAGTTGTTCTCGGCCAGGAGAGGCGTGATCTGAACCTGCGCGGTGACAGGTTCACGCCGCTCACGTGGGACGTGTTGACGCCCGCACAGAAGACAACGGTGAACGATCTGCTGGCTGGTCCACGAACGTCCCTCGACGGTCCTTTCAATGTCCTGTTGCGCAGCCCCGAGATGGGCAATCTGTCCCAGAAGCTCGGCGAGTACATACGCTTTCGCAGTTCCGTGCCAAGGCGCCTGAACGAGATGGCCATTCTATTGACCGCAAAGTGGTGGTCCTCGCACTTCGAATGGCACGCGCACAAGTCGGCCGCCCTGGCCGCCGGGCTCAACCCGGCGGTGATTGACGATATTCAGGCCGGCCGGCGTCCTCGCGGGATGCAGGCTGACGAGACGCTGATCTATGACTTCTCAGCCGAGCTGCGCGAGCGCCGACGCGTGAGCGACGCCACGTTCAAGACGGCCGTCACTCTGCTGGGAGAGCAGGGTGTCGTCGACCTGATCGCCGTGATGGGTTACTACGATCTGATCTCGATGGTACTCAACGTGGACCGCTACCCGTTACCCGCGGGTGCACCGTTGCCGTTTTCAGAACCGAAGTAGCGTCGATGCGTGGCGTCGACTAGCAAGCCGGTACTGCTGGATCCTGTCCGGCCGAGTTTAGGTGGAAGAGAAACGCTGGAGCACATCAATGATCACGACTCGTATGCAGTGGAGGATCGGCTATGTTCTGACCACGTCCCTTATCCTTGCGTCGTCAGTCGTGGCTGGACGGGCTCAGCGAGACAGTGGTCCTGCCGTTGACGCCGACGATATCGGTGGGACGGTGACCGGTCCTAAAGGTCCGGAAGCGGGCGTCTGGGTCATCGCGGAAACCTCAAGTCTACCAACAACATTCCGGAAGATCGTCGTCACGGACGATCATGGCCGTTACGTCATCCCGGATCTGCCGAGGGGTGCCTATCGATTGTGGGTGCGCGGCTACGGTTTGGTTGATTCGAAACCCGTCAGCGGAACCCTCGGCAGGACTCTCAATCTCCAGGTAGTTTCTGCGCCATCGCCGCAGGCAGCAGCTGAAATTTATCCCGCCAACTATTGGTACTCGTTGCTCCAAGTGCCTGATGCCGGTGAGTTTCCAGGGACAGGACCCAACGGCAATGGAATAGCCGAAAGCATGAAAACCCAGGCGGACTGGATTGACGCCTTGAAGGATGGATGCCAACTCTGTCACCAGATGGGCAGCAAGGCGACGCGACAGATTCCTAAGGAGCTGGGCACGTTCAAGTCGCATGTCGAAGCGTGGGATCGGCGAGTTCAGTCGGGCCAGCGTGGCGCTCAGATGAGCGGAGCTCTCAGCCTCATGGGCCGGCCGCGAGCGCTGCAGATGTTTGCAGATTGGACGCAGCGTATTGCGGCTGGCGAAGTACCGCCGCCGCCGCCGCGTCCGCAAGGCGTCGAGCGGAATCTCGTCCTCTCAAGTTGGGACTGGGGGACGACGACATCGTACGTGCACGATGAAGTGGCAACCGACAAGCGCAATCCGACGGTCAACGCGGATGGGAAAGTGTACGGCGTCGACTTCACGAAAGATCAGCTCATATGGATCGACCCACTCGAGCCGAGTACCGGAGGGATCGACCTTCCAATCACGGTCAAGGGTGGACGGCCGTACATACCCCAGAACCTCTCATTCCCGTCTGCGTACTGGGGAGACGAGGTTCTTTGGAGCAATGTCGCTCATCCCCACAACCCGATGATGGACCATCTGGGCCGAGTCTGGATGACATCGGCGATTCGACCGGCGGCCAACCCCATCGTCTGCACGAACAAGTCCGACAATGCCTTCGGAAGGTACTTCAGCCTGGAATCGAGCTCGAGGCAGGCCTCGGTCTACGATCCGCGGACGGGCCGTATGACGGCGCTGGACACCTGCTTCAGCACGCACCACCTGCAATTCGCAGAAGACAAGAACCACACGTTGTATTTTTCAGGGGATTCGAACGTCATTGGCTGGATCGACACGGTGAAACTCGACCAGAACCCGGATGTGTTTCAGGCGCAGGGCTGGTGCCCGACGATTGTCGACACGAACGGCGATGGAAAGATCGGCCCGTACACGGAACCGAACGCGCCCAGCGATCCGACGAAAGACATGAGGATTGCAGGGTTCGCCTACGGAGTCATCGTCAATCCGCTCGATGGATCGATCTGGTGGGCGTCGCCGAACGTGCCCGGTCGCATTGGACGTCTCGAACGCGGTGCCACACCGCCGGCAAGTTGCCGCGCCGAAGTGTTCGAACCTCCGTTCGCTCCCGCCGCCAAGGGTGGAATCACCGGATTTGCACCGCGCGGGATCGACGTGGACCGTAACGGCGTGATCTGGACGGCGCTGTCGGGCGGACCACACATGGCGAGCTTCGATCGCCGCAAGTGCAAGACGCTCCAGGGGCCTAACGCCACCGGGCAGCATTGCCCGGAAGGGTGGACGCTCTATCCAGCACCGGGCCCTCAGATGCGGGGGACGTCGCTGTCCGGCAGCGCAGATTTCACGTATTACAACTGGGTCGATCAGTTCGACACGCTTGGTTTGGGCAGGAATGTACCGATCATGACTGGATCAGGGTCAGATTCACTGCTGGCACTGTCCCCGACGACCGGTAAATTCGTCGTGCTGCGAGTCCCGTATCCGTTGGGATTTTACTCAAGAGGTCTTGATGGACGCATCGACAACCCGACGACCGGATGGAAAGGTCGGGGAGTGTGGGCCGATTACGGGACCAACGTGCCGTGGCACATCGAAGGCGGCAAGGGCACGCGGAGCGCAGCGGTCAAGTTCCAGCTTCGGCCCGATCCGCTCGCTCATTGAGGCAACGCTCCGGATATTGAGTTGGAATGACACGTGTCTTGGACATATGAGGTTCGCAATGCGATGTGCCTTATTCGCGCTTCTGCCTCTCCTGATGAGCCCAGTGTCAGGGTTTGGCGAGGTCACGGCGGTCACGGTGAGGTCTCGAGCGGTGGTGGCTGGCGGCCAGTCATTCGGGTCCGTGGGGCCCTACGAAAAGTTGGTTGGCCGGGTTGAGTTCGCTCTCGATCCCGCTGATCCTCATAATGCGCCGATCGTCGATTTGCAACACGCGCCGCAAGGTGCCGATGGCCGCGTCCATTTCGCGTCCGACCTCTACGTGCTGCGTCCAGTTGAAGCGGCACGCGGGAATGGCGTACTGCTTTTCGAGATTTCCAACCGAGGCGGCAAGGGTCTGCTGACGCGCTTCAACGCGGCCCCGGCCGCCGCAGATCCGATGACTCTGCCAGATTTCGGCAACGGGTTCTTGATGCGCGAGGGGTACACCCTCGTCTGGGTGGGATGGGAATTCGACGTCGCGCCCGCGCTGCTGAAGATCGACGCGCCCGTCATCGCGACCGCCACTGCGCCACGCTCTGCGCCACTCACAGTGCAATTCATCCTCAATGAGCGTCAGAACGAGGCCGCGCTGACTGATGCCCCGCTATATCCACCAGCTGATCCGAGCGACCGAGCGGCCACTCTCACCGTCCGCAATCGCTTCTGGGATCCTCCAACGGCCATCGATCGTGACCGCTGGCACTTCGTAGCCGCTAACGGGACACCGCGCGTCATGCTCGCCGGAGGGTTCGAGCCGGGCCGGCTCTACGAGGTCACGTATCGCGCAACGGGACGACGCGTGGCGGGCGTCGGTCTCGCTGCGATCCGTGATGCTGCGGCAGCGTTTCGATATCGAACCGACCTCCCTGTGAACGGCCGGGCCACGTACGTATTCGGCGCCTCGCAGAGCGGTCGGTTCCTGCGCGACTTTCTTCACGGCGGCTTCAACGTGGACGAGGACGATCGCCGCGCATTCGATGTGGTCTGGCCGCATATTGCCGGCGCCGCAGGCGGGTCTTTTAACGAGCCGTTCGCCAAGCCCACGAGCCTGACCACGTTCGTGGCGACCCGTTTTCCATTCACGGATCTGCTTCAAGACGATGCGGAAGGGGTCCGTGATGGGCTGCTCATGCGCTACAAGTCTGCGCAGGTGCCAAAGGTCTTCTATACCAACACATCGGTCGAGTACTGGGGCCTGGGTCGCGCGGCCGCACTGACCCACGTGTCCCTCGGAACGCGGAGGGACATCGACCTTCCTGACAACGTCCGCATCTACTTGTTGGCGGGCGCGCAGCACGGAGAGTCCGCCTTTCCTCCTTCGATCACTGCGGGACAACAACTCGGCAACCCGATCCCCCAGCGTGAAGTCATGAGGGCGTTGCTGCGCGGACTCGATCAGTGGCATCGACACGGACTTCGTCCGCCCGACAGCCAATATCCCCGTGTGGTCGACCGGACGCTCGTGCCGGCCAACGAGGTCCGATTTCCATCATTGCCCGGAGTGAGCGACCCGCGGACCATAGCTGGCCCCGCGCGGATGATCCAAGGAAATGTTGCGCCGTTACCGTTCCTGGTCCCGCAGGTCGACACCGACGGCAACGAGATCGCCGGCATCCGCGTTCCGGATCTTGCCGTGCCGCTCGCCACGACGACCGGGTGGAACTTTCGCCACGCCACGTACGGAAATCCTGGCGAGCCGGTCGCTCTGTTGGGCTCTTATGTTCCGTTTGCCGCCACGCGCGCCGAACGTCTGGCACGAAAGGACCCGCGTCCGGCCATCGAGGAACGTTATCCCAGCCGCGACGGGTATCTGCAGAAGATCCGTGACGCCGCGGCGGGCCTCATCAAGGGTCGGTACCTACTTGAGGAGGATATGGACCACGTCATGGCGCGCGCCAACGCGCATTGGGACTTCGCGACCCGCGAGCCGTCATCCGCGCCACGTCGGTGAGCAGTTCTGCATGCGTCAAAGAGTGATCTCATTTGCGGGCGTCCTATGACCATCGCACTGCTGCGCAGCGCGGCGATTTCGTTCCTCCTGATCGGACTGGCGTACATGTCTGTCAATGCGCACCAACGAAATGAGGGGCGTACGGCGAATGACATTCGCGCCGTACTGATCCGTCAGACGGAGGCGTGGAATCGCCGCGACCTCGAGGGCTTCATGGATGGCTACTGGCGTTCGCCTGACTTGACTTTCTATTCCGGCGGCACAGCCACGTCGGGCTGGGAGCAGACGCTCGATCGCTATCGGAACCAATACCAGCGCGGAGGGCGCGAGATGGGGACGCTCACGTTCTCCGAGCTGTCGATTGAGACGCTCGGTGCCGGGAGCGCATTCGTTCGCGGGCGTTGGCACCTCAAGATGTCGAACGGCGCAGCGGGTGGATTATTTACCCTCCTCTTCCGCGAAATGAAAGACGGCTGGAAGATCATTCACGACCACACCGGCTCCTCGTAACGCTGCGGAAAGGCCAGAAAAGGCGCGGCAACGCATTGAGCTCTCCGGCTGACGGCGATGCTGCGAGCGGTAAGATAGCGTTGCTTCCCAGATGCGCGTTTTGGCCACCGTCTTCGTCGCCCTCTTTGCGCTGACGGCTTCCGCCTCCAGGTCGTTCGACATCTTCTTCATTGACGTGGAAGGTGGGCAGGCCACGCTGATGGTCACGCCGGCGGGCGAGTCGATGCTGATCGATGCCGGATATGGCCCGCGTGGCACGCGAGCCGGACTTCCGGCCGTTCCGGCGGGCCGCCGCGCCGGGCGGGGTGTG
>ORMF010108067.1_pt1 | contig 12527 bp, 9 predicted proteins | sample 1779871 | NCBI WGS metagenome assembly ORMF01 (sample SAMEA104232316, study PRJEB22302) | groundwater metagenome | biome: forest; feature: aquifer; material: groundwater | place: USA | collected 2011-08-07 | depth 5.4 m | reverse complement strand
GGCCTCATAACCGTCTTGTCTCGCAATCTCACCGGAGGGATCGATGACACAGATCATGTGGTGGACGACCGCCCGGTTTCCTGGCTTGAGCTCGAACCCAGAGATGTACCTGTCTTCTTTGAAGTCGATCGGCAGAGCAAAACATCGGTATATATCCGTGCCCTCACCATTGACGTAATAGGGCGCTGTCGGCTTCAAAACGACGTCCGGGTTGCCAAGCTTCCATGAATCCGGCGCCTGGAACGCGACGGCACGCGGCAATTCGGCACGGTTTCCTTCGTGGACTCCACCGTCCGCCCACTCACCCAGCGTGCGGATTTCTCCATCACTGAGCCGCCGCGCTCCGACAAACTCCCCGCCGAACCCCGGTACCGTCTTCCAGGGCGGCATAATATGGCGGGCGGTGTAATCCCGTATTTGGGGCGCCCAGGTCCGCGCTTGATCGAAATTCTGAAGGGAAAATGGAGCGACCTCGCCCGGTCGGTGACACGAAACGCAATGCTGATTCAGAATGGGTGCGACGTCGCGGGCATATGTGATTGTTTGAGCGGTAATCGCTAACCGTTGAACATTGGAGGGCTTTTTGTCTCGGAAGATCGCGCACCCAATTGCCGTGCTCTTGGTCCGCTCGACTCGGTTCCCAGATAGAATCGCGTCGAGGGCCAATCGAATATCTTGCCGGGTAACCAGCTCGCGGTTCCTGTTGTCGTCGATCCGCCCCCGATATCGCACGATTCCGCCAGAGTCGAGCACAAACGCTTCAGGCGTCACATGCGCCACAAGTCGGTCGGCAAGTTCAGTTCCGATATCCTTGACAGCCGGGAACGGAATCTCGCGATCCGCGGCATATTTAGAGACAACCGCCGCGCTATCTTCAATATTCGAATTTACCAGGAAGAACTGGACGGCACGCGGTTGAAACTCCTTTGCCAGATCGACCATTCGCGAGACATAGCTGTTCGAAATGGGGCATTGAGTGGATGAGAAGAAGAAGACGGTAGCGCGGCTTCTGCGAATGTCTTCTATCCCATACTTACGACCGGAGAGATCGGACCAGGAAATTGAGGAAGGTGAGGAAACTATCGAGGGAGACTGACCACCTTCGGTCTTACTCCCAAAACCCAACAGACTGCTGATCAACAGTGCGGAGGTGACGAGGTACGACACGAAAAGGTTCACTAGGCGCGTTCTCCTTATGCCCTAGTATAACACGTGTTTCGGTCGAGCGGAGTCTTATGGAGCGCCCTTTATTTTCTCCGAGGGGAGCGATGTGGCCGTTTTCTCCCGATCAAACGTCAGACCGAAGAAACAGAAGCACATCTCGTCCGTGGTCTGCTCTCCAAATGTCACGAGTCTGGGAGGATGGGCTGTCTGGTGGGGATTGCTTTCCGAATTGTCGTAATACGCGGATAATTCTATCTTCGTTCCTCTCGGGAGCTTCATCGGCTCTTTATAGAAGTAAGTCGCCTGCCAGTTAAAGTCCCAATCGTCGATATAGATAAGCGGCATGACCTTGCCGTCAGGGAGTGTCGCGATAATCTTCATCTCCTTGCCCAGCATATGCATGTGCGGGAAGATGCTCCACAGCGTCATGTCTACTGGGGCGACCAGAGTACTCTTTACGGGATAGCGCGAAACTCCGGGCGTTATCCGAAAGAGCATATCGCCCATCATGGTCGTCCGTATGACCTTTTCCACCTTCTCTTTGGCGAAATAGAGCGCCATCTGGCTCCGGTCCACTTCCGGTTTACCGGTTTTATGATAGTGCACCTGCATTACCAGCTTGCACCCGGCCGGAATTCTAATAGCCATTCCCTTAGGAAGCGGACGCGGGCTGTTGCCGGGCACCCAGACATCTCCCCATTGTGCGTTCACGACGCCGATCCCGATTCCAGGCACGGTATATCCCGGCTCCTTCTCCTTACCATCCAGCTTTACTGAGTCGCCTTTCAGGTCCATGTACATGACGATATGGTGTACGATGGACCGATTGCCGGGCTTGAATTCCACGGCGGAGACCAGCCGATCTTCTTTGAAATCGACCGGCAGAACGAAGTTGCGGTAGACGTCGCGGCCTTCGGCTTCGAGGTGATAGTCGCGCGCCGGCTGCATTACCATGTCGGGACTTCCCAGCGTCCATCCGGCGGGATCCGGAAATCGGGGGGAGGGCGGCATATCTTTGGGGTCGCCCTTCTTCGCGCCGGAACCGGCCCATCGCGCCAGTGTGGCGATCTGCTTTTCGTTCAAATATCGCGTGTCGTGGAATTCCCCGTATCCGGGAACGGCCTTCCACGGCGGCATTATCCGCCGAGTGGTGTAATCCTTGATCTGAGAGGCCCAGGTCCTGGCCTGCTGATATGTCTCCAGTGAAAAAGGCGCCACCTCTCCCGTGCGATGACATACAACACAGTTCTGATTCAGTATCGGCGCCACGTCTTGGGCATACGTAACAGCACTAACGATGGGGTTTGGGAGTTTGGTCTTCGGTTGGCTGCGGAAGATTGCGCAGCCGAATGGAAGTGTGCGCGACCTCGTCACGCTCTTTCCCTCAAGCAGAGCATCTAGAGCTTCCTTAAGGTCCTGGCGGACAACTTTGTCCGGCTCGCGGTTATCGTCGATCCTCCCACGATAGCGCACAACCCCTGCGGAATCGACAACGACCGCTTCCGGCGTGACGTGCGCGTCAAGGCGATCCGCGAATGCAGTCCCCGTGTCCTTGACTACGGGAATGGCGATCGATCGTTCGGTCACATATCGCCTCAGAACCGCAGCCGTATCTTCGATGTTCGAATCGACCAGGAAGAAACCCACGCCCTTTGTACTATACGTCTGACCAAGTCTGAATAGGCGCGGCAGATACAGGTTGGAGATCGGGCATTGGGTGGAGATGAAGACAAAGACAGTCGCTCTGTTCTTGGCCACGTCGGCAACCCCATACTTGCGACCCGAGATATCCGACCATGCAAGCGGCGCCGTCTTTTTTTCCCCAAGTCCTGCGTCGGCTGAAGCTGCGGAAATCGAAGCCGTTGTCAATACGAGTGCGAATATCAGACTAAGATCACGGGGAGTTTGAAGCAAGCGCATTATTGTCTCCGGACAAATTGGGTCATTGGGAGAAGCCGTCTTGTTAGACGTGCAATCGTCGCGTGGGTTTCGTCCATTGTTCGTATGGACCAGGAAGCCGCCCTTATGCCGCAATTATACCGCAGACGAAAGTTGGGCTTATCGCTTGACGTAAGGGGTCAGAAGGAAGCCGTGCAGCTCGCCGCGCCGGAGGCCGTAGCCCACGATCTGTCCGGCATCGTTGACGTCGGTCGCTTCCAAAAGCAGCCATCCGGAGTTCGGCTGGATCAGGGAATTGATGTCTCGCATTCCGTGGGAATGGTCCCAGATTGTGGCGCCGCCCGATGCTCCCACAACGTCGCCTTTGCCGTTAATTCCAAGACCGAAACTGTTGGCGTCACGGCTTGTGCCGAGGTCGATCTGGCTGCCGCCGGAGATGAGAAAAGTATGCAGAAAGCGCTGCGGAGTGAAGGATGTACCCACTGCCTGCCCATCATTATTCAGGGCGCTGGCAAAGCTGTCGAATCCGAACACACCGAGATCGACAACTCTATGCTTATCCCAGAGGAACCCGTGCGTAGCTCCTTGCGATGTACGGGCGGAACCTACAACCTGACCGTCGGCGTTGATTCCGTATCCCGCAGTCAGCAGCAGGCCTGAAGTCGTTCCCGCTATTTCGTTCAAGTCACGCATCCCGCGAGTCGAGTCCCAGATGAACGCACGATATTCCGCGCTGCCCGCGGTTCGGGCCGTACCGACGACCTGCCCACCGTCGTTGATGCTTAACCCATAACTCTTGCCGCCCTTAAGGGTGCCCAGATCGGTGATTCCTGCAGCAGACCAGACTACGGCGTGCTCTTCCTTTCCGTCCGGAGTGTCCGCGAAACCCGTCGCCAGTCCGTGGTTGTTCAGGTCTCTTATCTCGGTGTGGGCTCCGCCCAGCGTAGTAACGTCTTTTAACCGCCCTTGGAACCACAACCATGCATGTCGCTCGCCTTTGGTCGACCAGCCGGTCATTCCAACCTGGCCCAAGTCGTTAATTGCCAGACGTCCGAGACCGACTCCCGAGACCGGTGCGACAATTCCAAGATCGATCACGGTGTACTCTGGGACCTCCGCGCGCTTGCCCGAGGCGTGAAGCTCCTGAGGCGGCGATGACAGGTCTTCATGGTTAATATTTACGACGATCGGTCGGAGGTCCGCCACATTTCGATGCGCGGCGCGGGTGTCCTGAGCGGCATTAGGGAGTTCGGGTAAGCTTGGAGTCGGATGGGACGGGCTGCGATCGGAAGCATATACATGCGCAGCTGTATCGGCCGATGCGCCGACGCTACGCAGAAGCAGTGCAACAGCCGTCGTGCCGAGACAAAACGTCACAATTAGCAGGGCCAGAACCATCCAGACATGACGACTGGCGCTCGTCGAGTCAACATCAGTGACCACCTGCGCCACGCGGCCTGGAACCGTCTGCGCCGGGGGTTCCGGTCCAGCAATTTGAAACGGTGTGGGCTTCGCCGCGTGCTGGCCGAGAACGTACCGAATGTGCCGTTCCGGGTCGAGGCCTGTATCGTCGTCTAAGACAGGAGTCCCTTTCGCGTCGTCGACAGGATCGATGCCGGCTGCCGCCGTCGTTTGGCTCGTGGAGGTTTTCGTTCGGTACTTTCGCTCTCCCATCGTGGCCCTCCCGACGCTCGGGCAATTCCAGATCCGTTCAGGAATCGTGGCGGCCGAGCGGCGTCAAATGTCAGACGACGGAACGACCTGTTTGTTCCACTGGGGGAAATTCGGATTTGAAATGAGGCAACGAGAGGGAAATTTGGAAATGCCGGCGCGATCAGATTATCCATTTCCCCTTTGCCGGATAGTCACATTTCCTCATCCATCCTTAATCCACGTGTGTTCGGGATCATCGGACCATGCGCCGTATTTCCTCTCCTCTCCCGCGAGAACCCACAAATAAAAGAGCCGATACCCGGGCGCAGCAACGACGGGATGATAACCGCGTGGAAGAATGACGGCGTCGCCATTCCGGACTGCATACGTTACGTCAAACGGATCGGGGTCGCCTTTCCCGGTGTAGACTCTCTGAAGACCGAAACCCTGCGGTGGATCTAGCTTGTAGAAGTACACTTCTTCCATCGGCACTTCGCCATCACGATATTCGTCGTGCTTATGCGGCGGAGCGCTCGACCAGTTGCCAGGTGGATTGGTCGTCTCGCCGACGATCAGCCGATCGGCCTTGACGTTCTCGCCAATCGAGGTCACAACGGTCCGCTGCCAGTTGTCTTTTCCGATGTTGCGGATCTGGGCTTCTTCCGGACAGACCAGAACGGGCGGGTGCTCGTTCTCCGCGGGAGCCGTCATGAGGATCGCCTCCAACGCGTCTCCTTCAACAGTGATGATCACGTAAGCGCCTCTGGGAATGTAAGCCATGGTTGGTTCGCCCGCGAACACATTCGGTCTTTCGCCGATCTCGCGGAATATGGCGGCGCGCGAGCCGGTCCGAATGTTCACGGTACATTTGCCGCCCAGGATGTCGAGCACGGCCTCGCCACCAGCGGTCTCGAAGTCGATCTCCGGCATAGTTCGGTCCAGGAGAATGCGCGAAATGGTTAACCATTTGAGCGGGTACTTGCCTGGACTGGCGATCTCAAAGATTCCGAGGGCGTCTGGTTTGCGGAGAATATGCAGGTTTGGCATGGGCGTACCTTTCACAGACACTTGGATCATTCTATCATTCGACAGTTACTCCGGAGACGTGGATCGCACCTGCTGCGTCAATGGCGGATGACACATGAGAACGCCCGGCTACAACTGCCGGGCGTTCTCACTGAGCTTGTCGGGATGAATCAGCTAACGAGAGGATACACCGTCCCTCTGAGTTCCACCGGTCGTCCCATCATAGGTTTCAAGCCAGAACGTGGTACCTTCGAACGCCGTATGCAGAATCGATTGCGCTATCTGATGCGGAACCGTAAGCCGCAGCTGTTGGCCGCTCCGCGGGAATTCTATCCGAATACTGACTGGTTGGTCCATTCGAGCTACCTCCTATCACATTTTCTTTGACGTGATAGACTTCCAAAAGTTCGACTCTTGTGCGATGGCGCAAAATAATGGGCCTTGGAAAACAGCTCTCCAAGGCCCCATTTACTATGTTCGGTCGATCGCTCAGGTTATAGTGGCGGCTTGCCGCCAAAACCACCGCCTAGACCTCCGAACATCTGCATCGCGTCCTGCATCATCTGCTGCTTCTGCTCCGGTGACATATTATTGAACATCTGCATTCCGGCGCGCATCATCTGGCCCATAAATGCAGACCGGGTAGTGGGATCCATTTGATTCCATAGCTCCATCCCTCTGGACAGTGCCTGTCCGAGCTGATCGGGATCCATCTGCATCATCATGTCCATCTGCTGCTTCTGAAGATCGAAGAAGCGATCTTCCATGGACTTGCTCGCATCTGGTCCGCCTATGGTGTTATAGATCACGATAACGCCATCCGTGCTGAACTGCTGGGCCTGCAGCGCCTCTCCAAAATTCGCGGGTACAGCAAACTCCTTCATGTACGATGTGGCGCGGCGAGTCAGCGGATTCTCCAGGATGAGGCCGGCCTGCTCGATCTGATCCAGCGTGCGCACGGACGCGGCCAATTTGTCTGGAGGCGGAAGACTGGAGGCCTGGACCTGCGTGAGATATACACGACGCCAGGAGACTTTCTTCAACTGGCTGATCAGCGCGTCGAGCGATGTCGCCAGTGCACTGTTATCAACCGGCGCAGTGGGCTTGACCGCGACAAAGATAGATGGATCCAGGACGATCTTCACGTTGTTCTTTGCGGCCAGCGTATCGGTGATAATTTTGAGGTCGGCGAAGTAGTTCTTAGGTACAGGCCGCCGCAGCTGCGTGCCACGATTTCCAAGCTGACCCTGATTGGGTCGATTGACCTGGGCGCCGCAAGGAATACCGGCGGCTATAAATTCGGCGAGTGCGAAGCCGCCAAGCAGCATTCGATGATGATTCATTTTCTGTGTCCTCCGATTTGCGATCTTCGCATTCTTGACGAGTCCGGAAACGACGCCGTTTCAGTATGATTGTAGCAGACTTCACAATCACCGGGAATCGGTCGGGAGCAATCCCGTCAGGAAATGGTCGCCCGTCGGCCCGCTAGATGAAAACCAATAAGGGGGTTTCGAGCAATTCCTTGATACGGCGAAGAAACTGTGCCGCGGGCGCTCCATCCATAACCCGGTGATCAAACGATAGGCAGAGGTTCATCATGGCTCGAACAACGACTGTTCCGGAAGCGACCACCGGTTTTTCCGCGATCCGACCCACCCCGAGGATACAGCTTTGAGGGGAAACAATTATGGGATCGAATACATCGATTCCGTAGGCGCCGAGATTGGTTATCGTGAAGGTGCCGCCTGAGAGGTCCTCGCCCGTCTGTTTGCCGGCGCGACACCGTTCGACCAGCCCCTTCACCTCTGCGGAAACCTCCACCAGGGACTTATTGTCGGCATTTCGGACAACTGGGACCACCAGCCCGGAGGGTGCGGCGACGGCGACGCCGACGTTCACATCCTTATAGACCCGAATCTCATCGCCAACCAATGCGGCATTTGCCAGCGGAAAGTCCGCGATAGCGCGAGCGGACGCTTTTATCAGGATATCGGTGTATGTCGGCTTAACGCCGTCACGTTTCTCGACCTCCGCTCGCAGCTGCGCAAATTGGGCCACAATCCCGGTCATGTCGACCTCGAGCGTGAGCGTCACATGAGGCGCAGTCTGTCGCGATTTCGTAACATTGTCCGCAATGATCTTCCGTAGACCCCGCAGGGGGATGACCTCAGAAACGGCAGGGTCTCCTGCGGATGAACCGGTTTTGGCATGCCGGCGCACAACATCCGCTGTGACTCGGCTTCCGGGAAGCCCCAGGGAGAGATCGCCGAGGTTGACGCCGAGATCGTCCGCCAACCGAGCGGCCAGGGGCGTAGTCCGCGGCTTGAGGGTATCCGGACGGGGCTCATCCACTAGAGCGGCGGCGCGTTCCACATAAGCGACGACATCCCGTTCCAAAACTCGGCCGTCCGGCCCCGTGCCGAAGGTAGCAAGAGCGCTTACCGGAATTCCCTTCGCATCGGCCATTCGCCGGGCGCGCGGAGAGATTGCAGTTTTGCCGTGGGCCCGTACTCCCGGCGCGACGGCCGACACCGTTTGTGGATGAACGGTCTCCGCAACATTCGAAACGGCGGTAACCGCCGTTCCCCGTGCGAAAAGATCTTCGATGGGCTCGTCGGAAGCGCCGATAATTGCAATTGCCTCATTTACCGGCACGGTCCCATCGGCCTGGACCAGGATCTTTCGAAGCACGCCGTCGAGAGTGGACTCGACTTCGAAGTTGGCTTTATCCGACATCACTTCGAGAAGCGGTTCTCCAGTGCGAACCGTATCCCCTTCCTGCTTGAACCAACGAAGAACGGTCCCCTCTTCCATGGACTGACCCAGCCGCGGCATCTTGAACAGCTCTGCCAAAATACTCTCTCCGGATTCCTCGAATTATCGTGCCTACATCAACTCTCGAATTGGTTCGCCACGCGGTATGTCATGGGCGTTCTCGAATTGAAGTACATTCGTACTTGAACAAACGCCGAGTTTTGCAAAGATTGTGGCCGCGATGCTGCTGGGTCTAGTGGCCCAACCGGCGGGCTCGCCGCCGATTCTATCGGTTTCGCCGACCACGCATCCCCCTGGAACGCCCGCACCGGCAAAGAGTGCGCAGCCAGCCTGCGGCTGATGGTCGCGTCCGCCGAGCGCGTTGATTTTGGGCGTGCGGCCGAATTCACCCATCCAAACCACCAGCGTCTCGTCGATTAGACCCTTTCGATCCAGGTCAGAAATCAGGGCAGACATCCCTTGATCGAGTATGGGTACAATCCGCCGGCAGGCGTCACCGATCTCCGCATGGTGGTCCCAGCCGCCATAGCTCACCAAGACGAAACGTACCCCTTGTTCAACGAGCCGGCGCGCCGCAAGACAATCTCGACCGAACCCATGATTCCCATACACTTCCCGTACTCGCAGCGGCTCCCGTTCCAGCGTGAGAGCTTTCGAGAATACTTCAAAGCCCGGTCTGTGGTCGAAGGCGTCCGCCCGAGTTGCGGGTCCATACCGCGGTGGAAGACAGCCAGAACCCAGATATCCACAGGCTGAGCTTCTGCCCGGCAATGCAAAATATGCCGGTGTCAGATTCTCTTTCGCTTGGTATGCCAGCAACGAACCTAAGCTCGGAGGCACGTCCGAAGAACGAACTCTTGCTGTAAGAATGGCCCGGCAAGCGCGGTCGTGCGAGGTCTCGTCATGAGAGATTGAACGGACGAGAGCCACTCGATGCATGATTCCCGCCATTCGGGGGAGAAGCTCGCCGATATACAGTCCCGGGACGGAGGTTGGTCTGGTCCCTAACGCTCCACGAATGGATGCCGGCGCCGCCGGCTTGGGGTCGAACGTCTCCAGCTGAGACGGTCCCCCGTCCATCCAGAGAACAATGACGGCCTTGGCCGAATTCGACTGCGATTGCTTTCCATTGCCGGCGAACGCTAGACTTGTGAGGCCGGCAGCCGAGTCCATTAGGAAGTGTCGTCTAGTCATCACGGCGACACTGTTCTCCGATCCCGAATGCCGGGAAAGACCTCTAAATTGCGCCAAACCAGGCCTTAGTCTCATCCTTAAACCAGCCGAGCAGCACAATTGCATGAAGAATCGTTCCGCATCCGCACATTCCGATGAGACTGATAATTGAGAGAACCAATTGTGCGGTCCACATACCCTTCCCGCCCTTTTTGAGACATACCCCAACCCAGAGATGCGCCACTGCCAGCGGAAACACGACAATACCCCCGATGAGATTGGATATCGTGTCTGCGTTCGTTGTCGAGGTCGTCGACATGGCGCCAATTCCGATAAGGATGTTAAGAATCCCGACTAGTGAGTAAAGGATTCCGAGAAAAAGATCGGCAGTCCGGGCAGACTTGACGCTTTGAGGAGCATAGTTCCAGTCACCGACCGGATAACCAGGTACATATTGGCCGGAATATGGTCCAGGCGGGGGGTAGGGGGATGCATAGGGCGCGGGCGGCGGCGAGCAAGGACCTGGCGGCGCATAGGGCTGTCCGGCAGGCGTCGGATATGCGGTCCCCGGCGGCGGAGAAGCCACGGGATTGCCGGCTAGATCGGTCCGAGTCGGCTGCGCATCATAAGCGCCCGGAGGGGGAGCATAAGGCGATCCGACCGGTGGCGGCGGGGCGGCCGGTGCAGGCGTGTAAAGCCTTTGCAGCCCTTCCGCGGCCTTCTTGTAGTTCGGATCAAGCTCGACTGCACGCCGATAGCAGCTCTGCGCCCGCCCGTTGTCTCCCGCTCGCTCCGCGACAGCCCCCAAATTATAGTAGTACGACGCTCTCTGGGGATCGAGCCCTACCGCTCGTTCCAGATAGGGTAGGCTCTCTGTGAGCCTCCCGGCCATGGAAAGCGCGGCTCCCATGAGGGAATTGGCCTCGGCATCCGCCGAATTGATTTCAAGCTGTGCACGAAGGATTTCCACAGCTTGATCGTGTTGTCCCGCAGCCAGAAGCTGTCGCGCCTGCTGCAGCGTATCGCCCTGGGAAGAATCCATGTCGAATACCTCCAATCCGGAATTAACTACGAGGTAGATCGACTAGATTTACGCTGAGCGGGGTCCAATGTCCTGCTCCATAACGCTTCAAGCGAGCAGACACTTGGCTTATCGACGAACTCTTGGAGTGGCTGTCGCGAACAAGTTAGGGTGAGCCTGAAACAACCAGCGTTCTTAGTACCCAAGAGCCTTTAGGACTGCGCTTCGTTCGGCCGGTACGGTAAGTGGGGCTTCCGCCGCTTCGGAGACAGCGATCGTGGGGTCTTTGAGCCCGTGTCCGGTAAGTGTCACGACGACGGTCGCGGGCTCTCGGAAGAAACCCTGGCGCGCCAATTTGCATAGTCCTGCGATGGGCGCGCCACCGGCGGGCTCCGCGAAAACCCCCTCCAGCGACGCAACCAGGTGGTAGGCCTCCATGATCTCGCCGTCAGTCACGGAGTCGATCAAACCGTCCGATTGGTCACGGGCGTCGATCGCGCCCTGCCAGCTCGCTGGGTTTCCAATCCGAATAGCGGTGGCGACCGTATCAGGGTCCGTCACAGGATTCCCAAGTACGATCGGTGCAGCTCCAGCTGCCTGAAATCCGATCATTCGTGGCAGCGTGGCGCACTTTCCGGCGGAAAGATAAGCCTTATAGCCCATCCAATAGGCCGTGATATTTCCGGCATTTCCGACCGGCAACGCATGAAAGTCTGGCGACTTTCCCAGTTCGTCCACGACTTCGAACGCGGCCGTCTGCTGGCCGGCGAGACGATATGGATTGACCGAGTTTACGAGTGCGATTGGATGAGAGGACGTGATCTCCCGAACGAGACACAGGGCATCATCAAAGTTGCCTTCGATCGCGAGCACTTTCGCTCCATGCGCCAGAGCTTGCGCCAGCTTCCCAAGCGCGATCTTGCCGCCGGGAATCAGCACGTGGCACTCAAGTCCGGCGCGCGCGGCATATGCGGCGGCCGAGGCAGATGTATTGCCGGTGGAAGCACACATGACCGTCCGCATGCCCTCCTCTACGGCCTTACTCACGGCCAAGGTCATCCCCCGGTCTTTGAACGAACCCGTGGGATTCATCCCTTCATACTTGAGGAAGAGGGTCAGATTCGGATCAATGGCTTTCGCCAGCGTGGAGGCCGGGATTAGGGGTGTATTTCCCTCGAACAATGAGACCACCGGTGTCATATCCGATACCGGCAGATACGCGCGATATTTGTCGATTATCCCAGAATAGCGCAAGTGCCAAAGTTACCTTTTCGCAACAGAACGGAATCGCACTGCATTTAAGCCTCGTTCCACCATCTCCGTCCGTCCGTTTCAAGCAGCGCGTCTGTATCCATAGGTCCCCAGCTTCCGGCGGGATAGATGTGTGGCGGCTTCGATTGGAACTGCCACGCCTCCAGAATAGGAGTTACTAAGTCCCAGGCGGCTTCTACTTCATCATCTCTGGCGAAGAGAGACGCATCCCCCAGGAGGGCGTTGAGCAGCAGGCGTTCATACGCGTCGGGAATGTTCTTCTTAAAAGCCTCGGCATAATCGAAATGCATTCTCACCGGGCTGACGTCGATCGCGGGTCCAGGCTCTTTCGCGCAGATATGAATCGCCATTCCCTCGTTCGGCTGAATGCGGATAGTAATCCTGTTGGGGACGACGTCCGCGCACGCCAATCGTGCAAATAGCACGTCCGGCACCGCCTTGAGCTGCAAATCCACTTTCGTTACTCGCGCCTGCAAGCGCTTACCGGCCCGCACGTAGAACGGCACCCCGGCCCATCTCCAGTTATCCACCCACATACGCAGCG
>ORMF010602537.1_pt1 | contig 12528 bp, 11 predicted proteins | sample 1779871 | NCBI WGS metagenome assembly ORMF01 (sample SAMEA104232316, study PRJEB22302) | groundwater metagenome | biome: forest; feature: aquifer; material: groundwater | place: USA | collected 2011-08-07 | depth 5.4 m | reverse complement strand
CGGCCGAAGACCGCCGCGAGGTTCGGCGAGGAACGAGCCGAACCGGTACTTTCGCCACAGGCTGCTAGGAGCCCCCTCAACGGCGCTCCCCCGGTGGCAGGGGCGTGCGGCCCGAGCGCTGGATCGTGGGCGTGAGGAAGAAGATCAGCTCCTGTTTCGACTGAGAGCGACGGTAGCTCTTGAACAAGAAGCCGACGATCGGAAGGTCCGCGAGCAAGGGAATCCCCCGCTCCTGAACGAGCGACTCGTCGCGCAGCAGCCCGCCGATCACGAGCGTCTCGTTGTCTCGGACGTTGACGCGCGTCTTGACCGACCGGGTCGAGATGATCGGGTTCGACGGCACGAACGCGCTGGCCTCCGTGAAACCGCTCACGTTCGAGACCTCGGCATCGACGGTCATGTCCACGGCGTCGTTGCCGATCAGGTACGGCTTCACCTTGAGCGTGATTCCGACCTTCTTGTAGCGCGTCGTCACGTAGTTCGCGGCGAGGTTGGTCGTCACGTCGAGGATCGGCAGCTCGGAACCGGTGTTGATCTCCGCCTGCTCACCGTTCTGCACGAGGAGGCGCGGGCTCGACAGGATCTCGGCGTTGCCGCGCTCGACGAGCGCGCGCAACGTGGCGCGCACCTGGCTGAACGACTGCTCCTCGTGGCCGAGCACGCGGAAGTCGAGGGTCGTGCCCTGGTAGGGCTGGCCCGTCGCCACGGCGTTCAAGAACGCATCGGGGTTGAACGTCTCGGTCACCCGACGCAGGAACGTGTTGTCGCGCTCCGTCGGATCGAACCACGACGCCTCGCCGCCCCACTGGAACTGCGAGTCGTAGGTGACCTCGACGACCTTGGCCTCGATCATCACCTGCGGCTCGGGCGCGTCGACGATCTCGAGGATCCGCGTGAGCAGCCCGATGTTGGCGTCGGTCTCGGTGATCGTCAGGAGATTGAGCTTCGGGGTGTGCGTGATATCCCCCTGCGCGCTCTTCCACTTGGTCAGGTACGCCGCGAGCTCCGTCCCGCGCTCGGGCGAGCTGACCCGGTAGAAGATGGTGACGAGGCCCTTGTCGCGCAGGATTCCGCGCCGCGCCGCGTAGGTGAAGCGCGGCTCGAAGCGCGGGTCGTGCTCCTCCTGCGCCGCGAGCGGCCCTGCCGCGAGCGCCAGCGCGACGATGGCGCTCGGCATCCACCAACGCATCGTCAGATGCGGGCTCGACATCCACGTCCCGGCGCCGGTGCGCAGCGCGCGCACCCACCCACCGTCGGCCGTGGGCGGAGCACCCACGACGGACGCTACTCCGACTCGTCGTCGTTGACGACCGGCCAGGCCGCGCCCGAATCCTCGTAGTCCGTCCGGCCCTCCTTCGAGGTCGCCTCGGGCGGCAGCCCGGCATCGATGCGGGGCGCGTCGCCCCAGTGGAGCTCGAGGTCGTAGTAGTCGCGCATCTCTTTCACGAACACGTGCGCGATCACGTCCTGGTAGTCGAGCAGGATCCACGACGCCTGGCGGTACCCTTCGAGGCCATAGGGCTTGAGCCCCTGAGCCCGGCAGCGCACCTCGATCTCGTCGGAGATCGCTTGCGCCTGGCGCCGGTTCCGCGCCGTGCCGACGACGAAGTAGTGGGTGATCCCGATCAGGCGCGCGACCTCGAGCACGACGACGTTCTCGGCCTTCTTGTCCGCCATGGCCCGTGCGACGTCGATCGCCAACGTGCGCGAGCCGGCACGCTCGATCGCAGCCGTGTAGTCGTAGGTGCCACTCTTCGCGGCCGGGCTTTGGACCATGGGGGGCGCCTGTCTCGAGAACTCTAGTGGACGGGAATCGCGAACGAGAACGTCGAACCCTTGCCGAGCTCGCTCGACACCCAGATCCGCCCCCGGTGCATCTCGACGATGTGGCGCGTGATCGAGAGACCCAGGCCCGTCCCCTCCACCTCGGCGGTGCGGGACGCGTTGACCCGATAGAACTTCTCGAACACGCGCTCGTGATCGTCGGGAGCGAGGCCGATGCCCTGGTCGACCACGTCGACCTGCTGGGCCGCGCCCCCGTCCGCGAGGTGGATCCGAACCGTGATCGTACCGCCGTCGGGGCTGTATTTGATCGCGTTGGACAGGAGATTTTCCAAAACCTGGCGGATCTTGTCCCGATCGACGCCGATCGGCCGGAGGCCGGGAGCGTAGTCGCGCACGACCGTGCAGTTGCCCCGAATCGAGAGCATCTCGATCGTCGCGTCCGCCAGCTCCGCGAGCATCGCCTCGGAGCGCGCCAGCTCGATCCCGCCTCCCTCGAGCTTGGACAGGTCCAACAGATCGTTGATGAGCGTGCGCAATCGACGCGCCCCCTCGTCGACGATGTTCATGAGCTCGAGCTGCTCGCGGTCGAACTTGCTCGCGTCGAGCAGCAGGATCTCCGTGCCACCGAGGATCGCGGTGAGGGGCGTCTTGAGCTCGTGGCTGACGGTGTGCACGAACTCGTCCTTGAGCTGATCGAGCTTGCGGAGCTTCTCGACCTCGCGCGTGAGCGCCAGGTCGCGACACACGAACAACACGCCCGTTGGCCGATTCCCGCGGTCGTAGATCGTCGAGCTCGTGAGCCCGAGGCTCACCGTCGTCTTCGCGTCGAGGGGGTGCTCGAGCTCGTAGTTGACGGTGCCCTGCTCCTTGAGGGTGAGCAGTAACATCGAGCGCAGCACCTCGGACAACCGCTCGGGAAGCACCTCGTCGTACCGCGCCTTCATCACGTAGAACCGGCGGATGCCCAGCATCAGCTCGGCGTTGCGGTTGAAGGTGATGATGCGATCGCTGAGGTCGATGGCCACGAGCCCGAGCGGGATGCTCTCGAGCACGTTGTCGAGCAGGTCCGTTTGCGAGCGGACGCTGACGAGCAGGCGGATCTTGTCGAGCGTGCTCGCGATGGCCTGACCGACGTGCTCGGCGACCTCGAGCGCGTGGCGGTCGAGCGCGAGGTCCAGGTCCACGAACAGCACGAGCACCGCCGCGACCTCGACCGGCCCCGCAGCGAGCCGTGCCCCCGACGCCGGCCCGGCCTCGATCGGCACGAGAAGCCGGCCCTTGATCGCGGGCGAGGGACGATCCGGTACATCGTAGGGGACGAACGACACGCCGCGCTGGTCCGCGGAGAACGCCAGCTCCGCGGCCTCGACGGGCGCGACGAGGGCGGTGAGCGCCGTCTGGGGCTCGCGCGCGACGGCGAAAGCCGGCCCGCTGCGCGCGTACACGCGGTGGTGGTGCACGGGGAAGTGACGCCGCAGGACGTCGACCGCTTTGTCGTAGGTTGCGCCCTCGTCCTCGCAGCGGTACAGCTCGGCGAGCTGGTGGAGTAGGGCCTGGACGCTCGAGTACGTCTCGAGCAACGCCGCACGCCCGCTGTCCCGTGCCGCCGGGCTCACCGCGCACCCCGGAGCGGCTCGAGGAACGCCGCGGTCTGGCCGTGCCTCGCGAGGATCTCGTCGAACACGAAATCGAGCATGCCTTCGCTCATCTTGCAGTGCTCCCAGGCACCGCGCTCGAGGCGCGGCATCCCCGGATCGAGCGGATCGCCCAAGTCCAGCGCGCGCGCGAACACGTCGCCCGCGTGTACGAAGTACGCCAGCTCACGATGGGGCCCCGCGTCGTCCGGGGCCTCGTGGTGGCGAATCGCCGCGACCGTGGCGGCGGACAGCCCCCAACCCGCAGCCAACCAACCGCCGACGTGGGCGTGGCCGCACGGCAGCACGCCCTTCTCGGCGTCCGCCCACAGGCAGCTCTCCAGCCGGATCTTACGGGCGATGCGCTCGTACTCATTGGGGAAGCAGCGCGCCACCGCCCACTTGCCGGCGGAGTGGAGCAGACCCGCGAGGAACGCCTCGCGCCGGTATCCGCTCCCGAGATGGCGCGCGAGGACCTCGGCGGCGATCCCCACGCCCAACGCGTGCTCACACAGGGCCGCGAGGTCGAAGTGCTCGGGCCACGTCTCGGTCGCGAGCAGCGCGAACAGCGACGACGCGAGCACGAGCTGGCTGGTCCGATCGAAGCCGACGACGGCGATCCCCGTGCGAATATCGGTGATCGGGCGCGCGTAGCCGAGGAAGGGCGAGTTCACGAGCCGCAGCGTGCGGCCGACGAGCACGGCGTCGCACTCGATGAGCTCCCCGAGAAGCCGAACGCTCATACACGGATTGCGACACGCCTGGAGGATCTCGCCCACCACGGGCGAGAGCTGGGGCAGCTCGCTCGAGCGCTCGAGCGTCGCGATGAGCTCGTCGGGGGTCACGGGGCGAGGGTCGCCGTCATGCGGTGGGTCGGCGCTCGGTTCGCCGGCGCACGAGCTTGCGCCGCGCCACCCGCTGGACCGCCACCATCGTCTCGTCCCCCTCCCACGGCGCAAAGCGCTGCTGAAGGCGGAGGTCGGTGAGCTTGATCACCTGGCTGTCCGTCGCGTCGATGAGGGGGCGACCATACCGAAGCGGGGGAACCGGGAGCCCATCGTCGGGAATCTCGATCGCCACCTCGCCGATCGACCACGCCGCCAGGCGCTCGCGGCAGTGCTCCTCGAGCGACTCCCCTTTGTGGAGGAGCACCCGACCCATCTCGTCGGAGATCGGCAGCGCCAGGACCATGCCCGCTTGGGCCTGGTCGACCTTGACCCACTTTATCGGCATGTTTCGCGTGACACGCTTTCGCCCGGGGCACGGCACGGCCCGTGGGATGCGGCGATTATACAGGGAGGACGCGCCCCCGGTGCTGTGCCCGAATCCTGGGGCGTGTGCCGTCCGGAGTCCAGGTCGAGCCCCGGAATCGCGTCCCACCGTACTCAGCCGCGCCGGCGGAAGCCGCCCTCCCACAGCGTCTCCTCGCCGCGCGCGGCGCGCCGGGAGAGGACGAACAGCCAGTCCGACAGCCGATTGACGTAACGCAACGCCTCCGAGGCCACCTCGATCTCTCGCGCCAAGCCCACGACGACCCGCTCGGCGCGCCGGCACACCGTGCGCGCGAGGTGCAACGCGGCGGAGACCGGATCGCCACCCGGCAGGACGAACGACTTGAGCGGCGGGAGCTCCGCGGTCATGCGATCGATTTCGCTCTCGAGCCGCGCCACGGCCTCGGGGGTCGCGCACGGCATGTTGGGCCAACGCGATTCGGCGGGCGTCGCGAGCTCGTTGCCGAGGTCGAAGACCTCGTTCTGAACGCGACGTAGGGCGATCTCCAGCTCGTCGGCAAACGGGCCCGCGGCGGCACTGTTCGCACCGCGTGCGAGCCCGAGGCACGCGTTGAGCTCGTCCATCATCCCGTACGCCTCGACGCGGGCGTCGTCCTTCGGCACGCGCTCGCCGCCGATCAGGGCCGTGCGGCCGTCGTCGCCCGTACGCGTGTAGACGCGGTTGATGTGGATCGACATGGCTGCGATGATAGGGGGACCCGCGACGCGGGGCAACGAGGGAAGTCGACCCGTGAGTGAGCCCGTACCGACGCCGCACCTGGCGCCCGCATCGTCCCCCGACAACGCGCGGATCGCCCGGGTCCTGCTGGAGACGGCGCGCCTGCTCGAGATCCAGGGCGAGAACCGCTTCAAGGTGCAGGCCTACGAGAAGGCCGCGCGCGAGGTGGCGAGCGCGCCCGAGCGCGTCGCCGACCTCGCCCAGGCGGGTCGGCTCGGCGAGCTCAAGGGCGTGGGCAAGGGCCTCGCCCCGAAGCTCGAGGAGCTGGCCCGCACCGGAACGATGGCGCAGCACCAGGCGCTGCTCTCGGCCGTGCCACCGGGCGTGCTCGCGATGCTCGAGGTTCCCGGCCTCGGCCCCAAGCGGGCCAAGGTACTGTGGGCCGAGCACGGCGTCTGTGACGTCGAGTCGCTGGACGCCGCGTGCCGCGACGGTCGGGTGGCGGCCTTCCCGGGATTCGGGGCGGCCCTCGCGAAGAAGCTCCTCGAAGGGATCGGGACCCTCGCCGCGCAGCGCGCCAAGCGCGGCGGGCGCGCCCGTCTCGATCGCGCGCTCGCGACCGTGCGCACGCTGGTCGGGGCGCTGCGCGCGTGCCCCGACGTCGTGCGCGCGAGCGAGGCCGGCAGCGCGCGCCGCCGCTGCGAGACCGTGAAGGACGTCGATCTCGTGGCCTCGAGCGCACACCCCGAGCGGGTGATGGACGCGTTCGCCGCGCTGCCGGGCGTCGTGGCCGTCGAATCGCGCGGGCCGACCAAGATCACGGTCGCGCTCGAGGGCGGGCTCAAGGCGGACCTGCGCGTCACGGACGATTCCGCGTTCACGACGACCCTCGTGCACCTCACGGGGAGCAAGGCCCACAACGTGCGGCTGCGCGAGCTGGCTCGCACTCGCGGCATGAAGATCAGCGAGTACGCGGTCGAGCGCGACGGCGTCGCGCTCGAAATCGCCGACGAGCCCGCGTTCTTCGCGGCGCTCGGGCTCGCCTACGTCCCGCCCGAGCTGCGCGAGGACGCGGGCGAGGTCGAGGCCGCCGCGGCGGGCACGATCCCGCACCGGCTCGTCGAGGCCACGGACCTCGCGGGCGCGCTGCACAATCACACCGATTGGTCGGATGGCTCGGGAACCCTGCTCGAGATGGCCACCGCCGCCCGCGACCGGGGATGGAAGTACCTCGCGATCACGGACCACTCCCGGTCGTCGGGCTACGCCGGCGGCCTCTCTCCGGAGCGCTTGGTCGAGCAGCTCGCCGTGATCGCGGGGCTCAACGCATCGTTCGCGCAAGACCCAGACTGGCGCGGCTTCCGGTTGCTGACGGGCAGCGAGGTCGACATCCTGCCCGACGGCACGCTCGACTACGAGGACGAGCTCCTGGCGCGCCTGGACGTCGTGGTCGCCTCCGTGCACTCTCGCTTCCAGCAGCCGCTCGAGGAGATGACGGCGCGCGTGAAGCGCGCGATCGCGAACCCGCTCGTGGGACTGCTCGGCCACCCCACGGGGCGACTGCTGCTCGAGCGCGAGCCCTACGCGCTCGACGTCGCGGACGTCGTGCGTGAGGCCGCGCGCGTCGGCTGCGGGATCGAGATCAACGCGAGCCCTCGGCGACTCGAGCTCGACTGGATCCATGCGCGCCTCGCCGCGAGCCTGGGCGTTGCGATCGCGATCAACCCCGACGCCCACACCACGGGCCAGCTCGCGCACGTCGAGCTCGGCGCGACCGTGGCTCGGCGCGCATGGCTGGGGCCGGACCAGGTGTTGAACACACACCCGTGGGAGGTCGTCCGCGCCCGACTCCACGCCCGTCGGCATCGGGCGTAGGTTGATGCGCCTACGACCGCCCGACGCGACGAGCTAGGCCGCGCACGACGATGCCGTTTCTCCGGACTCCCACCGGCACGCGCCGGATCGCCCGCGATGACGTGCCGCCCCGCAGGCAGCTCGCGGGGCGCCTTGCTCGCCCCATCGCATGGATGGCCGAGGTCGCGAGCATTCGGCCCGCGCTCGGCATCACGCTCAGCTTCGTGCTGCTCATCGGCGTCGGAACCGGGCTTCTGATGCTGCCGCAATCGACGACGGACGGAGCCGGGCTCGCCGCGTTGCCGGCCCTGTTCACGGCGACCTCCGCAGCCTGCGTCACGGGCCTGTCGGTGCTCGACGTCGGCAGCGTCCTCTCGCGCTTCGGACAGTGCGTCCTACTCGGCTTGATCGAGGTCGGCGGACTCGGCATCATGACCCTGTCGTCGTTCTTCCTGATGCAGATCGGCCAGGTCACGCTGCGCCAGCTGCGGGCGACGCAGGCGATGCTCGAGCACCTGCCGCCCCAGCTCGCGGGCTCGTTGATGCGCACGATCGTGGTCGGCACCGTGCTCACCGAGCTCGCAGGCGCCGCGCTGCTCTACGGCCCGATCCGCCGCCTCGAACCCGACGCCCAGAGCGCCGCCTTCTCCGCGGTGTTCCACTCGGTGTCGGCGTTCTGCAACGCCGGCTTCGGCCTGTCCCCGGACAACTTCATCCCGCTCCGCCACTCTCCCCTCGCGATGGGGACGATCATGGCGCTGATCACGGTGGGCGGTATCGGCTTCGTCGTGATTCGGGAGCTGTGGGAGCGTTGGGTCCGCCGCCGCACGGTGCGGCTGTCCGTGCACACGCGCCTGGCGCTCGCCTCGAGCGCAATCCTCGTGGTGCTGGGCGCCGTGCTCGTGTACGCGTTCGAGCGCGACAACCCCGCGACGCTCGGCACGATGGGCCCGATCGACGTGACGGTGAACGCCCTATTCAACTCGGTGACGACCCGCACGGCCGGCTTCAACACCGTGGACATGGCGCGCCTGCGGGATCCGACCGTGCTCGTGATCATCGCGTGGATGTTCATCGGCGGCTGCCCGGGATCGACGGCGGGCGGCGTCAAGGCGGTCACCGTCGCGGTGCTGTTCGTCTCCCTGTACCACACGATGCTCGGGCGCGACGACGCGGTGATCTTCGGCCGCTGCCTCCCCCGCCGCACGGTGCGGCGCGCGCTGACCTTGGCGGTGCTGTGCGGCCTCGTCGTGTTCGCGTTCGCGCTCGCGCTGATGTCTGCCGAGGGAGGGAGCTTCGGGTTCGCGCCCGTGCTGTTCGAGGTCACGAGCGCGTTCGGCACGGTCGGGCTGTCGCTCGGGATCACGGCCGGCCTGTCGACGTGGGGGCAGCTGCTGCTCGTCCTATTGATGCTCATCGGCCGGCTCGGGCCGCTGACCCTCGCGACGGCGGTCACGGTCGAGGCCCCGCCCACACGCGTGCGCTACGCCGAGGAGCGCGTGCTGCTCGGTTGATCGTCGGGAAGGTCGAGCCCGCGTCTCGCGGCGCGGGCACGGGAGGCGTGCGATGCCCAAACAGTTCATCGTGGTCGGGATCGGGAAGTTCGGCCACCACCTCATCACGCGACTCGTCGCGTCGGGAGCCCAGGTCGTCGCCATCGACAGCTCTCGCGAGCAGATCAAGCTCGTGCAGGGCTCGGTCACGCTCGCGATCCAGATGGACGCGACGGACCCCGAGGCGTTCCGCGAGCTCGACCTGCCGCTCGCCAAGATCGACGCCGCCATCGTGACGATCGCGGACGACATCGAGAGCTCGATCATGGCGACGCTCGTGCTCAAGGAGCTGGGCGTGGGTGAGGTCATCGCGCGAGCGACCTCCGCGGCGCACCGACGAGCGCTCACGAAGGTGGGCGCGGACACGGTCGTCTTCCCCGAGGTCGACATGGCGGATCGCGTCGCGCACTGGGTGATCGACACGCGCCTCATGGACTACGTCGAGATCTCGAGCTCCCTGGGCATGGCGACGATCGTCGCGGCTCCGGAGTGGGAGGGGCGCACGCTCGCGCAGATCAACCTGCCGAAGCAGCACGGCTGCTACGTGCTGGCGATCAAGCGCGACGAGATCCAGGAGGACTCGCGCGTGGGCTCGCTCGCGCAGGCGACGACGGCGCCGCGCTACCGTCGCGTCATCGACATCCCCGGCGCGGACGAGACGATCCTCGCGAACGACGCTCTCGTGGTGGTCGGCAAGGAGACCAAGCTGCACGAGCTCGCGAACATGCAGCGTCCGGCGTAGCGCCTACCTACCACCCGAGCGACGTCGTGTACTCGTCGTTCGGCGCAGCGAACCAAGCCCACCCCGACAGCGGCTCCGTCGGCGGTCCGCCCATGGGAATCCGCCGCGCAAGGTACGCACCCAGCCGATGCCCGATGACGAGGCCGAGCAGCAGCGCCAGGAGGCCGGCCGCCCACGCGGCGTACCTGCGGCCTCGACGCCGCATTCGGGCGAGCAGCGTGCAGTCCTCGCGCGTCACGAGCGTCCCGTCGCGGCGCCGCGTCAAGCGTAGGCACGTCCGCTCACCCGCGGTCGCGCGGCTGTCGACGAGCGCGATGGCCTGTGCGCGCGTCAGGGCCCGCAGATCGAAGACGTGCAGCCGGCATGCTCCGCAGAACCGAACCCGATCGTCCCCCGTCATCGATGCCCAGGGCACGTCGCAGGGGTTGGCGATGGTGAGCGCGTCCAGGTCCTCGGTCGGTCGCTCGACCGCGGTCCGATCTTCGACCGACCCACAATGGGCCGTCGGAAGCCGTGCCATCGACGGCTCCGCCTCGCCGTTCACGCGCCCGGCACGCTGCGGCTCGCGAGAATCTGCGCGGCCCAGGCGGCGTCATCGGGTGCCAGCGGCGGTTCCGGAGGACGTGCATAGTCGAGCCGCTGTCCGTATCGCCCCCGCTCGTAGGCCAGGTCGATCGGCCGTTGCAGGTCGAGGATCGCGTCGGAATCTGTCGCGCGCAACGGGATGCGGATGCACGGCAGGCGCAATCGTAGTGGCAGTGGGTAGTACTCGAGCTCCAACTCGGCGTCCGGGACGGGAGCGCGTCGCACCGCCGCCGCGTACGTCGCGATGTGAGCCGGGTCGACTCGGCGCCAGGGGACGTCGACGAGCGGCTCGCCGGCGCGAACCAAGTCGACCTCGACGACGTGCGCACCGGCGTCGTGGTAGCGGCGGCGCTTGGCGAGGTACGCTCGGCGTCCTCGACGATCGACTTTGTTCGTGGGGCTCACGAGCTCGATCGCCGTAACGAGCGGTTCCCCACCGCCGAGGGCGCGGATCTCGATGTGACCGAACGCGACCCGCGGGTCGTCCAGGCGAATGCGCACGGGGTCGGCAACGATCGCGGCACCGCTGGTCGCGGAACCACGCATCGCGTAGGCATCTCGCTCGAACACCGCCACGTCTGGGCGAGCACGACCGAGGTCCGTCACCCCTTCGACGAGGTACACGGTCTCTTCGACCGCGGCGTACAGGCCGCTCGGGAGCTGGTCGACGAGTTGGTCGCGGGCGTATTGGACCCAGCTGTGGTGCAGGTCGCCCCAATACCTCTCGAGCCAGGGATCCATGCCGGGGAAGGGGCTGGGCGAGGCCATTCTGGATTGAGTATAGCCTGGGCGTCTCACCCTGACGGACGTCGTGTGCGCTACCGAACGAGCGGGTACACCGCGAACGCGTACACGTTCATCGGCCCATCGCCCGACAGCAGGCGCACCGGCCCGCGATCGCTCTCGGCGGGCCCCCCCTCCGGTCGGGGTGCGAGGCGCACGCCGTCCACCGCCACGACGCAGGCTTCGCCCACGTAGGCGGCGTGGAGCACGAACTTGCGCTCCCGCACCGACGCGGGCAGCCGAAACCGGTTGCGGTCGGGACCGCCCTGGCGCAGCGTGAGCGACGCGGTGAGCTCTCCGCACGCGCCCGAGCAGTACTCGAGCGCGATCCGATGGTCGCGGAACTCCTCCTCCGTCTTCACCGTCGCGTCGGGCGTGAGGTGCAGGCCGGCAGGCTGAGGCGTCACGCCGCCGTCGACTTGGAGCGCCTCGCGCCACCCGTCCCCGGCGCCTTCGCCGTACAGACGCCGCGCGGCACCGGGCTGACCGTCCTGGACCCAGCGCACCAGCTCCTTCCACACGGCAAGCTCCGAGTTGAACGCGGTGAGCCCGCCAGCGCGCAGGTCCTCGTGCCGCAACCGCAGCGTCGCGTCGACCACCCGCACGCCACCGCCCGCGACCCGCACCGACACCGACGCGTACCCGGAGCCTTGGTCCGTCGACGGCAGCGGCGCGTTCCCGCACGTCCAACCACCCCCGCTCCACGCCAGGACGTGCCGGCCCGTCGCGACTCGCTCGAGGTACGCCACCACCCCTCCGACCTGGAGCGTCACGGCGCCCGCGCCCATCCCCTCGATCGTGAGCTCGACCAGGGCGACCTTTGCGGGCAGCGTCCAGCACAGCTCCGCGTTGACGAGCTCGAGTCCCTTGGCCGTCGGCACGGCGTAGCGATCACACTTGCCCTGCTGCACCTCGACCGACCACCCCGCCGGGAACGGTCCGTCGAAGGGATAGCGGGCGGTCGCGAACGCTCCCTTCAGCTCGGGCGCCCCGCGGCATCCGGTCGCCGCGAGCAGCGCGAGAATTCGGTCCCGTTCGGACTTCGCCATCCCCGACGTCGGCTGCGCAGGCTCCGAATCCGGGCGACTCGCCGTGCCGTCCAGCCGCGCGAGCCACGCCTTCGCGCGGGCGTCCTTCGAATTCCCGAGCAGGGTGCGGGCCTTGGCCTTGAGCGCCGGGTCGAGCGCGCACGCGACGCCTGCCAGCCACAGTGCGGCAGCGGGATACGTGCGGTGTAGATCGAGCAGGGCCCACTCGACGCGGGTCGCGAGCGCGATCGCGTCGTACCCCACGTCCGTCACGGTGCCGCCACCGAGATCGAGCCGGAGCGCACGACGTTCGTCGGCGACCGCTGTCACGACACCCTCGAGCACGCGGCCGGTCCCGATCGCGAGCGTGACCCGCGTGCCTTTCGCGCACGCTGCGGCCAGGTGGCGTTGCATCGCGAGGTCGACTGCGACCATCGCGGTCAGCCCATCGGTGCGCGCGTCGGGCGTGATCGGCCACCGGCCCGGGGCGGCGGGCCCCCCCGCTACACGCCACCGGTCGAGCGCCTCGCGCGGAGCACTGGTCCACGCCGCCCAGCCCGCGTCGGTCCACGCCACGAGCGCCGCCTCGATCGCCGCGCGGCGGTCGATGGCCG
>ORMF012019389.1_pt1 | contig 12530 bp, 11 predicted proteins | sample 1779871 | NCBI WGS metagenome assembly ORMF01 (sample SAMEA104232316, study PRJEB22302) | groundwater metagenome | biome: forest; feature: aquifer; material: groundwater | place: USA | collected 2011-08-07 | depth 5.4 m | reverse complement strand
GTCTCGGGACTTCGGCAAAAACGGCCGAAGTCCCGAGATCGAAGAAAAGCATCACGGCGTTCGGACTCGGCACGCGAGCGGAGTTGGCCGAATCGTAGCGCACGTGATAGCTTGCGCGCCCATGACGACACGATTCCGCCGCGAATTCCTCGATTACGACGCGCTCACCGCGCAATTGCAGGCCTGGGCGCTGGCGCATCCCGCGTTCGTGCGCCTGGAAAGCATCGGCCGCTCGGTGGCCGGACGCGACCTCTGGGTCCTCACGCTCGGGCCGGAGCCGGAGAGGCTGCGCCCCGCGGTCTGGGTCGACGGCAACATGCACGCGTCCGAACTGTGCGGCTCGAGCGCGGCGCTCGCGATCGCGGAGGACGTGATCCGCCTGCACGCGGAGCCGCAGGCCGAGCTGCATGGGCTGCCCGCCCATGTATGCGAGCGCCTGCGCGAGGTGCTCTTCTACATCATGCCGCGCATGTCGCCGGACGGCGCCGAAGAAGTGCTCAAGTCCGGGCGCTACGTGCGCAGCGTGCCACGCGACGAACGGCCCAACCGCAGCCACGCGCGCTGGATCTCGCGGGACGTCGACGGCGACGGCATCGCGCTCATCATGCGCAAGGCGGATCCGGCCGGGGAATTCGTCGAGTCGCGCGAGGTTCCCGGCCTCCTTCTCGAGCGGACGCTCGAGGATCCAGGCCCGTACTACAAAATCTATCCCGAAGGCGTGATCGAGAACTTCGACGGCGTGACGATCCCGACGCCGAACTTCCTCTCCGACAACCAGACCGACCTCAACCGCAACTTTCCATTCCAGTGGTACCCGGAGAACGAGCAGGTCGGCGCCGGAAGCTACCCGATGAACGAGCCCGAATCGCGCGCAGTGGTGGAATTCACTTCGCACCGGCCGCATCTGTTCGCCTGGCTCAACTTCCACACCTTCGGCGGCGTCTACATCCGCCCGCTCGGCGACAAGCCCGACGTGAAGATGGACCAGGAAGATCTCGCCATCTTCCGCCAGGTGGCCGAGTGGGGCGAGCAGCACGCGCACTACCCTACAGTGAGCGGTTTCGAGGAGTTCATCTACGAGCCGGAAAAGCCGATCCGCGGCGACCTCACGGATTACGCCTATCACCAGCGCGGCTGCCTCGCCTACGCGGTCGAGCTGTGGGATCTCTTCGAGCAGGTGGGGCTGGAAAAGAAGAAGCGCTTCGTCGATCGCTACACGCACCTGGAGCGCGCCGACATGGAGAAGATCGCGCGCTGGGACGCGGAACACAATTCCGGGCGCGTGTTGCGCCCGTGGAAGAAGCTCGACCACCCGCAGCTCGGAGAGGTCGAGGTCGGCGGCCTCGATCCGCGCGTGGGTTTATGGAATCCGCCCTACGAGCGCATCGACGAAGTCTGCCGCGGGCAGTCGGCCGCCTTCCTGCGGGTTGCAGCGCTCGCGCCGAGCGTGCGGATCGCTTTGGCGCAGGCGAGCGAAGTCGCAAGCGGTCTTTACCGGCTCGACGTGCGCGTCGAGAACCTGGGCTACCTCGCGACCAACGGCCTGAGCTCGGCGCGCAAGCTCGACTGGAACGAGCCGCTGGTCGCCGAGATCGAGCCGCAAGGCTGTGCGCTCGCCAATCCGCGCGAGGCGCGCCAGACGCTCGGGCATCTCGAAGGGTGGGGGCACGGAAAGTACGAGGGCTACGCCGCGCTCTACTACATGCGAAGCCGCGGCAACACGGGTGCGCGCACCCTGTCGTGGACGCTGCGCGGCAAGGGAAGCGCCGTGGTGCGGGTCGGTTCGTGCCGAACGGGTTGGATTACGCGGGAGATCGAGGTCGGCTGACGCGGGATGCGAGATCAGCCGCGACCCGCAAGGGTGCGATCGACCATCTGCTGCGCGGCGCCCAGGCCGGCCTTGATCAGATCGTCGCACAGTCTGGCCAGAACCTCGGCATTCACCTCGCCGGACTCGTGGACCGGCGAGACTAGGTAAGGGAAAACACCGTGAAAGCCCGCCTCGCTCATGACAATCCTCCCGCGGCCCTTCGCGAACTTGGAGCTGAACGTGCCGCTAACCCGCGCGCCGCCACTCTCGTTGCGCGTCGGCGTTGAGCGGGTTCGGCATCTTGCTAAGCCGCCAATTTCATCACGCGTAGCTGCTTGCGCCGCTGCTCCGCGTGCCAGAGGTCGTACTGCGTTTGTTGATTCAGCCAGCTCTCCGCCGAGGTCCCAAACGCGATCGACAGACGTACCGCCATTTCAGGGCTTACGCCCGCACGGCCATTCAAAATCGCCGAAAGCGTCTTGCGGCTGACGCCCAGGGCCTTCGCAGCGTCGGTCACCGTTACCCCAAGCGGCTCCAGACAAAGCGACTTGATAATTTCGCCGGGATGCGGGGGATTGTGCATGCGCATGGCGCTTCCTTTCAGTGGTAGTCCTCGTAATCGACCAAATCAGCATCGGTTCCCGCAAAGGCAAAGGTGATACGCCAGTTTCCGCTCACCCGAACCGACCACACGCCCTTCCGATCACCCTTGAGCGGATGCAGTACCAATCCGGGCAGCGCCATATCCTCTGGCTTTGTTGCTGCGCTCAACTGGGCAAGAATCAACCGCAATCGATCGGCATGCTGCGCCTGAATTCCGGACTTGCTGCCTGTCTCAAAGAATCGCTGCAGTCCCTTGTGCCGGATTCGACGGATCACAAAGCTCAGTGTAACCGATGGCGTTACGGGTTACAAGAGGCCGAACGAACAGCAGGGGAGCCGAATAAGCGGAGTACATCCCGCCATTCGTGGCAACGACTCGCCAACGACAATCAAAATCAACTCACCGCCGCGATCGTGCGAATGCTAGGTACCTGGATACGCAGGTTTCACGCGAGGTGGGGATCGCACGTATTGGCCAAGAGCAACTTGCCCGGAAGGCTATGCCCATCGGGCGGTCGAGGAAAGACGGGCTGTCGGCGTACTTGCGAATGACTCGTAGTGGCGACACGCGGGCCTCAACCGCGGCCAGGCTTTCATCCCTTGATGCACACCAGCGGCTCGAGCCGCGCCACCTTCTTCGCCAGCCCCGCGGCCTCGGAGGCGTCGACCACTTCGGACACGTCCTTGTAGGCGCCAGGGGCCTCCTCGGCGACACCGCGCTGCGAAGGACTGCGGATCAGGATGCCGCGCGCGGCCAATTCGTCGATCACGTGCCGGCCGTTCCACTGCTTGGTCGCCTGGTGCCGGCTCATCGCGCGCCCGGCACCGTGGCAGGCCGAAGCGAAGGAACGCGCTTCGCCGCTTTCGGCGCCGGCGAGCACGTACGACGCCGTTCCCATCGAGCCGCCGATCAGCACCGGCTGCCCGAACGCGCGCAAGGCCGGGGGAACATCCGGATGTCCGGGACCGAAGGCGCGCGTCGCGCCCTTGCGGTGCACATAGAGTTCACGCTTCACCCCATCCACGACGTGCTGCTCGACTTTGCAGGTGTTGTGCGAGACGTCGTACAGGAGTTCGAGCCGCGCCGCCGGCACGATCGCGGCGAAAACCTCGCGCGCCAGGTGCGTGAGGATCTGCCGGTTGGCGAGCGCGCAGTTGATCGCGGCACGCATCGCACCGAGGTAGTCCTCGCCTACGGGAGAGCGGATCGGAGCGCAGGCGAGTTCGCGATCGGGCAGTCGGATGCCGTGCTGGCTTCCGGCAATCGCCATGCGCTTGAGGAACTCGGTCCCGATCTGGTGGCCGAGGCCCCGGGAACCGCAGTGGATCGTGAGGAGCGTCGCACCCTCGCGCAGACCGAATGCGCGAGCGAGTTCCGCGTCGAACACCTGCGCGACGTTCTGCACTTCGAGGTAATGGTTGCCGCTGCCGAGCGTGCCCATTTCGTCGCGCTGGCGCTGTTTCGCCCGGTCGGAAACGCAATCCGGCTTCGCCTGAGCCATGCAACCGCCCTCCTCGATGCGCTCGAGGTCAGCGGCCTCTCCATAGCCTCGCTTCACCGCCCAGTGCGCACCGCCCGTGAGCATCGCGTCCATCTCGGAAGCACCGAGCCGAATCGAACCGGTGCTGCCTAGTCCGGCCGGAATTCGCGCGTACAGGCAATCCGCGAGCCGCTCCTGCACCGCACGCACCTGCCGCGCGGAGAGTCCGGTGTGCAGGCTGCGCACGCCGCAGGAAATGTCGTAGCCGACCCCGCCCGCGGAAACGATTCCGCCCTCCTCCGGGTCGAAGGCGGCCACGCCGCCGATCGGAAAGCCGTAGCCCCAATGCGCATCGGGCATGGCGTACGAAGCCTTGACGATCCCGGGCAGCGCGGCGACGTTGACCACCTGCTCATAAACCTTGTCGTCCATGTCGCGCACCAGCGATTCGGTCGCGTAGATCACGCCCGGCACGCGCATCGCGCCGTGCGGCTCGATCTCCCACTCGTGCTCGCTGCGCCGCTTGAATCGGGAGAGGTCCATGGCTACGGCTTCACACGTCGACGACACATTGTGCCACCCACGTGCCGTCCTGCTGTCGCGAAACCTTCAATTCGGTGTACGTCGCACCCTTCACCTCGACCGCGGGATGGTGACGGCTCGAATCGACGCCTTCGCCCCAGGCTTCACCTGCGAGTCGGGTGCCTTCGAACCGCACCACGAAGCGGGAAAAGAGCATCTTGCGGGTAGACATCTCGAAGACCAGCGCGTTCAGCCATTCGGCCAGCAGCAGCTCCTCGTCCGGCGCTTCGCATTCGATGGCCACCGCCTCCCGCGGCGCCACATTTACGGGATCCGCAATCACCGCGCAGAGCGCCACCGCCGCCTGCTCGAAGGCCAGCTCGCGCGTCGCCCCGAAACCCCGCACGCCGATGTCGGCCATGTGGTCGAAGTGCTCCCAGCGCGGGATGGAAGTTGCGTGATTCATGGAAATCGTCAGAACGTGCGTTTGCGACGTTTGGCTCGATTTTAGGTTCCCCCAGGTCTGCCGACTTGGCGGAAGTCTGCCAAGTCGGCAGATCGATGAAATTCCGATGCGAGTCGGAGGCGTCGTTTATTGGGATCTCCCGGGTCTGCCGACTTCGCGCAGTTCGCGAAGTCGGCAGATCGACGAACTTCCAATGCAGGTCCGACCAGCGCGCAAAGGAATTGCGGATTCCCCCTTGACGCCCGTCAACACCGTCCTCGCCGGCGCGGACCATGCTTGCATCAAAGATCACCGATTCCGTTTCGAGCGTTCTCCACCATTCAAGGAAACCGGCATGAAACGACGCGAACCCCGCCAGCGACAACGACGCCATATCGACCGCGCGTTCGACGCGCTCAAACACGATCCGTATTTCGAACGAGCGAAACCTCGCGGGCCTGCAGCGTGCCCGGACTGCGCTGCGGTCTTCCGCCGCGGCCGCTGGCAATGGGGGGAGGCCTCGGAACGCGCTCGGCCGCACCTCTGCCCGGCGTGCCGGCGAACGAAGGAACGTGAACCCGCAGGCACGGTTCGCCTGAGCGGTGCGTACTTCGCCGAGCACCGCGACGAACTGCTCGCGCTGGTGCGAAACGCGGAACGCCGTGAGACGCGCCTGCACCCGCTGCAGCGCGTGATGGGTCTGCGGGAAACACGCGGCGGACTGGAAGTCGCCACGACCGACGTGCATCTCGCCCGCCGCATCGGCGATGCGCTCGCGAGCGCCTACCGCGGCAATCTCCAGGTTCGCTACAGTCCGCACGAATACCGCGTGCGCGTCGCCTGGTCGCGCTGATGGACGAAACGCCCCTCGCCAGGACGCTGCGGCTGCAGCCGGCGCAGCTTCGACGCCGCTGCGACCTTTCCGCGGCCGGATTCGATTCCACCGCGGATCTGACCGAGCCCGACGGGATTTACGGGCAGGACCGCGCCGTCGAGGCGATCCAGTTCGGCATCGATATGCGCTCGGATGGCTACAACCTGTTCGCCATGGGGCCCGACGGCTATGGCCGGCATACGACCGTGCGCCGGCTTCTCACTGCGCGCGCCGCGACCGAACCTCCGCCCTCCGACTGGTGCTACGTCTTCAATTTCGCCACTCCGCACAAGCCGTCGCGGATCGACCTGCCGGCAGGCCGCGCGCTGCAGTTCCAGCAGGGCATGCGGCGCCTGGTCGAGGAACTGCAGGCCGGCATTCCGGCCGCTTTCGAGACCGACGAGTACCGTGCCCGCCGCCAGGAAATCGAAACCGAATTCAACGATCACCAGGAACAGGGCATCGGCGCGATCGGCGAGCGGGCGCGCAAGGAGGGCGTCGCGCTGCTGCGCACGCCTTCGGGATTCGCGTTCGCGCCGCTCCAGGGCGATGCGGTCATGGAGCCCGATCGCTTCCGTGCGCTGCCCGAGGAGGAGCGCCAGCGACTCGAATCCACGATCGCCGCGCTGCAGGCCGAGCTGGAGAAGGTGATCGAGAACCTGCCGCGGTGGCGGCGTGACGCGCAGCAGAAGCTCCGCGAACTGAACCGCCAGGTAACCAGTTCGGTGGTCGGCAGCATGATCAAGGAACTCATGCTCGAGTGGCAGGACGTGGCGGCGGTCGGCGAGTACCTCGCCCGGGTGCGCGAGGACGTGCTCGACCACGCCGAAATCTTCCGCCAGCCCAAGGAAGGCGAGCAGCCGACCCTGCTCGGAATCCCGGTTGCGCGCGCGGAGCCCGGGGAGTCGCCGCTTCGCCGCTACCAGGTGAACGTGCTCGTCGAGCACACGCAGTCCAAGGGCGCACCCGTGGTGTACGAGGACAATCCCAACTACGGCAACCTGATCGGCCGCATCGACCACATCGCGCAGATGGGGGCGCTGCTCACCGATTTCACCCTGATCAAGGCGGGCGCGCTGCACCGTGCGAACGGCGGCTACCTGGTGCTCGATGCGCTGAAGCTCCTCACGCACCCGTTCTCCTGGGAAATGCTCAAGCGCGCGCTGCGCGCGCGAGCGCTGAAGATCGAATCCCCGAGCCAGGCCTACAGCCTGATCAGCACGGTGTCGCTCGACCCGGAGCCCATTCCGCTCGACCTCAAGGTGGTGCTGGTCGGCGAGCGGATGATCTACTACCTGATGCACGCCTATGACCCGGAGTTCCGGGAGCTGTTCAAGGTGGCGAGCGATTTCGAAGAGCTCACCGAGCGCCATGCGGGCGCGGAACTGGCGCATGCGCGCGTGATCGCGACTTTCCTGCGGCGCGAGAAGCTCAGGCCGCTCGAGCGGGCCGCCGTCCAGCGCGTGATCGAGCAGGCTTCGCGCGGCGCGGAAGACGCCGAGCGGCTGTCGCTGCACATGCGCGGCCTCGTGGATCTGCTGCGCGAGACCGATCACTGGGCCGGGGTCGCGGGACGGGCGGTCGCGAGTGCCGCGGACGTGGCGCGCGCGCTGGAGGCACGGGAGCAGCGCCACGATCGCATGCGCCAGCGCATCCTCGAGGAGATGCTGCGCGGCACGCTGATGGTCTCGAGCACCGGCGAGCGCGTCGGACAGGTCAACGGGCTGTCGGTGGTGCAGCTCGGCGGCTTCGCCTTCGGCATGCCGCACCGCATCACCGCGCGCGTGCGGCTCGGCGGCGGCAAGGTGGTCGACATCGAGCGCGAAACCGACCTCGGCGGCCCGCTCCACTCGAAGGGCGTGCTGATCCTCTCGGGTTTCCTCGCCGGACGCTACGCGGTGCGCCAGCCGCTTTCGCTCGCCGCGAGCCTCGTCTTCGAGCAGAGCTATTCGGGCGTGGAGGGCGACAGCGCCTCGTCCGCGGAGTTGTACGCGCTGCTCTCGGCGCTGGCGGAGGCGCCGCTCGCGCAGTCGCTCGCGGTCACCGGGTCGGTCAACCAGCACGGCGACGTGCAGCCGATCGGCGGGGTCAACGAAAAGATCGAGGGCTTTTTCGATTTGTGCGCGAAACGCGGCCTCGACGGCCGCCAGGGCGTGCTGATTCCGGCATCGAACGTGAAACACCTGATGCTGCACGAGCGCGTCGTGGAAGCGGTGAGCGCGGGACGCTTCCAAATCCACGCGGTCGAGCGGATCGACGAGGGCATCGAGATTCTCACCGGCCGGCCGGCTGACGAAATCAACCGCCGGGTCGAGGAGCGCCTGCTCGATTTCGCGCAGCGCGCGCGTGCCGCCGGCGCCCACGAGCGGAAGAAACCATGGCGCAAGCAAGCCGAGAAGTAGGATCGCCGCGGCGAATCGTGGTCGCGCTCGACACCGGCGCCCCGGGACGCGCTGCGCTCGAGGCGGCGGCAGCCATCGCCGCCGCGCAGAACGCCGAGCTCTGCCGCGCCTCCGAGCGCGTGCGCCTGCTCCGGGCGCGCACGCGCCGCGAGCTGGAGTGGTTGGGGCGCGAACTCCCCGCTGGGGCCTGAGCCTTCGGGTCTACTCGCCGCCGGAGAGCCTGCGCAGCAGCCAGAAGCTCGCGACCGCGAGCGGCAGGATGATGGCGAAGAAAATGAGCGGCCGGTTCTCCCCGAAGCGCTTGCCACGCAGGCGTTCGATGAAATCGAGCAGCCAGTCCGAAAAGAAATACAGGCCGATTGCGACCAGCGTGAACCAGACGATTTCCGACATCGGGACTCCTATCCGCCGCGCGCCGCGGCGTTTCGGGGCGGCGCCCCGCCTTTTCGCAGCATCGCGCCGAACATGAGCACGAGAAACAGCATGCCGCCGATAATCGCGAACAGCCCGCCGATTCCCATCACGCCCATCGCCGCGGTCTGCTCCCAGCCGCGCAGCACCTGGTCCGCGCCCGCGACCTTGCGCTGCACACCGTACCCCCCGGACCACACCAGTCCGAGTACGTGCAGCAGCTGGCCCCAGGCGTAGATCCAAAGCTGCCGCGACGCCCAGCGATCCGAGACCTCCCCGTAGCCGAAGCGCGGCAGCAGGTGGTAGGCCAGTCCCATGAAGGCGAGCGTCACGCCGACGATGCTGCCGTGGTAATGCGCCGGGATGCGCACGTTCGAACCGTGAATCAGGACACCGATCACGCCGCCTGCACCGAAAAGGAGAAGCGAACCGAGGATCGCCGCGCGCGGCGCGCGCTCGCCGGCTGCGGCGCGCGGCGCCCGCCACAGCCCCATCGCGAGCGCGAGCATGAACGGCAGGATCGCGAGCCCGCCGCCGAATCGCATCAGCCAGGTGTGCCAGCGGTGATGCTCGACGGTGCCGACGTCGTAGGCGAGGTAAATGACCGGGGTGAGGAACACCGATACGAGTCCGATGCCGAAGAGCAGCAGCACCATGCGCGGTGAGAGCGGCACCGGAACGCGCGATGCGTCGGCGAGCCAGAGCCACGCTGCGAACATGAGCAGCGTCCAGGTGAACTGCAGCACGTGCCCGCCGCCCCAGAACAACAGTTCGTAATACGCCTTCGGATCGGGCACTTCGGGTGCCGCGAGCCACGACCAGGCGAACGCGATCAGCGCCATCGCCGCCGACACGAGCGAGGTGTTGAGGCCGAACCGCAGGGCGGCGCCCTGCTCGAGGACCACTCCGACCCGGGGCACGGTCGCCATTCCGCGCAGCACGACGAGCAGCACCGCGAAACCGAACACGAGCAACCCCACGAGGAACACTGGCTGGTCGAGCACCGGAATGTAATTCGCCATGATCGGCCGGCCTTCGGCAGCGAACGGCGCCACCGCCATGAGCGCCGTGCCCGCGACCGCGGTGGCGAGCGCAGCCCAGCCCGCGCCGAGCAGGCGCGGCGTGCTGTTCAGGCTCCAGAACACGCCGCCGAACGCGACGAACCACACCAGCACCGAAAGATCCACGTGCACCACGAGCGCGGTCTGAAAGAAGTCCACCAGCGGGAACCAGTCTTTGGTTACCGGAGCGCGCGAGAACACGAGCAGGATCGAGTACACGCCCGAGAGCGCGAGCGAGACGAGCGCGAGCGCGAGCCACCCCGATGCGAGCCGCTGGCGCGCGTCCTCGGGGACCTCGATGGTGAATCGCCCGCTCACAGGAACACGATACCACCCTGATCCGGGCGGAAATCGATCGTGAGCACGCGTCCGGAAGAAATTTCGATCTCCTGCACGCGCTCCCAGGTACGCGCTCCGGGGCGCGGCGAATCGGCGACGCGCGCGCGCAAGGTGTAGCGGCCCTCGCGAATCGGAATGCGCCGGTAAAGCTGCGCGGGACCGTCGTGCGCCGCGCCCGTGGACGGCAGCGTTTCATCGACCAGCACTTCTCGATCCAGTTCGACGCGCACCGGCACCGCATGCCGCCCGCGCGGGCAGACCTCGGGGGCGCGCATGTTGGGCGCCCTCGCCGCGAGTTCCTCGGGACCGACCTTCCGGCAGGGCGCGAGTCGCTCGCCCGCGTGCACCACGATCACGCGGAGAAGCGCCTGGTCGGCTTCGAGCGGCCGGTACGGCGGATCGAAGGACAGCCACGCGAGCAGCGCCGCGACGCTCGCCAATGCCGCCAGCTGGACGGGCATGGTGTTGATCCGGCTGCGCCACCAGCGAAGCAGCACGCGCCCGCGGTTCACGGTTGCATTCAGATGCGGTTCGCGCGTACCCGCTGCGCGGGCCTCGGTCCAGCTTGCGCCGAGACGGTATTCGCAGGCGCCCGGCCGGCAGCCGGCGACGGTAACTCGATCCGCACGGCGGCGAAGTGCATGGTCGATGAACGACGGCGGCAACTGCCCCGCGCATTCGAGCATGACGGCAATCGCGCCCGCGGGCACTTCCGCCTGATCGTGCCTGCAGCGAAACACGAGCATGCGGCGCGCGAGGTCGATGCGGTCGATCTCGGCTTTCACCTCCCGCAGCGCGCGTCCGGGCAAATCGATTCCGGGTCGTACGGCGCCATTCGCCAGGGGCGCCGCGGTCGGGCACGACCCGGCGCAGATTCCGCACGCGGCGCACTGCTGGGCGCGCACGACCGCCTGCTTGAGAAACGAGCGGCCATCGGTGCGCGGCACCAGGCTGATCGCGAGATACGGGCAGTCGTGCGCGCAGTGGCCGCAGCCGGTGCAGCGCGTGAGATCCACCACCGCGGCGGCGCGGCGGCGGCGCGCGAACAGCGGCAGCGCGAGCAGCGCAAGGGTCGTGCCGCCCGCCATCCACCACAGCGCCGCGGGCGAGGTCGCGTACATCAGCGGATGCGGCGCGAGGTAGAACCAGTCGAGCGGCAGCGCAGCGGCGAGCAAGCCGAATTGAGCGGGTGCGTCCGAGTGCGCCGGGCGCACGACGGAGACCGCGAGCAGCGCGCCGAGGACGCTCCAGCCGAGCCGCGCCGGCGGGTTGGTGTCGGTGTGCGCGATGCGCTGGATGTGGATCCACATCGCCGCGAGCAGCGCGAGCGGCACGCCGATGTGCAGGAAGACGAACAGCGAAAACAGCCGGTCGGTGACGTCGGCGGGCGCAAGGAAGTTCCGCACCATCGGGCCCGCGCCGAGCCGGATGGCATCGAACCACTCCGCGGTCGCGGTGACGGAGAACTGCGCTACGCGATCCCACACCAGCCAGTAGCCCACGATTCCGGAGCCATAGATGAACCACAGCAGCACCACGCCCGTGATCCAGGAGAACCAGCGGAACCCCCTGAAGTGCCCGGCGATCAGCTCGCGCACGAGGTGCAGCAGCGCGACTGCTACGAAGGCGTCGGAGCCGTAGCGGTGCAGGCTGCGCATCACGCCGCCGAACCACCACTGCTCGCGCGTCAGTCGCTCGAGCGAGGCATGCGCGCCGGCGACGCTGGTGTCGAAAAAGACGAAGAGATAGATCCCGCTCGCGGCGACGATCCAGAAGAGGAAAAACCCGAGCGCGCCCAGATGGTGCCAGGGCGCGAGACTCGGGACCGGGAGACGGGTCTCCCTGACCTCAGGCACCTTTGAAGAGGAATCCACCCTGCCCCGCGTTGAAGTCGATCACGAGGCTTGCGCCCGGCGCGATGTCGAAGTCCGCCGAGCGCTCGTAGTCGAACCCATCCCCCGCGCGCTCGCGCAGCCGCGCGACCAGCCGATGCCGGCCGGCCGGCAGCTGCATGCGGTGATAGACCGCCGCCGCGCCGTCGCGCCGCAGACCCGAAGGCCGCCCGGTTCGCCGGTACGCGATGCGTCCATCGACCTCCAGTTCTACCAGCATCGGCGAGCGCTCGCGCGGGCAGTCGAGCGCCGCGCGCATGTTGGGCGCGAGCTTCGCCAGTTCCTCGGGCGTTCGCTCGCGGCACTCGTGCAGCCGCTGGGTTCCATGAACGATCGACAGGCGGAGCAGCGCCTGGCCTTCGGGCACTTCCGTGAATCGCGGATACGAGGAAAAGTACCCGATCAGCGCCATCAGCGGCACGTAGAGCAGGAGCTGGAAGAGAATGCGAAGGGGGTTCATGGGCATTTATCCGATCGCCCGACTTCGCCGTTTCTGCGAAGTCGGGCGAAACTTGCGGCGCGATTCCATGCGCGCCGGTGAAGAATGCACAGGCCCAGGTGTCTCCCGCTTTCGCAAGTGCGGCGAAAGCGGGAGATCGGGGAAAGACAAAGGCCTGACGCGCATTTCCCCGATCGCCCGACTTCGCCGCTGCTGCGAGGTCGGGCGAAACCTGCAGCCTCGTTCCATGC
>ORMF010368871.1_pt1 | contig 12530 bp, 20 predicted proteins | sample 1779871 | NCBI WGS metagenome assembly ORMF01 (sample SAMEA104232316, study PRJEB22302) | groundwater metagenome | biome: forest; feature: aquifer; material: groundwater | place: USA | collected 2011-08-07 | depth 5.4 m | reverse complement strand
GCGGTGTAGAAGTAGGTAAAACCGAACACCAGCACGAAGTACGCAATGGCGTAGAAAGTTTGGTCTTGGAACAGGGTGATGGTGAACTGGGCGGCGCTCGCCAGCCAGGCGGCCTGCGACCGCACCAGAAAGTTGGCCACCATAGGCGGAAACAAGATGACGGAAATAGCAAAGATGATGGGGATGACGCCAGCTTGCAAGAGCCGCAGGGGTAAAAACGTAGTAGCCCCGCCATAGGTGCGCGGCCCCTTAACCATGCGGGCGTAGGTAACGGGAATGTTACGCTGGGCTTCGGTCACCACTACCACCCCCACCACGGTAACGAGCGCCACGGCTAGGAACATAACCAGGCCCGGCAGCTGCGATGAGTCGAACGTGGCAATAGTTTGCTGGAAGTGGGTAGGCAGCGTGGCGACGATACCAGCAAAAATAAGCAAGGAAACGCCGTTACCTACCTTGCGCTCGGAAATCAACTCCCCCAACCACATCAGGAACACGGTACCAGCGGTGATGGTGACAATGCTGGTAGCTAGTTGCCAGGTATTCATAGTACCTAAAATCTGACCACCACCCTGGTTCTTCAAAAGTATAATAAAGCTGTAGGCCTGGAGCGCGGCTAGCGGCACGGTCAGCCAGCGGGTGTACTGGTTGATGCGCGCCTGCCCTGCCTCACCGTCTTTAGAAATCTCCTCGAGCCTCGGTACTATCATGGTGAGGAGTTGCATAATGATGGACGCTGTAATGTACGGGCCCACCCCAAGCATCACCACCGAAAAATTCTCTAAGCCCCCACCCGAGAACAGGTTGAGGAGCCCGAGCAGCTGACTGGAGCCAAAAAAGTTCCGCAGCGCGACCGGATTGACGCCGGGAATGGGCAGGTGGGCGGCAATACGGAACACCACCAAGCACGCCAGCACGAACAGGATGTTGTTCCTGAGGTCAGGAGTTTTTACTATCTGCTCTAGTTTAGCCCACATAGTGCATGAGTAAAATCCGAAACCCTAAACCTTAGGCTGCTTAGGCTTAAGTTTACCGCGAACTACCCTGACCGCAAGGGGTTTGAGCTCTAGGCTGCCACCGGCGGCGGCAATGGCGGCCCGGGCGCCGGCTGTGGCTGCTTGGACGGTAACGGTGAGCTTGGGCAGCTTAGCGTTACCCATGAGCTTAACGGCCCGCCGAGTATCTACAATGAGCCCGGCACTCAAGAGCGAGGCTGCGGTCACGCGACTTTCCGCGGCAAGAGTAGCGAGTTCGGCGACGTTCACCACCTGAGCGCCAACCTTAAAGCTCTGGAAGCCGCGAACTTTGGGCAGGTGGCTAACAAAGTGCTTGGCGCCAAGCTGAATAAGGCCCTTGCGACCACCCTGGCGGGCGCGCTGACCTTTGATGCCCCGGGTAGAGTAGGCGCCGTGGCCGGAAGCGTTACCGCGTCCCAAACGCTTGCGACGGTGGGCTGAGCCCGCCTTAGGCTGTAAGTTATTGAGCGTAAGTGACATAGGCGTTAGGCGTCTTTCTTAGGTAGCTTCATCTGGCTAAAAGCTTTGAAGACAGCTCGAATGTTATTGATCTTGTTCGGAGAACCAAGGATTTTACTGACCACGTTGGGTACGCCAGCCATCTCGAGCACCACGCGCACGGGCCCGCCAGCAATAATGCCGGTACCGGGGCGAGCGGGCTTGAGCATAACTCGGGCGCTCTTGTACTTAACGGTGATCTCGTGCGGCAGCGTGCCGTTCGTAATCGGCACCTGGAGCAGGCCTTTGCGTGCCTTGGTGGCGGCCTTTTCCACCGCCAGGCTGACGTCGGCGCCCTTAGCTAGCCCCACGCCCACACGGCCCTTCTTGTTGCCTAAAACGACGAGCGCGCGGAAACGCATGCGCTTGCCGCCAGCCATCACGCGGGTAACGCGCGCCAGCTCCACGACGCGCTGGTCAAACTCGTCCTCCACGCGGTCACGCCGGGGACCGCGGCCTCGGCCGCCAAAGCCGCCACGCCCGCCGCCTTGACCCCGACCTCGCTGCCCAATGTTCTGTGCCATAAATAGGGTAGGTTAAAACTTTAAACCGGCACCGCGCGCGCCATCGGCTAGCGCTTTGACGCGTCCGTGGTAGGCATAACCGCCGCGATCAAACACCACCGTGGTAACTCCTTTGGCCACTGCACGGGAGGCTACGAGCTCCCCCACTGCCGCGGCCTGCTCCACTGGTTTAGCGGTTTTAAGCTTACCCGCAAGCTCCGCACTCGAAGCAGCACAGAGCGTGCGGCGGGTGGCGTCGTCAATCACCTGGGCGGTAATGCGGGTCAGGCTCCGCCACACGGCCAAACGCGGACAGCCGGCCGTGCCTGCGAGGTGCGACCTCAAGCGGCGGTGGCGAATGGTGCGTGGTTTGAGAATAGACTTAGGCATACCCCGTATATCAACTTCGCTCAACCACCCCAGCGCGAGTATGGTTAAGCAAATGTCTAAGAAATAAAAAGTCTAAACGGAGCATAGGGCTATAGTACATGGTGGTTGAACCGAGCGCTAGCGAAGTTGTATTTCGGGGCATAGCAGAAAATAAAACTACTTAGCGCCCGCCGCCTTGACAACCTTACCAGCCTTACGGCGAACAACCTCGTCGGCGTACTTAATCCCCTTGCCCTTGTAGGGCTCGGGTTTCTTGAGGGAACGAATTTCCGCTGCCACCTGCCCCACCTGCTGCTTGGACACGCCGCTGACGGTGATGAGGTTGTTCTTTTCCACGCTGATGCTGATGCCGGCGGGAATGCCAAAACGCACGGGGTGGGAAAACCCTAAGTTCAAAACCAAATCTTTACCCTCCACCTGCGCCTTAAAGCCGATGCCGGACAGCTCCAGCTTTTTCACAAAACCTGAGGCCACGCCGACCGCGGCATTGTTGAGGAGCTGGCGGGTCAGGCCCCACAAGCTCCGGCCGGAGCTTGAATCAGGACTAGTGGCGGTCACCGTGAGCGTAGTGCCTTCTAAGACCACCTTGACGTGGGGCGGCAACGGTTGCACAAATTCACCCTTCGGGCCCTTGAAGCTAGCCTCACCCTCCTTGAGGGTTACCTGCACGCCGGCTGGCAGGTGGATGGGAAGTTTACCAAGACGTGACATAGAAAATTAAAATGCAAAAATCAAAATGAAAAATTAAATCTCTTTTTCCAGCACCACTCTGTAATTACCCCAACCGAGACGGTACTTGGCGGGCTTATAACCATTCGCCACTACCCAGCTCGTATTTTGATACTGTACCCCTATAGACCGGATTGGGTAATAGACATTTCCTAAGGCATTGGTGGTGCCGGTAAAGCCGTAGTCGGAACATTGTGGAGGCCTGCAATTTTCATTTCTAACTATCCACATAGGAATATTAGCAACTGGTTTTTGGGTTTGTGCATCAATCAGCTTAAGTCGTCGTTCAAGAATGTAATCTTTACTATCCGGATCTAATTCTATAGACCAGTCATTACTGGTAATCTTTTCAGAATCAGCATTTAGATCTCTACCCGCCCTGTATCCAGTTGCCGTTATATTAGTTACTGCATTAATTACCCCCGAAGGAACCACCACGATGCCGTCACTGTCTGATTTTCCAGTCCATTCCTGTCCTTCGGTGGGGCAGGGGGCTTGAATACACCTAACACCATTATCGCTATATATTTTTACATTAGTATCAGAAATAGTTTGTCCAGAAAGAGCATCAACTAGTTTGACTTTTATGGTGCCACTTTTACTTGCTGGCATAGGCGTCGATGTGGGAGTACTAGACCCCGGCACGGGCGTAGGAATTGATTGTCTCGCAACCCGCCCCGATTTATTTACGATCATAAAATATCCTGCTATACCAACCAGAACAACGGCTACTGCTATCAAAATTATATTTACAAAACCTTTTTGATTGGAGTTCATATACTAGTTAGTAGATTTCGCAAATAACCTCGCCGCCTAAGCGCTTAGCCCTGGCTTCATGGTTGGTCATCAACCCCTGGGAGGTGGAAATAATGGCGATACCAAGGCCCGACAGCACGCGTGGCAGCTCCGGGGCTTTGGCGTACGTCCTCCGGCCGGGCGTGCTGATGCGCTTCAGGTTACGAATCGCTGGCTGCGTGCCCTGGTAGGAGAGCTTAAGCTTTAGGGAGCGGTACGGCGCTTGCACCTCAGCCACCGACTCAACGTAGTGCTCACGCACTAAAATGTCGGCCAGGGCGGCCTTGAGCCTGGAGTACGGCACCACTACCTCGGGCTTTTTGACGAGGAGAGCGTTCCTGATTCGGGTGAGCATGTCGCTAATGGGATCGGTCATAGGTGAGTTCTTAGTTCATAGTCGTTAGTTTTTAGCTATTCTCATAATGACTATGAACTATAGACTAAGAACTGATGGCTAATAAATTACCAGCTTGATTTGGTTATGCCGGGGATTTCACCGTTGTTGGCGAGCTCCCTAAAGCAGATACGGCAGAGGTTAAACTTACGCATGTAGCCGTGCTTGCGGCCGCAGCGCCAGCACCGCCGCACAATACGAGTGGAGTACTTAGGCGCGGTGAGCGACCTGCGGGACTTATTTTCTTGAGCGGTAGTAGACATACGGTACTTTAGGCTTCGCTAAAAGGAAAACCGAGGAGTTCGAACAAGCGCTTACCCTGGGCGCGGGCGCCGGCCGTGCTGACGATGGAAACTTCCAGGCCGTGCACCGCTTCTAGCTCGTCGGGCCTGATTTCGGGAAACACCATGTGCTCGCGGAAACCGATGGAGAGGTTACCTCGGGCGTCAACCGAACCTTTGGGCAGGCCGCGGAAATCGCGCACCCGCGGCAGCGCTACCCGCGTGAGCTTGGTTAAAAAGTCGTACATACGCTGGCCCCGAATGGTTACCATGGCCCCTACGGGCATGCCCTGGCGGATTTTAAAATTAGAAATTGACTTGCGCGCCTTAGTTACCACCGGTTTCTGGCCGGTAATGCGGGTCAAGGTCCGAACAGCTACCTCTTGCAGTTTCGAGTCTTTAGCCGCCTGGCCAAAGCCGACGTTCAGGGTAACCTTGAGGAGCCGAGGCACGGCCATAGCATTGGTATAGCCAAACTCCTGCTTGAGGGTGGGCACAGCCTTGTCCTGGTACAGCTGCTTGAGATCAAGTGGTTTAGTAGTCATAGGAGGAGCTTTAGGCGGTGTTGCTCAAGGGTTGCTGGCAACGGTGGCACAGCCGCAACTTTCGTCCGTCGGCCGCGCGGCTCATGCGCACCCGAGTGGGTTTACCGCACTGGGGACAGACAACCATCACCTTGGAAGTTTGGAGTGGCGCAGCGTACTGCACCTTGCTGCCGGCCTTACCGCCGGCGCGAGCCTTCAGGTGCTTGACGCGCAGGTTAATACCCTCGGCCACTACCATAGCGTCGCGCGGAAAAACCTGGGTAACCTTACCCTGCTTCCCGCGGTCTCGGCCGGAGAGCACTACCACGGTATCGTTTTTTTTGACCTTGAGGTTCATAAACGTGAAAAAATTACAGCACCTCAGGCGCCAGAGAGATAATCTTCTGGAAGCCCTTAAGCCTGAGCTCGCGCGCCACCGGCCCGAAGATACGAGTACCCTTAGGCTCTTTGGTCTTTTTGTCAATGATGACCACGGCGTTATCGTCAAAGCGGATATAGGAGCCGTCCGCGCGCCGGCACTCCTTGTGGGTCCTGACCAGCACCGCGTGTAAAACCTCGCTCTTCTTGACCATACCGTGCGGCTGGGCATCTTTCACTACTACGGTAATAATATCGCTGAGGCGGGCGTAGCGTTTCTGGTAGCCACCGAGCACGCGAATACACTGCACCTTACGGGCGCCAGTGTTGTCGGCAACTTTGAGCATGGAACGGAGTTGGACCATAGGGGTGAAAGCGTAGGCTGGGGGTTACCCTTTGAGCTTGGCTACAATGCGGAAGCGTTTGGTGCGCGACAGCGGCCGCGTTTCCTCGATGACCACGCGGTCCCCCACCTTGTACGCATTCAGCTCATCATGAACGGCGTAGCGCTCAGAGGTGCGAAAACGCTTGCCGTACTTGGGGTGCACCTGCACGCGGGAAACCAGCACCACGCGGGTCTTGTTGGCGCGGGCCGCCACTACTTCGCCTTCGAGCTGTCGTTTAGTGGGTGTGGTGGTCATACGGGTACTAGGGGTGAGGAGAAGCTTTGAGCTCACGTACGCGGGTTGCCAAGCGTGCTACGCTTTGGCGCATGGCCCGGATAGCGCGGACGTTCTTGAGGTCGCTGCCAGCGGCTTTGGCTCGCAAAGCCTGGAGCTCTTGGCGCGCGGATAAAAGCTCCTTGACTGCTTGCGGCTCCTCAAATGCTCTGATTTCTTTTTTAGTGGTTGCCATAGGAGTTAGGGGCTTAAAAAACCGTGCGCGTTATAAACCTAGTTTTTACCGGCATTTTGTGAGCCGCCAGGTTCAGGGCCTCCAGCGCCAGCTCGGGCGTAACACCATCCATCTCAAACAGCACGGTACCGGGCTTCACGGGCGCCACGTAGTGATCCACCGCGCCCTTGCCACCGCCCATACGGATTTCGTTACCCTTCACCGTCACTGATTTGTCGGGAAAAATGCGGATCCAGACCTTGCCCCGCCGCTGCAGGTGGCCGGTGATAGCGCGCCGGGCGGCTTCGATCTGCCGCGAGGTTATCCAACCGGCCTGCATGGTCTTAAGGCCGAAACTACCAAAGCTCAGGGAGGCCTTCTGGGTAGCATTACCCTTAATCTGGTCGCCCCGGTGGGTTTTGCGGTATTTAACTTTCCTGGGTATCAACATAGGGGTAGTCCTGTCTTAGCGTTGGTGCGAAGCGGCGCGAACCTGCGCTACGGTTACGCCCCGAGCCGGGGTAAATACTTCGCCGCGGTTGATCCAAACCTTGACCCCCAACACGCCGTAGGTCATGTGCGCCGTGGTGCGGGAGTAGTCAATCTCGGCGCGGATAGTGTGGAGCGGCACCTTGCCCACGCTTAGCTTTTCGCTGCGGGCGATCTCTGAGCCGTTCAAGCGACCACCAAGCTGCACCTTTACCCCCAGCGCCCCCGCTTTCATAACCTGTTCCATGGCCTGCTTCATCACGCGGCGGAAGGGCAAGCGTTTCTCAAGCTCCAGTGCCATGTTCTCGGCCACAATTTCGGCCGACAGCATGGGGTTGGCCACCTCGTTGATGTTGAGTTGGAAGTTCTGGCCGGGTTTTAGGAACTTGGCCTTGAGCTCCTTCTTCAGCTCCTCCACCTGCGCGCCGCCGCGCCCAATGACGAGTCCCGGTTTGGCGGTGTAGATGTTGACGGTTAGGTTCGACGCGCCGCGCTCCACCTCGATTTGAGCCACGGACGAGCCCCGCAGCTTGCCCTTGAGCCAGCGCCTGAGCCGAACATCGGCCTCTAAGAGCTCACGGTAGTCACGGCGCCCAACCCACTTGGACTTCCACGAGTAAACAACGCCGATGCGGAAAATTTTAGGATGAACTTTGTGACCCATAAAATAAAGTACTAGCGAACGCGGGTAGGCTTAGCTTTCTTCTCATCACTTAAAACCACAGTAATGTGCGCGGTAGGACGCTTGATAGGCGTAGCTCGGCCCATGGCGCGCGGTCGCCAGCGCTTCAAGCGCGGACCCTGGCCAACCATAATCTCCTTTACCCAGAGCGTTTTGACGTCGAGCTTAAAGTTGTTCGTGGCGTTAGCGGCCGCCGAGCGGATGAGCTTGGCGACTGGTTTGGCCGCCGCCTGGGGTAAGACGTTGAGCTGTTCCAGCGCGCGCGACAGCGGTAACCTGCGCACGGTGTCAATGACCAGCTTCACCTTACGAGGCGAGGAGCGCAAGAAGCTCAATTTGGCGGTAACGTCCATAGGGGTAGGCTACTTCTTAACTTCTTTCTTAGCTTCCGGTTTCTTAACCTCCGGCGCTGGCTTAGCAGCGGAAGCTTCGGCCTGAGCAGCGGCGGCGGTAGCAGCAGCTTGCTCACGAGCCATACGCCCGCCGTGGCCGGTAAACTTACGGGTGGGAGAAAACTCACCGAGCTTGTACCCCACCATGTTCTCAACGATGAGCACGGGCAGGTGTGACCGGCCGTTGTGCACGCCGAAGGTAAAACCTACCATCTCAGGGGTAATGGTGGAATCCCGGGACCAGGTTTTGATCACGGTTTTATCGCCCACTTTCACGCGAGCGAGCTTCTTTAGAAGCTTGGGATCGACGAACGGACCTTTTTTGAGACTGCGTGACATAGAGTTGAGTTCTTAGTTCATAGCCAATAGTTCTTGACTCAAGACCAAGGCTCGTGAGAGGCAAATTAGAAAATGAAACATACTATAGAACTAATGACTAAGAACTATGAACTAAAAAGTTAGGCGCGCTTCGGACGGCGCGAGATAATAAAACGGTTAGAAGATTTAGTGCGGCTACGCGTGCGTACGCCGAGCGCTGGTTTGCCCCAGGGCGTCTTGGGGTGCTTCATACCAATGGGGTTGTGTCCTTCGCCGCCACCGTGGGGGTGGTCAACCGGGTTCATAGCCTTGCCGCGGACACTGGGGCGGAAACCCATGTGCCGACGACGCCCGGCTTTGCCCAAGCGCACATTGGAGTGGTCGATGTTGCCTACCTGGCCAATAGTAGCTAAGCAATCAGCCGATACGCTCCTGACCTCACCCGAGGGCAGCTTCAGCCTGGCCTGGTCGCCTTCGATAGACATAAAGGTAGCCCAGGAACCCGCTGAGCGTACCATGGCGCCGCCCTGGCCCGGGGTGAGCTCGATATCGTGTACCTGGAGACCGGCCGGAATGAACTTGAACGGTAAACGGTTTCCCAGTTTTGCCTCCACGGCGCTGCGCGCCGACACTACCTCCTGCCCAACCGCCAACCCTTCCGGCGCTAGGATGTAGCGCTTCTCGCCGTCGCGGTACGAGAGCAGCGCCAGGTTAGCGGTGCGGCCGGGGTCATACTCCAGCGCTATCACGCGGGCGGTAATACCGTACTTGTCGCGTTTGAAGTCAACCGTACGCAGCAAACGCTTCACGCCGCCGCCGCGGTGACGAGTGGTAATTTTACCTTGGAAATTACGCCCAGCTTTAGAACGGGCGCCGTATACCAAACGCTTCTCCGGCTCTTTGCGGGTGAGCTTGGCTACGAGCACGCTGGCGTGCCTTCGCCCGGGAGTAGTTGGTCGGTAAAGTTTAACAGGCATACGTTTAGGCTTTAGTGGGTAGGCTCTGACCGGCGCTCAGGCGCACAATCATGTGTCGGCGAACCTTGGTAAACCCTTGGCTGCGGCCGCGGCGCACGAACTTGCGGGGTAAACGTACGCTGTTAACGCCTATAACCCGAACGTTGTAGGTGCGCTCAACCGCTTTCTTAAGCCCCACCTTGGTAACTTGGGGGCCGACCACAAAGGTGTACTGGCCGGCGGTTTGCAAGCGAGCGCTCTTTTCCGAAACCAACGGTACGAGCGCCACGCCCAAGGTAGCTTTAGGTTGCGCGTGAACCGCTGACACGGGTAGGCTAGGCTTTTTGCGACCGAGGAGCGCCATAGGGTTAGCTGACAAATTTTAACAAATCTTTGAGGCCGGCGCTGGAAACCATCCAACGCGACACCTGCAAGCCGTCGTAGGGGTTGAGCTGCCTGACGCCCATTACCTCAACCTGGGGCAGGTTGGTAAGCCCGCGCCGCAAAGCACGCTCACCCTCAGTCAGGAGCACCAGGTAGCGTTTACTACCCTTAGGCTGCATAGCCTTAAGCAGACTGGCAAATACCTTGGTCTTTACCTCGGTAGGAAACTGGTCCACCACCGTCACCCGTCCAGAGCGCAGAGCATCGGCCACCACCATAGCGAGCACGGTTCCCTTCAGCTGATCGGTCAGGCGGTGCTGGTAGTTTCGGGTATTGCGCGGGCCAAACACCACACCACCACCCTTCCACTGCGGTGAGCGAATGGAGCCCTGCCGGGCTCGCCCAGTACCCTTTTGCTTCCACGGTTTCTTGCCGCCACCGGATACTTCGCTGCGGTCTTTGGTGTGCGCTGTACCGGCCCGACGGTTAGCCCCATAACCAACCACCACCTGGTGCACCACGCTCGGTTTCACCTTGCGCTCGAGCACAGCCGGCGGCAGTTCCACTTCGCGCACCGGTTGGCCTTGGCTATCTACAATGGACAGACGAGTGGTGGCCATAGCATTACTTGAGGCTGGTAACCATAACTAAACCGCGCGGCGCGCCCGGCACAGCACCCTTGAGGACCAGCTCTTGCGTCTCAGGTTCAACTGCCACCACCTCAAGGTTGTGCACGGTAATCCGGTCCCCGCCCATGCGGCCGGCCATACGCATCCCCTTGCGCACGTGCTGGATACCACCGGCGCCAATACTCCCTGGCATGCGCTCTTGATCTTTGTGGCCGTGGGTAGAGGGGTGCCCATGGAACCGATGCCGCTTAACCACGCCCTGAAACCCATGTCCCTTAGAAGTACCTGTCACCTGCACCATATCCCCCGGGGTAAACTGGGTAACGTCAAAAGTTTGCCCCACCTGGTAGGAGCCTTCAGAAACCGGGAACTCGCGTAAATATCGAAACAGCTTACCAGTCGGCTTGAGGTGCCCGGCTATACTCTTGGTAAGCTTACGGCGCTCACCCGAGCCTACCTGTACTGCTTGGTAGCCATCGCTCGCCAGGGTCTTCACCTGGGTAACCACGCACGGGCCAGCCTTGAGCTTGGTCACGGGCACCACCGTACCATCGGCTTTGAAGGTACGGGACATGCTCACTTTAGTGGCTAGGATGAACTTAGGCATACGGACGGGGCACTTAAACAAAAGCCGTTTACCAAAACCACACGCTAAAACTCTGGTAAACGGCTGACATATACAAAGGTTGAGGTTTAGGGGTGAGGGATGAGGCTCTGCTCCATTGGTTCTGTGGCTGGGCGCCTGCAGGTGTGACCGGTTAGGCCATCGTCACAGGGCTCGGCTGAACCTAAGGTAACTACTGGGATGCTTCTAAAGTGTGAACGTTTATACCCTACTACATCTTAATCTCCAGGTCAACCCCCGCCGGTAAGGAAAGATTGGTCAGGGCGTCGATGGTCTTGGGGGTAGGGTCGAGGATGTCGAGCAAGCGCTTGTGCACGCGCATTTCGTACTGCTCGCGAGCGTTCTTGTCGATGAAGGAGGAACTATTAACGGTGAACTTCGTCTTTTCAGTTGGGAGCGGTATGGGGCCCATCACCTTGGCGCCGGTGCGGAGCACCGTATCCAAGATAGTACGCACCGACTGGTCGATAATCTTGTGGTCGTAGGCGCGGATGCGGATGCGGAGACGCGAGTGTGACTCCTCCTCGGCTGGCAAGGGCGGCGTAGTCTTGACCTTGTCTGTTTCAGCTCGCGTCATGTTGAGTTTAGGAAAGAACGACTGGGAACCTCTGGCTAAGGCTTACTTGCTGATCTTGGTTACCACGCCAGCCCCAACGGTACGGCCGCCCTCGCGGATAGCAAAGCGCTGCTTCTCTTCCAGAGCTACCGGCACAATGAGCTTAACGGTAATCTTCACGTTGTCGCCCGGCATCACCATCTCGGCGCCAGCCGGCAAACCTACCTCACCCGTTACGTCAGTGGTACGAATGTAGAACTGGGGCTTGTAGCCTTTCAGGAACGGGGTGTGGCGGCCGCCCTCCTCCTTGGTCAGCACGTAAATCTCGGCCTCGAACTCGGTGTGCGGCGTAACTGACCCTGGCTTGGCTACCACCTGGCCGCGCTCCACGTCGTCCTTCTTCAGGCCGCGGAGCAAGAGTCCGGCGTTGTCTCCCGCGCGACCCTCGTCCAGCTGCTTGTTGAACATTTCAATGCCGGTAATGACGGTTTTTTGAGTCGGCTTGATACCCACGATTTCCACTTCGTCGTTGAGTTTCAAAAGCCCACGCTCAATGCGGCCGGTTACCACCGTGCCGCGGCCCTCAATAGAGAAAATGTCCTCAATCGGCATCAGGAAGGGCTTGGCGACATCGCGTACTGGCTCGGGAATGTACTCGTCCAAAGCCTTTACCAGCTCAAGCACGGGCTGCAGGGCTGGGTCGTCTTTCTTGCCCGCTTGCGCGGCTTCGAGCGCCTTCAGGGCGCTCCCCCGGATAATCGGCGTCTTGTCGCCAGGAAACTCATACTTCTTGAGTAAGTCCCGCACCTCTTCCTCCACCAGGTCAACCAGATCTTTATCATCAACCATATCCACCTTATTGAGGAAGACCACGATGTACGGCACGCCTACCTGCCTGGCCAGCAAAATGTGCTCGCGGGTTTGGGGCATGGGGCCGTCGGCGGCGGACACGACCAAAATAGCACCGTCCATCTGCGCCGCGCCCGTGATCATGTTCTTGATATAGTCGGCATGCCCCGGGCAGTCGACGTGCGCGTAGTGGCGCTTCGCCGTCTCGTATTCGACGTGGGCGGTGTTAATGGTGATCCCGCGTGCCTTTTCTTCCGGCGCCGCATCGATCTGGTCGTAGGCTTTCGCCTCTCCACCAAACTTCGCCG
>ORMF012538540.1_pt1 | contig 12534 bp, 12 predicted proteins | sample 1779871 | NCBI WGS metagenome assembly ORMF01 (sample SAMEA104232316, study PRJEB22302) | groundwater metagenome | biome: forest; feature: aquifer; material: groundwater | place: USA | collected 2011-08-07 | depth 5.4 m | reverse complement strand
GACCCTCTCCCGCACGGGGAGAGGGGAGCAGGAAGGCGCGGCCAGTGGCCGGGATGTCCGGCAGATACTACCCTTGTCCGCCAGCGAACGGATGTGTGCCCGAACACCCACACCCAGACCCTCTCCCTTGAAGGGAGAGGGATAGCGGGTCTCTCCACCCGCACCCTGCGACCCGGTTTAGCGGGTGCCCCCTCTCCCCTGTCCCGGCATGCCGGGACAGGGGAGAGGGAAGACTTGAGGGATCCTTGGACCTTTCATGGGTGGCCCCGGCGATCGGCAGCCCGGTGATCTACGCCGCGGTCAGCGTCGGCGACAAACTGATCCTCTCTCGCACCGGCATCAGGCTGGCGAGCTTTTACTTCTATGTCGGCTTCAGCCAGCTTGCAATCGCCGCGATCATCCTTGTCGTGAACCCCCTGCCCCCGACGGACTGGGACGTGATCATGCGTGCGCTGGGCGGCGGGTTCCTGTGGGGCCTGGGGCTGATCCTGATGTTCTGGGTGCTGCAGCGCGAGGAGGTGTCGCGCGTCACACCGGTCTGGCAGACATCGCCCCTGTTCGTGGCGATACTGGCGGTGTTCTTCCTCCACGAGACGCTGACGTGGGAGCACTGGGTGGCCGTCCTGCTGGTGGTGGGCGGCGCAGCCGCAGTCTCGGTGCGCAGGGGACAGGGAGGAGGCGTGGGCGGGTTCGCCCTGCGGCCCACGTTCTTCCTGCTGCTGCTCGGCGCGCTCCTCATAGGCATAGCGCAGTTGTTCTTGAAGTCAGTGGCGGACGACCTGTCGGTCTGGCACTCAATGGCGATACGCGGGACGGGTCTCTTCCTCTCGCTCGCGCTGCCCAATGCGAGGCCGGAGTCTCTGCGCGGGCTGGTGAAGTTCCTCTCCGTGCCGAAGCAGGCCGGGGCGATCTTCTGCGTTGAGACTGTGGCCCCGCTCTTCGGCAACCTGCTTCTGCTGACGGCCCTGGCGAACGGCCCCGTGTCGCTTGTCAGCGCGCTGCTGGGGACGAGGCCGGTCTTCGTGCTGGGCCTGACGCTCGTGCTGGGCTTTGCGTCGAAGGGGCTGCTGGACGACAGGCTGGGCCGTGGCGAGGTCCTGGTGAAGGCGCTTTCGACAATCGCAGTCGTAGGCGGAGTGGCCCTGATCGCGCTGTCCTAGGGCCGCCGCAGTGTCCGATTTGATTGCCGTACTAAGAAGCCTAAGGCACAATACGGCCTTTACCGATAGGCTTCCGTCGGAGGGCCGAAGTGCCGAGCGCATCAAAGAGTCGGTTTGGAATTGGTGAGTGGTACGGACGTCCATTCACGGGTCTGACGCCGGCTGAGCGAAAAACCTACGCCGAAATCCAGCGCGTCCCCTATGCACAACAACCCCGTCAACCGTGCCCATTCCAATCCACTAATGTGAAATCGGTCTCATGTGCAAAGAACGGCGGAGTTTGCTCGTTACGCCTCTACGCACGAGATAGTGGGGACATGGTCAGAGTCGCTGATGCGCCGAACGGACGCCTGCGCTGTCTTTGCCCTAATCGCTTCAATGAGGCAGGCACCGTTTTCAGGTGGGTGGGCCAAACCATCCTTCAATGTGACAACCCCATCGTCCTGAGCGAAATTCCATTCCTGAAGTCAACGGTTCCTGGCGCGACGAAGTCCGATAGTGTCGGTAAGATCGACAACATACTCGTCGTACCAGGTAAACAGCCACTGGAATGGTGCGCAGTAGAGATTCAGGCCGTTTACTTCTCGGGCAAGGCTATGAGAAACGAGTTCGAAGACATCCGCTCCCGGGAAGGTCCCGGCATCCCGTTCCCAGCCGAGCATCGGCGTCCCGACTACCGCAGCAGTGGGCCGAAGCGTCTCATGCCGCAGCTACAGATAAAGGTGCCCTCTCTCAGTCGATGGGGCAAGAAAATGGCTGTGGTGGTTGATCAAGATTTCTTTGAAAACATGGGGCCAATGGACTACGTCGATGACCTTACCAATTGTGATGTAGCGTGGTTCATAGTCAGATTCGAGGAGAGTCAGGGCACAGTGAGACTTGCTCCTCACGAATTGCGTTTGACCACGTTGCTCAGTTCAGTCTTGGGTCTGACAGGCGGCATCCCGGTCAGCAAATCGGTTTTTGAGCAGAGGATGCAAGCTAAGATGGCGGCGTTAGGCATGCAACCAACCCAGATCGCGCCCGATCAGTAGCTCGTTCATCACCGTGTGATGTGTGTTCTTCATCGGTACGGTCTTCGTGTCAAATCTAAAACGCCGGGCCAAAGAACGAACCGGCTCAGTGTCGTCATAGGTCATGAGGAACTCTCCACTAAGCCTGGCAGTCACTTCGAATAACTCCTCATGATCGATCTCTGAATGCACGTACAAACGTCGTCCAGCGACCGTATACGGCGGGTCAATGAAATAGACGTTGTTCGTCTGCTTCGTGATCTGCCGCATGACGCCTATCCCATCGTCATGGATAAATGTGATCTGATGCTGCCTCCCGGCTATGTCATCGATTCTTCGGCTTAAAGTCTCCGGATACCAGCGCGACGCCACACCTCTTCCGTTTTCACCTTTTTTCATAAGGCTGGCCCCAGGAGCCATGATGCCTCCGCGCTGGGCCCGGTTACGAATGAGCGTCGCAAATGCGCGATCGAACTGAGAGGCAGGGGCACGGGCCAAAAGTTGCCGAACGGCTGCCTCGTTCATCTCAAAGGCTCTTATTGATGCCGCGAGTTCATGGGCCTTGCCGTTGAGCATTACCTGCCAAACAGCAGCCACATTCTTGTCCAGTTCAACTAACGTTAGGTTGTCAGCTAACTCCTCAAAGACCACGGACAGTCCGACTATTGCCCCGCCAGCGAACGGCTCAACGAAATTGACCCGCCTCGTGAAAGATGCCATCCACTGACGCACGACAGGGACGAGCCATGTCTTGCCGCCCGGATAGCGAAACGGACTGCGGTGCGGGACAGTGGCAACGTTTACTACGCGGCTAGCCTCGACGGTGGTCATCTTCCCTCTTCTCTCGACTGTGGCGGCATATTACGACATCACCAGACCTTCTACATCGCCGGTTTCACACCTCGATGGGCTGTGTCGCTCTTGGAGAGAGAGATGATCTCGAACTAGGACACTACCTGAGGCCGCCAACGCACCGGCGTGAGGTATAGTTTCCCTTTGGCGCGACGGGCGGGCCGTCGTGTTTTAAGTTGCGGGAGCCCCGGCGGGCCGGGGCCCGGCAGGAGTCAGTCCCATGTCACCGGTGAAGAAGACGACTGCAGAGTGGAAGGCGCTGGAAGCCAAATACTACATGCAGGTCGTGCGCCGCATGCCGCCGGTGATCGTGCGCGGCCAGGGCACGAAGGTGTGGGACAACGACGGCAAGGAGTACCTCGACTTCACCGCGGGATGGGCCGTGATGAACGTGGGGCACTCGCACCCGAAGGTCGTCGAGGCGGTCCGCGAGCAGGCCGGCCTCATCACGCAGATGACGAACCTGTTCTACACGACGCCGCAGCTTGAACTGGCGCAGATCCTCGTCGATAACTCCTGCCTTGACCGGGTGTTCTTCTGCAACTCCGGCGCAGAGGCGAACGAGGGCGCGACCAAGGTCGCCAAGAAGTGGGGCCGCCTGAAGCTGAACGGCGCGTACGAGGTCATCACCGCCAACAACTCGTTCCACGGCCGCACGCAGGCGATGATGGCGGCGACAGGGCAGCCGCACTACCAGGAAAAGTGGATGCCGCTCATGCCCGGTTTCGTCAACGTGGACTACAACGACGTCGAGGCCATCAAGAAGGCGACGAACGAGAAGACGTGCGCCGTGCTCGTCGAGCCTGTCCAGGGTGAGGGCGGAGTGAACATGCCCGCGCCGGACTATCTAAAGCGGGTGCAGGACTGGTGCAAGAGCAAGAACATCCTGTTCATGCTCGACGAGGTCCAGACGGGCATGGGCCGCCTCGGCACGATGTTCGGCTATCAGAGGTTCGCAGGTGTCGAGCCGGACGTGATGACGCTGGCGAAGGCCCTGGGTTCAGGCACGCCGCTGGGCGCGTTCATGACCAAGGAGTTCTGTTCCGTGCTGGAGCCGGGCGACCACGGCTCAACCTTCGGCGGGAACGCCCTCGCGACCGCAGCAGGCGCGGCGGCGGCGAAGGTTATCGTCGAGGAGAAGGTGGCGGACAAGGCGATGAGGGCGGGGGCGTATCTCTCGGGCAAGCTGAACGCCTTGAAAGAGAAGCACAGCTTCATCAAGGAGGTCCGCGGCATGGGACTCCTGATCGGCCTTGAGATGAAGGACAACCGCTCCGCGCCTGTCGTGCGCGAGTGCCTGGACAACGGCCTGCTGCTTAACGCCGTGCGCCCGAACACGGTCCGCTTCATGCCGCCCCTGACGGTGTCGAACGCCGAGATTGACCAGGCTGTGAAGGTGTTGGACGCCGCGCTCTCGAAGGTGCCCGCACCCGCGGCGTGACCCGACTGGCTCTGCGCTCGTATGTCATTCTGAGCGCAGCGAAGAATCCCGTTTGCCCCTCATCCCGACCGAAGTCCCGGCTTGCCGGGACGGAGCGGAGGGACCGAACTCCCCGACGTTGGAGCGCAATTCCGAGAGGGGCGTCAGATCCCTCGACTACGCTCGGGATGAGGGTGGTTGTTGACTGCACCTTTCGCTGAAGATGCCCTCACCCCATCCATTAGTCAGCGGCGAATAGAACGAAGACCGGCGGGAATGTCAGCAGGACGCCGAGTATTACGAGAACGACCGTCAGGGCTATCGCGCGTCCGATATTCAGTTCGCGGTTGCGGAGGACGAACACGCCGGGCACCCACGCCGCCAGCCAGAGAATACCTGCCATTGTGGTCTTCCCGCTGAGGGGGCCGGTCGGGTTGTAAAAGTTGAGCCAGTCCTTGATCCCTGCGCTGGCTTCAGCGAGGGTGGTGAACAGGCCGACGAGGAACACCCCGAAGCCCGCAGCGACGATCGTCGCGATGGCCGCTCCGTTCGGTTTCTCGACCGCTTCTTTTCCCTGCGCCTGAAGCTCGATCAGCTGGTCCTCGACAGTGCGCTGCTGTTCCCGCAGCCCGCGCAGGCGGCCTATCAGCTGCCGTTCTTCCTCGGATTGAATGCTGCCGGTAGTTGGTTGAGTAACAGACTGGGCCATTTCTAACCTACCTAATCGGCGCTACTTTATTGAGGAACGCCCCGAAGAGTCCAGCGACTGCCGCGGCGGCAAACGCAGTCACAAACAAGGCCAGTGTTATCCGGCGTAGCTTGCGGTCTGCGGCGAGGCGCGGCCCGTAGTACACGACAATGAAAGCCACGGCCGTGGCCAGGATTGGGGCCAGCCAGGCCACATGTTCCTTCCATTCCATGCCGAACGAGTGCCAAGTCTTGAGGTCCGGGTCGGCGTTGAGATAAGAGCGGGGGTACTTCGTCAGGTCGGTTGTCCCCGCCGGAGGAGCGGCGCGGTACCACGGATAGACGATGTAGTTGCCGGAGAGGACCGTCAGCCAGGCCGCCGCGGCCATGGCGACAAACCCGATCCGGAGCCGAAGGAGGCGCTCCCTCAGCCCCTGGGCGGTGATGAGCCCCGACCGGAAGCTCCAGAGGCCGGCAAGTCCTCCCGCAAACGAAAGGAGAAAGAAAGAGCCGAAGACCATCCCGTGCAGGACCGTCCACAACTCCCGGTTCGATATGGACACGGCTAACCCTCCTTGCCATTATGTTCTGTGGCGTAATCGTACATTAACTGATCTCAGGCCGAGGTCTCCAAGCTCCGGCCTGCCATCGGTTTCCTCCGACGCTACGAATGTTCTCACGCGCGTCGCGACGGATTTGTGAAATTTGGCACAATCAGAATGAGAGACACGTGAAGAACGGCGCGGTGTCCCCTCTCCCTGGGAGGGAGAGGGCGCAGGGTGAGGGATGAAGTCATGGAACGCGGTTCGGAGTCCCGGCTTGCCGGGACTCCGAATGAGATGCCAGGATCCTTCATCCTTCAATCCTTCGAAAAGTCAGGACAACGCAGGCTCGGGATGCTCAGGTCGAGGGGGGGTTGTTGGATGGGTCAGCACTAGTGGGCTAGCTGTCGCCGCCAGCAGCGGCCGTCGCCTGCCCGATGTTCCTCACATCCTGCCTGACTTCGCTTTGAGCCTTCTCAACCTGGCGCACCAGTTGCATGCTCCCGAGGGTGACGAAGACGCCTGCCACCGAGAACATGAAGCCGAGCCCCATGAAGATGCTCCAGGACATGAAGTGCGCCATGCCAGCCGTGTAGTCAGCGTTCACGCCCCCGATCAGGTTTCCGAGTAGGCCGAAGGCCAGGGGGCTCCAGGCCTGGTCCCGGACCTTGCCCTCCAGCGGGTGGGCCCGGTCAAGGTCGGAGAAGTACCTGCCTTCAACCGGCACCTGGTACGTTCCCGCGGCGTAGAGCTTTTCTTTGTACGTGACGTCTTTGTCGAGCACGACCGTCTGCGTGCCGTTGAGGGTGTGGTAGTTGATGATCGCGTACTGGACCATCAACTCATCCGGCGTGTTCACAAGCGGGTCTTTGGGGTCAAGGTTGGCCCTGTTCAGCGGGAACTGCCAGTCCTTTTCGAGCAAGGACAGGATGGCGGCGCCGCCTTCCTTGGTCCCGCGGTCGGTGAAGTTGCCATCCGCGTCGTAGGTCATCATGCGTTTTTGCGTCGCGTAAACCGCGTCCAGCGACTTCAGTCCTGCACCGGCCTTGTTGTAGAGATAGACGCCCAGGACGATCCCTATGACGCCTCCCACGACAAGCACAAGGCCAGCCACGGTGATTAGATTCAGCCGTTTCATCAGTTTCATTGCCGTCCTCCGTAGACTTCAGGCCGAGGCCTCCAAACCCCGGCCTGCCATCGGTTTCCTCCGACGCTATGGATGTTCTCACACGCGCCGCGACGGATTTGTGAAATTTGGCACAATCGGAATGAGAGACGCGTGAAGAAGGGGAGCGACAGAGGCGGGCAGACCACCGCAGACTGCTACGCCAGTGACCGGAAAAGAGGGGATTTACCCCTCTGGCCGCGGGAGGATGTCGTGGTTCATGGCCCAGCGCGGGTACTGGTCATAGACCCCGGCGTCCGGCAGTGGCCTGCCGAGCGGCTGCGGAGGCACTCGAAAGGGACCTGGCCGCGCCGTCATCGTGCTGAACACATACTGCATGCCGACGGAGCGCAGGGTGCGGCTCGACGGCACGTTCCAAAAGGCCGCGGTGGCGTGGACCGTCTGGCCGCTTTCGAGTATCCAGTCGCCCGCCGCGCTGACCACCGCCCTGCCGAGGCCGCGGCTCTTCAGGTCCGGCGTCACGTCCACGCCGATCTCCCACATGGACTCGCCGTGGTCGGCGACGGTCGCCAGCGCTTCGAGGTTGCCCGCCTCGTAGATGCCGAACGCCCCCAGGGGCTTTTTGTCGCAGTGCCAGAAGGTGTCCCAGTCCACCGCAGCGAGCCGTTTGGTTGAGAGGCGGACCGGACGGCTGTCTCCGGCAGGCCGCCATGTGGACTCGTCTGCGATGTAGTTCGGCACAGGGCCCCAGACGGCCGCGCCGTGCGGCAGGGTGACTCGGCTGAGTTCGTATGTGCCGAGGACGGAGAATAGCTGGTCGGGGTGCAGGCCGAGGACAACCCTGCGGGTTTCGGCCTCGATCTCAGGCCGGACGGAGACTGCGACGATTGGGCCGACGCGGATGGCCCACAGGGGCGCTGCTGCCTCGCGACCGGGGACGGCCCTGACTATGGGGAGGCCGCGCGGCGCGCGCAGAGGCAGCGGGAAGCCGAGTTGCTCCTCGATCCAGGGCCTTGCCCGGTCTATCAGACGGGGGTTGAGCATGTGGTCACAGTGTTCCGGGGAACTATCTACGGATTCCGTTCAAGGTTTCTCTTAGGTTCGCCGGAATTTTGAGCCTGCGGAACATCTGTAGGTTCTGCCACTGCTCCAAGCTGACCATCTGCTTCGGCTTGCTGTGTGAGTTGCTCGCCTTCGGGGGCCTGTTCAGGTGATTTCAGGCGCGCTGGTGTGGGTACCCAAGGACGGATTTTCTGTAGAACGTCTCGGTAAAAATTCTCTGTGGCATCTAACACGCTGCGGATGAATGAACCCTCGGCATCATCCTGACGGAGCCCCACCTCGGATTGCTGTCTAAGGGTGAAAGCAACAATCTCCTTGTCACCCTCTGGATACAGAACCGAAGGGCTACTTCGGGCCTCAGTTAGTGAGATTGATTTGGACTCACGGACGTAGGGGACATGGGCTTGGACTGTCACAGAATCAGGTGACTTTTCGATCTGGCGCAACAACCACGACACGCGTCCTCGCGACGTACCAGCTTTTGGAGCATCGACACGTGAGGAGACGATTATCTGACGTCCGTGAAGGTCAGCTTCAATCAGTACCGTGCCTGCCGCATCCGGTACTTGCAGTTCTGCGACCAGCCGTCTTTCATTCCGGAGCATGTCCTTGAGGTCTCGTTGACGGAGTTCGCGACTTCGGGCAGCACCGCGGAGGAGATGCTTTACATCTCTTCCAAGATCAGTGGTGAGTGTCAGTGCTGCGTAGCGAGCCAAATCCTCCCATTTACTGGCAATGTCATCTATCTCTTGGTCCAGACCTGCCAACTGACCTCTGCGGGCCGCATCGCGAACCTTAGTCCAAGACTTGCCCATCGTGGTGAATCCGAGGACACCGCTGCTCTTGTCTTCGAGGAAACGGATCATCTCCTCCAAGATGTAAGCCTGGTCAGGATCGGAGATTTCTTGGTTGCTTGCTTGAACTCGCGCTTCTGTGAGGATGTCCATCCAAGACCAATGGCGGAGTTCCAGATTCCTAAGTCTCCGCTTGTCGATCGCTATCGGATGTTCATCGGCGGTGGCGACATACTGGTTTGAAATCGTGATCAGAGCATCGGCGTTCCGGAATCGCGCCAACTCCAAATAATCTTCGATCTGTTGCGGATCGAGGGGCTGATCAGTCGTCTTGGCTTCCACCAGCGCAACCCATTGTTGACCTCCGCGAGAAACAAGAATGATCCCATCTGGCCGGAGTGTCTTTTCCCCAAGTTTGAATTCGGTTTCAACGAAACAAGTGGCTTTGCCTGCTGGAGCACCTACGGGTCTAAGAAGGCTCCTGCCGAATTCTGTTACAGCACTGATGACAGACAGAAGAACTGAGACGGCACGACGCTCTTGTGCTTCGGTGCCCACGGAAATCGGAATCAGGCGGGCACTGTGTTTCGGATCAAGTTCCGACCACTGCTCGGTAGTCATCGCCTTTGACCCCCCTTTTCACGTCCGGACAATGCGATTTTACTGAGTAGGCCCCCCTACTTCAGCACTGCGATCTGCTTTTTCTTGATGAGGTCGAAGTCTATCTTTGCGCCGAGGCCGGGGGCGTTGAACGGCGCGATGCGGACCAAGCCGTCGCGGCCGACCTCTATGTCCTCGACCAGCGCGTACTTCTGCGCGCCCGCGGGCAGCAGCACTTCGAAGTATTCGCAATTCCGGATGGCCATGATCATGTGCAGTCCGGCCACGTTGTTCAGCGAGTTGCCGCCGTGGTGGACCTCGTAGTTCATGTGGAACGCCTCGGCCAGGTGCGCCGTCTTCATGCAAGAAGTCAGGCCGCCCTTGACCGCCACGTCGCCGCGCAGGTAGTCAGTGCAGCGGGCCATGAGCCAGGGCGCGTAAGTAGTCAGGCCACCGGGGTGGGCCTCAGTAGCCATGAGGGGGATGTGGAGCTGCTGCTTGAGCTTGACGTAGCCCTCGATGTCGTCCTCGGCGAGGGGGTCCTCGTACCAGTGGTAGCCGAGGTCCTGGATGGCGAGGCCGACCTTCACCGCGGCGGGGTAGTCGTAGGCCCAGGTGGAGTCAAGCATGAGCACCATGTCGTCGCCCACGGCCTTGCGGACGGCCTCGCAGACCTTGATGTCCTCGTCGGGGTCCGTCGGCGGGTGAATCTTGTACGCCTTCCAGCCCTGCGACTTGAACATGGCGGCTTCCTCGGCGTATTCGCCCGGCGTCGCGTGGACGGAGGAGCTGGCGTAGGCGGGGACGGAGTCACGGTAGGAGCCGAGGAGTTTGTGCAGGGGCATGTTGGCGGCTTTGCCTGCGATGTCCCACAGGGCCACGTCCACCGCGCCGAGGCAGCGCATTGTCGTGTTGCGGCCCCGCTGCCACGTGGCGTGGTAGAGCTTCTCACGGTCGAGCGGGTCCTGGCCCATGATGACGGGCTTGAGGAAGTTGATCAGGGACTGGGCGTCGTTGCTGGCGGCACGGCTGGCGCCGCCGAGGAAGGCGTGGCCCTCGATGCCCTGGTCTGTTTGGATGGTGACGAGGCCGATGTCGCTCTTGCTGGCGATGCGGCCTGTGTGCTTGCCGTAGGTCGTGGCGGGGATGTTGTCCCAGGCGAAGAGGGTGATGGTGACGTCTGTGATTTTCATGGGGTAGCTCCGTGCTGGCGTCTGCTCTCCCTATGGGAGAGGGCTCAGGGTGAGGGTGTGGCGACAGATGATAACCGGCGCGTGCGCCAGATACGCGACCCCTCGCCCCAGCGCCCAGCTTTACTGGGTACCCGGTCCCGCATGGGGAGAGGGGAAGCGAGGCCCTTCGACCCTTCGGCTACGCTCAGGGCAGGCTAGCTCAGGGCGCGCAGTCTGAGGGTTGGCCTGAATGCCCACACCCTCGCCCTCTCCCTTGCAGGGAGAGGGAACAGCGCCTACGACTGCGTGCGCCACTCTTTGCCGAGTTTTTCGAAGCGGCGGTGCATCTCCTCGACGGCGCGGTTGTCCAGCTTCAGCCCGGCGTCCATGAGTTTCAGGTTGGACTCCATGTGCTTCGGGTTCTTCGTGCCGACGATTGCCACGTCCGGCTCAGGGTGCGAGAACAAAAACCCGAGCGCGAAGGCGACGGGGTCCGCAGGCTCGCCGGGGACGGGGCCCATGTCGGCCATCTCCTTGTTGCGCGTGTAGTACGTGTCGTCATACCCGCGGACGCGCTGCTCGGTCTTGCCGCGGCGCACAGCGCCCCACGTGCCGCCAGCGATGGGCCGCTTGATGATGATGCCCATGCCGCGGGCTTCAGCCTTCTTGAGCAGGCCGGAGACGCGCGCCCCCTGGTCGGCGATGTTGAAGCTGGTCTGGAGGGTGTCGAACAGGCCGGAGTCCACGGCCCAGTGAGCGGACTCGTTGTCGCCGGAGTAGCCGATGAAGCGGGTCTTGCCGGCCTTGCGGGCGTCCTGCAGGACTCGGATGACGTCGCCCTTTTCGAGCACGTCTACGCCGCATGAGTGGAGTTGCACAAGGTCAACGTGGTCAACCTTCATGCGCTGGAGGCTGTTGTTGACGTTGCCGGCCACGGTCTCCGGCGTCCACGCTGTGCCTGACTGGCCGCCCAGATGGCCGCCCTTGGTGGCGAGGAAGAACTCTTTGCGGCGGCCTGTGACGGTGCGGCCTATGAGTTCCTCGCTGACGCCGTAGCACTCGGCGGTATCGAGGAAATTGAGGCCGGAGTCGAGTGCGCGGTTGAGGACGTCCCCGGCCTGTTTGGCGTCGCCCTCCGACAGAGAGAGTTCATTGCCGATTTCGGCCAGGCCGACGCCGAGTGCGCTGACCTTCGCGCCTGTCTTCCCGAGTGTCGTGGTCTTCATTGCTTTCTCCTGCAAGTATTTAACAGGCCGCATGGTAACTCGCGGCGACACAGAGGGATGCAGGTGTGTGCAGGGGGCGCGCCGTGACCCTCATCCCTCCGCTACGTCCCGGCAGGCCGGGACGTAGCGGAGGGACCTGACGCGCTGATCAGGGCCGCAGTTCCATACGAGCGCCAGATCCCTCGGCTACGCTCGGGATGAGGGTGGCTGCTGGCTACTGGCTTCGTTGACGAAGCCCTCTCCCACTGCGAGAGGAAACGCATCGAGGGAGGTCCTGAAACAAGTTCAGCATGACATTTTCTGGAGGACCTCTAGATTCTTCGCTCCGCTCAGAATGACATGTGCGCGAGGGGCGTTAAAACTCGAAGTCCGCGCCGGACCGCGCGGACTTCGAGCGAAGGAGGGACGCCGGTCCCAAGCGAGACATTACTTCGGACCGGCGGACGATGGCCGGAGAAGCGGGGTTAGCTCCGGCCGAGGATCACTTCGATGAGCCGATCTTGAACATCTTCGTGCCGCACTTCGGGCAGATGCCCTGGGTCGCCGGGCGGCCGTTCTTCATCTTGATGTTCTTCGGGCTGGACATTTCCCTCTTGGCTTTGCACTTCATGCAATATGCCTGCATAGATTCCTCTCCTCGGACCAAACAGTCCTTTGCGGAACCCGACAGCCGGGTCCGTATCTCGAACGCGAAAAAACGTTAGTACGAAGGGCGCGAGTTTGTCCAGACCCCGGCCTGAGTTCGGGCTGAACTTGGGGCACGCGCGCGGCGCTGAGAAGGACTGATCGTGGGCCGGGTTTCCGTCAGCCCGCCAGTGGCCGCGGAGGGCGGTTTTCGTATTCGCGGAGAGGGTCCGAGACGGCCCTGTGTCCGCGGTTC
>ORMF012418027.1_pt1 | contig 12535 bp, 11 predicted proteins | sample 1779871 | NCBI WGS metagenome assembly ORMF01 (sample SAMEA104232316, study PRJEB22302) | groundwater metagenome | biome: forest; feature: aquifer; material: groundwater | place: USA | collected 2011-08-07 | depth 5.4 m | reverse complement strand
GCAAAGCCCAAATCCAAGCTCTCCCGCGCCGTCCAGCGCATCGCCGTCTCCCCCGGCCTCAACCGCGCCGACCTCCTGCTCCGCTTCAAGCCCCCCAAACCAAAGGCCAACGCACCGCCGCGAGAATACGCCGCCGAAGTCCAATTCTGGCAGGGGAAGGACCTTCTGGATAATGAGACGGTGGCAGTGGTCAAGCCACGTCGTTAACGTCAGACAAGGATTGAAATCTCCTTCCGCCTGAACCTTGCGGACCGTTCAAGGAATCCTCATGGTCTTTCCTGTCGCGGCGGATTCGTATGCTGAATGGATGACCTCCACCACGGCGGCGCCGTGGCTGCCGGGACTTTCCAGGTCGGCGCGGCCTCGGATGGCGTCGATCAGATTCGCGACCGGGCCAGGGACCGCAGGTAGGTCAGCTTCATCGAACGACTCCGGTCCACCGTCCGATTCGATGATCGTCCTAAACTTGAACCCTTCGATAGTGATGGTCCCGTTTGAGCCGCCAATCGTATTGCGAACACGACGGCCTGTGAAGTCGCTGTCGCCGAGGCTGGCGATGGTCGCGAGCCCGCCGTTCTCCAGCTCGATTACGAGGGCAGTCCGCCGATCGGACGGGGTCTTGTCCATGATGCACGACACGCGGACGGGTTTCAAACCCGTCACCCAGAGGATCTCGCTAACCAGATGGCTTCCGCCGTCGATGAAATATCCGCCGCCGCACAACTCCGGATCACCCCGGAAGATGGTAGGCTTGACCAGGCCGGGCAGATCGGCCGGCATGGGCGCTTCGCCGAAGAGGTGAGCCGCGGAGCCGGTCCAATACATGCTGATCGATTCGACGGTCCCGATCCGGCCGTCCCGGATCGCGCCGCGGATCCGATGACAGTGAGCCCAGAAGGGTGGGTTGAGCGCAACGCTTAGGTGCACCTTCTGTTCGTCGGCAAGCCGGCACAGCTCGCGGGCTTCGGCGGGATCGACGGTCATGGGCTTCTCCAGCAGCACATGAAGTCCCCGTTCGAGCGCGGCCCAGGCGGGCTCGAAGTGGAGATTGTGAGGAGTAGCGATCAACACGGCGTCGAGCGAGCATCTTTCGATCATCTCGCGCCAGTCGGTGTACTTTGCCTTCGGCTTGAAGTGCTCACTGAGCACCGCAAGCTCTGTCGCGTTCCGGCGGCAGATGGCGGCCAGGACCGCATCCGGATGCGCGCAAATATCTGGGATATGGCGTCGGGCAGCGAACCAGCCGGCGCCGATAACTCCAAATCTCAAAGGAGCGCCTGCAGCCACCGCTTACCTCGTTTCATTAGGTGCACCGACCGCTTCCTGGCCTAGGTGTACCACGATGACCGTGCCTTCGTCGACGCGAATTCGAGCCATCTTCTCCGTCATCCGATTGCTCATGCCCAGAGACCCGGGAACGAGCCGGGCGCGACCGAGCGGCCAATGGACGCCCTCAATGGTTACTATGGCCGGCTCGAACGCTATCAGCGAGATCGTATCGCCGGGGTTTCCAGCCACCTTGGCGGCACCCCGGACGGCCCATGCTTCGAGGGAGTCCCCGACGACACGCATGTTCAGTCGGCCGGCGTACGTGTAGAGAAGGCTGAAACTCGCCAGGGTATGGTCGATTCGGCCGCCTGTGGCGCCGGCAATCGTTATCCGCCTGAAGCCCTTACCCTGTGCGAACTCTATCGCTTTTTGGAGGTCGGAGTGGTCTTGATCCGGTGCGTGAACGAATTCGGCGCCCGGCATTCGTTTGCGAGTTTTCGGACTTAGTGAATCGAAGTCTCCGAGCACCACATCCGGTATGAGTACGCCGGGCAGTTCATTCGCAGCCCCATCCGTAGCGATGAACAGGTCGGCCTCGTACCGCAGCCGCCGAAGCCGCTCAAGAGATGGGGGGTCGCCGTGAGCGAGGATCAGTGCGTGGCGAACCCGGCGGTTGGTCGTGGACATCAACGTTATGAATAATGATGGTAGGGGTCGGTACGGAGACCGACCCCTACGGCGTATGACCCTGCATCAGCGGCAATCGTTTATGGCCGAATTAGACGGGACAGATCCTTACGGCGTGAATGTCTCGTTGCTCTGAGGATAGGGCGGAGTCGGATATGGCCCGATGATCGCCGCTGTGTAGTTGCTGGCCCAATGGTCCGGCGGCGATGTGCTGTCTGGGACGGCGTTCGCGACAGCGACTATTCCATGCTTTATGTATGCAACGATTGACCAGATGTCTCCGTCCGTGAAATGCCGGAAGGCAGGCCAGGGCATCGGAGGTCCAAGATATACCGGATCGACCGGGAAGTTACCCTGTCCGGGCGTAGTTCCGGTTATTACTGCGTCCGGCGATTCATCCGGATCGAGGCCGAAGCGCAGGGCGTTAAATATACGACGGTCGGATATACTTCCGATTCCGGTCGTAGAGTCTGGGGTCAAGTTCTTGGGATAGGTCACGAATGGACCGATCTGAAACGGCTGCCCGGGAGTTCCCGGCAGATATCCAGCCAGCCATTTCGGGTCAGATGGATCGATCTTCCCGCGGTTGTGGCAATCCCCGCAGCCGACGGCCAGTACGAGATATCTTCCTCGCTGTACCTGTGCGATCGTCGCGCGCCCTCCGGGAAGACCTCCCGTGGTATCAGTCACCGATCCGCATCCGAAGATCGCGATTACGAGAGCCAGAGCCGGGGCAGCGGCCCCGCCGATTAAAACAGCCCGCTTCCGAACGGGCGATGATATGTACATCTATGGACCTCCTTATAGAACCTCAACGACATGATTGGTCTTCTGAGCTTTCGCTGCCGCATCATACGAGTCCTGCGGCATGTTCTGCCTAAGAATAGGCCGGCTGAATGCCGGCAAACAGGAATACAAGTGCGAGTGCGGCGAATAGTCCGAGGGCCAAATAGGTAGCCGCATCTCGATATCTCGGTCCGACTATCTCGCGATAACCCGCGGCGATAAATAGCGATATCGGCAGCAACGCCGGATACAGATATCGTCCCTGCGTCTGGAAGAATGTCCAGACGAACGCCACAAACGCCGCGAGAACAAGAACCAATGTAAGCAGGGCGAGAACCGACGTGCTCCATTGAATTGCCGCCGCGCCGCGCCGCACGCACATGCGGATGAGTCCGACTAGGCAGATGGTGCAAATTACCCCATATGGTACGTAAAACGGGGCAGGCATGAACATGGGAATACCGTTCCTAGCGTAAAACTCCTGCTGACGCAACGTAATGGTATCTGGAAAGGTCCCTTCTCTTGCGGCCTTCGCGTGCGGGGTATAAGCGGCCCAAAAGGATTGGAAGGTCATCTCGCTGACTACCCGCAGATAGTCGGTGCGGGTAAAGTCTCCACGGATGATGTCGGATGCCTTCTTCGTTCCTTCAAATTCCTGAAGAAATGCCTTGGCGGGCGTCAGCTCGTGATACAGGTGTATGTTCCGTGCGAACCAGCCCACAGTCAGGGTCGCCCCAAGTCCGAACACGATCAGTCCGCCGGTCAATATGCTCCGCCGGTCTTCACCTGCTCGCCATAACAAGAAGAATCCCGCAAGGATAGCAACGACCAATAGCAGCCCCGTCGCTTTCGTCAGCAGAGCGGCCCCGAGGAGCATACCGATGAGCGCGGCCCGGTGGATGGTTAGTCCGGACCGGAACGCCACGATCATCGAGACGATGGCAGCTGAGAATATCAGCTCGATGAGTACGTCATTTCCTACCGCGGAAGTCGTCGCCTGGCGCATCGGCAGCAGCGCGGCGAACCCGAAAGCCAGGACGGCCAGAGGCGGGTCGTTCGGAGCGGCCAGCCGAGCGCCCAGGAATATGACCACGAGCGCCGCCGCACCCATAATGAGCGAACCCCAGCGAAGAGCGATCGGACCGAACCGAAACAGCGTGGAGATAATCCAGTAGTACAGTGGAGGCTGGTGCCACTCGTAAGTCGGAAAGTCCCGATTCCCGCGCACGGGCAGCCTCCCGCCAACTGCAACCGAGCGGACGTACATGATGTGAGCGGCCTCGTCGGGAGCGTTTATGTAATTGAACTCAGGGGATGGCGCCACGGGAGTGGTGTAGATATGTCCGGCGCCGAGGGCAGCGTAAGCCAGCAGAATCAGCGCCGCGGTGATTTTCCAAACCAAGCCTAATGGCTGCGGCTGAGAGGGAATCGGCGATAGCGGAGGTGCAGCCGGCTCCAGCGTTCGTCTCCGGCTCATCGAGCGGTCATCCCCGCGGACCTGCGAAACTCCAACACGACCACACTGCGTGCGCAACCCTCCGTGAGCACGACGGCCGCGCCGTTCTCAATCGCATCTCCGAGCAGACCTCTCCATCGCTCTCCGGGCGTACTTTTTCGATACCACTCCAGCATAAGCCCGGCCTCGGCGCCAGCCCGAACCGAATCCGACATTTTCTGAATGTCCTCGATGTTATCGTGGCCGGGGGTGAACCGCAGATTTACCAGCGCGTATTGGTATCCGCGGTCGAGAAACCACTTCGCCATGTTGGCACCCGAGCGAAACGAGTCATATGGGATATAAAGTGAGTGCGGGCTGTTTCCCCATAGATAGGGCCGGTCGAGATAGAAGCCTCGCGTATCCTCAAAAAGAATGACGCCCGCGTCGCGCGTCGCGTTCGTATTGAGCCATTGTTCGGACTCATAGACGTCGACTGTGCGCCGGAGATACTCCTCAGCTTCCATCTTATTCGTGGCTCGGCGAATTTGGTCTGGGAACGCGGAACCGAAATGTCCAAGAGACAGGCCGGCTTGAAATAGGATGGCCAGGGCCGGAAGGACTGCGAATGCTGGGAATGGGCGGATCAACCGGCTAGCTCCGTCCCCGCCAATCAACACTAGTAAAGGCAGAATGGGAATGAGGTAGCGCACGTACTGCATCGTCTGAGACCACGCGACGAACCAGAGGACCGACAATAGGCCCAGCCATCGTATGACGCCGCTCTGTCGATTGGCGATCAGACTCAGCGGCGCTAGCGCCAGAAAGAGAAATCCGACATGCGCGTGAATTCCCGGATCGTTGAAATTGTAGAAAATCCTGGGAAGAGCCACCAGGTCGAATGGCGCGAGCAGAAGATTGCGGGCGCGGTCCATTATGCTCGGGGGAGAGTAGAACATATGCGCGGAACTGAGATCGTCCGACACAGAAGTTCGGTCGCGGCTCTGTCCGAATCCCTTCTGCTCCAGGGCGTATCCCGCAGCCAGGCCGGCGTTCCAATCTCTGCTGTTCCGGAAGACCGAGTACGCAAATGGGTATACGGGGTTGCGAGTCTGTATCCAGGACTTCACGTAGAATGGGCATCCGACAACGATGGACCACATCAGGAAAATGCGCGCACTCCTGAACGGCACCTTTTGGACTATGAGGAGAAGTGTGACCAATACAAATGGCAGAAGAGCAAGCGCCTTGACAGACAGGGCAAATCCCATGAGCGCACCGGACAAGGCAAGCCATTTCGATTCGTTGGTCGATCGATACTCCAGCACCGCAGCGATCGAAACAAGGAGAAAGAGCGCAAGTCCCATCTCGATGTAGGCCGCGCCCGATTCCCAGATGACGATCGGCGACACGATGAACGCGGCCGCCGCGATTGGCCCGGCGCCGTCCGCGAGATGCTTTCGGGCAACCACGAAGATCGCCGCGATGCAGAGACAAAAGGTGGCGAAGTGCAACAGGTTGGCGAGTGCATATCCACGGAACAGCAAGCCGACGGTGAAGAGCATCTCCATCGCGAATGGAAAATTGGAGTGATGGTCCGTGGGCAGATAGAAGATCCGGTGGTTTTGGATGTAAACCTTTGGCGCGGCGAGATGGTAGGAGAGTGCATCCCATTCATGGCCTCCGGGCGGGACAAAGCAGTTCACGAAAATGATCGCGCCGAAAATGGCGATGCAGAAAAAGGCGAGATAGCCCGGCCACCGCAAGGTCCGGGATGACGGCGTCAAATTATGTCTGGGCTCCCTATAGGTCGTATAGGACATATTTGACCTATGATCAACCCAATTAGAACGGACGATAGATGCCACGCCCACCACCAAGAGCCCTGACAAGACCCACCACAGCGTCAGCAGCCCCAGCAGACCGAGTAGAAGGACCAGATACGCGATGACTCCTAACCCCAGCGGGATGGCGTAAACGATGCGTTCGAGCATCGGTTCAGGGCGGATTCGGAGCATCCCGAGGAGTGCGAGTCCGATAACATAGGCCAGAAGCAGCAGGATGAGGAGCCAGAGGACTGCGATCATAAAGGTTCGATCTTGGCGGTAAGCCGCGGCCGTCCGGCCTGAGTTTCCACGATAACAGTCCCTAACTGATGGCCCCACCAGCCGGCCTGGACGATCAAAGTCTCTCCGATGCGTTCGCCTTCCGGCAGCGTGGCATGGGTATGTCCCCCGATGATGAGGTCGATGCCCGCAATTCGCGATGCCAGCTCACGATCGCTCGAAAGACCAATGTGACTAAGACAGATCAACAAGTCGCACTCGTCGCGCAATATCGGAACGAGCTTTCCCGCAACGATGAACGGTTCGTCGAATACATAGGCCGAGACTTTGCGAACCAGCATCCTCTCCGTGATCATCGGGACCGTGAGCCCGAACGCCGTCACCCGAAATCCGGCGGCCAGGGTCCATGTTTCATGGCTCTTTGTGGGCAGTCTCGCGCCGTTCCTTGCTCGGACATTGGCGCATAACAGTGGAAACCCCGCCCGCGAAACTTTGGCCGCAAAACCCGCCTGACTGAAGTGGAACTCGCGGTTGCCGACGGTCATAGCGTCGTACCCGATGTCAGACATCACATCCAGGATCGGCTCGCCCGAGGGCTTGTACGTGACATTGCCGGAAGAGATGGCATCGCCGGCGTCGAGCAGCAGCCCGTGTCCGTCCAATTCCGCGCGAAGTGTCTTTAGCCGCACCGCCTGGGCCGGCAGCAGGTGGTTGTGAAAGTCGTTTGTGTGAAGGATGGTCGGCATGAATTGTGCTCCCATTGCTCGAAGCGGTGTCGCAATGGGAACCCTGGTGAGTTGTGAGTTGTAAGCGGCTGTTCAATTCATCGGTTCACCTGAACTCTGACTCTCCGCTCACAATTCCTATCCTTGCAGGAGCTTTCCAAGATAAATCGTCACGGCGTCGTTCCACTTGCCTTGCGCCTTCAGGATCACGTCGCAGACTTCGCGAACCGCGCCGCCGCCGCCGCTCCGCTCCGTGACGAAATCGGCGAGCGCCTTAATCTCCGATACGGCATTTGCGGGGGCAAACTTCACACCAGCGAGCGAAAAAGCGGGCAGGTCGTTCAGATCGTCGCCAATATACGCCACATTCGCCTGGGTCAGGGCATTCGCGCCCATCAGCTCCGCTATGGCCGCGGCCTTGTTTCCGGACTTCTGATAAAGGTGGGAGACGCCGAGCTCGGCGGCCCGTCGCTGGACCGCTTCGCTCTCGCGGCCGGTGACCCAAACCACAATGAGCCCAGCGTTGATAGCGAGCTGGATGCCGAGCCCGTCCGCGATGTGGAAGCGCTTCGACTCCAGCTCTCCGGTGGTGAATGTGAGGCCGCCATCGGTCAGCACGCCGTCGACGTCCATTGCAAGCATCCGCACCGCAAGCAGTTTGTCCTGCGCCGCGCTTTCATCGCTCATTCGTGTCGTACTCCAAGTCCTAATCTTAATCTTAATCCTACTCCTGCTCCAGTATGGATTAGAATTAGGAGTAGGATTAAGATTAAGAGTCCACCACGCTCACACAATCCCCGCCCGCACCAGATCCTTCAGCATCAGCATTCCCATCGGTCTGCCGTCGGCGTCCACAACCGGGGCGTCGCCGATCTTGCGCTGCAGCTCCTCGATGAGTGTGAGCGCCTCTGCGGCGAGGGGGTTGCCGGCGATGACGAACGGATCGCGGCTCATAATCTCGCACGCCGGCCGGGCGAGGGCGTGGTCGTCGGTGAGGATGGCTCGGCGGACATCGCCGTCGGTGATCACGCCGGCAAGCTTACCCTCTTCATCCACAAGGCATACAGCCCCAGCTCCTGCTTTTTGGATCGCAACGATCGCATCTCGAAGCTGGCATCTCACAGGGGCGACGGCCAGTTGGTCGCCGCTGCGCATCACGTCCGAGACCCGCAGCGTCAGCCGCCGGCCGAGCGCTCCGGCCGGATGGTACACCGCGAAATCCTCCCGCGTGAATCCCCGGGCTTCCATCGTGGCCATCGCCAGTGCGTCGCCAAGGGCCAACATGGCGGCAATACTTGTCGTGGGCGCAAGCCCAAGCGGGCAGGCCTCCTCGGCGACGGAGACGTCCAGCACGACATCCGCCGCCGCCGCCAGGCTCGATTTCGGATTGCCCACGAATACGATAAGGAATGCTCCGATACGGTCCAGGGTGGGGAGGAGACGTACGACTTCGTCACTCTCGCCGCTGTAAGACAGCGCAATTATGATGTCGTCTGGAGTCACCACGCCGAGGTCGCCGTGGACACCCTCGGCGGGATGGAGGTAGAGTGCAGGGGTCCCGGTGGAGGCCAGTGTCGCAGCCAGTTTGCGGGCCACGGCGCCGGCTTTTCCGACACCCGTGGTGACCACGCGTCCCTTGCACGTAAGTAAACGGTCGACCGCGCCGGCAAACCGATCGTCGAGACGGTCGGCCAGGGCCGCTATGGCGGCCGACTCGGCCTCGATAACAGCCCGCGCCCGGTCGAGGATATCCATGGCCGAGATTATGACACAGAGGAGAGGAGCGAGGAGTAATGCGGGATCCCTGCGGAACAATCGTATCGAGTTTGAGTTGGTCTAAGAGTCATTCGAGTAATGATGGACTGGAGCCGGTAGTTGCGAGCGTTGCGTGCGGTCGATATTTGCGTCCGAGATCCGCGAGGAACGCATTAAGGTCTCCCTCAGTAATTTTGGCGTGTGGAATGATGTGCGCCTGTGCAGTGCCCACGTAAATGAAAGTATGTCCTTCCGTGGACTCAATATTCTCAATTGCTCCCCACGCGGACCGGTTTTCATTGTAGGGTGTTCGCTCGATGAATGCGTCGTCATGCAACTCCAACTCATGCGAACCGAGCACCGTTTTGTTCTGATCTTGCGCGTAGAGCTTGCGCGCCAGTTTGTCTGCCCGACGCTTGAAGTCCCATGGGCAGAATAACCAGTAGACTCCGGCGCCGATCGCACTCCACGCTAGTTTTCCCGCTGAGGGACCAGGTTTGAACAGAGAGAAAAAGACCAAAGCCGTTAGAACAAACACAGCGGCCGATCCTCCCCATCGCCAAATAGCCAACTGGCGCTTAATCGCTTTCGACGTCCTTAAGTAATGATGCTGGAATGCAACCAGATCTTCGATAGTATTCTCGTAGGTTATACGCATTTAAGACCCGGCCTTCGAACGTGTTGGATATCACCGTACTTTGGGTTAGACTACAATATCACAATTCCGTCAAACGGTTCAAATGCGGGCGTGCTAGAGTCTTTATTTGGCAACAGTCCGCCGTTCGAATGCCTTCAATCCGAACCATCCCACCGAGAGAACAAGAACGGCTGCCGCGCCGGCAGAGTCGATCAGCACGTCCCGAACCGATGCTGTCCGGTATGGGACCAAAGATTGGTGGAGCTCGTCAGTGGCGGCATAGGCGATGCTCATGGCCAGAGTGCCGAAGACGGCTTTCCATTGAAGGGTGGGGCGGCCCTGCTGGAGGGCGCGCAGGGTGAGAAGGGCTAGGATCGCGTACTCAGTTACGTGTGCGAGCTTGCGGATGATGTAGTTGAGGTATTCGAGCTGGATCGGCGAGAACTGTTTGGCGGCTTCCGGCGACCAGGCCTCTAATAGCCGCTGGAGGAGGCCGATGGTATGCTCCGCCGTTCCAAGACCCGTGGAGAAGGCGAAGATAACGGCCATCCAGGCGAGGACGGGTACGTAATAGAAGAGAGCGCGTTTCACGCGGGGGGCAATGAGTTTGGAAGTAAGGAAGTGTGGCCGTATGGAATTATCCGCGCTAATACGTTGTCACTTGCATACTTCCAAACTCCGGCACTCGTTTTCAGAGTCGCACCTGATCGCAGGACTCCTTCTAGAACCCGCGCGGTAACCGCATTCGGATTGGGGAGGCGGGTGAGGCGGCGTGTGGTGTTGTCGCGGTGGCCGACGGTCAGCGCGACCTGCAGGTCATTATCGCCGCGGCGGATGCCGAGCTTGATCTGTTGGTCCGGGGTGAGTTTTGAAACCGTGTCCTGCCATCCTGCGTGCTTGACGGCAGCCCCGTCCAGGGCCGTCACGACGTCGCCCTCCTTGAGACCTACTCCCGCGGCCGGAGATCCTGGCACCACCAGGAGGATTGTAAGAGCATCCTCTTTGCCTGCCGCGGAAGAGAAGCCTACGAACGGCTTGTGGGTGGTCTCGACCCCATAGAGCAGGCCGGACTTGGCGAGGATCTCATTCCAGGCGATCTCTCCGGGATTGCGGACGTACAGGTTGTAGAACTCGGTCAGGTCCCTGCCGGCCACCCGGTTGATCGCCTTCAGGAGACCGTCCTCCGCGTAACCTCTATCCTTCTTGCCGTACTCCTCGTCGAGGAGGCGCATCACGTCGTCCAAACTTCGCGCGTTAGCGGTTGCCGCACGAATCTCCACATCCAGCAGGAATCCCAGGACAGAGCCCTTATTGTAATAATCGAGCCCGCCGAAACCCATGCTCCCGCCTTCCCATCCCTTCCTGCTGGCCTCTTCCGCGCTGATCTTGAGACGGGCGGGATTGGTGTCGAGCTGGGAAATACGGCCGGCCATGTCGGAAAGAAAATCATCGGCGGAGGTGATGCCGGCCGTTCGCATCAGGACCGAGGAGTAGTAGTCGGTGACTCCCTCGCAGAACCAGATGGCGCCGCTCCGGACTTTCTGCGTGTAGTCGAAAGGTCCAAGGACGGACGGTCGAATTCGCTTTACGTTCCAGGCATGGAAGTATTCGTGGGCTATCAGGCTGGCCCAGGGGAATTTGCTCCCGGCGGCGCCCTTGCCGAAGATATTGAGTACGGTGGAATTCCTGTGCTCCAGCCCTCCGCCAAAGCTGCCGACGGCGAAGTGGAACAGGTAGTAGTATCGTTTGAATGGCGAGTAGTGGAACATCTCGATTCCGGCTCTGCTGATTCGTGTGAGCGTGTCCTTCAGGCGAGCGCGGTCGACGTCTGTTGTGCCGACCAGGATGGCGGAGAAGGGCGTCCCCTTTACGTCGAATTCCAGCTTTTCGAACGCCCCCAGTTGGGCGGGGCAGTCGACGAGCTCGTCGTAGTTGGCCGCGCGGAAGCTGTTCTCAACCAATGGATCCAAGGAGCAGGCGACCTTCCATTCCTTTGGAACATGATAGGTTATCGTCGCGGGGCGATCCTTGCCGTCCACCAGGTACATGAGGGCCGCCGAACCGTTCACATACCCGGTTTTGTCGTCCAGATGGCAGCGGAAGAAACCATAGCCGGCGTCTTCGGCGCGGACGTCGTAACTGCATTTGACCGGGCCCTTGGAAGACGTTACCTGCCATGTCTGATCGTCGATGTGACTTGCCGTCAGCTCATGTCCTCCGCTGTCGACCGCTTTGAAGTCTGAAATGTCACGCTGAAAGTTCAGTATCTGATAGTACCCGGGCGTCCAGACGGGTATCGCAAGCGATATAGATTTGGCTTGTCCGGGGTCGATGGTGATAGTGACGTGTATCTTTTTCGAGGGAGGATCGGTAGCTGAAACATCGTACCGGATAGGCGGCGGCGCGGCTGTCAGTCCGGCTCTGGACGGGACGGAAACGGACGCAGTGACGAATAGGGCCAAGATGCAGCGAAGGACGAATAGGCGATTCACGAAGTGATATTCTCCGGGTTCAGGATTGGTGCGTCGCGATAGTTGACGGCTGGATCAAAAGTTGGGAACATGGGGTCCGCTAAGAAGACTGAAGTGTCCTACGAGAATTGACACACCGGCGTTTCATGATAACGGCGGTCCCGTATCATTCAGCGTGGGAGTTAAAGGAACCTGCGCGAGGGGCGGGGAGTATAATCTTGGCGTAAGTTCGTATCGCTGCAGGCTTGAAACAGGCGCCATAGGAGGAGGACATTGTCACTCGAAAGAGGTGTCGCGATAACCTGGCTGGGCCATGCCACATTTCTAATCGAAACGCCAGGCGGGAAAACCGTCCTCATCGATCCGTTTCTCGAACACAACCCCAAGTGCCCGCCGGACCGGAAACAGATTACCAAGTGCGACCTTATCCTCGTGACCCACGCGCACATGGATCACATGGCGGACGTCATTCCGGTCGCCAACAATACCGGGGCGATGGTCGTCTCAATGGTCGAGCTGGCCGTCTGGTTCCAGAATAAGGGTCTGAAGAATGTCACGGAGATGAACAAGGGCGGGACTTTCCGGTTTGGAGAGATCGCGGTCACAATGGTCCACGCAATGCATTCGAGCGGCATCGAGGAGGGCGATCAGCCGATATACGGAGGCGAGCCTGCCGGGTATGTCGTGAAGTTGGAGAATGGGTT
>ORMF011481713.1_pt1 | contig 12535 bp, 14 predicted proteins | sample 1779871 | NCBI WGS metagenome assembly ORMF01 (sample SAMEA104232316, study PRJEB22302) | groundwater metagenome | biome: forest; feature: aquifer; material: groundwater | place: USA | collected 2011-08-07 | depth 5.4 m | reverse complement strand
TCTCGTAGTAGTAGTAGAACGAGAACGCGGCGGCCACCGCCAGAACGACAAATGCGCCGACCTGTCCGTACCACGGAAGTTTCGTGAGGCTGATATCCATCGATTACCCCGCCCTATCGGGGCCTTCCCCGGCGTTCTTTAACTGTCCCTGGGCTGCTCCACCCGGCGCGGCAGCACCTGGCGCAGGTGCGCCCCCGACGGCCGGCCTGGGAGACGCGGGCCGCGCGGCCGGATCACCCGGCCGTTGGAACTGCGCACGGAGGCTGAAGCTCACGAGCTCGCCCGCCGGTCCAGTGCCCGCCTCGGTCTGGCTATTCACGATCTCCACGGATTTCTTGAAGTAGCCCGACGCCTCCAGACTTCCGACGAAGTCGGTGAGCGCAGTCAGGCTCGTGCACTTCCCGTTGATCACGACCTCGTTCGGATTGGCGGGGGCCTGTTTCAGCTCGGTCAGCCACAGCATCGGCGGGAGCGCCCGGCTGATCTGATCGAGCATGTGCACCGGACCGTTCTGGTCCTTCCGCAGCTGCTCAATAAGAGTCACCCGCTGCTGCAGCTGTCCCTTGCGCTGATCGAACTGCTGGACCTGCGTGATGATCGACTGCAGGCGGACGGCTTCCTTCTGCGCGGCGATGATCTCCTGGTCCAGATTGGCTGATTCCTGCGTGACGGCCCAGTACCGCCACCCAACGAACAGCGCCGCGGCAATCAGAAGCACGCTGCAGCCGATCGTGATCTTCTGGCCGCTCTGGAAGCTGAAACTCTTCTTCCCGACGGCAACTTTCCGCTCGGCGACAAGGAGATTGATCTTGATCATCGATCCCCCGCCCGTCTCAACGCGAGACCCACGGCGACGGCCGCGATCGGCGCCAGCCGCTCAGAGTCGTGGACGCCAAGCTTCTGGGCATCGAATGCGATCTTCCTGAACGGATCGAACATTTCAACCGGCGCGCCCAGGCGTTCCCCGATGGCCTCGGCGAGTCCGTCCACCGACGAGGCGCCGCCGCTCAGCAGGATCTTGTCGATCCGGTCCGACGAGGCCGTGGCTTTGAAGAAGTCGAACGTCTTCTGGATTTCGAGCAGCACGTTCTCTGTCACCGCATGCAGGACGGGCCGGACGTCGTCGTACGTGACGCCGTCGACCGGCTCCCCCTTCTTGGCCAGCTCCGCGCTGTCGAACGTGAGGTTGAGTTCCTTCTGCACCGCTTCCGTATAGGCATTCCCCCCCATTGACACGTCGCGCGTGAAGAGCGACTGTCCGCCGCTCAGAATGTTGATGTTGATCGCACTCGCGCCCGCATTGAGCAGGACCACGACCGCCCCGGCCTCTGGACCGTAGTTCATCTCGTACGCGTTCTGCAGCGCGAAAGCGTCCACGTCCACCACCACCGGAACGCGGCCGGCTTGAGCGATGACGCCGGTGTAGTCGGCGATCTTTTCCTTCTTCGCGGCGACGAGCAGGACGTCCATGGTGCCGGTTGAGTCGGCGCCCGTTCCAGGGTCGAGAATCTGATAGTCGAGATTCACGTCCTGGATATCAAAGGGGATGTACTGTTCAGCTTCCCAATAGATCGAATCGCCAAGCTCGGCCTCGGTCATGACCGGCAGGTTGATCTTCTTGACGATGACGGCGTTGCCGGAGAGCGACGCGGCCACCTCCTTGGTCTTGAACGCCTTGTTCTCGAAGAGGCGGGCGATCGCCTGGGCCACGGCCGTGCCGTCGATAATCGCGCCATCGAGAATACTGTCGGGTGGGAGGGGTTCGTGGGCGAAGGCCGCCACACGATAGCCCTTGCCCACGGCCTTCAGCTCGACGGCTTTCACCGCGCTCGAGCCAATGTCGAGGCCGACGACCGCCTTATTTCTTCCGAGACCGAACATCATGGCCCTCGATGTTACAAAGCGGGTACCAAACCGTTTTTGGCATGTTCCCCGTGTAAACGACAAATTTCGGTAGACGAGTGGCGAAAATTGCGACGCGCCGCCCGCAGTCCTTGCCCTCCCGACTACAGTTCCGTCTGGCGATCACCGCCCAGGGCGTTTGCCAGGGACGGGGAAGATCACAGTGCTTATCGGACAATGAGGCACGGCGCTTGACAGTGCTTACAAAGGTCCGTATGATTTGGGTTTGCCGTTGTCCGCGCCGTCCGGACCGAGGGGTCCGGGAGAGTGCCGCGGGCCAGTCCGGATCCCCAAACAACGGTTCTCGGGACGAATTGGAGCGGGTCGGGAAACGCGGCCCGTCGAGAACGTGGGCTCGACTCCCGCGGGTACATACGCAATGTCTAGTTTCGTGGCGACCGCGGCGCATGTCGCAGAAAACAGTCGCTGGCACATCATCGACGCGGATGGACAGGTTCTCGGCCGCCTCGCAACGGTGGCCGCGCGACTGCTGCAGGGCAAGCACAAGGCAACCTATACGCCGTTCATCGACACCGGCGATCACGTCATTGTGGTTAACGCAGCCAAGGTCAAGCTCACGGGCCGCAAAGAAGACCAGAAGATCTATCGTCAGCACTCCGGCTACGAGGGTGGGCTGCGGGAGACCCGCGCGCGCATCGTGCGGCAACTCCATCCCGAGCGTCTTGTCGAAGACGCCGTCCACGGCATGCTGCCCAAGACCGCGCTGGGCGCGGCGATGTATCGCAAATTGAAAGTGTACGCCGGTCCGGACCACCCGCACGCGGCGCAGAAACCCTCCACTCTCGAGGTCGCCTAAACGTGGCAGCAGTTCAGTACTACGGAACCGGTCGCCGTAAGACCTCGACCGCTCGCGTGTTTCTCCGCCCCGGCTCCGGGGCCGTTACCGTCAACGCCCGCGCCTTCGATGCGTTCTTCCCTAGCGAAGCGCTCCGCACCCAGATTCGTCAGCCGCTACTCCTGACAGAGACCGCGGACAAGTTCGACATTCTGGCCACCGTCGCCGGCGGCGGCGTCTCGGGCCAGGCTGGCGCGGTGAGGCTGGGCATTGCCCGCGCACTCGTGCGGTACAACCTCGAACTGCGCAAGCGCCTCAAGGAAGACGGGCTCCTGACGCGCGATGCACGCGCGAAGGAACGTAAGAAGTACGGGATGGCGGGCGCACGAAAGCGCTTCCAGTTCAGTAAACGTTAGTGACCGCGGCTTTCAGCTGTCAGCTCTCAGCTGGGTTCTGAGAGTCGCTGGACGCTGAGAGCCGAGAGCAGAAGCTGAGAGCCATGTTGAGGAGGACTGTTTGGCCGCGATCGCGATGAAGGATTTGCTGGAAGCGGGGGTCCATTTCGGCCACCAGACGAAGCGGTGGAATCCGAAGATGAAGGAATACATCTTCGGGGAACGAAACGGCATTTACATCATCGACCTTGGCAAGACGGTCAAGCTCTTCAACGAAGCCGAAGAGTTCGTCAGTCGACTGGCCGCCGAGGGCCGTACGATCCTGTTTGTTGGAACCAAGCGTCAGGCTCAGGACGTCATTGCGGAGGAAGCGCAGCGCTGCGGCATGTTCTACGTCAACGAGCGCTGGTTGGGCGGTCTGCTCACCAACTTCGCGACCATTCAGCGCAGCCTCGGACGCCTTCGCGACATCGAGACCATGGCGACCGACGGCCGCTACGACACACTCTCGAAGAAGGAAATCGCCCGCAACGAGAAAGAGCGACGGAAGCTCACCAAGAACCTCGAGGGCATCCGCGGCATGTCCCGGCTGCCAGACGCCGTCTTCGTGGTCGATACGAAGAAAGAAAAAATCGCGGTCGACGAGGCGCGCAAACTCAAGATTCCGGTGCTCGGCATCGTCGACACGAACTGCGACCCCGACGAAGTGGATTTCATCATCCCGGGCAACGACGACGCCTTGCGCTCTATCCGGTTGTTCGCCGCACGGATTGCCGACGCCGTCATGAGCGGCCGGGGCATGAAGGAATCGGCCGATGCGGAAGACTCGCGCAACGGCGGTGACGAGGGAACCACCGGCGGCACCGGCAAAGACGGCCCGCGGCAGCCGCCGCGCCCTGTGCGGCGCGCCCGCGAAGCCGCTCCAGCCTCCGCCTAGCCATCAGTCAGTGAACGTCGAGCGCCGGCCTCTCCACCAGGTCGGCGTTTCTTCGTACGGCATCACATTCACCGCAGGGCGCACAGAGGAACGTTATGGCGACAATCACAGCAGCTGACGTCAAGAAGCTCCGCGACCAGACCGGCGCAGGAATGATGGATTGCAAGGCCGCCCTCGACGAAGCGCAAGGCAATTTCGAGGAAGCCACCACCATCCTTCGTAAGAAGGGTTTGGCGAGTGCCGCGAAGAAAGCCGGCCGTGCCGCCACCAAGGGTCTCATCGGCAACCTCCTGGCGCCCGATCACTCCAAAGGCCTCCTCGTTGAGGTGAACTGCGAGACCGACTTCGTCGCACGCACCGACGACTTTCAGCAGCTCGTGAAGGACGTGCTGGCCGAGATCGACAAGAAGGGCGACGCGGCTGACGATTCGTGGCTCAAGGACCCGGCCGGACCGATACAGCAGCGCCTGGCAGTAGCCATCGGCAAGATGGGCGAGAACATGGCGGTCCCCCGTTTCGTCCGCTATGCCGGTACCGGTTATGTCGGTCAGTACATTCACATGGGCGGCAGCATCGGTGTCCAGGTGGAGTTCAGCGGCGTCACGCCCGCGGTCGCCGCGAGCGATACGTTGGTCGATCTCATCAAGAAAGTCGCACAGCAGGTCGCGGCCGCGAGTCCTGAAGTCGCCCGCTATGTGTCGCGGGCCGCGGTTCCAGCCGACGTGCTCGAGAAGGAACGGGCCATCTACCGCGCCCAGATGGAACACTCGGGCAAACCCGCCAATGTGATCGACAGGATCGTCGAAGGCAAGCTCGCCAGTTTCTACTCGCTGGTCGTGCTGCCCGATCAGGCATCGGTCCACGACGCGAAGATGAGCGTGGCGGACGTCATTGGCGCCGCGGCCAAAGCGCTTGGAACACCGATTGCGGTGACGAGATTCGCGCGGCTCAAAGTCGGAGAAGGGGCGTAGCCCGATCTATAATCTCAGCCCGTGACCGTTCCTTCCGCTCCCGCCTACAAACGCGTCCTCCTGAAACTCTCCGGCGAAGCGCTCATGGGCGACCAGAGCTACGGCATCGACCCCGCCGTCGCCACGCAGGTCGCCAAGGACGTCGCCGAAATCCAGTCCATGGGTGTGCAGACGGCGATCGTGATCGGCGGTGGCAATATCTTCCGCGGGGTTGCGGCCAGCGCGCGCGGCATGGACCGCGCGACCGGCGACTACATGGGCATGCTGGCCACCGTCATCAATTCGTTGGCGTTGCAAGACGCGATCGAGCAGCAGGGCGTCCCCACTCGCGTCGTCACGGCCATCGAAATGCGCGCCGTGGCCGAGCCGTTCATCAGGCGTCGGTCCGTTCGGCACCTTGAAAAGGGACGAGTCGTTGTTTTTGGGGCCGGCACGGGCAACCCCTACTTCAGCACGGATACGGCCGCCGCCCTGAGGGCCATGGAAATGAAGGCCGACGTCATCCTCAAGGCGACACGAGTTGACGGAATTTACGATGCCGATCCCCTGCTCCACCCCAACGCCAAACGCTTCGAACGGATCTCCTACCTTCAGGTCCTCGAACAGGGCCTCAAGGTGATGGATGCCACTGCCATTTCATTGTGCATGGACAACCGGCTCCCGATTGTCGTGTTCAACCTGCGCACCCCCGGCAACATCAGGCGCGCGATCACCGGCGAGCCCGTGGGATCGCTGGTGACGGCCTGACCTGAGCCGTTGAATTGTAGGATGGCAACATTGCAGAATTGCCGGATGCCGGATTGCCTGAACACTTGAATTGCGGGACCGTAGGATTGCAGAATCAGCAGGATGGGGATTTACTTCTTGCCTTACTTTCTGCAATCCTCCAATCCTGCAATCCTGCAATTCTGAGAGTTACCGATGGATGTGAATGACCTGAAGGGCATACTTGCCGAGACGACCAAGCGGATGGCGGCTGCGCTGGAGCATGTGCGGCACGAGCTCGCCGCCGTCCGAACAGGGCGTGCATCCGTCACCATCCTCGACGCCGTGCACGTGGAAGCCTATGGATCGAGGATGCCGCTCAATCAGCTCGCTGGCCTGTCGGTGCCAGAGCCCACGCTCATTGTCGCGCAGCCGTTCGACCCGTCGCAGCTCGGCGCCATCGAGAAAGCCATTCGCGCCTCGGATCTCGGCCTGAACCCGATGAACGACGGCAAAGTGGTGCGGATTCCCATTCCGTCGCTCACCGAAGATCGCCGGAAGGAACTGTCGCGGCTCGTGCACAAACTGGCCGAGGAGGGTCGGAACAGCGTCCGCCTGGTTCGTCGTGATGCGAACGACCGACTGAAGAAACTGCTCAAAGATTCGAAGATTTCCCAGGACGATGAGAAGAAAGGCCTCGACGAGCTTCAGAAGATCACCGACAGCCACATCAAGCTGGTCGACGACCTCCAAAAGAAGAAAGACGCCGAACTCCTCGGGCGCTAGTCCCCGAAGGTCACGCCCAGCGCTTTTGCTGCCGCCAGCAGGTCCGAGTCGGCCGGCACCGTCTTGGTCTTCCCCACGACGTCCTCCATCCGCCGCGCGACGATGTCCGGCGGCGCGAACGCGACCATGGTGCCGAAGTCGCCCTGCTTCAGGAGCTCGACGGCTTTGGCGCCGAAGCGCGTCGCCAGCACTCGGTCGAAGCTGGTTGGCGCTCCCCCTCTCTGCAGGTGACCCAGCACGACCGATCGCGTTTCCTTCGCAGTCAATGTCGCGAGCATAGCGGAGACACTCGCGCCGATGCCGCCGAGCCGTTCCGCGAAACCGTCGTGCGCCGCCTCGACGAGCTCCAGCTTCCCGCCCTTCGGGAACGCGCCTTCGGCGACCACGACGATGCTGAAGCGAGCGCCCCAACGATCGCGTTCTTTGAGGCGCTCGGCCACGATCGCGAGGTCGAAAGGAATCTCCGGGATGAGGATGGCGTCCGCGCCTCCGGCGACCCCCGAGTGCAGCGCGATCCATCCGGCATACCGTCCCATCACTTCGACCACCATGATGCGGTGGTGGGCCTCGGCCGTCGTGTGCAGTCGGTCGATGGCGTCGGTGGCGAAGGCGACGGCACTGTCGAAACCGAAGCAGTTCGTTGTCCCGACGATGTCGTTGTCGATCGTCTTGGGAACGCCGACGACGGGAATACCGCGTTGGTGGAACTGATGAGCGATGGCTAACGTGCCGTCTCCGCCGATCACCACTAGTGCACCGAGGCCCATCTTATGGAACATCTCGACAACGCGGTCCGAGTAGTCGCGGGTGCCGTCGGACGTATCGATCGGATACGCGAACGGATTGCCGCGGTTGGTCGTCCCCAGGATCGTTCCGCCTAGGCGGAGGATGCCGGTGACATCGCGCGGGGTGAGGGAGCGCGAGCGGCCCGGTTCGATGAGGCCATCGAAGCTATCCTCGAGGCCGAGCACCTCGATCCCGCTGTTGCACGCGGACTTGACGACCGCACGAATGACCGCGTTGAGGCCTGGCGCGTCGCCGCCGCCGGTGAGGACGCCGATGCGCGAGATGCGGGGAAGAGATGTCACGCGACCGACTATAGCAAATGGGGACGACGGCCGCGTTGCGGGTGCGGAAACGCACGTGTTAGACTTGGCGTTCGGTCCAGTGGGCGGCTAGCTCAGTTGGGAGAGCGCCGCGTTCGCAACGCGGAGGTCGCGAGTTCGAGCCTCGTGCCGTCCACCACAATCCTTCCTCGAGATCTTCCGTTCGGCTCATCCATCTCTCCGAGTGTCGTGAGGACGACCCACGTAGCTTGTTGTCCGTTGGTCTTGGTCTTCAGTCCGTCTTCCGGTCCTCGGTGTCCCTTGCCATTGAGGCCCTGGCAAGGACCAAGAGACGAATCGTTAGAGCCGCGGTCGAGGCCCGGACCAACAAGACCCACCCGCCGAACACTGCCAGCCGGGAGCAGGTCCCTCATTGCCTCGTGCGCTCGCTCAATTGCGGAGGCGATCAGTATCGACGTGTCTGACGAAAGCCCACGCTCGCGAAATGCGGTCCTTGTGACCAGTGAGGCCGTCGTACCGCCTTGCCGGCTCGCCACTCGCAGAGCATCGGAGACACGCATCAGCTCGCTCGGAACGCGCCGAACGCCGTCGATGAGGAAGCGTCGCAGTTGGCCCTTGCCCGCGACCGTGTCCGGATCGATGGCGTTCCGCTCGATGACCGACCGGGCAAACTGCAGCCGCTCGTTCTGACCCGGCGCTACGATGCCCTCGATGAAGTCGTCGATGCGGGCACTCGTTGCGCTCGGTAATTCCTCGACACCGCGGCCGAGCCGTGCTACGTCCATCGTCGTTGAGCGCGGGACCTTCGTGAACGTAGTGCCGAACAACAGGAGGTTGACGATTGAATCCTCATCGCCTTACGCAACTCGCGCGCGGATCGTTTGATCGCGACGGAGGACCCAGCCGGCCCACGCAGCCTCACGATCGGCGGGCGTCATCGATCGAAGGTCCTGGGGTAGCAGATCCTCGCGCAGAGCGTCGATGACCGGCTTGGCATCCACATACGCGATATTCCGAACTGCCGACGCGACCATCTCTGTGAGTGTCTGGGACTTCGGTGGTGGGTCACGCTTCGCGGCGGCTTCGAGCAGTACGACGGACGCACAGAGAGGCACGCCTACTCTGACAAACAACGCCAGCATCGACCGAATCTACTACGACCAGGCAGGCCATGCAACGCGCCCAACGAAGGAAGGCACTAGTTGGCCGATCGTTTCCCGCGTTCCTTCGTGATCCGCTTGTACTCCTCCTCGGTTATCCAAATGAGCTGAGTGTTGGCGTGAGCCATTTCGTCCACGGTCCGACCACCCTTCGTCACCCACTGCCGGGGGTCGGGGTTGTTGCGGTTCGCTGACGTGTTATCGTGCCACGCAGTGATTTGGAGCACCGTCCCTTTCGGGAACACTGGTGCGGCGCGCTCGGCATAGATGTAGTTGATGTGCCACGTATTGTCGTAGTGATCTGCGTAGTTGATCACCTCGCGGCGGCCATCCGGATAGATGGCCTCCATCAGGAACGCTTTGCCCCGCATATGCATATGCGGCTGGAAATTATGGAGAATCGCCGGCGCTGAAAGCGTGTACGAACCCTGATGCTCGGTGACCGTATTGGGTGGAATCTCCAACCCCTGGCCAATACTCGTCCCGATCGGCACGAACTCGACGCTGAACTTCGGAGTCACGTCCTTCGGATAGAACCACCACGCGGTTTCGATGACATCGGTGACCTCTTCCCCAACGGCGTGGTAGTGCGTCTCAAACTCGATCTTGTCTCCCGGCTTCACGAGCTTTCCTGCGTTCTGCGGATAGATCTCCCCGCCTTTTCCCTGAGCCCATTCAGTGAACATCTCCCGCAATTCCCCTGCGGGATCGTCGGCGCGGCTGGACTCCTCGCCGCGCCCGGCTTTCGGGCTCTCGACCCTGTGAAGATACGTCGAGACATGATGGGCAATCCGCCGGCCCTTGAGCGACGGCCGCGTTTCCACGGCGCGAATCCATCGCGGCTCCGTCAAGCCAAGCTCCACGACGGGACGGAAGTGGACATCCTGGGCAACGGCAGGCATCGTCCAGGGCTTCGACTTGACGATCAGATCCGGCGCTCCGAGCTTGTCCTCGAGTCGGAACCGATTGTCGTTCGCCCACTGGCGGGGCGCGGGCATGTCCTTCGGATCGCCGAGCGGAGCGCCACCGTCCACCCACTTGACGATCGTGTCGAGCTCGCGATCGCTCAAGGACGCGTCGTTCATGAACTCCTGGATGCCGACCGTCTTGTCGAGGTGCCAGGGCGGCATCTCGCGCGCCGCGACCCGCGCCTTGATCGAGCGCGCCCATGGCCGCGACTCTTCGTAGCTCATGAGAGACATCGGCGCGATATTTCCAGGACGATGGCACTCCTGGCACTTCTGCTGAAAGATGGGAGCAACGTCCCTGGCAAACGTGGACTGACGCGCCGCGTCAGCTGCCTGGGGGGCCGTCTGCGCAAGCACTCCCACCGGCGCCACGACTCCCATGCCAGCCGTCAGGACGCTCACGGCGATCCTGCGACACGACCACGCCAAACACCCGGCTCGAATCATGACGCGCTCCTGGTCGATCCTCCCAGCCTGGAGAGCTGGTGTCAACCTCGATCACACGCCCTCAACGACGCGGCCCGACAGCTTCGACGGTGACCTTCGCATACGCGTTCGTCCAGCAGCATTGGCCACCGATACCTGCCCCCCGGAACGCCACGGCCCGCAGAACGTATTCGCCTGGTTCGGTGAACGTCGCGACGACGCTCGCCTTGCCGCCCTGAACCGGCGAATCGGTTGCGCTCAACTGCACAGGGCCGGGGCCGCGGTACTTCGTCCACGCGACCTTCAACGGGAGCTGGCGACGGCCCGGCCCGACCGGCTGCACAGCGCCTGGCGCACCGTCGTTGGACACCCACACATCCAACGCCACGGGCTTGGACGCGGCCGTGGTCAGGCTCGTGGTGGCGCCACCCGGGCCCGTGGCGGGCGCACCAGTTTCGCTAAACCGGAGCAGTGGCGGCGTCATCCCATCCAAGGTTCCGCCAACCTGCTTCAGGGCATCGATGATGTAGAGCGGATTCAGCGTCGCCGGAACCGATTCGGACCGCCCGCGAATGGTGAGCGTCCAGGTGAATTCCGTCTTCGACTGGTCCTTCGGCAACGTCACGATGAACACGCCATACTGGCGGCGGGGCAGGAAGTGCGTGGGCTGGCCATTGTCGGGCGACCCGGGTTCGATCCGGTTGTTGGGACCGACTGGAATGTCCAGCGCCTCCTCGTAATTCTTGTTGAGATACCCGAACGAGACGCGAACGGTGCCGTCGGGCGCCATGTACCACCCTTCGTAGACCGGAGCCACGTTCTGGCCCCTGGCATGGTGGATTTGCCCGCTTGGTAACGAGACCTGCGCGTTGAGCGGCGAGCGGGCGAGCCCAGCGCCCGTGCACAGAACCACAACGGTCAGCCACAGTGTTCTCATCTGGCTTCCTCTTGGCCAACTGCTAGGGTCGATCGGATTTCACGTCGGTTGCCACGGCGAGCGCTACGTAGCTGATTGATGTGCTCCTGGTTGTGCAGGATCGTTTGCGTCGCAACCTGCAGCTGTCTGTCGTGCCCGGGGCGTTTGCCTGAATTTTGAATTGAAGAGGCCTAGCGACTCGCTGGACGCAACCCCTTGAACAAGTATCGCATCGGTTTCCGCGATCGTCCGTCGGTTGTGTAGATGTTGCCCTTCGAGTCCACCGCCATTTCGTGATGACCTGCGACGGTATCGAATGAGCCTAGAAGGTGCAGGTCGCTGCGCCTGAAGACGTAGATCTTCCGGTAGCTCGTCGACGAGCCAATGTACAGAAATCGCTGCTGCGGGTCTGGCGAGAACGCCGCCATCGACACCGAACCGTTGCCAACGCCTGGCTTGGTCGGCTTGATATACGCCGAGGACTCAAAGCTCCACTCGTACTGCGCAGGCACGTCCCGTTCCACGAACACTTCCTTGACAAACGTGCCATCGGTCCGGAAGACGTGGAACCGGTTGTGGTATCGGTCGCAGACTGCCGGTAGCCGGAAAACAGGAATGAACCTTGGGAGTGGTACCACTTGTCGCCGATAGCTCCGGTGAGTTGGTGCTTTTTGCTGAGGGTGTGGTCCATCTTGAGAACAAACTGATTGCCGTTATTGGGATTCGAGGAGGTGTAACGATAGCCGCCCAGGTTGAACCCATCCCCGATGTCATAATTATTGGGCAAGGGGATCTTCTTAAGCTTGGCGGCGACAATGCCGGAGCTGTCCAACCCCATTCGGGTCGGGTCCACTGTGAAGATGTTGATGGTCTTAAAAGCCACCAGGGGAGTTCCTTTGATGTCCACATTGGCTCCGGAATTGGCGGCGGCCGTGTTGAAACGGAATATGCCATCCCGCAAGGTCTGCGTGTAAACCGTGCGGTTTTCAATGGAGGCCTGGATCTGCCGCTGCCCTTCCCAGTTGACGAAGAAAAAGGTCTTATCCTTCTTAATGGGCCCGCCCAGGGAAGCTCCATACTGGTTGCGCAAAAAAACCGGCCTTGCGGTGCCGGTCCGATTGCTGAAGAAGTTGTTGGCATTGTAAAGCGTGTTGCGGTTGAACTCGTAAACGCTGCCGTGAATGCACACCCAATGTGCAAGGCCTACACCTGCTCAACCCGGCCTAATTCAACCGTAATGCTCTGAATTCTTGGTAAGGATGCCAACAAGTGTTGGTGATGCCGGCATTCTATGACTCCCGCAGGAGGATTACAACAAAGAAATTTCATTTGATAGTCCAACTCCATTGTTAGCGAGCCCACCAGAAGTGGAGCGTGGATCCAAGAAGCCCTCGCAGAGATCTACCTGCTCGTCGGCGAGAACGAAAGGGCCCTCAACCGGCTCGAGCCGCTTCTGAAGATGCCTTGCTATCTCTCGCCCGGGCGGCTGAGTAGCGATCCAACGTT
>ORMF010578187.1_pt1 | contig 12537 bp, 8 predicted proteins | sample 1779871 | NCBI WGS metagenome assembly ORMF01 (sample SAMEA104232316, study PRJEB22302) | groundwater metagenome | biome: forest; feature: aquifer; material: groundwater | place: USA | collected 2011-08-07 | depth 5.4 m | reverse complement strand
GAAACCGTCGGCGGTGATTTTGAGGAAGAGAATTTCCTTGGTCTGTCGCGCGAGTTTTTTGTCGAGCAGGAGGATGCTGGTCTTCACGCCGGAGTAGGGCTTGAACACGCCCGCCGGGAGCGAGACGACGGCGACGAGCGAGTCCTCGACGAGGAAGCGGCGCAGTTTCACGTAGGCGTTCTGCGTGGTGGCCACGATGCCGTTGGGCACGATGACGCCGCCGCGTCCGTCGCCGCTGAGGGGCTCGGCGATGTAGTCGGTGAAGAGCACCTCGGCCTTCTTCGCGGCGATGCGGAATTTGGTGTGCGGGGTGACGCCGCCTTTCGGGGTCATGAACGGCGGGTTGGCGAGGATGAGGTCGGCCTTATCGTGCCAGCGCGCGTCGTTGCTCAGGGTGTCGTAGATGTGAATGGCGGGGTCGGGAAAGCCGTGGAGAAAGAGGTTCACCTTGCTCAACTTCACCATCTGGTCGTCCACGTCGTAGCCGGCGAGGTTCTGATAGACCTGCTGCCGCTGCGCGTGGCTGAGTTTGTCCCCCGGCATCGCCTGTCCACCGCGTCCATCCCGTCCACTCGTGTGCCCCGCCAGAATGTGCCGAAACGCCGAGACCAAAAACCCGCCCGTGCCGCAGGCCGGATCCAGAATCCTGTCCCCCGGCTGCGGATCCAGACACGCCACCATGAAATCAATGATGTGGCGCGGGGTGCGGAACTGGCCGTTCTCGCCCTGCGCGCCGGTGCATTGCAGGAGGTATTCAAAGGCGTTGCCGAGTTCCTCGCTGTGCGAGTAGGCGAAGCCGTTCACCTCGGTGAGGAACATGGTGAGGATGCGCCCGTCGCGGAATTTGAGGAAGGCGTTGCGGAAGATGTCGCGGAACAGGCCGGGCAGGTGCGCGGCTTTTTTGGGATGGCCGAGTGCTTCGACGCCTTCGGAAAAGAGCGTGACGCGTTCGTCGGCGGAGACGGTCTGCGGGAGGAGATTGCGCCAGCGGTATTTGGCGAGGTCTTTGACGAAGAAGGAACGCTTGCCGCCGAGTTTTACGGATTCCTCGTCGAGGTCGTCCATGAATTTGTAGATGAGCGCGAGGGTGATGAGTTCAACCTGGTTGGACGGCTGGGGAAGTTTGCCGACGAGCACATCGCGGCAGGCGTCAATGCGGCGTTTGGTTTCGGAGGTGAGCATTGGATTTTATCGAGCGTGGAAAGAGTACACAAGCCGCTCGCGAATCGCAGTCAAAATCTCCGCGGTAAATTCGGCCCGACGAAAAGCCGGTTTGGTGTTTTCCAAGGAACTGGCCTTCGTTAACATCAATCCATAACGATGACCGGCGATGACAAAAAGAATCCTGCGCGCCCCAGCCGGGAGATGAGAAGAACGCCCCGCTGGAAGCGGCTGCTGAAATTGGCGTTGTGGCTGGTCCTGATTGTCGTCGTGTCATGCGCGGCGTTTGTCGGCGCATTGGTTTTCAAACACAACCGCATCGTCGGCGCCAAGCCGGGCAAATTGCAGACGACGGTCAAGCCGATGGAGCTGGGGCGGCGGGTGAATCCCTTCATCGGTACCGGTGGCTTTCCGTGGGTCTGCGGCCATAACTTTCCCGGCGCGATGGTTCCCTTCGGGATGGTCCGCCTGGGGCCCGAAACGGCCTCCATGTTAATCCGCAAACGGGCGCTGAACACTTCCGGCTACTACTATGGCGACGATCAAGTCCTTGGCTTCAGTCACACGCGGTTGGTCGGTACGGGTGCGACGGATGGCGGCCATTTCCTGGTGGTGCCGGCGATTGAACCGGTTCAGCCCACAGTCTATCGCAAGGGCCAAACCACAAGCTTCTCGCACAGTGAGGAACTCGCTTCGCCCGGGTACTATGCGGTCAAGCTTCCGAAGATCGGCACGCTGGTGGAACTCACCGCCACGCCGCGCGTGGGTGTTCACCGTTACACGTTTGGCGCGAATGCGACTCCGCACCTCCTGCTCGATGTGATGAACGCCATGGGCGGTCACCGGAGCAGCGAAGGACAGTTGCGCGTGCGACCCGAGGCCAAAGAGATTGAGGGAGCGGTGCGGACATTCGGGACGTTCGCCGGGCGGTATGGTGGTCTGAAGGTTTACTTCGTCGCCCGGTTCAGCCAGCCGTTCGCCTCGTTCGTCACCTGGCAGAACGATACGGTTTGCCCCAACCAAACGACGGCTGAGGGCGATGGCGTCGGCGTTGATCTGGGTTTTGCGGCCACGAGCCTGCCGCAGGTGGTCACGCTCAAACTGGCGATTTCCCACGTGAGCATCGAAAATGCGCGGGCCAATCTCGAAGCGGAAGCCGGCGCCAAGGATTTCGATGACGTTGTGGCCGAGGCCCAGCGGGCTTGGGAAGACAGGTTGTCGTTGGTCAAGATTCAAGGCGGCACGGAGAAACAGAAGCGGATTTTCTACACGGCGCTTTATCGCGTTTTCCAGATGCCCACCGTCTTCAACGACGCGAACGGCGAGTATCTGGGATTTGACTGGCAGGTTCACCGGGCCTCAGACTTTCAATATTTCACGGACCTTTCGCTGTGGGACACTTTTCGCACGGTGCATCCGCTCTACACGTTGATCGTGCCGAAGGATCAGCGGGACATGGTGGTGTCGCTCGTGAAAATGCTGGAGCAAGGCGGGTGGCTGCCGCGCTGGCCGTCGGGGCACGGCTACTCGAACTCCATGCTCGGCACGCCCGCGGACATCGTGATCGCGGACACATATCTGAAAGGCATTCGGGACTTCGACGTGGAGCAGGCGTATCAGGCGATGCGGCGCACCGCGCTCGCACCCACACCACCGGGCGCGGCCTTTTCGGGACGGCAAGGCGTGGCGAGTTATTTGCAGTACGGGTATTGTCCCGCCGGCTTGGTGGAGCGGTCCGTTTCGCGAACCCTGGAGTTCGCCTGGGCCGACGATGCGATCTCGCGGTTGGCGGAATCGCTCGGCCATCACGAAGACGCGACGCTCTTCCGGGAACATTCGCAGTTCTACCGGAATCTCTGGAACACCAACACCCAATACTTTCAACCCCGCGATGCGCAGGGCAAATTTGTCGAACCATTCAAGCCGCTGCTCCTGACTTACCTGGATCGCGGGGACAAATTCACCAAGGACTACGTCGAGGGCAGCGCTCTGCAATGGCGTTGGGCGGCACCGTTCGATGCGACTGGATTGATTTCCTTGTTCAAGAGTCGCGAATACTTCGTCGAGGAACTCAACAGTTTCTTCGCCAAGTCGGATCCCGCGATGGCCACTTGGAATCCCGGCCCCTACTACTGGCACGGCAACGAACCCGATCTTCCCGCGGCGTATCTGTTCAACACCGCCGACCGGCCGGACCTCACCCAGAAGTGGGCACGCTGGATCATGGACAACAAATACGGCGACGGTTACGACGGCTTGGACGGCAACGACGACGCCGGAACGCTTTCGGCCTGGTATGTCTTCAGCGCGCTGGGCTTCTACCCGATTGCAGGTTCAGACAAATATCAGCTTGGCGCACCGCTGTTCGAGAAGGCGGAAGTGAAGTTGAAGGACAAGCCGCTGGTGATCCTGGCGGAACACTGGTCGCCGACCAATCGCTACGTGCAGAAGGTTTGGCTGAATGACATCCCGCTCGACCGCATGTGGATCAGTCACGCGGAGATCGAACAGGGCGGAGTCCTGCGATTCACGATGAGCGCTGAACCGATGCCCAATGGCCGGAAGCGCGAATAATGGATGCGCCTCAACGTCAGCCGGCGCCATGACGAGTTTCTCAATTATTGATTTCGGGTTGAATTTTCGCGCTCAAACCGTAATGCTGCGCCGGGTTGATTGATTGACCTTTAACAAACTGCCACCATGCGAAACTATTTCGTCCCCACATCCCTCGTGTGCGCCTTGCTCGCTGGTCTGGCGTCACCCGCAGCGGAAACCCCTTCCATTACCATCGGCACCTTCAAACAGGAAGTGCGCCGGGAATTTACGACGGCGGAAGGATTGCCCGCCAATGCGATTACTTCCGTTGCGGTGCTGGACGAGAAGGCGGTGCTCGCGGGAACGACCAGTGGTCTGGCCCGGTTCGCCAATGGCCATTGGGCGACGGTGAAGGGGACAGCCGGTGTGCCGGTGGAGGCCGTGACCGCCGGTAAGGACAAGGCTTTATTCGCGCTCAATGGCCGATTGCTGTCGCTCCAAGGCGACAAGGTGAGTTTGCTCGCCCCGTTGCCACCCGGCGTGAAGGTGAATTCGATCAGCGTCGGCGAACCGATCTACGTGGCCACGGATCAGGGCTTGTTTGAAAGCACGGGCAGTTCGTTGAAACCGGTGACCGTGCTCAACGACGCATTGGGCGAGCACAAATCGGTTTTCCAAGTCGCCGTCGGGTCACGGATCGTGGTCGGAGCGGCGGCAGGACTTTTTCAAAAGGGGGCGGACGGGAAATGGACGCGCCTGTTCCCGGCGGACAAGGCCGGTCGCAGTTGGGCACCGATCAATGTGCGCGGCGTGGCTTATGACACGCGGGGGCGTCTGTGGTTCGCGTCGCCGCAGGGCGTGGGCCGCCTCGAAAAGGAGTGGACGCTTTTCACGGGCGCCGAAGGTTTGCCCTACAATGATTTCACGACGATGGCGGCGGGTGAAGACGGGGTCGTCTGGTTCGGGACACGCATGGGCGCCATCCGTTACGACGGACAAAACTGGGAGTATCGCGAGGGCCGGCGCTGGGTGCCGGACGATGTGGTCAACGGCATCGCAGTCACGTCGGAAGGAAACGCCTGGTTCGCCACGGCAGCGGGGTTGAGCCTGATTGAACACCGGCCCATAACGTTCGCGGAGAAGGCCACGTTTTACGAAAACCAAATTGACACCGTCCATCGGCGGACGCCGTGGGGATACGTGCTCGAAGTCGGCGTGGCGAAGCCGGGAACGACCAATCAATTCACCCAGAGTGACAGCGACAATGACGGATTGTGGACCAGCATGTACGGCGCGGGTGAATGTTTTGCCTACGGCGCGACGAAAGATCCGCTGGCGAAGCAGCGGGCGCAAAAGGCGTTCGAGGCGTTGCGCTGGCTGGGCGCCGTCACGCAGGGCGGCGAGCATTCGCCGCCGCCGGGGTACGTGGCGCGAACGATCCTGCCCACGACCGGACCGGATCCGAATATCGGGCGGTTGGAAGGCGACAAACGTGAAAAGGCGCAAAACGATTCGCTCTGGAAAATCTATGAACCCCGCTGGCCCAAGAGCAAAGACGGCCAGTGGTATTGGAAGAGCGACACCAGTTCGGACGAGCTTGACGGACACTTTTTCTTTTACCCGCTTTACTACGACTTGGTGTGCGAGACGGAGGCGGAAAAGTCGCGCGTGCGCGAACATCTGCGGGCGCTCATGGACCACATCGTCAGCCACGATTTCAACCTGGTGGATCACGACGGCACCCCGACGCGCTGGGCGGTCTTTAATCCTGCGGCCCTCAATCACAATCCGATGTGGTCCGAAGAGCGCGGCCTGAAATCGTTGAGCCTCCTCTCCTACCTCGCCGCCACGGAGCACGTCACGGGCGATCCGAAATACCGCCAGTTCATCAACCTGCTCCGCGAGAAGCACGCCTACGACACCAACCTTAAAGTCCCCAAGACCCAGCGGGGCGTCGGCTCGGGCAACCAGTCGGACGACGAGATGGCGTTCATGTCCTTTTACAACCTGATGAAATACGGCAACGATCCGAAACTTACGGACGAGGTTGGTTATGCGTTCTTTTGTTACTGGATTCTGGAGTATCCGGAGATGAACCCGTTTTTCAACTTCACCTATGCCGCGTTCGGCGTCGGGCGGAAATACGTCAATCCGTGGGGCACGCAGGACCTTTCGCCCTGGTCAGGCTGGCTCGAAGACTCGGTGGACACGCTGAAGCGCTTTCCGCTCGACCGGTTCGACTGGCGGCACACGAACAACCGCCGGCTCGACCTCATACCGCTGATGCGCCAGACCGGCGAACCTTACGAAACGAATAACCGACGGCGCGGCTACCGGGTCAACGGCAAGGTGATGCCGGTGGATGAGCGCTTCTTCAACCACTGGAACCACGATCCGTTCGAACTGGACACCGGCGGCAGCGGCAACGGACTCGCAACCGGGGCCGTGTTTCTGCTGCCTTACTACATGGGCCTCTACCACGGGTTCATCAAGTAGCCGGAATTCCCACCCCGGCTTGCGATGGGCCATGCGAAAACCTGCGCTGACAATCTGGCTGGTCTCGTTGCGCGCCGTGAGCGGGCCGCGCAATGATTTCTAACTGTATGCCATTGGCATACGTTCGTTCCAAACCTTCTCCCGCGCCGGGTCTTTAGCCGGCGCATCTTACCACGAATTCAAATGCGCTGAAGGCGCTGCGGAAATTAGCCCGGGGCCGGGGTGAGGAGTCGAACCAACCGCTTGCGAACAGCTTGGCAGTCTGGCAACTTCCTGCCGTGCTTCACCAGCGAACCATTCGTCGGCGGATTGTCAGCCGAAAGCGTATCCAGATGACCGGAGTGGACATTTTTTGCGGGGCGGGCGGGCTGACTCGTGGCTTGCTCGACTCCGGCATCAAGATTTCTGCCGGCTACGACATTGACGAAGCGTGTCGCTATCCCTACGAACACAACAACTCACCCGCGAAGTTTTACAACCAGAGCGTGACCGAGTTGACCGGCAAGCAACTTTCCAAGCACTACCCCAAAGGACACATCCGCGTCTTGGCGGGCTGCGCACCGTGCCAGACTTTTTCCAAGTACACGCAGGGACTCGATAATGAAGACGATCCGAAATGGACGCTGCTCAATGAATTTGCCCGGCTCGTTCGCGAACTGAAGCCCGACATCGTGTCCATGGAAAATGTCCCAGAACTCCAGCGCCATTCCGTCTTCGACGATTTTCTTGAGACGCTCGCGGACGAAGGATTCCATTTTACCGACGATCCCGAAAAACGCGTTGTCTATTGCCCTGACTACGGCATTCCGCAGCACCGAAGCCGCGTCGTGATCCTCGCTTCGCGCTTCGGCCTGATTGACCTCATTCCGCCCACGCACCGTCCCGACCGATACCGCAAGGTTTCAGACGTGTTGCGCTCGTTGCCGCCGCTCAAAGCTGGCGATGAAAGTTCCACCGACCCGATGCACCGCACCAGCCGATTGACACCTGTCAACCTCCGCCGCATCCGCCACTCCGAACCCGGCGGCACTTGGCGCGACTGGCCGCGCGAACTCGTTGCCAAATGCCATCAGGAAAAAACCGGCAAGACATATCCGAGCGTCTATGGTCGTATGGAATGGGATAAACCGTCGCCCACCATCACCACACAATTCTACGGCTTCGGCAATGGCCGTTTCGGCCACCCGGAACAAGACCGCGCCATCTCGCTACGTGAGGGCGCGATTCTTCAGTCATTTCCCGAGGACTACAAGTTTGTGAAGCCGAACGGCGAATGCTCTTTCAAAACCATCGGACGAATGATCGGCAACGCGGTGCCGGTGCGGTTGGGGGAGGTGGTGGGAAAAACCATCAAACGCCATTTGGAGGAACATCATGCCTGATTCCAAGCAAACACCCGCACCAGTTGAGCCTGATTTGGGCCTGAACCTAGAAGCGTGCCGCAAACAACCGACCGAGCTTCAAAAAGTTGAAGCCGAGGCAGAAATTGTCGAACACCATGCCATCGTCGATTACGACACGAAGGAGTATCCGGTGGAGGTTATCGTGGAAAAATACCTGACTGGAAAAGACGACGATGAGAACGAAATTTTCGTCCCGGACTACCAGCGGGAGTTCGTCTGGCCCAACGACCGGCGCTCAAAGTTCATCGAATCAGTCCTCATCGGCTTGCCAATCCCCTACATTTTCGTCGCGGACGTCAGCAAAGGCGAAGGGCGGCTGGAAATTGTGGACGGCTCTCAGCGAATCCGAACTCTCGCGGCGTTTCTCCGTGACGAGTTCGAGTTAGCCGGGCTGAAGAAGCTCAAGAAACTCAATGGCTTTCTATTCTCCGATCTTCCACTCGCCCGCCAGCGGCGCTTCAAACGGCGCACCATTCGACTCATTGAGTTGACCGAGCGCGCGGACGAAGCCGTTCGCCGGGACATCTTCGAGCGCATCAACACCGGCAGTTTGCTGCTGAACGACATGGAGCAGAGATGGGGCATCAAGGAAGGGCCACTGCTGGAATTCATCCGCGAATGCGCGTCCGACCCGCTCTTCAAGAAGCTCGCTCCACTCTCAGATTCCGTGGAACTGCGACGTGAGCGCGACGAGTTCATCCTTCGCTTCTTCGCCTACCTGGACAACTACTTGAACTTCGACAAACGAGTCGTCGAATTTCTCGACGAGTATCTTGAATCGCACCAACCGGGGTTCGACGCCGCCAAGGCAGCACCGATGCGGGCGGAGTTCAAACGCATGTTGGAGTTCGTGGACAGGCATTTCGCTCCCAACGGATTCAGAAAGAAAGCCGGGCACACCAGAACTCCGCGGATTCGATTCGAGGCTATCGCCGTGGGCGTCGCTCTCGCATTGCGGGAGAATCCTGCGCTGGCTCCTGCGAACGTCGATTGGCTGGAATCAGACAAGTTCAAAGAATACACGACTTCCGATGCCAGCAATTCGCGTCCGAAGGTGAAGGCGCGAATAGAGTTCGTTCGTGACCGGCTTCTGGGACGTTAAACCTGCATGACGAGCGTTCAACAAGACTTCCAGACGCGGGCTGGAGAAATTGAGAACTACTTCCGCTTCGTGGAACAATTGGCGGAGGGCAATCTTCGGCTGACCGCTTCCACACCAAACGTAGCGCCCCTGAGTCAGGACGACTACGATTCGCTGCTGAAAACGCTCAAGGCGAATGGCTTCATCCTGCTCTACAACCTTGTCGAGTCCACGATGAAGAACGCCATCGAAGCGGTCTTTGAGGAGTTTCGAGCCAAAGGAGTGTCGTTCGATGATTGCCGCGAGGAAGTACGGCAGATCGTGATTTCAAATCTCAAAGCCCATAATCCCGACCGCGTGTTCACCGCGCTCACGCCTCTGGCGCAGAAAATCCTCTCCGAAACTTTCAGGAAGGAAAAAGCATTCGCTGGAAACGTGGACGCCAAGAAGATTCGTGAAGTTGCCAAGGACTATGGTTTCAGTCCGCCGAAGACGAAAGGCGACAACCTGTTGACGGTCAAATCGCAAAGAAACGACCTCGCCCACGGAGACAAAGCGTTCGCTGAAGTCGGGCGTGACTTTGATGTGAAAAGGCTCGTGAAGATAAAGGTGGAAGTACTGGATTACCTTCGCGAAGTCCTCGGCAACATCTCCTCGTATTTGGTGAACAAGGAATACTTGGCAGCCACCCCCGCCGTCGGGATACCGGCCATTGCCGCGCCCATGAGTTGAACCGTTCTTGGCGTGATGCCTGACCACCTGACACCAGCGCAGCGTTCACGCGCGATGAAGCGCGTGAAACTCAAGGACGGCTCGCTGGAAAAGCTGGTGCAACGGGAACTTCGGGCAAAAGGACTTCGCTTCCGCCGTCACGTTGGCAACCTGCCTGGCAGTCCCGACATCGTTTTTCCCCGCGAGCGCGTTGCCGTTTTCGTGGACGGCGACTTTTGGCACGGCTGGCGACTCCCGACGTGGGAGCACAAGCTCTCGAAATTCTGGCGCGACAAACTCCGCGCCAACCGCGACCGCGACCAGCGCAACTTCCGTCGGTTGCGCGCAAGCGGCTGGCAGGTGATTCGTATCTGGCAGCATGAAATAAGGCGAAAGGATAATTGCCGATTCATTCAGCGAATTCTCCGCGCTTTGCATTGATTTCGACTCCTCACCCCGACCCGCTCCTCGTTCGGCGAGGAGCGGGAGAACCTTTCGTGTGGTTCGGGTATTTCGCGGTTCAACTCCGCGTCTCCGCGTCTCTACCGTTCAAGCCCACACCTCATCCGGCCTGCGGCCACCTTCTCCCCAGAGCGGAGAAGGATTATCTCGCAAAAAGCTGGCGGATGACGTCTTCGATGGGGACTTCTTCGATGTCAATGTCGCGCACGGGAAGTTCGTCGAGCAAGGCTTTGCAAACGGGAATGACGCGGTCGCGTTTGACTTTCAGTTTGATGCTGCCGGGAACCCGCTCCACTAAGTCGCCATATTTTTTCAGGCTCTCATCGGAGCAGTCATCCGCGCCGTCGCATTGGATGGTGATGAGTTTGAAATCGGCGAAACGGTCCACGACTGCGCTCAGTTTGCCGTCGAAGGAGATTTTGCCGTGGTCAATGATGATGACGCGCTCGCAGAGAGCCTGGATGTCGGCCATGTAATGGCTGGTGAGCAGGATGGTGGTCTTTTGCGTGGTGTTGTAACGCTTGAGAAATTCGCGCACGACTTTCTGCGAAACCACGTCCAGACCGATGGTCGGCTCGTCGAGGAGCAGGACTTTGGGCTGGTGCAGCAGTGAGGCGATCAGCTCCATCTTCATGCGTTCGCCCAGGGAAAGCTCGCGGACGCTGACATTGAGTTTCTCGCGGACGTTGAGCATCTCGGTCATCTCCGCGACGGTGCGTTCGAAGCGGTCCCGGGGGATGCCGTAGATTTTGGCGTTGAGTTCGAGGGATTCGCGCGCGGGCAAGTCCCACCAGAGCTGGTTTTTCTGGCCGAGCACGAGGGCGAACTGGCGGCGGTAAGCATCGGCGCGTTCCCACGGGACGTGGCCGAGCACATGCGCTTCGCCACTGGTCGGGTAAAGCAAGCCGGCGAGCATTTTGAGCGTGGTGGTTTTGCCGGCGCCGTTCGGGCCGAGGAAGCCGACGAGTTCGCCGGGTTCGATCGTGAAGCTGACGTTGTCCACCGCGACGGTCTGATCGTATTGGCGTTTGAACAAGCCGCGAATCGCCCCCGCGAAGCCGGGTTGCTTCTTGTAGGTGCGAAATGTTTTAGTCAGACCGCTGACTGCGATTGCGGGCATGGCGGAAAGCTAAAGGCTAAAGGCTGAAGGCTAAAGGCAAAACTCCGAGTGCCGGGAGCAACGGACGCATCCATGCACTGCCTGCGGAACGCCGGATTTATCCGGCAGCGACATATGGTTGCGCTGTCCCTGCCGCGTGAACGCGGCGTTCCGTTCACGCCACCGGCGCGGACCAATCCATCGCGTGCGCTTCGGCCACGGCTTTGTGGGTGACCTTGCCGCCCATCACGTTGATGCCGCCGAGCAAGGAGGGTTGTTTGTGGCAGGCTTCGGCGAGTCCATAATCCGCCAGCGTTTCCACGTAGCGGTACGTCACGTTCGTCAACGCCTGCGTCGCCGTGCGCGCGTAGGCGCCGGGCATGTTCGCCACGCAATAGTGAGTGACGCCCTCCTCGACAAAGACCGGCGCCTGATGCGTGGTCGCGCGCGAGGTTTCGGCGCAGCCGCCCTGATCAATCGCGATGTCCACCAGGACGCTGCCGGGCCGCATCTTGCGCAGCATTTCGCGATTGATGAGCTTGGGCGCTTTCGCTCCCGGCACGAGCACGGCGCCGATGAGCAAGTCCACCTCCGGCAACAAATCCATCAGGTGCGCCTCGCTGGAGTAGAGCGTATGCGCCGTGTGCAACGTGATGTCGAGAAAGCGCATCCGCTCCAGGTCCACCTCGAGAATCGTCACGTCCGCGCCGAGGCCCTGGGCCATGCGCGCGGCGTTGATGCCGGACGAACCGCCGCCCAGCACCACGACTTTCCCGGGCAACACCCCCGGCACGCCGCCGAGCAACACGCCGCTGCCACCGAAATGTTTCGCCAGAAAATAACCACCGACGAGCACGCTCATGCGCCCGGCGATTTCGCTCATCGGTTCGAGAAGCGGCAGGCGGCGGTTCACCTCGATGGTTTCGTAGGCAATGCACGTTGCACCGGATTTGACAAGTGCTTGCGTGAGCGGTTTGCTGGCGGCGAGGTGGAGGTACGTGAACAGGAGTTGGCCCGGACGGAGCAAAGAATATTCAGCGGGCAACGGCTCTTTGACTTTCACGATCAGGTCGGCCTGTTCAAACACGCCCGCATGGGAGTCCAGGAGCTTCGCGCCCGCGTGTTCGTATTCGAGGTCGGGATAACCCGCGCCGATCCCGGCGCCGCGTTCAACCACGACCGAGTGGCCGCGCTTGATGAGCTGATACGCCGCCGAAGGCAGCAGGGCCACGCGGTATTCGTGGTCTTTGATTTCCTTCGGGATGCCGATGATCATAAGGGGAAACTTTGGTTGTCGTCGGTGGTGGATTCGGCGGTCGGAGTGGCGGATGAAATGTTCGCGGGCGAAACGGATTTTGATTCTTTGGGCGGTACGGGCGGTACGGGCGCGACGGGTTCGGCAAAATTCACTTCGGGCAGCGGTTCACCCAGAGGTTTCTCCCCCGGCAACTCAACCGGTGGCCGGGCCTCCGCCAGCGCCGGGGATGGCGGGCTTTCGTTCTCCGGGCCGGTGGTTGCCACCAGTTCCAACCGGGCGTGCGCCCGGTTCACCAGCGCCAGCATCGTCACCGTTGACGCCGCCGCCTTTT
>ORMF012223047.1_pt1 | contig 12541 bp, 12 predicted proteins | sample 1779871 | NCBI WGS metagenome assembly ORMF01 (sample SAMEA104232316, study PRJEB22302) | groundwater metagenome | biome: forest; feature: aquifer; material: groundwater | place: USA | collected 2011-08-07 | depth 5.4 m | reverse complement strand
TAACTTGAATGGTTAGCTCGCCGACTGTAAAGGTGTCTCCTTCTTTTAAAAAATCATTGGGAAGGGCTCCGTCAATAGAGAAAAATAAGGGGAGGCCGTCTTTTCCGGGGTGGATGAGATTAGGAGCATCAAGCTTGTGGATTAAAAGAGGGGCGTGAGTTAAAGAAGAGATCTTTTTCGCATCAGCGATATGATCCCAATGGGAATGGGTAAGAAAAATCTTTTCTAATGTGAGATTTTGTTTCTGCAAGGCTTTTTGAATAAGGGTGGCACTTCCTTGAGAAGCATCAACAACAAAAGCTTTACGGGTAATAGGACAAGCGACAAGGTAGGAATTTGTTTCGCAAGGACCGCAGCAGAATGTTTCAAGGATCATGAATTAGATCTCTTTGTAATAAAAGAATGCACCGGAGAGGATTCGAACCTCTGGCCTCCCGGTTCGTAGCCGGGTGCTCTATCCAGCTGAGCTACCAGTGCATTAGGCCCCCATAGTATCGCTAAATAGGATCTTTTTTTCAAGGTGTTTTTTTGCCTTGTAAAAGGTTTGTATGAATATTTTTAATTTAATCTATGTATTTTGAAGAAGAGAGCTCTTCTTTTTTGCTATGAAGATAGGAAGTGACAAAATACAGTCCTATTAATACAAGGACCATTCCAAAAAATTCAAAAAGGGTAATGTGTACTTGCCAAAAAATAAAATCTAATCCAAGGCCAAAAATGACAGTCATATAAGAAAGAGGCGCTACTAATTTGGCAGGAGCATATTTTACGGCTAAAGTAAAAAATACTTGGCAAAGAAAGCCAAAGGATCCAATTCCTAAAAGAGCAAAAGCTATGGAAGGTTTTAATAAATGAGATAGGGAAAATCCTTCTATTAAGTAAAGTAGACCCGAGAAAGTAATAGAAAAAATATTGTAGTAAAATACTGTACGAAAGACAGGTTCGCTGTTATGAGAAAACCGAGTTACAATGAGGGTAACAGCTCCAAGTATTCCGGATAGTAGAGCAAAATAAGGACCCAGGTTATTCCAATGAGTTTGAGGATGAAGGAGGAAAATCATCCCTAAGAAAGCGATAATAAGTCCTGGCCAAATTTTATGATCTATTGGAGTGCGTTTCCAAATATAAGTCGCTAATGGAACAAAAAGAGGAGTGGTATTAAAAAGTAGAGTTGTTTCTGCAAGAGATAGTGTGCGAAGAGAGAGTAAAAATAAGTAGACTGTAATAAGGCCTGAAAGACCTCGGATGAAATGGATATCTATACGACTTGTTCGTAAATAGGCAAAAAAAGATTGTTTTTTCTTAATCCATAAGATCACAAATATTGTGGGGATCATAGAAAAAAAAGCTTTAAAAAAAGAAATTTGATTAAGAGAGCAAGAGGTGAGACATCCCTTGGATAAACAGAGTGTAGCCGCAAATGAAAAAGAGGAAATGATGCTTGTTAAGATAGCAAGTGAAAGGGATGTTTTAGAGGTGCTTCGTAGGTTTTTTTCCATAATTTATAGATTGGAAGTAGGGAGATGAAATTCGGTAGTTCTGTCGCTAGTTTCAAGAAGATGAACATATTTTTGATATAGTTCGTCAAGAAGGTTTTTATGAAGGAGAATTTTTTCTATAGTAGAAAGAAGAACGGTTTCATCTACGTGTAATCCTTGTATGAGGTCTTGGTCTAAAGTGACCTCATGGGATAAAAATTTTGAAAAAGGGATTTCTTGTTTTGGCTTTCCTTCTAGATAATACCGTATGACATTATTATCAAATAGTAAGGAGATATAGGCTATGACCTTTCCTTCCTCTGTTCGAGAAAATAAGAGAGTTCTTCGATCTGCCGCTAGGATAGGACGTAAGCCTACTTTTGCCCCATTTATAAATTCTTTGATATAATATACCATAGAAAAGTTGTTTTCTTCGGTTGATAGATCGCTTTGAGATATGATCTTGCCATCTTGATAAAATAGCGTGCAGATCCCTTTTTCTTTAAGATTTTTTTGTTGAAGATTTCCTGAAAAAAGGGCTACGAGTGGGGTGTCCATTTTGAGGTGAGGATCTAAAAGAATATATCCAGCATCTTCAGCGTCATTAGGATTACGAAAAGGAATAACAATAGCTACGTGGGAGAGAATGGGCCAGTAAGGTTGTTGTGTAGAGGGGAAAAGAGTAGCAGGGACAGTATATGCGTGGATGTTAGGTGGTAAGCGAGAGATTAGATCTTCGTTTAGGCCAAAACAATAAGAGCCTTGTAAATCACTCAAAGAAAGAGTTGGAGAAAAGGAGGATAGTGTTTCCAAAGGGTCTATGTTGGGATCTTGTGAAGAGAGTAGGTCGTGGTGACAAAGATATTGGTTAAGAATGGAGAGGCGATCTCCATTTGCTCTAGATAGATGTTCTTTAATTAAGGGGGTTATAATTGCAGAGAGCTCAGTACTCCCCATAGATACGTAATCGGAAATATCTTGAAAAATGGGTTTTTCCGAGATGCTATCTAGGCAAACAGCTGCAGTTAAAAAGCTGTTGATGACAAGACATGAGATATAAAGGAAGTACTTCATTTTTTTGACAGCGATCAAACCTTGTTTTTTTAAGGTAAAAAAAACGCTGCTCCTCTTTTTAAGTTTTAAAATTCCTCTTTTCAAAGAAGGAAATAATAGAATTAAGAGAAATGGTAGCAAGTAGGAGAGTAAAAGCACAGAAGAATTTAAGAGGATCGTTACAAAAAGATCTAACTACTAAAAATTAAGGTTCTTAGTAGTTAGACTTATTAATAGGTTTAGTTGTATAGGGGAATGGGGGCTTGTCCATATACGAGATGATCTAGTAGAGCTTCTTCTGTTGCGTAGGCGACTGGGGACATATTGTACCAACTACCTGAAACATCCCAACGGAAAGAATTGTGACAGATTTCTCCATTTTCATTCACAGTAGAACAAAAATTTTGTCCGTTTGCTGAAAATGTAAGAAAAGTGCCAGGTGTTTTTCCTAGAAGTGTTTGCTTGGCTTGTTCAAAGGTATGAACATTGCTATGAAAAGCTATTGTGAGGATATTTTTCTCATAATTTTTATTAAATTCTAATGGTATACACATAAAATCACCTTTTTGATAGTGCAGAGGTCTTATTTTTTAAGATAAGAAAAAGTTCTGCCTCTCTATTAAGTTTTAAAATCCTGGTCAACCGGGCCTTTTCAATTCAGGGTAGTTGAGTTATCATCTACACAAAAAAATGGCTTTGTGTATTAGAAATGTAATCTACTCTATAAGTGTATTTTTTTCAACAATCTTTTACTGCATGTCTTTAAAATAAATACACAATATCTTAACAGTTGAGAGAAAAATGATCATAAAAGATGATTGTAAAAATTTATTTCATAACTAGAAAAAACTTAAGAAGTTAGCTTGATTTGTAAGGAAAAGAATCTTATTTATGTATAAGCTTTTTCTGATTTGCTTTTTTAGAAATTTAACTAGAATTTTGGGTCGCAATTTTAAATATTATGAGATGTAGTAATGGATAAGTGGTTTTATTTTTTTTTACGAGAGGAAAGCTCTATTGCAGAAGGCTTAGAGGAGCTTTTATCTTATGGGGCTCAAGAAATCAGTGAGTTAGAAGATTTAGAAGAGCAGAAGACCTTTTTTTGTGGAAAAATAAAAAAAGAATCTTTTCCGTTGCAATGGGAACATATAGAGAGTTGCAAGCTTTTAGATGAGGATATTGATTGGCAGCAGCAGTGGGAGCTATTTTGTCCTTATTTCGTAGATGGGATGTGTAAAATTCCTCTTTCGGATTTTTCAGCAAAGAATCTAAAGCATCTTTTATTATCTCCAGGAGCCGGATTTGGAGATCTTTCTCACAAAACGACTTGTTTGATGATGGAGTTGATGAGTCTTTATGTCGAAGACAAGATCGTTGCGGATTTGGGATGTGGTAGTGGTGTCTTAGGTCTTTTTGCTTTGCAGCTTGGAGCTAAAAAAGTATATGGGATAGATATAGATCCAAAGGCTTTAGAGCATACAAAAGAAAATGCAAGACTTAACGACTTAGAAGATAAAATCTTTGTTGGATTGAATCTTCCCGAAAAAGTTTTCCCGGACATTTTGTTATTGAATATGACGTGGGATGAGCAAAAACAGGCCCTTTCTTCTTTTCCTGTCGATAAATGCGGCTTATGGATTGTTTCTGGAATCTTAGAAGAGCAAGAAAAGGGGTATCTTCTTTTTATGAAGCAATTTTCTCTTAAACTAGAAAAAATTATGAGAAGAGAGGGTTGGCTTGGCTTTATCTTTATTAAGGACAGTTTTGTGTAATCACTGCATTTTCAAAGGATCCTTTAAATGAGTAACTTCCGGGGGGGGGGCTTAGCCGGAGAGCTGCCTAGATTTTCTCTTTTCCTGGAAATACTTTTTTTTAGGATAATGAATGGATTTCTGTTTTTTTCTATAAGTCTTCGTTGGCTTCGGCAATAATCGGCAAGATTCGGCAATAATCGGCAAATTACGTTGCCGATTATTGCCGAATCTTGCACAATTACATTAAACAAGAGCTAAAATTGAGGTGGAAGATGGAAATTGGAAAATTAATCACACAGCCCGAGTCCAAAGTCTTAGAATTTAAAAGCGATCTTTCCTCTTTAGATCCTATTCTCAAAACAATCGTTGCTTTTGCCAATACAGCAGGAGGAATCCTCCTAATTGGACTTTCTCCTCAAGGGGAAATTCTTGGCGTCGAAAATGTTTTTAAAGCAGAAGAAAAACTAGCCAATTCTGTTGCCGATAGTATTCATCCCGCTATGCTTCCTGAAATTGAAATCTCTACCTTAAATGGCAAAAACATTCTTGTTGTTAAAGTCTCTTATTGGAAGGGTCCTTTTTATCTTAAAAAACTGGGGACGCCAAATGGTGTTTATATTCGCTTAGGATCTACAAGCCGCCCTGCCGGGCCGGAACTTTTAGCGGAGATGCAGCGTACCCTTTTACAACCTTCATTCGATGAACAGCCTCTACCGGAATTATTTTCAGATAGTCTTGAATTGCAAAAGGCTCAAGAAGCTTTTCAACGAGTAGGAAAAGATCTAGATGAACACAAACTTCGCTCCCTAGGCGTTCTTGTGCAATCTGGCAATCGACTAGCCCCCTCCATTGGGGGACTTATTCTTTTTGGAAAGCAAGAAATACGGCAACGCTTTCTTCCTGATGCTAGAGTTAGTTGCGCTAGATTTAGAGGAAATGACAAAACAGAAATCATAGATCGCTACGAAGTCGAAGGAACAATTTTAGATGCAGTTAATGCAGTCCCCAAATTCATCTTACGTAACACTCGCCTAGCTGCTAAAATCCAAGATATTCAAAGAGAAAATATTCCAGAATATCCCATGACAGCTATAAGAGAAGTCTTAATCAATGCTTTAGCTCACTGCAATTACTCTATTACAGGATCACGAATTCAAATCGCCATTTTTAATGATCGTTTAGAGATTCAAAATCCTGGAATGCTTCCTTTTGGATTCACCTTAGAAGATTTAAAAGAAGGTGTAAGTCGAGTGCGAAATCGGGTGATTGCTCGCGTCTTTAACGAGCTAGACCTAATGGAGGAATGGGGAAGTGGGTACAAAAGAATTACCGAAGTGTGCGTTGCAGGAGGATATCCGGAAGTCTCATGGCAGGAGTTAGGAACTTCTTTTCGCGTAACTTTCTATCCACATGTTGCAACAAGTTTAGAACCGAAGGAGTCCAAAACTGGCATTCGGGATTTGTCACCTAAACAAATAGCTATTATAAATGCCTTTGTTATAGGAGAAAATCTCTCCTTTCGGCAAATCATAGAAAAACTTCCTTTCAGCATGCCGGAAAGATCCTTACGTCATGATTTAGCTAAACTGCATAGCTTAGGTTTTTTAACCTCAAAAGAACAAGGGAGAAGGATCCTTTGGCGCAGAGTAAATTAAGATGGTATATTTTCTCTTGAAGGACCGTGCTGTGTAGCCATTGTATTTTCAAAGGATCCTTTAAATGAGTAACTTCCTTGGTGAGTAAGTTTTAGCCAGGGGGCTGCCCAAATTTTTCCACCCATTTTTCGAACACACTGACAAAATCTATGATCTTCGGTTATGTAGTACTTTGTTTCAGGGTCGATGGCGCAATTAAAAAAGGCGAATTCTTCTTTCCCTTTAGGGATGAGATACTTATTTTCAGGATAAGTTTCCTTGAATTTTTCAAAAGTTCTACGAGGAACCATCATAAATCCAGCATCGACTTTTAAGACTTCTATAGGAGCTATTGAAGAAAATGAGTTTTCTATAGAAGTTAGTAATGGGTAAATTCCTGTATGATTTTCTAAAGAGTCAGCATCCTCATCGGATAATCCCTTATTGGCGGCAGATCGAACGGTTTTCCAAGAGATGTTTTTTTTAGGATAGAGTCCAGCTAATACATCGTATTTTTTTTCTTTGTCTGAGGCTAGTAAGTAAAGAAGGGAGAGGACATCCTTGGCTGTAAATCCAATATCTGCATCAATAAAAAGAAAATGAGTATAGTCAGAACGCAAGAAAGAATCTACACAGAAATTTCTAGCTTTTTGAACAAGGCTTTGATTTGTAACTCCACAAACGCTAAAGGGGATATCATACAAGATACATGCAGTAGAAAGGTCAATCATCCCTTTAAGGCAACTAGATGTGGACATTCCTCCATACATAGGCGCTCCGATAAAAAGCTTAGTTTGAGAGAAGGAGTCTTTCGAAAAAGAAATATCCATAATATAAATCCTTTGTATAGTTATTCATCCGTGGGGGACATGCCAAGAACTGCTATTTGATGTAAAGACCCTCGAAATAAATAGGGCCCTTGGTGAGAGAGCTCTAGCCAAGGAGCTAGCCAAATTTTTCCCCCTATCTCTCTCATACGATTACAAAATAGGTAGTCCTCTGGCACATAGAATTTTGTCTTAGGATCTATCTCACAATCAAAAAAGGCGTATTCTTCTTTTGTTTCAGAGACCTTATAGGTTTTTTCAGGATAGGCTTGCTGATATTTTTCAAAAGCCTTTCTAGAGATCATCATAAATCCAGTGCCAATTTTTAAGACCTCAGAAGGATCTTTTGAGGAAAAAGGTTTTCCTGCAGGGGCAAGGAAAACAAAATCTCCTGTGTATTCTGCTAAGGAGTTTGGATCTTGATTAGCTAATCCTTTTTCGACGGCTCGTTTAACTTTTTTCCAAGAAATATTTTTCTTAGGATAAGATCCTGCTACTACATCATATTTTTCTTCTGTATCTGAGTTCATAAGATATAGGAGAGAGAGCATCTTTAGCTGTAAACCCAATATCGGCATCGATAAAAAGAAGATGAGTAGAGTCGGATCTTAAAAAGGCCTCTACACAGGTGTTTCTTGCTTTTTGTACAAGGCTTTCGTTGGTGATTTCATGAAAATTCATAGGAATATTATAAGCTGCGCAAGCAGCAGATAGGTCGATCATCCCTTGTAGATAGTTCGATGTGCAGACTCCTCCATACATAGGAGTTCCAATAAAGAGTTTAGTTTGGCAAAATGAGTCTTTTGAAAAGGAAATATTCATGTAAATCTCTATGATTTTAGTTATAAATCAGCAGGAGACATCTCAATAGCTGCGATGTGTTCTAAGGACCCTTGGAATGAATAAGTTCCTTGGTGAATAAGCTTTAACCAGGGAGCTACCCAGACTTTGCCTCCCATTTTTCTAACATTCTGGCAAAATAAACTGTCTTCTCCCATGAATCTTTCAGTTTCTGGATCAATAGCGCAATTAAAAAAAGCAAACTGCTTTTCTCCTCCGTGAGTCTTATAGGCATTTTGAGGATAAGCCTGTATAAATTTTTCAAAAGTCCTTCTTGGAATCATCATAAATCCTGTGCCTATTTCTAATACCTCTGCCGGATCACTAAAAGAAAATGGTTTTCCTGGTGGGGCTAAAAAAGTATAATTGCCTACATAATTTGCTAAGGATTCTGCGCTTTCATTTACAAGGCCTTTTTCAACAGCGCGCTTAACTTTTTTCCAAGAAATACTTTTTTTAGGATAAGGTCCTGCTATTACATCATACTTTTCTTCTTTATCTCTGGTAACAAGGTAAAGTAAGGTGAGGGCATCTTTAGCCGTAAATCCGACATCTGAATCAATAAAAAGAAAATGGGTATAATCAGAGGCTAGGAAGGCACTTACACAGATGTTTCTCCCAACTTGAACAATACTAACTTGAATCCCATAAAGATTCATGCCTATGTTATAAGCTGTACAAGCCGCAGATAGATCAACCATTCCTTGGAGGTAGGCTGATGTGCAGGTCCCTCCATACATGGGCGTTCCTATGAAGAGTTTGATGTTAGAAAATGTATCTTTTGAAAAAGAAATGTTCATAAAGTAGAGCCCCTTTTCTGACCTTGTATGATAAAAATTAAAAAAGAACAATAGTTTTTAATTAAAAAGGTTAAATCAAAGATGGGGTGATGGATTCGGTAAAGGGATAGACCCCTTGATGAGTAAGCTTTAGCCAGGGGGCTAACCAGACCTTTCCTCCCATTTTTCTGACGCTCTGACAAAATAGATGATCCTCTGCTATCATGATCCCTTTGGCCTTGTCGATGACACAATCAAAAAAAACAAATCGTTTTTTGTTGAAGCTTTTATAGGTGTTTTTGGGATAAGCTTGCTGATATTTTTCAAAGGTCCTTCTAGGGATCATCATAAATCCGGTTCCAATTTCTGATACCTCGGTAGGTTCATTAACAGAAAAGGGTTTTCCAGGGGGTGCGAAGAAAGTGTAGTCTCCTGCATAGTTTGCTAAAAAGTCAGGTTCTTGATCAGCAAATCCTTTTTCGATGGCACACTTAACTTTTTTCCAAGAGATCTTTTTTTTAGGGTAGGGCCCTGCTAATATATCATATTTTTCCTCTTTATCTGAGGCGACAAGGTAAAGTAAAGAAAGAGCATCAATAGCCGAAAATCCAATGTCTGCATCAATAAAAAGAAAATGGGTGAAATCAGAGGCTAAGAAAGCCTCTACACAAGCATTTCTAGCCTTTTGTACAAGGCTCTCATTAGTGAGTCCATAAAGGGTCATAGGTATATTATAAGTAATGCAGGCTGAAGATAAGTCCATCATTCCATGAAGACAATTAACCATACAGACTCCTCCATACATTGGAATAGCAACGAAGAGTTTAACTTGGGGAAAAGAGTCTTTTGAGAAGGTAATATCCATGACTGTAACTCTGTTTTTAACTCTTTGTAAAATACAAGGCTGAAAAAAACAAGAGATTTTTTAGGGGGTAAAAAAAGAGGAGCTTTTTAAGGGCTCCTTTTATCTTTTCGATGGGATGAGTAATTAGATTACATCATATCCATACCACCCATACCACCCATACCACCCATGCCACCCATGCCGCCCATGCCGCCCATGCTATCCATAGGAGAAGCTTTGGATTTAGGGACAGGTTTATCTGTGATCATAGCAGCTATTGTAATGAGCATTCCTGCTATGGAAGCTGCATTTTTTAAAGCGCTTTTTGTGACTAAGACAGGATCAATAACGCCAACTGTGATTAGATCACAAAACTCATCTGTAAGACCATTATACCCAAAAGAACCCTCTTTTTCGAAGATTTTTTCTGCTATGAGGCTACCTTGTTTTCCACAGTTTGTTGCGATGGCAGAGGCTGGAGCAAAGGCTGCTAATCTGATGATATCGACTCCAATTGCTTCATCACCCTTAAGAGTGAGGGTATTTAGTTTTTTTATCGCTCTTAGTAAGGCAACGCCGCCGCCTGGGACAACCCCTTCTAGTACAGCTGCATGTGTTGCATGTAATGCATCATCAACTCGAGCTTTTTTCTCTTTTAGTTCAGACTCTGTTGCGGCCCCTACGTTGATGACAGCAACTCCTCCAACAAGCTTTGCTAAACGCTCTTCAAGTTTTTCTCTTTCATATTCAGAAGTAGAAGAGGCCATTTCTGCTCGAATTTGAGCTGCTCGTTCTTGTACGGCATGAGTATTGCCTTTACCATCTATAATTGTGGTGTTTTCTTTACTGATCTTGACTTTTTTAGCTAGGCCAAGAACTTCTAATCCAACTTCTTCTAGATTAAGGCCTAGATCTTCAGTGACAACTGTTGCTCCTGTTAAAATAGCCATATCTTGGAGTATAGCTTTTCTTCTATCTCCAAAGGCTGGAGCTTTTACAGCGCAAAGGGAGAGGCCCCCTTTGATTTTATTGACAACTAAGGTAGCTAAGGCCTCTCCGTCAAGTTCTTCTGCGATAATTAAAAGAGGTTTTTGACCTTGTTCCATGACTTGCTCTAAAATAGGCACCAGTTCTTTTGCAGAAGAGATCTTCTTATCTACAATTAAAACGTAGGTGTTATCTAGTTCTACTGTCATTTTTTCTGCATTAGTGACGAAATAAGGGGAGAGATATCCTTTATCAAATTGCATGCCTTCAACAACATCTAAAGTCGTTTCAATTCCCTTAGCTTCTGCGATGGTAATGGTCCCATCTTTACCCACTTTTTGCATAGCCTCTGCAATAATAGCACCAATTTCAGGGTCGTTATTGGCGGAGATAGTTGCAATTTGCTTTATCTCTTCAGGGCTGGAAATCTCTTTAGCAAGGGCGCTGAGTTCTTTACACACAAATTCTACAGCCTTGTCAATTCCCCGTTTTACGCTCATGGGATTAGCTCCGGCTATGACGTTTTTTACCCCTAAAGAGAAGATTGCTTCTGCAAGGACGATAGCTGTTGTTGTCCCATCTCCAGCAAGATCTGATGTTTTAGAGGAGGCTTCTTTAACAAGTTGCGCTCCAATGTTTTCAAATTTGTCTTTCAAGGCAATTTCTTTAGCGACAGTGACTCCGTCTTTTGTAGAAAGAGGTGCACCAAACCCTCGATTGATTACGACGTTTCTTCCCTTAGGTCCTAAGGTTACAATTACAGTTTTTGCAAGGATTTTTACCCCTCTTGCGATGGATTTTAACGCTTCTTCATTAAATTGTAATAATTTTGCCATCTTTTCTGACTCCAGTTGCGATCAATATTAAGAAAGAATTCCAAGGATTTCATCCTCGGCCATGATGAGATATTCTGCTTCAGTTTCTTCTGTTTTAACTTCTGTTCCTGAGTAAGAAGAAAATAAAACAAGATCTCCTGTTTTTAAGGTCATTTTTTGGATTTTTCCATCTTCATCCATTTTCCCGGGGCCTACCGCGACAACTACTCCTTGTTTTGGTTTTTCTTGAGCCGAGTCAGGAAGGAGGATCCCTCCTTTCGAAGCTGTTGCTCTAGAACGCTTTATAAGAACTCGGTTACCGAGAGGTCTAACTTGGGATGTCTGTGTTGTCATTTTTTTCTCCTTTTTTACTAGAGGGAATAGGTTAAATTATGAGCAGCATCTTACGCTGCTTGGGAGTTTTTTGTCAATTTTTGAGGGAGTTTTTTAGCAATAATGCGGCAAGAGTGCTAATTATATAAAAGATACTTCTTTCGTTTCTCTAAGAAAGATTGCCTTTTGCCTTCATGGTATTCGATCATCTTCCACGCAGGATACTTTTCTTTGGAAAGAATAGTAAAAATAACATCGGTCCCTTCTGCTTTATAAAAGAGTTCTTTTTTTGCTTTAGATAAGGAAGAGAGTTTTTTATTCACAATATCGGGATATAAGGATTTTAAAATGCCTAAAATGCCATGTTGGGTTTTAACGGGTGTAAATTTTTTCTTATCTAAAATAACAATTAATACTCCTTTGCAAAGTTCCCCTTTATAGAGTCCTAAAGGAGAGGTAAACTGAAAGGGAACAAACTGTACCCCTGGAAAGTGTTGATCATTTAGTTTTTTTGCAAATTCTTCTTCTTTAATCCAAGGAGCTCCTATGACTTTAAAAGGTAATGAATAGCCAATTCCGATGTTAACAAGGCCAAGGCCCCCTATTAGTCCTGTTGCTGCATAAAAAAAGGGGGTTTCGGGTTCCGGGATATAGGGACTTGTTGGAATCCAGTTAAGATTGGTATCAGTAAAGTACATGGATCGCTTCCATCCCTTCATGGGAATTACTTGTAAAGAGCAGTTTATATGATATTCTGCCTTAAAATAAAGGGCGAGTTCCCCTATTGTCATTCCATGACAGTAAGGGACATCTATATATCCGATGAAAGAACGAAATTTTTCTTCCAACATAGGACCATCAACTAGGCATCCTCCTAAAGGATTTGGCCGGTCTAGAACAATGATAGGGATATTTTCTTTGCCGGCTTCTTCCATGATATAGTAAAGAGTGCTGGCAAAGGTATAAGATCTAACTCCTATATCTTGAATATCGTAGATAAGAACATCGATATTTTTAAGCATTTCTTTCGTTGGTCTTCTTGTTTCCCCATATAAACTATGGATAGGAATTCCTTGAATCCTTTCTTGTACGACCTCTTTTTCTGCTGGGACATGACCAAAAAACCCATGTTCTGGAGCAAAGACGGCGACAAGATTTAACCCTTTTTGATTATGTAAAAATAGATTAAATGTGGAG
>ORMF012453471.1_pt1 | contig 12545 bp, 12 predicted proteins | sample 1779871 | NCBI WGS metagenome assembly ORMF01 (sample SAMEA104232316, study PRJEB22302) | groundwater metagenome | biome: forest; feature: aquifer; material: groundwater | place: USA | collected 2011-08-07 | depth 5.4 m | reverse complement strand
TCAGCGGTACGCTGCTGAACCGCCCCGCCCAGCTTAATCGCGCAGTCGCCGGAGTTTGTGTAGTGGTACTCAACTTTCTTGCCAACGCCCGCGCCTTTGGTCGTGTTTGAGCTGGGCAGCGTTGGACTGTCTCGATCGTTAAATTGCCCGGCCGTGGCGCCGCTCGCCGCCAATAGCAGCGACATTACCAGTATCAGTTGTTGCCCGAGGCGCGTTGTTTGATACGGTCTCAATTGTCCTCGCATGATAATCGTCCCTCTCGTTTGGCAGTAGCCGCTGTCGCCAGGTCAAAAGAGCCCGCGCCGATGATCAGAAGGTTAACATTTAGGTGGGCGCACTGATACGCGCGAACGATGAGGTCAGTAGTTCGATCCGCCTCGGCACCAATTTAAAAAACTCTTGAGCGTCCGCTGGCGACGCCTTTACTGTTGGAGTTGCCGCCCTTCTTGCACGCGATCAATATTCAGGTTGGCTAAACTATTTCTTCGATGAAGATTTCTTCTTTGATGAAGATTTCTTGCGCGGCACTTTACCTCCGGCCTTCCGAGCTTCTGACAGCCCAATGGCGATCGCTTGTTTCTTGCTCGTTACCTTTTTTCCGGAGCGTCCGCTCTTCAAAGTTCCCTCCTTACGTTCATGCATCGCCTTCTCGACTTTTTCTGAAGCTTTCTTGCCGTACTTAGCCATAGTCTCTCTCCTTGATTCTATTCTGGTCAGCTTTTCAAAGTTAGTAAGTTGCCCGCAGTACCGGTGTTGAAGTCGGGCTGGGTGCGGGCTCTGGTTCCGGTACAGGTGTGGGGGTTGACGAGGGACTGGCGCCTGGTGACGGGCTCGGCAAGGGTGTAGGCGTCTGCATAGGCGTCGGTGTCTGCACTGCTCTTTCAGATGGATTTCGAGAGTAGTAAGCAGATGAACTTTGGGAGTAGTAAGTCGTGGTCGCTAAAGAGAGCGAGAACAATCCGATTACCCCCAACACCAATAACGTGGCGACCCATATCCTAAAACCCTTCTTCATTTCTTACCTGCTTCCCCGGCGTTTGGTTCCTCAGCCAGACCGCTCACTTCAACTGGGCAAGGGCCACGCTCATCTCCGTCAATCCGACAGTCGCGACCATCGCGTTTATTAGAGGTTGCGTCGGATGTCACCCTCGCGTACATAACATCGGCTGCGAACGTCCGGTTACGATTCACGCCAATGCGCACCTCTGGGCGTCGACATCTTGAGAAGTATCTGGGGGGCAATTACAATGCCGTTTTCATTGTGCCCTCGGTTCGGTAACTGCGAGCAAAGGCGGCGCGCAGCTTGCAGTAACGATAATTAGTTTTTCTCGGTACTCAAAAATTATTGTTGCGGAGAGGGAAGCTGATGCAACGCTTAACCGAAATTATTATTCGTCTGACCCTGGTCAGTTGTGGTCTTCTGACGGTCCCGGTCGTTGCCCAAGAGAGTGGCCAGGACCGTGCAGAAAACCTTCGTGCTCAATTAGTCGAGATCCAGTCGAAGCAGACCGAACTGCAAATGCGCCATCAACAACTCACAGACGATCTCAAACCCGAAAACATTGAGCGCGCTCTCGCTGGTATTGGTAGCACCCACCCGGAGGACTTGCGTGAGCAACGCCGTCGTCAACTGGAGATTGAAAAGAAAGGCGTCGAGACTCAGCTTGAGACGCTGGCGGCGAGCCGCGCGCGTTTGGAGGCAGCCATCGTCCGTGCAGATGCGATCAGCTATCAAAGCGCCGCTGTTGGCACCGGCCTCCGTCAATCGGAAAGTATCAGCCCCACGGTCAACAAGGGGAAGCACGCCGGCAGGCACAAAACCAAGAAACACCGCCGCCACTAAACGGACCGATAGGCGGTCCTAACTTGAGCTTGTTTCTGCATAGCCTTTGAAGTGATTAGACGAGGTACGGACTTGATTCTTCCCACCTACAGGTATAACTATCCAAAACTCTTGCGGAAGAGATAAGACATCTTGATAAAGAAAGTGCGGCCATTCCTTCGCAGGCCAGGTTCGAGCTGTCGGGTGAAGGGACTAAAGCCGCGGCGGTTCATGTCATCGTTATAGCCGATATACAAAGCGGTCCCCGGATTAGGGGTCCAGCCAAACAGGAACTGCCCCTTAACGTTTGAAGCTATCGAGTCGAAGTCGACGCGCCCGCGGGCAAAGATAAACCTCGTGAACTGATAAGTACTGCGCAGCGAGATGATGTTCTCGTCAAATGCCAGCAGGCCGGTGTCGTACCTTCTCAGTCTCTCTTTGGTGAAGCTCAAACTTAAATTCAGCGGCGTCGATGGCCGGTAGTTCACGCTGCCGTCAATATGCAGGAAGCCGCCTGCACCCGGGTCTTGCGGCGCGACGCACACGGGCGGGGGAGCCGGTCCGTTACACAAGCCCGCCGCCTGGGCGTTACGCGCGGCAACCGCCGGGGTGCTCACGCGTGGATAACGCGGGCCAGCGCCGAAATCAAAATCCAAAGTGCCGGCCACGCGATTAATGAACATGTTGAAATCGACTTTCTTCATCGGCGTAGACCCGATAAACATGTAAAGGCCTTTGCTATACGCCGAGCGTTCGTTATCGGCTCCCCAGAACGTACATGTGTTGGTGAGAGCGCAATTCGATCCGGCTTTGCGCGTAGGGCCAAACTCTTCTTCGAATACACGCTCGTAACCTTTGTCAAAGCCCACGCCGAGGAACGTCTGACGTCTGAAGCTAAACTGAATCTGCGACTCATTGTTGACCACCTGAGAACGCCCCTGCCAGTCAAAGTTGGTCGAGATGTCGTTGTAGACGCGCCAGGAAATCAATCTGGCTTTGGGCTTTGGTTCTGAGTTGTAGCGGAAAAAGCCGTTGTAGTTGTTGGTGTTGACCCGGCGATTGAAGCCAACGTCCGAGCGATAGTAACGGGTCCGTCCCACTCCCGAAAGGTTGTAGCCGAAATGCCGGCCGCCTTTGTTGTAGTCCACCGCGTAAATGAATCCGTTCTGTCTGCGGTTGGCCGTTACACCCTCGTTCGGATAGAAGAAGTCATTTCGTGAGACGGTCGCCAGCACCTGGGCACTGAAGGTCGTCTGCGGGTCGAGGCGAAAGCGGGCGTCGAGACCACCGAGATAGTTATACTGGTCCACAAACCTGCGCGCAGTCGCGAGGAATCCGACGAACGAGTCTTTCGTGCCAAGGTCATGCTTTAAACGCAGCACGCCCACCAGGGCGTTCTTGTCGAGCAAACGCGCGAGCTGGGCCTGCGACTGCTGCATGCCGGCGATTTGGCTCTGGGTCGGATTGGCGAGACCCAGCAGGAATCTGGGGTCGGACTTAATGAAATCGCGATCTTCTTCCGACAAGTTGCCGGGACCGTTATCGCTGGCTGCCATAAGACCGAAGGTATTCCGATTTATCTTGCCGGTTAACTTCACGGCCACGAGGGGATCGATGATGGCCCTGGTATGCACGGCCTGGATCTGAGTCTGGAATATGTCGATGCCTTCAAGGAAGAAAGGACGCTTCTCATCAAAGAAAATCGGAAAGCGCTGGTTGGCCCTGACGACCAATTGATCTGATTCGACCTGGGCAAAGTCAGGTTTCACCGCAAAGTCGAGCGTGACGTTCGGGGTAATGGTGTACTTACCAGTGAGCCCGGGATAGAACTTGATCGGCTCGTTCACAAACCGGCCAGGATCCAGCAGGCCGCTATTTACCTGCGCCGGCGTCAGTGCAGCTTTCCGTTTGCCTGTCTCTGACAAGGTCAGACTGGGAATAAGTTCCAACGTTCGCTCAGCTGAGATCCCCTCCAGACCCGAAAGGTGTCCCTCCTGCGCCAGCCAACTCGAAATGTCGCGGTTCAGCGGCATCCACATATCCAGTTCGTTATTGAAGCGCTTGATGCGCCGCCAGAAATGCGCGCCCCACAACTTATCCTTGCCCGCAACGTAACGCAGCGACTTGAACGGAATGGCGACCTCGACAGTCCATCCGTCCGAGGTCAACATGCCCTTCGATTCCATCACGATATCGGGATTGAAGTCTTCATTCTGGCCGTCGGTCCAGATGCCGTCTGCCTGCACGCCCAGCGGATTGAAATCAAACTCGTAAGCCTTCCGATGATCGTTGAAGGTGTCGAAAAGAATCCCGACGTAATCATCGTCGAATATGTTATCGCGCTTCGGTATGTTGGCGCGCACCTTGTCGGGCTCGTCATAGCAATGAAACGCCACGTAAAGAAATTTCGAGTCGTAACCGAGTAGTACCTCAGTCGGTTTGGACGGAGCGATGTTGTCGCCAGGCTGGACCTGATGAAAGTCTTTGAGCACCGCTGCGTGCTTCCAGATTTCATCGTCGAGTTTGCCGTCGATGACCGGCGGCTTCTCAAACTTTGGTATGCGCACCGGCTGGGCTTTCTCTGGCGGGAGCACCAGCCCGGGCTTTGTGGTCGATCCGCTTTTCGCCGCGGAGGCCTCGTCTTTTGGTGTGCTTGATGGCGTAGCACTGGTGGAAGCGGAGGGTTGAGCGAAAGCCACCATCGAACTCAGAGCTAATATAAGTAGAATGAGAAATGCGTTTTTCATCAAGCCGGTTCCGGTAAGGCGGTAACAGATTTCGCTGACGACCAGGAAAGCTTAACGATTTTTCTTCTCGGTATTAACGAAACTGACAACGATCGGTTCCGCCGTCAGGACGTTTCGCAAAGGCTATGTGTTAATTGGTTCGCCAACACTTTTCGAAAGCAGGAATTCTTGGGTGCGCGTTCCGCGGGTTAGGGTTGTTCACAAACACAAAAAGAAATCCTCTTCTAAAATTTCAGATACACTTCCAGGATTTTGTATCCTGCTAAACTCCGAAGGTGAGATCCAAAAACCTCGAACGGAGAGCACCGCCGCCTGAGTTTTCACGCTGTTATTTCCCGATCGCCAGCGTCCTTGTCGGCTTCGACTCCAAAACCGTCGCAACGAATTCCGTAGCGCTTGACCTTTGCATTCAAAGTCGTGTGCTTGACGCCCAGGAGCCGTGCGGCGCGAGCCTGATTGCCACCGGTTCGGTGCAGCGCCTGCCGAATAAGATCGCTTTCAAATCGCTGCACCTGGTTCTGGAGGCCGGCGCCGCAGGGCGAATGATCGGATGGATCGATCTGCAACGACTCCAGCTCACGCAAGAGCATCAGTACGAGATCTCTCAGTGCATCCAGCCGTTCGGCGTGCAGAATTGATTCGAAGGGAGCGATGGGACCTGTGACAAAATTTGGCGAAGGTTCAGTTCGCCAGCTCGCAGTGTTGCTCATTTCTCACCTCGTTGTTGCCGCGCCAATCCGCCTGTTTTTGGCAGCGCTAAAGTTTCAATCCTGGCGGCCCTGCTCATTCCGCGTTAAAGCACAGTGCTAATGACACGAACCGGTTCTGCGCCTAGCCCCGCTTGATTGCGATTGAGCCATTGACGTTGCTGAGACGAATGCGCGGCCCGCCGTTACCAATCTGGCCGCTCAAATCATGACCGACGTATTCGCCGTCGTTCACCCGCAGGCCAAAGTCGTTGGTAATCGCACCATGAATCGTACTGGCCTTTACTTGGGCATTCGAATTTGACGGGATCGTTAGGACTATGCTGCCGTTGACCGAATTAAGCGAGGTCGATTTCGACTCGTCAAGCCGCGTGATCGTCGCCTCTACTCCGCCATTGACGGTTGAAAGTTTCACGTCGCCGGTCAAGCCCCGAGCTCTCACCTGGCCATTAACACACGCCGCTTTCACGTCGCCTTCGGCGCCCTCGATCTCGAGTGATCCATTGACCAGGTCCGCCGAATCAATGCGCGCCTTGCGCGGAATCGTCAACGAGTACTCGACGGTTGCCGGATTGTTGTAGCGTCGCGACTCGCCGTCACTGAATGACTGGTTCCTGTCCGGGTATTCGGTCTTGATTCTGACGCTGTCGGCAGTCGTGCTGACATCGACTTTGGCCTCGTCCAGCCGTTCTTTCTTGTAGGCGCGTTTGACCGCGTCGACCTTCACCTCGTTCTGGTCCCAGACCGAGATACGAACGCCGCCGTTGATGTTCTCGATACTTACGCGGCCGGTCGCATTCAAAGGATAGGTCTGGTGAAACTCTTCAGTTAATTCCTGGATTTGCGGATCGTCCGAGATGCCGACTCGATTGTCCACCGGCAAATTGCCAGCTCCGTCAGCTCGCGCAACTCTTTCGCGATCACCGCCTACAGTTAGCAGGGCCACCGCCAGGATTAGAATTGAGAGTATTGATCTTTTCATTGTTGATTTTCCCTTCATTCACACAATCTGAGTTTTCTCGGAGCCCTCCCTAACGGTCGGGCTACTGCCCCGTTTGATCTAACGTTCGTTGACGTTGTTCCTCAGCTAAACGCTCATTCGGCCGTTCCCTTGTCCCAGCTCACAAGTATTTGGCTCGCCCGGTTCGTCACTCGGATAAACGGTGCAAATCGTGACTCCGCCGGTATGCTCGACCACCTTGATACTTACCTGAGATGGGTCACTCCGCCGCCCGGTCTTGGTTGCCCTAACTTCCAGTTGATCTCCGCTCGCCGGCTCGGCACTAATACTCCCGTTGACGCCCTTAATCTCAATCGACTTACCCTGTGCCACCCGGCCGGTCCATTGAAACTGGTCGTCAGCCTGTGTTGGGACCGCGAGTCTGATCCGCTCTATGCGTGACAGACCACGAGCATGTACCGGAGCCATTGCGGCACTCGCCAGACTTGATCCCCAACTCCCAAGACCGCTGGTGAACTCTTTCAAGTTATCGAGACCTTTGACCGTGCACGTGACGGCCACAAAGATCACTACCAGCATCAGTGCTGCGTTGAGCCAGCCTCGCGATGTTTGATTCGTTTCGGACTTATTCATGACATCTCCTTTTGGTCAGACCAAGCGGGCTCGTGAATTGCTTAGGTCGCTTTCAGTCAGTCTTGCTCGTTCTTATGTTTAGAACACCGGAACTCGTCTCTTTGTGGCAAGAAAAATCAAAGCTGGCACTACGACTTTTTGGTCCGGTGAAATTTGAAAGATCGAAGACAGCAGCACGCCGTCCAAGTCGGCTCAGCCGTCTTCAGGGGTTTGCCAGAAGGATTATTAGACCAGCGCTTTAGAGAAAGCGTCAGAAGCCCGCCCGTGAGGGAGGGCCACACTCGCAAGCACTCGCGATGAAGAGAACTGACGCCGAGAGGCTCTCTCGGATGCCGATAGTCAGCTGACACGAGCGTCGCCCTTGCTTACGCGCGGGCTTCTGACACGCGCGCTTCCAGCGCTGGGTCTATTGGAAGTCTATTTCTTCCGTAAATTAATCGTGCCGCTGAATGAGGAAGCAGTTATCAACGCATCACCAGTTCCGTAAACTCCGCTGATATGCTGCAAGCCGTGGCCAGATCCCTTGATAAGAACGTCCGGGTCAATGGTCGAATCGCCCTTGGCCGCACTCCGCCGCGAAGATTGAGACGACGGCCCAGCTGACTCGGTAGTTATTCTGAGCGGGAATTCCGTAACCAGTTCGCCAACTCGCGAGAGTGTCGCGTCCAGCCGGAAAGATGAATCCGCCGGCAAAGCCAAACTGATATCGCCCGAAATGGTTTTGAATTCGTAGCGCCCGCCAGCGGCCAATGGGCCGCTCAAACTCAACCCGCCACCAACTGTTTTGGCCTTCAATTGTACGAAGCCGGTTTTTTCCAACGTAATATCACCGCCGACGGTCGAGGCTTCAAAGACATCCCCTGAGCCCGCGGGTCCAACGCCATGTGCTTCAATGTTTCCGCCCACCGAATGCAGCTTAGTAGTCCCGGTCGAGTTCTTGAGGGAGATGTCGCCGCCGATAGTTCCCGCTTCGACAGATCGCTTCACGCCCTCGAGGTCCAAATCCCCGGACTGAGCGTTGGCGGACACCGTGCTTACATCAACCACCTGGATGTCGCCATCGCGAGTCTGCAAGCGCACAGTCGCGCCGCGCGGCACGTCGAGCTCAATGTCGGCGTTAGCAGAACATGGACCAGGCCGGTGTGGCGTAGTATCCCCGAGCAGCACCGTGATCTCGTTTGCCGGAACAGACTCGCGGTCACCAGCGGGACGTCGAAACTCAATTGCGTCAACATCGTTCGAGCGAGCTCGCACTTCGTTTCGGTCCCAACCATGCACCCTAATATCACCCGATACGAGACAGACAGAAACAGTCACGTTTCGATCGGCGGCAACGACACGTTCTACCACTGGCCCGGAGACCTTCTTCGTATGTTTATCAGGGCGCGCAAAGACCCCGGCAGTCAATCCGAACGCCGAGCCGATCAGCGCGACTATCAATAACAAAACTCTGAAATAGTTCATCGCTGGTTGTCGTTTGCTGCCTATTTGGGTTGCGTGTTGAATAGCCGTGCGTCGGCCACCTGAGTCATAAGATCCACTTTGCTTTGATAAGCCGAAATCAGAAATTGGGCCGCGTCGGGATCTTTTGGATTTTTCTGAGCCGCGGCGCGTGTGGCCGCAATGGCATGATCAACTACGGCCAGATTATGCTGATACTCAACCTGAAGTCCCGGTCGCATCGGCCGCGTGTTCGATCTGATCGTCGCGTCAAGGGCAGCAATAGTTTTGATATAGCCCCGTTCACCCGGTAATAGTTTCGCCGTGCTCTCAGCTTCGCGTGTTGAATGCCGTCGTAGAGCTTTTCTGGGCGCACGCGCAATAGCCAGGTCGGGTGACTTAAAATCTTTCGGGCCCAGAACCGGAGAGGCGGCAACGTCCGGCGAAGATTTTGGACTCGCAGTCGTAATTGGTCCCGCATTTCTGACAACCTCAGTCCGCGGCGTTTTTTCTCCACGCCTCAGGTAGATGACACCCAAACCGACAGACACAACGACGATGGCCAACACTGTCGCGTAACCGAACGCGCGTTGCGGAGAGCCGGCAAACAAGTCATTGAGCCAGCCGAACCACGGGCGCGCAGAAGACGGAACCGGATAAGCGCGGCCAATCTGATCCAGTTTGAGATCGGCGATGGCCTCTTCGATGCGGCCGCGGAGACGTTCGGTGGGGATGCGCACTTCGAACTCCGGCTGCAGAGCAGTAGACAGCAGAGACATCTCGCTTTGCACTTCACGCGCTGCTTCAGCGCAGCTAGCACAAGCCGCCAGGTGCGCCGCCGTTCGTTCGGCCGCTACACCTGAGAGTTCACCGTCAAAATAACCCTGAAGGGTCCCTTCGTCTAAACATTCTTTCATCGGCTTCCTCCGACTTTTCCGTACACTCTCGCAAATTCCTTGCGTCCTCTGGCGACCAGACTCCCCACGCTGGTCTGTCTGATTGAGAGGGTCTGGGAGATTTCGCGATATGAAAGTCCCTGCTGCTTCAGCAGCAAACAACTTCGCATCGGTTCTTTGATTCTATCCAGTGCGCGTCGCGCTTGTTCCAAATCCATCCGCCGTTCATAGTTTTTTTCGGGAGCGACCCAGCCCGTCTCATGCGCATCCTTCTCGTAAGCGGTATCGCGAGCAAGCGAGCGGTTCTGGCCGCGGACCGCGTTGCGTGCCAGATTAATCGTTACGCGCAACAGCCAGGGCCGCAAAAGTTCGCCGTCCGGCGATGCGTCAAAGCCCCGATACAGTCTGAGAAACACTTCCTGAGTCACATCTTCAGCCAGCGCGGAATCGCGCAGGACGGCGCGCGCCGCCCGAAAAACGGCGCGATGGTGGAGCGTAAATGCCTCGTCAAAACTGGCGGAAGCTCCCGCGGTCGCGATTTGGTCTGGCGTGGAGTCGATCAAGGCTGTAGCTTGTTCGCTCATTACTTTCAATAGTAAGAACACCGCCTGCAGGAAATTTGTGGCAACTTTAGAGTTTGTACGACGAATCTCCCAGGAACCAAGTCGACTATAAAGTCTCCACGATCAGAACAGACTTTCTTTTCTGCTATCATCCGTCTCTCTAATTTCATGATTGTCTTCTTAATAATGAATATTGTCAGCTTCTCACAGAGACCAGTCGGTTGGAGATCAAACTGATGAATGTCCCGTTTCTGGACTTAAAACTTCAATATCTTGAACTTCACCAGCAACTTGATGCGGCGTACCGTCAAGTAGCTGAGTCCGGCCGGTTCATACTCGGACCGGAGGTCGCACAATTCGAGTCTGAATTCGCTGACTATTGCGAAGCCACGCATTGCGTTGGTGTCGGTAACGGCCTGGATGCTCTTCACCTGATTTTGCGCGCGGCCAATATTGGGTCTGGCGATGAAGTCATTGTCCCGGCGAACACTTACATCGCTAACTGGTTGGCGGTGTCCTATTCGGGCGCTACTCCAATTCCAGTCGAACCTGACGCCAGCACTTTCAATATCGATCCCGGAAAAATTGAAGCGGCAGTCACAGACCGCACACGGGCGATCATGGCCGTTCATCTCTGCGGCCAGCCGGCCGATATGGATGCGATAAACGAAGTGGCGTCACGCCACAGACTGAAGGTGATCGAAGATTGCGCGCAGGCCCACGGCGCACGTTATAAGGGTAGTCGCGTCGGAGCACTGGGTTTTGCCGCCGCTTTCAGCTTCTACCCGGGGAAAAACCTCGGCGCATACGGCGATGGCGGCGCCGTTGTTACCAATGACGATGAACTGGCGCGACGGGTCCGCATCATCGCCAACTATGGTTCCGAAGTTAAGTACTACAACGAAACCAAAGGAATCAATTCCCGGCTGGATGAATTCCAGGCTGCGTTCTTACGAGTCAAGCTGTCCAGGCTAGATGAGTGGAACAATCGACGCAAAGAAGTCGCCAAACATTATCTTCAAGCGCTTGCAGGTATGGCCGATCTGACTCTTCCGCGCGTCCCAGATTGGGCCGACCCAGTCTGGCACCTGTTCATGGTGCGTCACCCCCAGCGCGACTTATTGCAAAAGCACTTGGCCGCAAACGCGGTGGGCACGATAATTCATTATCCTATACCCCCGCATTTACAACGAGCCTATGCTGAACTTGGTCATGCGCGCGGCGCGTTCCCCATTGCGGAAAAGCTGGCGGAGGAAGTTCTTAGTCTGCCGATGAGTGCTCATTTGTCACCAGAAGAGACTAGATACGTAGAGCAAAAGCTTTCGACCTTCAGATAATCAGATTCATACTCGTCGCGGATCAAAAAAAAGCCAGTCAGGAAAGCCGAGGCTTACTCTTTTCGTAGCGTGCTGCTCGTGAAAATGGCTGCGGATGAACCGGCTGGGTTACAACCTCAGGTCGCGAAACCTATGATAGGCGCAGTGATCCGTATCGACAAGTCGGACATCGGTGACTTCAAAACAGGTGAAATTTCCGGCCCTTAAAGGGATTGAATTGAATCTCCTCCCATCAATGCCAGAAGTCTAAAAGAGGCTCCACACAAACGGCGGAAACCATGATCTTCGCGCTGCCGGCTAGGCAATCTGCTGCTTTACGGCTCGATTCCTTACCAATATAAGGACAGAAGAAAAGTCAGCCCCGGAGTACTTGGTGAACAAATGAGGCACTTCGCAAGATCACTATCAAGCAGGCGTAAATTTAATGGAATGTTAACGTCGTGTAGTTTATTTGTATTGACACCGAAATAAAAATGCGGTATTAACCCCACCTCATTTCGGATGCGGAGGTCCCAAAAGGCTTTGCTCCTTCGCTACCGACAGAACCGTTGACGCCCACTTCTGAAAAAAATGGCCGCGTTGCCAACTTAAACAAATTCAGGACTCAAGTCCGACACAAGTGAAGTGAGCACTTGGCTGCCGGGCTTGGTTGAGCCAACTGGTAATCCATCGACCAGGTGATCTTCGTCCTGATGCTCAGTAGGCTGCAGATGGCCTTAAGAAAACGGTAGTTGATCAGGCTCAGATGTTTCTCGTTCGAGTCTAAGTACAAGTCTTCGAAGAGCTCCTTGTAGTCAGAGAAATATCGCGCTCTGGAGTAGCAGTGCGCGATTGTCTTCCAATGATTTCGATTCCATCTGGCGTCGCCGACAACGGTGTCTTTAATTTCCTGAAAATACTTGCCCTTGACATCCACCGGAATAGTCAGCCATATAAGCCCCGCCTGAGATTTGATTACGTTGCGATTCCTCCAGTCCCTGCGCGTGTACTGCATGCCGTCGAATAAGATGAACTCGTCAACGAGATTCATCAAGTCAAAATAACCCCTCCACGGTATGTAGTTCGATTGCACGATGGCTACTCTCTTGCTGACAGTTACCAACTCCATGACCTCCGCCTCGATGGGTGGTGTTTTACAACTCTGCTGAAAAGAGGCTCGGACCGTAGTGAACAAAGAGTGCAGACTGACGGAATTCGCGCTGGCGGCGAACTCTCCATAATCTTTGTCGACTCAACGCATCGAGCGGCGCCGAGGGCGCAGCCCTTTCCTCAAGGCAGTGGGTTCGTGTGTTGATTTTTCGTGCTCTCTGGCACTCCGAGGAGACTCAACCCCCGAGCAACGAGCGCTCTGACGATGCGTGCTGCTTCAATTAAGTCGCAAACCGAGCATTGAATCATGCTAGCCAATCAAATTGAACTGGTTTACTATTTGAGCGTTC
>ORMF010978158.1_pt1 | contig 12547 bp, 12 predicted proteins | sample 1779871 | NCBI WGS metagenome assembly ORMF01 (sample SAMEA104232316, study PRJEB22302) | groundwater metagenome | biome: forest; feature: aquifer; material: groundwater | place: USA | collected 2011-08-07 | depth 5.4 m | reverse complement strand
CTAAGTACCTCGCACTAAGTTCTTCGGGATACGCATTCGACGCGATCTGGAGTCGCGCCCGTCAGGGCGCGGTGGATGACGCCCGTAAGGGCGTCAGGAGCGGCCCAGGACGCTCTTACGGGCGTCATCCACCGCGCGCTCACGCGCGCGACTCCAGGGATCTACTTCCGGCATCCCGTGAAACTTAGTGCTGCCTGCTTAGCCTGTGGGCCCCCGGAGGGAGTCCAGGAGGTCGCGCACGCCGAGCTCGGTTGCCCAGCGGTCCAGGTAGGCCTCGTCGAGTCCGCCCTTCTGCAGAGCGTACACGTCCCGCGCATCCTCGACCTGGCGGGCGGAGGCCCCACCGCCGCGGCGATACCACTCCAGCTTGAAGAGGATGACGTCCTCCGGCGATGCCATCCAGACGGTCCGGCCGATCGCCTTCAATTGGCGGCGACGAGCGAACTCCCCCTCGGCAAACGGGGTGGGGCGAACGGGAATCATGTCCACCTTGAAGATGCCGTTCTTCGGGATCAGGTTGAACAGCGTGCGCGCGCGAATCGAGGCCCGAACCGCCTCCGGCTCACCACGAAGTCCGGCTGGAACGCGCCAAGGAAGGCGTCTACGGTCTCCGGTGGGATTCGCACCACGATGTCCGCGTCGAACGAGCTACGCGGACGACCGTACGTATTGGAGGCGTACGATCCGACGAGCATATACTCGATGCCGAGCGACTCAAGCCGGTCCAGGACCGCCAAAATAACGTCGTCTTCTCTCACAAATGTCCCGCCACACCTCGACGCCGAAGATGATCTCCCCCATCCGATTCTCGATCTCCGCCTCTGTCAGGTCGGGAAACCGCGCGAGGAGTCCGCTCCGCAAGAGGTCCTTGCTGATCTCCCGCTGCGCGGACGCCGCTTGCAGGCGCTCTTCCGGCGTCGCGCGACGGAGGCGCTCGATCTGCATCTCCCAGCTCTTCCGCTTGAACTCGTCCATCGAGAATCTCAGCTCGGGGGCATCGGTCCCGCGGCCAGGATACGAGCGAAGCCCCACCGCGGTCAAGACGACGGCGGCGCGATCGAAGGCCTGCGCCCCGGGTCTTGGCGAACTTGGCGACCTTGGCGGTGAAAAACAGAGACGGGCACCGGCCCCGAACCCGCAAGCCGACCAGAACGAATGGACGACATCGTTGGGGCGACGATGGAACCCGTTGAGGCGTCACGAGGTGGAATGCGCCCAATTTTTCGCAGGAATCCGTGTAAGTCCCGCGATCGGCGCGCGTAGAGGACACTGAGGGGCGATTCTCGCCCCTCGAGGATGAGGAGGTGTCCCATGCCGGCGACCGCTTTCCCCTCAGAAACCCGCCTGTTCCGCGAACGAAAGGTCACGTTCGAGGCGCTCTTCGAGACCCGCTCCCCCGCCATGCGGCGGTTCCTCGACAGGCTCACCCCCTTCGTCGCCACCGATCGCCCCCTCGTCCTCTTCGGCGAGTCGGGGACCGGGAAGACCCTGATCGCCCAGGCCGTCCATAACGCCTCGCCTCGATGCGAGGCCCCCTTCATCGCCGCCAACGCCGCCGATGTCGACGACCACCTCTTCCGCTCCGAGTGGTTCGGTCACGAGAGGAACGCCTTCACCGGCGCCGCCGAGCCCCACCCCGGCCACCTCGAGGCCGCCGGAAAGGGGACCCTCTTCATCGACGAGTTCACCGAGTTTCCCCTGACGCTCCAGGCCAAGCTCCTCCGCGCGTTCGACGTCCGCGAGCTCGTCCGCGTCGGAGGGACTCGCCGCATCCCCGTCGAGTGCCGCACCATCTTCGCCACCAACCTGCCGCGCGAGGAGGTCGTCTCCCGTCCCGACCGCTGGCGCTCCGACTTCCTCTCCCGCATCGGACTCTCGCACTTCACCCTCCCGCCGCTCCGGGAGCGGATGGAGGATCTCCCGCTGCTCGTCGAGCGATTTGTCGCGGCCATCTCCGCCCGAGACGGACGCTCCGAGGCGCCCCGGGTCGCGGACGCGACCCTCCGCGAACTCGCCGAGCGCCCCTGGAGGTGCAATCTCCGCGACCTCCGGAACACCGTCGACACCGCCCTCGCCCTCTGCACGGGAGGCGTCCTGCTGCCGGAGCACCTCAGGGGGACGCAGGACTTTTTCTCCGCCCCTCCGAGTATCCGTCCCCTCCGCGAGACCGAACGGATGGAGGTCGAACGCGCCCTGCTCGCGTGCGGAGGGAACAAGCGCGAGGCCGCGCGCCTGCTCGACATCGCCCCGAACACGCTCTACCGGATCCTGGAGCGCTCGGGGGACGATGAGGGAGGATCGCCCAGAACAGACCGGCGATCGGACGGAAACCAGCGGAGCTCGGGCACGCCCAACTAGCGATCTCACGGGGGCGAGGTGCGTCCGGTCACGCCAGGTTGGATGTCCGGCGGGGCCGGCAGGAGATCGGAAACGGCCGATCGAGCTTCGGACACGTTCGATTCGGCTCCGGAGCTCTCCGATCGACCCTCCGAGAAGTCCGCATGCCGATCCTGAACGCCTGAAGGGCCGTGGGACGAGTCCGACGGTCCCTCGGACACCACCGTCCCCCGCTCGGACGCGTCCAACGGCCAATGCTACGCCCCCGAAGAGGCCTCGGGCGCCGTTGGAGCGGCATGGCACGCGGTCGATCATCCCTCGAAGACGTCCGGCCGGTGATCGGACGCCGCCGATCTTCGTTCGGACGTGTCCGACGCTCGATCGAACGCGGACGATCCTGGCTCCGACCCGTCGGGCGTTCAGTTCATGCACGTCGAGTCGGGCGATCCGTTCACCTCCTGCACGCGGCCCCAGGAGCCGTGTGAGCGCACACGTCGCGCCGGAAAGGCGGATCCCTCCCTGCGCATTGCGGATGCGGTGAGCGCGCGGGAATCCCGCCGGGCTGGCATGGCTGCTGCATCATCACCACTCTGTGCAGCGGACGCACGGCGCTGCACACGGGAGACGGAAGGCACGGGGCCGACCGACCCGAGGCGACCGCGCGAGAAAGGAGGTACGGCGATGGCGAAGAACAAGTACCGGAGTGCGGCGGAGCTCCTCTTGATGCTCGCGCGCATGAAGGACGGCGACGAGGCCCACCTGGGCGACCGTCCACTCCCGACAGGGATCCGGAAGGGCCTGGACGAGGCGTTGGCCATCCTCGAGGCGTCGCTTGCGGCAACGCAGGCGGCGAAGGCGAGGCACCACGAGGCGTCCCAGGCCCAGAGGGAAGCGCTGAAGCGGGCCATTGAGTCAGCGGCGTCCGTCCGGCGTTCGGTGTACGCGATGTACTCGGACAAGGACAAGGTCGTCGAGGACTACGGGCTCACGACGCGCTCCCCGAACCGGAAGCCGTCGGAGAAGAAGACCGACGTGGCGTAACGCACACGCGGGGGGGTGACGTCCTTGCGGGCGTCACCCCTATCGCGTCCTCGGGAGGAACGCCGCTGGAAACGCGCGGCGAGTTCCGGTGTAATGGCCGCGACATGGCCCCGAAGCAGTTCCCATTTCCGCGAACCGCACGCGTCCTGCGCAAGCGCGACTTCCAGCGCGTCTTCGACGGCCACCAGGCGGTCAAGGGCCCGAAGATGACGCTCCTCTACCTCACCAACGGCCTCGAGGGGTCCCGCATCGGCCTCGTCGTCGGGAAGAAGCTCGGCAACTCGCCGCAGCGCAACCGCATCAAGCGCGTCCTCCGCGAGGCCTTCCGCCTGCATCGCCACGAGCTCCCCAATCCCATGGATGTCGTGGCCCTCCCGAGAGACCCGCTCCTCAGCTTCGCGGACGCGGTCGAGTCCCTGGGGAAGCTCGCCGAGCGACTGAAGAAGGCGGAGAAGGCGTGAAGTTCCTCCTCCGCTGCATCGCCCTCCCGATGATCGCGCTGGTCCGGTTCTACCAGGTCGCGATCGGCCCGCTCCTCCCGCGCGTCTGCCGCTTCGAGCCCTCCTGCAGCAACTACATGCTCGAGGCCCTGCGGAGGCACGGGCCGTTCAAGGGTGGGTGGCTGGGGGCGTGGAGGATCCTGCGGTGCAATCCGTGGGGAGGGCACGGAGAGGATCCGGTGCCGGAGTAGCTCGGCGGGGCGTGGATATGGGCCACGGGCGACGATATCTGACATCTGATATCTGACATCTGATATCTGATATGACCCGGGAAACAGCCCGGTCAGCGGGACACCACGGCCTGCGGAGGCCGCAGTCTACCGGACCATATCTGATATCAGATATCAGATGTCAGATATCAGATATCGTCGCCCGGCCGAGCTCAATAGATCCGCACGACGTCCACGCTGGGATAGTAGTACCGCAGGATCTCCATCGCATCGTACCCCTTGTCGCTCATCCCCTTCGCCCCCATCTGGCACATCCCCACCCCATGCCCGAACCCCTTCCCCTCGATCCGGAATCCCCCCGTCGCCTCCACCACCTCGAACCACGTGCTCCGGATCACCCTCCCTCCCAGCGCCCGCCTCAGGTCCGCCGCCGTGATCCGGATCTCCTGCGCCCCCTCCCCCAACCGGTACGCGATGATCTTCGCGTGCTCTCCTCCTGTCCGCTCGACGACCTTCATCTCCTTCACCTGCGTCGTCTCCGGGAACCCCGGATGCAGCTTCGCCGCCAGCTCCCGCGCCGTCACGTCCACCGTCCACGTGAAGTACTTCGTCCCCCCGCAGAACTCGCACGGCCGCCCCGCCAGCGGCGCGATGTCCCGCTCCCCGAGCCCCTCCTTCGCGGACTCCGTCCTCCCCCCGCACGTGCTCGAGTAGAACGCGTGCAGGATCCGGCCGTCGTACGCCATGATCGCCCCGCGCGTCTTCCCCACCAGGTCGATCAGCTTCGACGTCTCCGTCTCCAGCCCCGCGTACACCTGCGACCGCTCGTCGTCCCAGACGTCCACGCCGTCGCTGCGCCCCCCCGAGACCCGCGCCCTCCTCATCTCCCACACCGCGTACGTCCTCGCCGCGATCGCCTGCGCCATCAGCGCCGCGTCCGGCCAGCTCGAGCTCATCTCGCTCCCGATCACCCCCCCGAGGTACGTCTCGAGGTCCACTTCGCTCGCCGCGGACACCTTTCCCCCCGCGACCGACCAGACCCGGATCGCTCCGCGGTACCGCCTCTCCCCCACCGCGATGGTCTGGTCCCCCTCCGCGACGAAGCTCGCGTCCCAGACGCCGAGGTCCGTCTCCCCCGCCCGGAGCCCCGTCGGGGTGCCGACGACCTCCACCGACGTCAGCTCCTTGCCCGCGGCGATCAGCACCCCGTCCGGCCCCAGGACGCGATAGGGACCCGCGATCGCCACTGGGACGGAGAGGGAGCCGGTCCACTTGGAGAGCCCCACACGGACGACGGGAGGACCGCCGAGCGTGAAGTCGACGCGGTCGGGCTCGGGAGGGCGCCGCGTGTGAACGCAGGAGTACGCCGCGAAGAGGGCGAAGAAGACCGCCAGGACGCCCGCGGCCTGGACGGCCCACTTGAGGAGGGATCCGATGATGTCGCGCATGGAGAGGAGGTCCGGTCCGGCAGCGGGGGCATTATATTCTCGGAATCGCGCACAATCCAGGTCCCGATGGGGGATTGACTTCGCCCGGACTCCCTGCTTGAATGCCCGTCCGCCTGGAGAGCCCCCCGGGATGACGAAGCCCGAGACGAGACGGATGAAGGCCACGCCGGAGGAGCGACTCGCCCTCCAAGAGCGCGATCTCGCCGACCTCCGGGCGCAGAACGCCGACCTCTCCTCGCAGAACGAGCAGCTCCGGAACAACATCGAGGTCCTCGACGGCTTCCGGATGCAGCTCGCCTCGTTCACCGAGAAGCTCAATCACGTCACGCGCCTGACGCACGAGGTGAACACGCTCGACATCGAGAAGATCGCCGAGGTCGCGATCGAGAGGATCCCGCTGCTCGTCGACGCGAAGTACGCATCCCTCTTCTTCCACAACTCCGCGACCGGCGAGCTGACGCTCAAGCGCCACAACCACCCCAACGAAATCAACCGCAAGGTGATCATCCGCCACTGCCAGAACACCGTCATGGGGCTCGCCATTCGCGAGAAGCGCCTGATCGTCATCCGCGATTTCGACCACTTCGAGTCGACCAACGGCGTGAAGTTCGAGCGGACCTTTGCGGACAAGTACGCGAGCAAGTCGTGTATCTGCGCCCCGCTCCTCGCGGGAGACCAGCTCGTGGGCGTCCTCAACCTTGCCGACAAGAACACGCCGGGCGAGGGGTTCGAGGAGCTGAACGACCTCCCACCCATCGAGCAGCTCTCGTCGATCCTCGGCGCCGCGATCCAGAACTGGCGCCTATTCCAGGAGATCCAGAACCAGGCGCGGACGGACGGGATGACGAAGCTGATGAACTACCGCGCCTTCCAGGAGCAGCTCAAGGCGGAGGTCCACCGCGCGACGCGCTACCAGCGGCGCCTGACGCTCCTGATGATCGACGTTGATCACTTCAAGGAGATCAACGACGCCTTCGGCCACCAGGGAGGCGACCAGGTCCTCGAGCACGTCGCGCAGGCCATCCGCTCGTACATCCGCAGGGAGGACTTCGCGGCGCGCTACGGGGGCGACGAGATGGCCGTCATCCTCCCCGAGACGGGCCTCGCGGGGGCAAGCATCGTGGCGCAGCGGCTGGGCGACCTCGTGCGCGACCACAAGTTCCAGCTCTCCGACCCCGACTTCAAGGTGGGGCTGTCGATCGGCGTCGCGGAGCTGTCGGAGGGGATGACGCCCGCGGACCTCATCCGCAAGGCGGACGACGGCCTCTACAAGGCCAAGAAAGGCGGGCGGGGGCGCGTCGAGAAGGGTGGGACGGAGTAGGCCTCCAGGCTCGACGGGCGATGCTCCATCGAGCCTCGAAACCGTCGCGCGCCTACTTGGGAGCCGCGCCGCCGTCGCCAGGGACGACCGGGTCGTCCACCGCGATGTCCAACATCTTCGCGTCGCCCTGCACCTCGGCCGTGCTGTAGTCGTCCTGGACCTTTTCGACGCGCAGCTTGGCGATCGTCTGCGGGCCGCGGCGGACGAAGTACTCGTCGCCCACCTTCACCCCGTGCTTCGCCCCGAGGCTGATCATGAGGTACTTCGTGGAAACGCCCACGACCAGAACCTTGCCGTCGCGCGGCTTCGAGGACAGCTCGTCATCGAGCGGCGGCTCGGGCGTGTTCGACGACCCCGGCCCCTGCGGCGGGCCGAACATGGGGCCCTCCTTCGTCGGATCGCTCGGACGGATGAACGGCAGCGGCCCGTCGTCCGTCTCGTCCTCCTCCGACCCCTCGCTCTTCTCCTGGTAGCGCCGGTCGAGGGTGTGGAAGCGGGTCTCCGCCTCCTTCGCCTGCTGCTCCGCCCTCTGGGCCCGCTCCTCCGCGACCCGCTTCTCCTGAAGCAGGGCGTTCATCTTCCCCTGCAATTCTGCGTATTGCTTCTGCATGTCCGCGGACTTCTTCACGGCCTTGTCCGACTCGTCGGTGTGCGTGTCCTTCTCCGCCTTGATCGTCGTGTAGCGCTGCGTGATCTCGTCCAACCGGATGCGGGCCTCGGTCAGATCCCTCGTGAGCGTCAGCTTCTCGTTGCGGGCATCGTCGAGGTCCCTGCGGAAGAGGTCGATCTGCGCCTCCTTCTTCGCGATCGTATCGGTGTGCCCGGCCATCTCGCGGCGCAGCGCGCCAATCTCGTCGCCGTAGAAGGAGAGCCTCTCGCTCATGCGCTTCAGCATCGCGCGGATCGGGTCCAGGCCCCCGCCCGAGACCGAGTCCTCGCCCCCGCCGGGGACCTCGATCACCGAGAGCTTCCCACCCGCGGAATGGAGCGGGTTCTTCGAGTCGACGACCCAGTGCCCGTCGACGACGAAGGCGTAGTCGTAGACCTTCCCGCGCCTGAGGTCCGTGCGGACCTTCCACGTCCCCGTGGCGTCCTTCGTGAGCGGCGTCCGGTCGACGTCCCACCCGTTGAAGTCGCCGACGACGGTCACCTTCGTGGCCGTAGAGGCCTCGATCGCAAAGGCGACCTCCGACGTCTCGAGGACGCTCGGGTCGGTCCCCTCGGCCAGGACGGAGGCGGCGATGCAGAGCAAGGCGGCAAGGCGCAGCATCGGTGTCTTCCCTCTCTAGTACTGCGGATAGGCCTTCAGGACGCGCGCGCCGCCGGAGGCGACGAGCTGGTAGTCCCCGAGGTACGCGGGCATCAGGAAGCTGTTCCCCTTCTGGAAGTGGACCCGCTGCTTCATCTCGGGTCCGTGGTACATCTCCCCCGTCCCCGAGACGACGAAGAGGACGTGGAAGTGGGAGCGGTTCTCGGTCTCCGTGATCCTCCCCGTCCACTCCAGGAGCTCGAGGCAGAACTTCTCGCACTTGACGAGAATCTCGCGGCGGTAGCCGTAGAGGTCGAGCACGATGGGGCGGCACTTCGTCCGGCCCATCGAGTGGAAGTCGATCACCTGCATCGCGCGGCCGAGGTGCGTCGCGCGCGGGCGGCCGTCGAGGTCGGTGCGGCCCCAGTCGTGCACGCGGTAGGTGACGTCGCTGTTCTGCTGCACCTCGCAGGCGAGGATCCCCTTCCCGAGCGCGTGAAGCGTGCCGGGCGGGAGGAAGACGGTGTCGCCCGCCTTCACCTCGACCCAGTTGAGGCAGTCGTTCACGCGGTTGGCGGAGAGGAGGCTGATGAACTCGGCCTGCGTCGTGCCGGGGAGGAGCCCGCGGACGATCTTGCTCCTCGGCTCGGCATGGAGGATGTGCCACGCCTCGACCTTGCCGTACCCCTCGGGCTCGCTGCGCTGGGCGTAGTCGTCGGGCGGGTGGACCTGGAGGGAGAGGATTTCCTGTGCGTCGATGACCTTGAGAAGGAGGGGGAACCGCGTGTCGTACTTCGGAACGACGCGGTCGCCGAGGATCTCGAGGGGCCGCGAGCGGGCGACGTCGCGAAGCGTGAGGCCGGCGAACGGTCCCTCCCGCACCTCGCTGACGTCATTCTCGCGGCAGGAGACCTCCCACGACTCGCCGATCCGGATCCCCTTCGGAAGGTCCTTCCCGAGGAAGGTCCGCATGCGAGCTCCGCCCCACACCTTCTCCTTGAGGATCTCGTGGAACCTCAGAGGATACAGCTCGGCGGCCTTCACAGCGGCCTCGACCTCGGTCGCAAGGGATGTGCTGCGCAACTCTAAACACCCCCATTCCGCAGGTCAAGCAGTCGGCGGCGCGTCGGCCACGGACCCGTTGGGGGGGCACACGAATGCGGCGATAGCCCGTCGTTGGGCGCTCTGCATCTCCCCCTCCCTCCTGCCCACCCGCGCACGACGTCACCTGCGGCAGCGGCGTCGTGGCTTTATCTTTGGCGGACCCCGGTGCGGCGGGTTCTTCGCTGAGGTGACGATCCGGGGATGACGACACCCTCCTCACCCCAGGACCCTCAATTTCGTCTCGACGACCGAAGGTCCACCCTGCTTGTACTATCGGCAACAGGAGTTGAGTTCCTTGCGAGGGAAACGGGGGAGAATTCTCAGAGCACGGTGGCCGCAAACCACCGCACGAGCTTCGCGGCCACGCCGGGCCTGGAAAGGCTACCGATCACCAGCAGGTGATAGAAGCTCAGCTTCCTCGCCCCCGACAGCGTCACGTCGACGTACTCGATCGCCTTCTTCAGATCCTCCAGCTCCACCTTCGCCGCCCCCCTCGACAGCGCCGAGGCCTTCGCGTACCACACGATCGCCCCGTACGACATCGCCAGGAAGCACACGCCGTGCGTGTACGGCAGGTTGAAGAACAGCCGCGAGAACGTCGCCTTCGCGAACAGCTTCCACACGAAGAACCGCTCGAGCAGCTCCGTGCACTCCGCGTCCTCGGGGAGCCCCGGCTGGTTCCAGACGTCGCGCAGCGAGACCGGCGCGGGGAGGCCCGTCATCGGCATCACGCCGCGCTGGAGCAGGAACCGGAACCCATTCCCGTACGCTCGGAAGCGGATCTTGAGCCTCTCGCCGCGCGGCTTGTGGAAGTAGGAGATGTACTCCCGCAGATAGAGGATCCCGAGGTACTGGTGGAAGAGCGACCACTCGGGCATCCTCACCCAGGGCCGCTCGATCGGCCGCGCGGCCTCTTCTGTCAGGAAGTCGGGGATCACCATGTCGAGGAGCTGCGTGAGACGCGCCCCGGCGAGCGTCTCCATCTTCGCCCCCTCGAGCGTCTCCACGATGCGCAACAGGACGAGCACCCGCTTCGCGAACGGGAGCGTCGCGTCGCCCAGGACCCGCTGGAAGGCTCCCTCGATCACGAGCACGTCCGCCCACTCGAGGCGCCCCTTTCCCCCGACGCGGATGCGCGACTCGTAGTTCGGCGGCGCGCCCTGCTTCAGCATCTCCTTCCAGAGGTGGACCAGCTCCTTGGGGTCGTCCGACACGGGCGTCCCGCCCCCCTTGAGGACCCCCGGGCAGTTGAAGCGGAGCCCCGCGAAGACGCCCTCGGGCGTGTTCGCGAAGGTGAAGGGGAACATCTGGCACGTGAGCGGCTTCGCGTGCGGCCCGAAGCGCCCGTGGATGCGGCACTCGTTCTGCTGCCCGAGGAACGGGCAGGCGTCGTTCTCCTGGAGCTTGAACCTCCACTCCCTCCCGCGCGGCCCCTTCACGGGCTCCCACAGCGTCCTTCCCTTCAAGTCGGGGAAGATCTCGACCCAGTTCGTCTGCTCGAGCGAGAGCTTCTCCTGCTCGGAGAAGGTGATGCTCCAGTTCTTGCAGCACTTCCCGCACATGGTGCAGGAGAAGCGCATGGAGGGATGGACGTGGAGGTTTGCCTTCATCGGCCCTTGCGCTTCCGGGCGTGCTCGATCACGGCCTCGCCGTTCTCCTTCGCGTGCGGCCCGTCGTTCCGGACGTAGACGACGGCGAGGTCGTCCACGTGCACCGGGATCCAGCGCCCCGCGTGGACGCGGTCATCTTCCCCGAAGTAGCCCCGCGGCGCCAGCACCCAATCGACCCCGTGCGCGTCGAGGAGCCGCTCCCGCTCCGCCTCGGGAGCGGACCACATCCGGTACGCGTCCTCGCACAGGCGGGTGCCGAAGTCGGGCGTGCGCCCGTCGACGAACGTGAGGTACCGCGGCCAGAGGCGCCAGCTCAGATACCCCGCCCACCACGGGTGGATGAAGCCGTGCCCCTGGAGCTGCAGCTCCGAGAGGTAGTCGACGCCCTGCGACGGGTAGTGCGGGTAGTAGACGTCGTCAATCGGCCAGATCCCCGCGGCGCGGTAGTTCGTGAACCGCTCCCCGAAGTCGAATGCGACGATTGCCGCGCAGGCCGCGAGTACGGCGATCGCGGCTCGGCGGGGAGCGCCGAGCCTCGCGACCTGGAGCAAAGGGAGGGCGAGGAAGAACAGGAACCGGATGGCGCTCGCGGACATGGCGATGCCCAGGAGCGCGACGAGGGTCTCCCGCGGATCGGCGTCGCGGCGGCGCGTGGCGACGGCCAGGAGCCAGTTCAGAGCGACCACGACGAAGATCGCCTTCTCCCTCGCATACTCGGTCGCGGGGAAGGCCCACGGGGACCTCCACTCGGGGACGAGGTGCGTCTGCCCGCGCGCGGTGAATGCGAACTCCCAGATGGCCCACCCGTTCGGCGTGGCGCAGACGGCGACGGCGGAGAGGACGGCGGCGGCGGCGTACGTCGCGGCATCGCGTGCGCTCACGCGGAGCGACCCGAGGGCGAAGGCGCCCAGCAGGAGCGGCGTGACGAGCGCGCCCGCGTGGAGATTGGCCCACACCGCGGCGACGACCACAGCGACGGCGGACTTGCGGAACGCGGACAGGTCCTCTCGGAGGAGGATGGCGTAAACGCAGAAGAAGAAGAACGGCGTCCAGATGTGGGGGCGCTCCTGGACGCGGAAGAGGTAGAGGACAAACGTCAGGGCAACCACGGCGCCGGCGATCCGGGGGTCTTTCGATCGCCTCGATGCGAGGACGTAGAGGACGAGGAACGAGAGGGTGACCACGAGGCACGTCAGGAGGCGCACGCCGGTCAGGCCGCCGGCGCGCTCGGCGAGGGCGAAGAGGACCTGCGAGAGCCACTCGTGGTTGACCCAGCGCTGGCCCTGGATCGTCCAGGAGAGAGGGTCGGTCGTGAGGACCTCGCCGCGATCGAGCATGATGCGGCCCGCGGCGAGGTGCCAGTGGATGTCGTAGTTGGCGATGGGGCGGAAGGAGTCGAGGGCGATCAGCGCGAGGATCGCGATGGGGAGGAGGCGCCTCGCCGGGCCGGGTGTGGGGGCGGCGTCGATCACCGGGGGATTTTCGGGGTCGAGGACAGGAGGCGCAAGGACTATCGAAGCCGCGGGGCCGGGGCGGCGGTTCAGACGTCATCGGATGGCGATATCTGATATCTGACATCTGATATCTGACATCAGATATGGCCCGGTAACGGCGCGTCCTCGAAGGGCCTTGGTGTCGCGTCTCACGCCAGATGACACCGGCATCCCACGCCAATGAGACGCGGAGGCGTTCGGGATTGAGGGATCGGCGAGGAAGCGGACCTCCCCCCAATGCCCCCGGTTGCGGACCGCGATCAGGATGTTGGCG
>ORMF010631304.1_pt1 | contig 12548 bp, 10 predicted proteins | sample 1779871 | NCBI WGS metagenome assembly ORMF01 (sample SAMEA104232316, study PRJEB22302) | groundwater metagenome | biome: forest; feature: aquifer; material: groundwater | place: USA | collected 2011-08-07 | depth 5.4 m | reverse complement strand
CCCGGATTATCTCCGGATCGGCGGGCAGCCCCCCGCGTGGCACCCCCGCCTGTCTGACCAGATCCATCACTTCCATAATCCGCGAGTAGACCACGTCCCGATCACCCTTCACCAGAATGCGCGCCTGCTTGTCTCGTGCCGCAATCCGCCTCAAGTGCATCTGGATGTCCGGCATACTTCGCCGCTGCCCGTCCACATAAGTGCCGCCATCCGACGTCACGAGTATCGTCAGGTCCTTGTTTGTTTCGGGCGCGCCTTCGCGGGTCTTCGTTTCGGGCAGCTTGAGCGAGACGCCGGGATGCTTTATGAAGGCGGTAGTCACCATCATGATGATGAGAAGTGTCAGGGCGATGTCGATCAGCGGAATGAGGTTCATCTCCGCCATCGGTTCGTCTTCTAGGCGACGCTGTCCGTGCATCTATCGTTCTTGTCCGATCTGAACGGCCTGTTCGATCTGGGGCATTAACCGCGCCACATGGCCTTGAATAATCAACATCAAACTCTGTACGCGTCCCAGGTAGAAGTTGTAAGCCATCACGCTGGGGATCGCGACCAGAAGCCCGACGGCAGTCGCGCTCAACGCTTCCGAAATCCCGGCCGCCATGGTTTCGCCGCTCAGTCCGCTCTTGCTCATGGCTTGAAACGCGGCCATAACTCCGAGGACCGTGCCGAACAGACCGATGAACGGGGCGGTGCTGCCGATGGTGGCAAGAGTTCCCAGGAACCGGCGAAGGCGCATTCGCTGGAGGGACAAAGCGATGTCCGTCGCTTCGAAAACTCCCTCCGAGGTCGCTCCTTGCAGCCGGCGAAGATGACTTACGATCTGGGCTACGGGTGCACTCGATACGTGCGGATCGTCCAAGAGCGCATTTTCCCGCTCTCCAAGGCCAAGCTGGAGCATTGTGAAGGCACGCTCCTCAACCTGGCGAATGCGAGAAAGAGTGATGGCTCGCTCGATCATTATCGCTACGGCCAGGATCGCGCATAGACCCAATGGCCATCCCGTTATCCCAGCGCGCTGGAAGAGTACAAATAGTTCGTGCATAATTACTCCGTGTCATTGCAAATGCAAAATGCAAAATGCAAAATGCAAAGTTACAAATGAAAAATGCCGACACCCGTAACGAGGATCGCTGTCATTTTGCAATTTGATTTCGCATTGTTCATTTCAAAATGCAAAATGCAAAGTTACAAATGAAAAATGCCGACACCCGTAACGAGGATCGCTGTCATTTTGCAATTTGATTTTCGCATTGTTCATTTTGCATTTGCCTTACCCAATCACCCAACTCACTTGCCCGTTACCGCCTTCAGTGCGGCCAATCGCACTTTGGCGTTTGCCACGCGTGCGTGCGCCGGGAACTGCGCAACCACTTTTTCGAGACGCGCGATCGCTTCATCCTTCTTGCCGGACTTATCGAACGCAACTCCCGCCCAATAAAGAGCTTCCGGTATCAGCGCGGCTGACGACTTGTCCACTGCAACAGTGTCGAATTCCTTCGCGGCTTCGGCCGCTTTACCGGAGTTGAAGAGAGCGCTTCCCAATTTGAAGCGGGCCTCCGCTGCCAATGGGCTTCGCGGAAAGCCAGACAGAAGGGAACTGTACTTGTCGCTTGCTTCTTCGTACTTCTCGGCCTTCAGGAGACTGTCTCCCAGGTGGAGCAAAGCGTCCGCGGCATATCTGTGCTTTGGGAAGTCGGCGGCCAGTTTCTCCCAGATCGGCAAGGCGTCTTCGGGCTTGCGCTGTTTCTCCGCGATCCATGCCTGAGTAAACAGGACGGTCGGTATGTTCTCTTGTGACGGATTGGCGCCCAAGATGGTCCGGCATGTTTCCTGGGCGAGGTCCCACTTCTGCAGGTCCACTTGCGCCTGCAGCATCGCCAGTCTGGCTTGCTGCTCCGCGGCGGTATCGGGTTTGAGGTTCAGGACAGCCTGGGCCGATTTCTCAGCATTTGCCGGCTGTTTGATGGCAAGGTATACCCATGCCAGCCGTCCTTGCGCATCGCTTACCCAAGCCGCTTCCGGGCTGAGACGCACGGCTTCCGTCAGGGCAACTGCGGCAGCGGAGTCTTTCTGCTGGGCGTCGAAGGCAAGTCCCAGAAGATAGTTCGCCTCGCCGGCGATTTCGGATTTCGGCTTGGCCTTCAGGAGTTCCGCGATTGCCGACTGGACATCCGAATATCGTTTTTGTCTTAAATACAGATGTGCCAGGCGAATCGTTCCCCGCTCGCGCTCGGCGAGCGGCGCGGTCTTCAGGGCAGTCGCCAGCTGCGCCGGGTCCGTAATCGAGTCGACCACTTCCGCGAGAGCCTTTTTGGCTTCAGATGCCTGCGGAGATTGGGGATACTTATCCAGAACAACGCGATAGGCTGCCGAAGCGGCTTCTCCGTGCTTCGCCGCCAGCAGCGCGTCGCCGGCTTTCAATTGGGCGCGCGGCGCCAGCTCATGCTTAGGCGCACGAACCGCGACTTTCTGGAAGTGGACAGCAGCTTCGGCCGGCTTATCAAGGGCGAGCAGGGCATTCGCGGCCCAATACGACCCTTCGACCGCAACGGCGTCTTCCGTTGACTTCGCCGCCCCCATGTATGACTGAAGCGCGGAGTCGTACTGCTTTTGCCGGTATCTGCAATGTCCCAGGCTCAATTCCGCGCGAAACCTCTGCGGGTCGGCCGGCGTCATGCGCTGCAAAGCAGATTCCAGGCGCGGTATGGCGGCTGCATAGTCTTGTAGCTCGAGGAGAGATTTGATCAGGCCATCCTCCGCGCTCCGCTGGAGCTCGGGGGTGAGTTTCTCGGCCACCGCAGCCTCGAAACTCTGGCGGGCGTCTCCAAATCTCTTCGCTTCCAAGTCGATCTGCCCGAGTATTACCATCGCTCTGGGCCGGTCTTCGCTGTTCCGGAACCTGTCCACAACCGTGCGAAACCGCTGTCTCGCCACGTCTGTCTTGCCCTGCTTGAGCGCCGCCAGGCCTGAACCAAAGTATGCGCCGTCGACGAAATCGCTGTTCGCGAAGCTGCGGGTGACGTGGACATATGCGTCCTCCGACGCCGCATATCGTTTCAGCTCGTAATTCGCCTGCCCTAGCCAAAACCATGCGTATGGCGCCTGCTCGGGCTTCAGGTCTCCCTTTGTGGCCGCCTCAAGCGCTGTCACCGCCTTGTCGTATTGATGGGTATACATCGCGGCTTCGCCCAGGCCTAATTGGGCGGGCTGGAGGACTGAGGGATCACCGGCAGCAGCCGCTTTTTCGTATGCGGCCACGGTCAGAGGCCACTGCTTGAGCTCGGCCCGGCATCGGCCGAGCACGAGCGCGGCCGCGCCTGCTTTGGCATGCTTAGGAACCACCGCGAGAAATGAATCGAGGCGCTGCGCCGCCTCGGCATACTTCTTGGCATCGAACAGCGCGGAGGCGGCCGCAAGGCGCTCCTCCGGGGTCTGGGCACGGGCGGCCAGGGGCAAACAGGCAAGCGCTGCAAGCGTCAGGGCAAAAACGCGCATGGGGTACACCTCACGGACAATTACTTTGGGATCCGGCAACTTGAAATGCAACAATCTTAGATATAGACCCTTTATTGTACACGAAGGTTGCTCTGAGTTTCCCATCCAGTTTCCTTCAAGACAACCTCGCATTTATGCCAGTCCGCTTCGCAACGCGGCGGCGGAACAATACGTTATTGGGCTGGTCGATTGGCGGGACAATGACCAGGACGACCCGCGGACCGGTCCGCACGAATTGACTAATTGTAAAGCCGGATACCCACAGTCACCTCGGGAAAGGTAGAAAACTAATGCCGTTTCGAACCATTCGGGCAATGAGGGCACGCCGCGGTTTTACGCTCATCGAGCTCTTGATCGTAATTCTTGTACTGGCGATCCTCATGGCGGTAGCACTGCCACTGTACCTTGCGGCGGTATCCGATTCACAAGTCAAAACATGTCGCGCCAATATGCAGAGCATATCTAACGCGGAAGCCGCGTATAAGACTTCAATCGCAACTCATGTCTATACAACGACGCTTACCGACCTGAACTCCAATTTGGGCGCGACGCCGGTCTGCCCGAGCGGTGGGACCTATTCGGTGACCATTGGTTCAGGGACCGCCAACAACGGCACCGCGGTCCAGGCCGGCGGTCTCCTGGTCGCATGCAGCTTTGCCGGCCACGGAGTTTTTGCGCCCGGCATCGACAGCCAGTAGGAACGGATTGGACTCATGATGCATGATGCGTAATTCGTAATTCGGCAAAAGCCCGCTCGGACGCTCCTGTCCAAGCGGGCTTTTGCTATTTCGATCTCAACCAGCTCGGCACAACTGGTAGAAAAACCTGTGACAAAGCTTGAACAGTTATGGAAAAAATCTGCATGCAAGATGGCGTTTCGGGGGACGGTCGGAGACTAATTGGCTTCTTCCGTCATGGAGTGAAAGCACCTTGTAACCAGCTTGGGTGCGGCGCCACCAAATCCAGAGCGAATGTGAAAGGTGATATAGCTATGCCGTTTCGATCCAATCGCGGCCGAAATCGCCGCAAAGGTTTTACGCTTATCGAGCTTCTGATCGTAATCCTTGTGCTCGCCATTCTGATGGCCGTCGCGCTTCCGCTTTACCTGGCAGCCGTTGCCGATTCCCAGATAAAGACCTGTCGCGCCAATATGCAGACCATCGCGAACGCGGAAGCCGCCTACAAGACTTCCGTTGCGACACACGTCTATACGACCACCCTTACCGACCTGAACTCCAACCTGGGCGCAACTCCGGTTTGCCCAAGCGGCGGAACGTACTCCGTCACGATCGGTTCCGGAACCGCCAATAACGGAACCTCGGTTCCGGCGGGCGGACTCCTGGTCGCATGCAGCGCTACCGGCCACGGTGTGTTTGCGCCGGGTATCGACAGTCAGTAGGACAAATGGAGGATGCGTGATGCGTAATGCGTGATGCGTCCGACGTAAAAAGACATTAGCGGTCCGCCTTGGAGTTTTCTCCGGGGCGGGCCGCTTCTCTTTGAGTTGTCTTCTGTTGCGCGTCCGGCTTGGTTTATGTCAGAGTCATAGGACTATGTTTCGACGGATAACCCGGCGTGATGCGATAAAGGAGACCACCATGGCTGTAGGTGCGGCGGCAGCTGCAAGTTTGACCGGTTATTCTCGATCTGAGACCGCGGTCCCGAAAGGCGAACCGTTTAAGTACTGCTTGAATACCAGTACGATCCGCGGGCAGAAGTTGACTTTGGCGAAAGAAATCGAGCTCGCGTCGAAGGCCGGATATCAGGCGATCGAACCATGGATATCTGAGATCGACGATCATGTCAAGGGCGGACTGACACTGAAGGATCTCTCGAAGCGGGTCCGCGACAACGGCCTGACCGTGGAAAGCGCGATCGGATTTGCCGAGTGGATCGTCGAGGACGACTCGCGCCGGGCACGTGGAATGGAGCATGCAAAGCGCGACATGGACCTCGTCGCACAGATCGGCGGTTTCCGGATCGCCGCGCCGCCCGCGGGAGCGACGGACAATGCCAACCTGGACCTTCATAAAGCCGCTGAACGGTATCGCTTGCTTCTGGAACTCGGCGACCGGATGGGCGTGGTCCCAATGGTCGAGCTTTGGGGATTTTCGAAGTGTTTGCACCTTTTGGGCGAGACCGCCTATGTCGCAATAGAAAGCGGCCATCCAAAGGCTTGCATTCTCATCGACGTGTATCACATCTACAAGGGCGGATCCGACATCGACGGGTTGAAACTCCTGAGCCGCAGCGCGATCCACCACGTCCACATGAATGACTATCCATCCAGCCCGCCACGCGAGACGATCACCGACGCCCATCGTGTCTATCCCGGCGACGGCGTCGCGCCCATGGACACAATTCTGCGAGACCTGAGCGCGATGGGTCCGGGGATCGTACTCTCTGTTGAGCTTTTCAACCCGGAGTACTACAAGCAGGACGCGCTCGCGGTGGCGAAGACGGCATTGGAAAAGACGAAGGCTGCCGTAAAACAGAGCCAGCGATCCCGCTCGTAGTATAGTGTCCCAGTAAAGGCTTTACAGCTTTTATTTGTTTGGAGCAACGTTGCGCGCACGTCATCCCGTAGGGATCTGCTTGTAGCCGATAGCATGTGCAGACCGTAGAGTCAAAAGCAGATCCCTACGGGATGAAGTGCGACCACCCTGTGCCTTATCGTAAAGGGAAGTCGGTGACACTACACAAGATACGTTCGCTTGTGCTTCCGAACTTCATGATTGGCTCAGTCCATGTCGAACGAAGAGCGAATATCCGCACGCATCGAATCCTTGGTCCGCGCGTTAGGGGAGAAACAGGTATCCGTTCGCTGGAACGCCGCTCGAGACCTGGCCCGTTTGGGATCGAGGGCAACTCGAGCTTTACCGGCGCTGGAAGAGGCGCTTGGGAGTCCCGATCCTACGACAGCACTTTGGGCCCGCTATGCCGTCGCAGTGATCTCCGGGAGTCCTTCCGACCACTTGGACCACTTCATTCGCGCGCTCACGGACGAGCGCGTGTTCGCGGGCATGGCCGCCGCGGCGATCGCCGGGTTGGGTCCGGTCGCCTCGCGGGCCGTGCCGGCACTCACGCATGCCCTGTCTGATGAGCATCCGGATAACCGCTGGAGCGCCGCTTGCGCGCTGGCGAATATCGGCCCCAGCGCCCGCGAGGCGGTGCCGGCGCTCATTAGAGCTTTGGAGGATCATGACGAAAAGGTGCGATGGTATGCCGCGTGGGCATTGGCCGAGATTGGACCGGATTCCGCTCAGGCCGTTCCCGCGCTTATCCAACGGCTGGGCGACTTCGACGACGACGTCCGGGGATACGCCGCGATGGCCCTCGGGCGGATCGGGCCGGCGGCACGAGCAGGAACCGATGCGCTGTCCGCGCTCAAGGACGACGAGAATGGGGCCGTGCGCGAGGAGGCGACAACCGCTCTCACGCTGATCGGCGATTGACTTCCGTCCGTATACTAACGATTGTGGAGCCGCTCTCAAATCACTGATCACATGCCACGGATTTCCGGGAGTTATATGCCGCGAACAGAAGACCTCCGACGACGACGGCCACGGCTGTGGCCGTGTGTGTCGGAAACTGCTTCAAGATCGGGACGACCTTCTGGTTCACGACGAGTGCGAACATAATCAGGAAGAACAGCGCCGACACGAGCATCGCGGCCTGTTTGCCGGCGGACGGCCGCGCCTCCGGGGGCAGGAAGTGGCGGTTCACATAGAGTGTCTGGAGGATGGTTACGGCGATCGTCAGGTTAGCCAAACTCCCGGTGAACTTCATCATGGCCGTCGCGGAAAGGTCGGGCCAGAACAGGAAAATGGAGACGCCCCAGATCACGTACGCGGCCACAAAAGCGTAGTACACGTGCTTGATCCGACCCTTGTCGACCTTTCGAATCCTTCTGCTGCCCGACCAGATCGCATCGGTCCAGCGACGCGCGACTCCGTCGATAACGTAAAACTGGCCGGGCATCATGATCATGAGGCCGCAGAACAGGGTCAGATACTTGAAGATCTCACCCTTCGAGGCGCCAAAGTCCTGCGCGAGGGCTGCAGCCCACCGCCACTGATCGGCGCCGGGTTCCAAGTTCATTACGTTCAGGTACTGCAGCCCGAGCGCACATGGCAGTACCATCCCTACCAGCGAGCCGGCCGCCCAGAGCCAATACTGGTCTTTGATCACCTTGTGGTACCAGCCCTTGAACCGCTCCAGGGTTCCCGGCCCCGGCCGATAGATCGTGCCGATGTGCGACAGCTCGATCTTGTGGCCGCCAAATGCGGAAGGGATCGCGCCGACGAGCTTGCCCATCCCCCATCCGTTCTCCCGCACGAAATTGCTCACCATGATGTTGCCGAGACCGCCGACGCCCGCGAAGCCGCCCAGCGCCGCGATCAGGCTCATGTCGAACTCCGTGTGGCCTCCCTTTCCGACCGGAAGCTTGAACGGGTTGATCAGGCCGCTGAAGATCTCGCTCCACACCCTGGCCGAGACGAAGAAGATACACACGAACGACAGATATGCAAGCGAATAGATGAGCTTGCTGCTGGAGATCAGCTTTACGGAGCTGTAAACCTTGCCGCCGAACAGGACGAGCACGGCGCAGAAGAGGAACACGCCGATGCTGACCTGGTTCACGAGCGCCGGATTGATCGAGTCCTGCGGGGTTAGCCCGAGGAAGGCGACCACGAGGATCTGCGAAGCGAGCCCGGCGAGGGACGGCAGCCAGCCGCTGAAGTCGAGGAGCAGGTAGAAGAGCAGCCAGAACTTCGGTCCGGGCTTTGTCCGGAGGAATCCGGTCATCACCGGCTCTCCGGTGCAGACCGTGTATCGCATCACCTCCGTGTTCAGCACGACCTGGGCGGCGATCGAGACGATGACGACCCAGAGCATGGCGCCGTGGTAGCGGGCGGCAGCCTGCGGCCCCATCACCCATTCCCCGGTGCCGATGGACCCCCCGGCGAGCACGAGACCGGGACCGATCATCGCGAGCAGTCCTCGGGGTCGTTCGCGCGGCGCCTCCGGGAGATCGCCGACATCCCAGGCGGGCAAACATCCATGCGGCACCGCGGCGAAAGTGTCCGGCTTGTGGGTCGTTTCCAATACCGGGCTCCCGTTCGTTGAATAACGTGACAGTTCTCCATCTGTGCGGCGCTGACCTGCAACCCGTCTTAGTCGAAGGCAGGACGACGGGAGTCTGACGCGAAAGAGACTGAAGTCCGATTCGAGGAAAGGAGAACTGCAAATGCGAGGGAACATGGCGATCAAAGCCGCCGTGATTGTCGCGCTCATATGGTCCGCCGGATTTCGGCCTGCCCAGAATGGGGGAGGCCGCAAGGGCTGGACGCCGGGAAGAGGGTATGGGTGGGTGTGGGGCGGCCGGGATGAGGTCGGCGCTTTGAATACATTAAGAGCGTCGGATGTCCGGGCTGCACTTGGTATGGTCAAACAGGGCAAGGTCTACGATCTGGGTGCGACCTACGATCGCGGCAGCTACAAGTGGCCGGGTCACTCGCCGGGGGAGATCATGTCCTTCCGAACGCCGGAGGGAATCCGCCGGCAGAAAGACAGCGACTTCGCGTTCGGGGAAGGGAACCGATCGGGCACAGCGTGGCATAGCTGCGCGCTGTTCATCAGCGACAACGTCGCCACGCAGATCGACGGGCTCGGGCATATCACGGTCGGTCGGGATAACCACTGGTACAACGGCTTCAAGGAAGAAGAGTGGGGAGGAAATTGGGGCATCCGGAAGTGCGGCGGGGAGACTATCCCGCCCATTATCACTCGCGGCGTGCTGGTCGACGTGGCCGGTCACGCCAAAGTGGACGCGCTCCCGGCGCACACTCGGATCACACCCCGAATGATCCAGGATACACTCGCAGTTCAGGGAACACAGGTCCGCCCGGGTGACGCGGTGTTCATTCGCACCGGCACTCTGCGCTACTGGGGCGAGGCAGGCAACGATCAGGAGAAGATCAAGGAGCACGACAGCGCGGGGATCGACCTGGACGCGGCAAAATGGCTGGTCGGACAAAAAGGCGCCGTACTATTGGGATCGGACACGAGCGGCCTGGAAGTGGGCCCGCCGCCCGACGGCAGCGACAGCTTCAACCCCGTGCATGTCTATTTGTTAGTGGAACAGGGGGTCCATATCGCGGAGTTCCATAACCTGGAGGAGCTGGCGAAGGACAAGGCGTACGAATTCGCCTATGTCTGCTCGGTCAACAAGATCAAGGGAGCGGCAGCGGGTACCTGTTTGCGGCCGATCGCTATTCGATAGAAAATCGCAGCTCCCGCAAGCTCAGCGGGAGCCGCGATGTCCATTCCGTTCGCTTCGGATTCACTTCGTGCAAAGGTGCCCGTGCGAACAGTAGTGCTTGCCCTTGTGCCCTCTGAACAGAACACAGATCCCGTCGCATGGGTTGAGCGAGAAGGTGCACGGCGTAAGCTTTGTTCCACCTGCTGCGCCGCCGGAGAAACAGACTTCCGGTTTGTCGCCGCATTTCTGGAGACAGGGGATGTAGGGCCAGATCATCGCTTCTCCGACGCCGGTCCCTAACATCGTCAGCTTCAGGTCGAACTTGCCGTCTCCGGTCCGGTCGGCACACACCGGCAGCGTTGCCTTACCCTTTATTGTCCGAACCACGGCGGTCTTTCCCAAGTTCCCACAGCACACCGGACCTGACCGAACTTCGACCAGCACCATCATCGATGACTCTTCGGGTTCGGTACCGATCTCCAGTACCGTGCTGCCGGAGACGCGACGATCCAGGATGGGCTGGATAAGCCTGGCGTGGACGCCATACGGGCTCGACGACTGCACAGCCCCGAGTCCTGGGAATCCCCTTGGAATCCGATCGTTGGTGGGATCGAGATCCGTCACCTTCGTAGGTTTGCCGTCTTTGTCGAACTCAGTCGACTTGATTGGCTTTCCGTCTCGGAAGTCGGTGATCTTCACCGGCTTGCCGTTCTTGAACTCGGTCGTCTTCACCGGTTTGCCGTTCCTGTACTCGGTCACCTTGACGGGTTTTCCGTCCGGACCGAACTCGGTCTCACGGATCAGCTCACCCTTTCCGTTAAACTCCGACTTCTTGATCGGGTTACCGTTCAGATCGAAGTCCTCGACCGACTTTGCCACGGCGATCCGTGAGAGCGCTTCCTGTCCCCTCGCCTTTCTTTCCGGATGGTCGTCGTCCTTGGCGGCCTTTCGGAGCGCGGGAATGGCCGGTTCGCCGATCTGCTCTAGAGCGGCTTGAGCGTTCGAACGGGTCTCTATGCTGTCGTCGTCAAGGTCCTGGATAGCCTGGTCGATCTGCTGCTGGAGTGTGGGTGTCTGCGCATGGCATGCCGCGGCGCCGCGGGGGTTCTCCGGGGCAAGAATAGAGAGGCCAAAACAGAGACATAGGGCCAATGTGATCATTCGTATCATGTCATTCACCTCCAAATTGAATGGGCCTCGCTGATTGCGAGGCCCCTTAATCCCTTTAATCGTCTATTGGCTGGTTTAAAGCGGCCTTACGTCCGCGCTCTCCCCAGTGGTTCCGAAGAGCGTCCTTGACGATCTTGATTTTGGCCTTAAGATCGTCCTGGTACTTCTTATCGTGGTCTAGGTCATTCTGCTTGCACGCCCTCAGCTCAGCCAGTTTTGCGACCAGGTAGTCGAATTGGGAATCGTAATCCTCCCGCTCGACCCACGCCGGACGCGCGGTGATCCGGAAGTTTCCGTTTCCGGACTTATCGACGATTACGGGAATGTTCGCCTTTCCGCCCGGGTTTGTGACGAGCGTCTCCTTACCGGATTTGAAACTCACCGGGCCGTTCAATACGCGCACCTGCCACAACGTATCCTTGGGCTCACCGATAAGCAGCAGGCTGGTACCATTCGTGTATGGCCGGATCAGCCGGTTCTGCAGCAACTTTAGATCGACGCTGTATACCGTTGTCTTAGCCGGGGCGCTCGCCTGTCCGGACTCCGTATTGACGATGCGGGCTCCATATGCGCCGGCCTTGATGTCGGACATCTTACCAGTCACGATCTCTTGATCGGTTGCGGCGAGCACGGGCGCCTTTACATTGAACATCTGGATCGGTATCTGCATTGCTTCCCGGGCATCCCCGTGAGTGATTTCCGCCACAGCGAACCGAAGTTCGTTACTGTTCGCGTTGGGGCTGAAACCGGTCCCCGAAATATGCTCGTTCAGTCCTTTGTTCAAAGTCGATGGTATTTGCGCCTGGAGCGGCTGCGGTGGGTTCTGGCCGGGGCGCGCCAGGGCATCCTGCGGTTTCGGCTTGATCTGGGTGGTGCCGGCCGATTTTTTGCTGCCGTTGGCGAACACCAAATAGGTGCCGGCCGCCAATCCGGTTTCGAGGAACACCCGGCCCAATCGGTCGGTATGAGCCCTTGTTTCCACGTTTCCACCCACCGTCTGCACTTCGACCGCCTGTTCTACGATCCCCTCGACCGCAAACGTGAAGGACTGCCGATCCGAAATGCTGTTTGGGAGGACTAGGCCCTCCACCGTTGCCACTGCGCTCTTGTCACTCGACGCTTTCCGCGCCCGGAGATAAGGCTTGCTCAGCACGTGGGTGGAAGTGATCGTAATCCGCCCGTTCGCGTCCGTCGTACCGGTCCATCGGTCGACGACTCCTCCGTTCTCGTCCAGCGATTCGATGACGACGGTCGTATTCGGACAGTCAGTGGTAACGTTGGAGTTTCCGGCGTAGTTATCGACACTCTGAATGGTTACGCCATCCGTCGCGGCGCCCTGGGCCATTCCTCTTACGTTCCCGGTTACAATAATCAAGGTCATTAACAGGCTGAAGACTCGTCTGCCAAGTGTGGACTTCATAGTGGAATCCTCCTTTGTTCTGGTGGACGCCGCCGCGGTTGGCGGCGGTCCGATTTGTATTGACACAGAAGGGGGATGTACGGCCGACCGGGATGTTACCAGGGGCCCAAACAAAAATCCGGTCGACACCGTCGACCGGACGCTTGAATAATGCGCTCTTTAGTCGTCAGTTACTCATGGCCGCCGTGTTTTGTG